>Ga0105164_10001824_pt1 | contig 13420 bp, 15 predicted proteins | sample VDWuncwatermetaG_FD_89674 | JGI IMG/M metagenome (GOLD analysis project Ga0105164, IMG submission 89674) | Wastewater microbial communities from Netherlands to study Microbial Dark Matter (Phase II) - VDW unchlorinated drinking water | ecosystem: Environmental > Aquatic > Freshwater > Drinking...
AGCTTTCCGGCGTAGTAGAAAAAATTGTTTTACAAAACGAACAAAGATTTATGGATTATCTTAACAATGCACAACCGCTGACTCCAAGAATTCATGCTCTAGAATTAATCCCAGGAATAGGAAAGACATACATGAAAATAATGCTTGAGGAAAGAGAAAAGAAAAAGTTTACCGACTTTACTGATCTACAAAACAGAGTAGGACTCAAAGAACCAATAAAACAAATCGCAAAGAGAATACTTGAAGAAATAACTGGTGAAACCAGAATGAATCTCTTTGTGAGACGATGAAAAAGCGACAATTACTTGGACAGCATTTTCTGATCTCACAATCTACTGCAAAATCTATTGTTGATTTTGCAGAAATAACAAAAAAAGACATAGTTCTTGAAATTGGTACTGGCAGAGGAATCATGATTCCTTATTTGTGTGAAACAGCAAAAAAAGTGATATCTGTAGAAAAAGACAAGGAATTATACTCACAAGCATTGGAAAAGTTTGAGAATTTTCATAATCTGACACTAAAGCAGGGAGATGGTTTTAAGATGGATCTTGATTTTACTATTTTTGTATCAAATCTTCCATATTCTGAGAGCAGAAACGCCATAGAATGGCTTGCTCAAAAAAAATTCTCTCATGGAATCATTATGATTCAAAAAGAATTTGCTGAAAAACTTGTAGCAAAGCCAGGAAGCAAAAACCACAAGGCGATAACCGTCCTTGCAAATCATTGTGCAGAAATTAAACATTTGATGGATGTAAAAAGATCAAGTTTTTCCCCTCAACCAAAGGTGGAATCAGTTGTCTTGAAATTGACTAAAAGACAGCAAATCTCAAAAGACATGGTAAATACGGTGAACAAGCTTTTTTCATACAGGAGAAAGACGCTTCATAATGTTGCTAAACAATTTGGAATCTCAGTTGATTCAGACAAAAGATTTGAGGATTTGACAAATGGTGAAATAATTAACCTTGCAAAACAAATCAATAAAAACTGAATATTATTTGTCAGCAGAAGATACACTATTTTTTGCAGATCACATACAAAATGAAAAAGGAAAATCTGCCCTTGATATTGGTACTGGCTCTGGATATCTTGCAAATGTTTTGTTGCCAAACTTTGAGGTTGTAGTGGCAACTGACATTAGCTTTGATGCAACAAAGAAAGCTCATAATTTAATTCAAAATTGCATTTGCTGTACTTCTGCAGACCCACTTGCTATGAAATTTGATCTTATCATTTGTAATATGCCGTATCTACCCTCTGAAGAAATCATTGATTCAACAGTAGATGGCCTAGATGAGGGATTGATAGTTCCACTTCAAATAATAAAATCAGCAAAAAATGTCATCAAAAAAGGTGGTAAAATGATGTATCTGACATCATCACTTGCAAATCACAAAAAGCTATTGGAAGAAACTGAATCTTTGGGATTTTATACAAAGATATTTGCAACAAAGAAAATGTTTTTTGAGGAATTGATTCTAGTTGAAGCAGTTTTGAAATGAAGATGCAATTATCCCATTATATCGTAATAGCATTTTAATGAGACTTTACATCAAATAATATCATGAAAGCTACTTTTGGGGCAGGCTGCTTTTGGCATGTTGAGGCATTATTTCAGCAAGTAAAGGGAGTAAAATCTACAACTGTGGGATATCTTGGAGGGTCTCTTAAGGATCCAACCTATGAAGATGTATGTTCAGGACAAACTGGACACGCTGAAGTAGTTCAAATTGAATATGACCCAGACGTGGTATCGTATGATGATCTTCTTACTGTTTTTTGGAATAATCATGACGCAACTACACTGAATAGACAAGGCCCAGATGTAGGAGACCAATATAGATCTGCAATATTTTTCCATAATGCGGAACAAGAAGCAACAGCAAAAATTTCAAAAGAAAAAGTACAAAGTTCAAACAAATTCCAGGGCAGAAAAATTGTTACTGACATCATACCGGCATCTCAGTTTTACATGGCAGAAGATTATCATCAACAGTATTTCAAAAAGTGCGGACTGCATTAATCAATTAATTTTACAAATGAATTTGTGTTTTTTTTAATTTTGGCAATAATATAACTGAGATAACAATTATTGCTACTTGCAGAACTTTACTTGCTATGTCTAGTGCTCCAAAGTCATCTTGTTTTCCAACCACAGGCAAAGCTACCATTCTAGACGCTGCATAAAGTCCGATTAGTGCAACTGATCCTATTATTGCCATTATGTATGGTGCTCCTGCTGTTGAATCCGTTCTTTAACATCCAAATGCCTAATGACAAGTAAAGTATTCCAGCTGTTGTAAAAAACATTGTTTCAATCTGTGCTACAAGTTCAGTGTTAAACTCTGCTGATTCAAAATAAGCTGCTACAAAATAAATTACACCAATTGCAATCATGATAAAGGATGCAACGTAACTGCATCTTTTAATTGATATTTTCATGTGATACTGAAACGTTTCAAGATTATTTAATAATAAAACGCGATTTTCATTATTGATAATGTCTTATTTTTTCAGTTTTTGTGATGCTATTTGTGCAATGACTTCGGCCATCTTTGAGGTTGTAGCATTGCCACCAATGTCGTAGGTAACATACTTTCCTTCATTGATCACTTGTTCTGTAGCTGCAAATATGGCATCTCTAATTTGTGGCTCACCTAGGTATTCGACCATCCACGCTCCTGATAATATCGCTGCAGTAGGATTGACTTTGTCTAATCCCGTGTATTTTGGTGAACTGCCATGGGCAGGCTCAAACATTGCATACTTGTCTCCTATGTTGGCAGAGTATACGTTACCTATTGAGCCTATATTACCAGATGCACACTCTGATATTATATCCATAAACAAGTTTGTACTCAAAAGTACTGAATTATTGAACCTCTCTGGATTTTTGACCAGTTGCTGGGTCATGTTATCAATATAGTATTCTTCAACTTCAATTCCGGGATTATCTAAAACTGCTTTTTCAACTTCAGACCAGAATATACCATCAGTTTCTTTGAGTATGTTTCGCTTTGTAATGGCAAAGATCTTTTTCAAACCATATTTCTTTGCCCATGCAAACGATGATCTTGCTATTCTTTGACAACCTTTACGTGTAGTTTTTCTTATCGCAATTGCAGCATCGTCTGATATCTTAAACTCAATTCCTGCATAGAGTCCTTCTGTGGCTTCTCGAAAACATACAAAATCAAGCTTTTTGTTTGGTGATAGTCTGTCATACGTCTTGATCGGCCTTATGTTACTATAAAGCTCAAATTTCTGTCTAATTGTAACGGCAACGCTTCGAGGTGCATTTGGGCGGGGAATTGTAGTTGTTGGTCCTTTGTAGCATGCATCACTTTCCTCTAGTAGTTTCATTGTAGAGTCAGGAATGTATGTGGCTCCACCGTGTTTTTCCCATTGTTCTGAACCAGCTTCACATAAGATCATTTCTGTTTGGGAATTACAAGATCTTAGTACATGTAACACTGCATTTACAAGTTCTGGTCCAGTACCATCTCCTTTAATTATCGCAGCTTTTTTCCCCAAAACATTCCAACGTGGTCGAACCAGTATATTTAACTCTAACTAAGAAATTTTCATAACATTACACGGAACAATTAATTTTAAAACAAAAGCCAATCCTTAAACAATGATTTAACATTGGTAAATTCAATATGAAAATAGTACAGATTTCAGACATTCACGTTGGTTCCCAATTCCAAGAAGACGTTTTTGATACTGTGGTAGATGAGGTAAATGAACTAGCGCCTTCTGCCATACTTGTAACTGGGGATCTTACCAATGAGGGACTGCTCAAAGAATATGAAAAATGTAAAGCAAAATTCTCAAAGTTTGAAGCAGACAAAATTATCACAATTAGCGGCAACCATGACTATAGGAACACTGGGTATCTATTATTCAAAAAATACTTTCCATTTGATGCGGTAAATGAGCTTGATGATAATACTGTCCTGATAACTTTGGGTACGGCAAGACCAGACAGGGATGAAGGCGAAGTTGGATACAGACAAAATTTGTGGCTCGAACGTACCTTAAAAAAATATGAAAAAAAGAACAAGATAGTTGCAATGCATCACCATCTTGTAGGTGTACCTGATACTGGAACTGATAGGGTAACAGTAATTGATGCTGGTGATGTATTAAGAACTGTACTTTCAGGAAAAGTTGATCTTATTTTATGTGGTCATAAACATAGACCTTGGATTTGGAATTTTGGAAATCTTTTGATTGCAAATGCAGGAACTGCTTCATCAGAAAGAATGAGAGGATTATTTGAGAATGCATACAATATAATAACAATTGAAAAAAATAAAATTAAAATTGATTTAAAAATTGTGGGAGGAAAACGAATACCACTACAAGATCTTGTTGCACACTACAAGCGTTTTGGCGAAGAGTAAGCTAGATTAATTAACAGATCTAATTTCAGCACCTGTATGCGGGGGTCGCCTAGCCTGGTAGGGCGTGGGATTGCTAATCCCATGTCCGTAAGGACCCGTGGGTTCGAATCCCACTCCCCGCGCTTTTTGCGATCAAACACTTAGACTTAATAATGCGATTTTAAGAATCAAAAATGATGGTAAGGCGCAAAACTGTAAAACCAAAGTCAAGCGGCCCAAGAAACGTTACCACCGGTTTATGTCCAAAATGCGGAACAATTGGCAAGATTTTGATTATAGGTCTGACTGGCAGTGAGAAGGGCAAATGTCAAGCTTGCAACGCTGAATTTGTATTATAGCAAAAACTGACAAATACCTCAATAAAATAAACCATAAATTTTTAAGATCAATTTCTAACCCTAAAATGGGTATGACAGACAACGAGGAGTCAATTTATGAACGAGTGGCAAGACTTGAGGATGAAATTGCTACCTTAAGAAGTGAAATGGATGTTCTAAAAGGCACCATGCGCAATAAAATAATTCGATATGAACATAAATTGATAAAACAAGGCACTGACATCGAATCTATTGTTGATTAAATTTTTCTTTGATGTTTCTTATTAAATCTAAAACATAATCAACATCATCAGCTTCTGGCGCAATCTCAAGATACCTATTCAAAGATCTTAATGCAAGTTCATACTTTAACTGTCTTGATTCTAAAATTCCTCTATCCCTTACTTCCTCTGGTGATTCGGGTTCTATACCCAGTATCATGTTTATGCAGTGCAGTGCCATGGTGTAGTTAAAAGACTGGGTGTACGAGTTCTTCAAGTTTCTGCTTATTCTAATAAGAATTTGTTCTGGTTCAATTTCGTTTAGAAAATCAGGAGAAAACTCTACACTACCACCATAATTTCTATCTAGAATTTCTTGCAAATCATCAATAGAAAGCAACCTGCCTTTATTGAAAGGATCTAAAATTAATTCCTCGGAATATTTCACAAGAAAATGACTAGGAAAACCCACAGGACGTAAATCCAGTCCAATGTATTTTGCAAGCTCCATATAGATGATAGATAATGTTATTGGAATTCCACTTTTTTTATCTAACACTACATTTAGAAAATTATTTTTTGGATTATAGTAATCGTCACTGTTGCCACTAAACTCCAATCCCTCAAACATGTATTCATTTAACATGGAAACAAGATATGTTGGATTTTTTATCTCAGAGAGAGAATTTTTCAGATCTTCTCCCATGACATGTAATTTTTGAACATAATCTGATATACTCAGATCTGGATATTCAAGAGTCTGGGATAATTTTAGACATTTTTCAACTACTGTGTATCTGGGATTTTTGGCAAAAGATATCCAATCTGCAACAACTGGATCAAAGTCTTGACTCATAATCTTTTCAGATATGTTTCTGGATTTTTCAACTCTCTTGTTGTGGGCGGATTATCAATTAATGTTCGATAGGTGTTTTTGCCAAGCTTTGCAAATACAGTTGATGTGAAATCCATTCCCATGCTCTTTCTTACCTTGTATGAAGAAATGTCTGTATTTGCAAAGGTGACAAGATAATCCTGAAACTCCTTGTCATCTTTTAGGATGTTTTGAACGGCAAACTCTGCCATTCCCTCCATTGTAGAAAATGCAGCATGATGAATCTGGATTGGCTTGAGCCATCTCTGATAAATATCTAAAAGCTGCGGTAACATCTCTGAAATTTTAGGATCTATGGTAACCTTGGTAAAAGTCATTACGTCAGGACCTAATACTCCTACGATAAAAGTATCCGGATTTAACATGAAAAATAGATTTGCTCTTCTTGCTATTGGAAATTCTTCTGGTACTGGAGGTAACTGTAAATATTCAGAAAGTTTGTTTACTATGCTATCATCTAATGATAGAATAATTTTTGCAAGCTCTTCATTTATGGCATTTACTTCCATGACTGCTTTTTTGTTGATATCATGCAAATTACCTTGAATTGCATGAATTTGTTCTTCTAGTATGGTCATCTTTAATGCGCCAACATATCCAGAATTTACATATGCGAATTTGGCCTCATATGGCTCGCCTTGTTTTTGTAATATGATCTGGGGATAACTAGAAAGCACAAATTTGTTCAAAAATATGGTGGAATCTAGATAGTCACCATAAGTGGTAGATATCTTTGAGATGTATGATTTTGCATATGTGGAATAGACAAGAAATTTCACTGGATCTTTTTTCATTAGCTGTGCCATCTTGTCGCTATTTTCATGAGCTATTGCAGTAAAAAGTTCGTTAACAAACTCTACAGAATCTTTTGTGGCAAATACTTTTTTTCCCTTTAATTGTTTTAATTCAATTAACTCCAAAAATTCTAATTTTGTTTCTGATGGAACCGAAATTCCGGTAAACTGAACAACTTTTTCTGCCAACTTTGGGAAAATTGCGCTTGATAGTATGCCGATATCTTCAAACTTGATTGTAGTTGGCAGCGCTTGGATAGCCTTTGAAAGGGATTTTGTAATATCTTTCTCTTCATTTATCTCAACTGAGAGCTGATCCAATAATGCTAGTGCAAACTCGTCAAATTCTTCCATCTTACTCGTGATAAATGTGAACCAATTTAACATTAACTTTGAAATTTCAAAATATCTGCTTGGTACAGACGTTATATGGTGATTTTCAGATCTGATAATCTAGATTGTTCTAATATTAAACGAGTACCAGATGATGCCATGGAAGGTAAAAAGCCAAAGAAGATCGGAGAAGAAAAAAAAGAATTGGAACATGAAGAAGCAAAAGAAGAACTTCATCAAGCAGAATTAGCGGAAGGTTACGAACAAGACGAAAAATTCGAAGAATCTAAGGATTAAACGCGTCAGACAAGTCTTGTAATCTAATTTATCTGTCTCTGTCCCAATGACAATCACAGTTACATCCCTTTTGGCATTTCATTCGTTTACAATCAGAGCAAATGTTTTGTCGCCAAAAATGATCAGAACTCATAAAATTGTTAGCTGCAGTAGATAGATTTTGTGGATAAAAGTATAGTATGGGACCTAGTTGGTTCAAGTGCAATTTTAGTAATCAAAGATTATCGCCAAAATTTCTTGTATGCTTATCGACCTCGTCTTGTGGAGATGGTGATTTTGCCTCATGTTTATGCTCAGTTTTATGAATACGCCGAGCCATTTTTTTCTCATGTTCCTCTCTTGAATGGTGCAGTCTATCACTTTCATGGATGAATTCTTTTCCACATTCCATGCATTTGACTATAATATGATGATGCTCATGACGTGCATGTTTTATCAGATCCTCATATACAGAAAATTTCATTTTGCACTGATCGCAGCTAAATTTCTTTTTAAAAAGGTTCATGCTTATCAAATCCATCATAACTCACAGATAAGAATGTTTTACAGATTGTAAAAATTTCATATAGATGTGACCAACCTATGCAATTCACAGTCAACTAATATACTGGATTTTATATTACTAATAATGAGTGATAAGAAAATTTGAAATTCTATATTGAATTTGAACCATGCAAAGAATGCAAAGATATGATTAGGGAATTTGAAAACTCTAACGAAACGCAAATACATGAAGACTCTAAAAAATTTTTACGACACATTACATACAATCATGACGAGATAGTACAAGCTATAGTCAAAGATTTTCCAAAGGAAGCAAAAAGAGAAGACTTTTCCTGGTTCAAATAAAACCTACGCAAACTTTTTTCTATTGTTTTAATTATTTCATATTATCAAATATGTTAAACTAGATTTAGGGAGTACCGGGGGTGGGTTTCGAACCCACGACCTCCAGATTATGAGTATTACCCTTTGTGTGGACTGGCACTCTAGGCCAGGCTGAGCTACCCCGGCACAGATTACGCCTAATTTTTTATGCAATTAAATGTAATTGTTAGGGTAAAGTGGATTCAAAATATGGGTAGTTCTAATTTTTGTAGGAAAAAGGATTGGACCTTCTCAGGTCAAATTTTTTATTTCTTTTTTGATTTGCTTTTTGATTTAGATTTTGCTTTGGCTTTTGCCATGAAAAGTCTCTCTTTACATGGCTATTAAGTACTATGAAATGCGTCAATTATCAAATTAGATCGTTTTTTTTTGATAATTTGATAAATTGCATCACTTTTTATTGGACGAAATAATACCAATAAACAAGAAAGGAGGTGCAACGATGAGTTATAACGACGGCGGTTTTGGAAGATCTAACCGAGGATACGGAGGCGGCCGAGATAGAGATAGAGGATATGGAGGCAACAGACGATTCAACGACGGACCAAAACCAGTCGAAACAGGAAAAGAATACGACGTTACCATTACGGAAATTAGTAGAAAAGGAGACGGTATCGCAAGAGTAGAAGGCTTTGTGATATTTGTTAAAGATGGTAAGGCAGGTCAGAATGCAAAAATAAAGATCACCCAAGTAGGTGGACGATTTGCTTCAGCCGAAATAGTAGGTTCTCAATCCGCAGCAGCAGAACCCGCAGCCGAATAAGATTTTATCTTATCCAAAAAACTAATTTTTTCCCAATTTTTATTTATCTTTAATTATTTTAAAAACAAAACTTGATCTGGAATCATTGATCTGCAATTTTTTTCCAGTCTGTTTCTACCTTTGTAACCCACTGGAATTTCTTTTGTAGTGCAGATGTGTACAGCTTTTCCCATTCTAATCCTGCTTGGTCAGTCCACGCCTTGAACACCCGTGGGTCAATATAATTTCGAAGTGATGTTCCAAGATTGTAGTCCTTTGTTTTCTCGGTAAGCTCTATTGCAAGCTTCATCTTTTCTTCTCGAAGCTTTTGTTTTTCACGCTGTTTCTCAGTCTTTGGCGGTGTCTTCTTTAGCTTTTCTAATGCCTCTTTCTTTTTGTTTAAAGATTCTCCGAAAGTCTTTGGAATTGTTCTTTTGTGATTACATGTAATTGCAGCTTCAAGATTTGCTAATTTGGCATGATATATCTTGATATTTTCTGATTTTGAATCTAGTTTATCTATATTTTTGAGATAGTTTTTCACTACAGTAGTAGCAAGATATGTTCTGAAAACTTTGGCAGTAAGCCCTTTTACTATCTGCCCAAGAAACTCGTTTACATGCCTTGATGTGATTCCGTCAAAAATTTGTTCTTCTAGTTTCTTTTTTTCGGTAAATTTCTTAAAATTATCGTATAGAGTTTTATCTTGGCCGCTAATTGGAAGTGATTTTTGCCATCTCACACTATCCTTTCCTAAAAAGTCAAACTCGATAGCATCAGATTTTAGCTTGATGTGTTCAACTCTTAATGTAGTTGCACCTACAGTATCTGCCTCATCAGGATCTTTTTCATCTCCTACTCTCATGGCTGTTTTGAATATTAAATAACAAACAGTTGCAACTCTTCTTACTTTTTCATCACTATCTGTCATTTTTTTAACTACATTTTCTAGTACCTTATCAACATGTTCGGATAGTTTTATTGCCTTATCATATTTCATCTGGTCACGTTCTTGTTTTAAATCAGACGTATCAGAAAGCCAAACATATTTGCGCTTTTCTGTAAGATAATCTTCCCAACTTGCAAGCCACATAAAGTCTGGCTCATGAATAATTTTCCCCCAGTTACCTGGTGGCACCTTGGCTTCCTTTCCAAGATTTAGCGTGACATCTTTTTCTGAAACTCTTGGCTTCCATTTTCCACGCAATGGGTGGTCTCCTCTTCCAATGAAAAGTCCTGGTGGCTCTGCCATCCAGTTAGCAACATCGACTTGCTTTCTATCAATTATCGCAACGCCATATTTTGCCTTCATCTTTTCCTTGATCTCTTTTCTTGAAGCTGCTATCTTCTTTTTTTGATCCTTGTCTAGTGTTAATTTGGCATCTTTTTCCAAATCTACAACCTTGAATGCTGCAGAAAAATCAATGTCTCCAAGTGCGGTGTTTTTGAATTTTGGCGGCAGTACCTTTACGAAATCGTCTAGGAAATTTTTGCAAAAGGTTTTGTCTCGAACATATGGGGTGTCTTTTTTCTTTGCCCACTGGTATATCATCTCCTCTTGTTCCAAGTTTAGGGGTACCTTCTCGCCTTTGATCTTGATCGTTATCCCTTTTGATTCAAAAGGAGGCGGAAATGCTATGCCATTATGTTGTAAAGTTTTCCATTTCATTTTAGATTATCACCAAATCTGTGCCTAAATCTGTTGACTTTGATAAAAACTGACTTGGCGACGTATATCAACCTAACCAATCTCTGTCTGTAGACGGCTCTCTAAAAATTAACTAAATTTTTGAATATTTCAGGATTGAAATTTTGTTACTTTAAGAAAAGAGCTCTTTTTTGATGTAATTTTCAAACTCTAGATCTGTCTTGTTCTTTTTTGCCTCAAGGAACATTACCGCATCATTTCCTACAGTGTATCGCGGTAATGGGTTTTCAGATTTTATTGCCTTGATAATTGTAGTTGCCACTTCTTTGGCTGGCGTGCCCATCTCTGACATCATGGTTATTCCCATGATCACTTTGTTTGTAATGTCTTTATATGCAGAATCTGGTTTTAGAGATCTTTTTGTTGATGACATGAAATTTGTTTTTATGACTCCAGGTTCAATAATTATAGTGTTAATTCCAAACGGAGAGAGTTCATACCTCATCGATTCGCTTAATCCTTCTATTGCAAACTTTGAGCTGATATATCCTGGAGAAACCGGAAAGCCTATTCTTCCTGCAACAGAGCTTATATTTAATATGATTCCGGATTTTTGCTTTCGCATTACTGGAATAACTGCTTGCGATACTCTGACTACACCAAAAAAGTTTGTCTCAAATTGCGCCTTTAGTTCTTCCATAGAAATATCTTCAAGGCATCCAAAGAGTCCATAGCCTGCATTATTTACCAAAATATCAATTCTGCCTTTTTCTTTAACAATTTTGTTTATGGCATTTTTTACACTATCTTCCTTGTCAACATCAAGCTCAAGTGTTTCAAGTTTCAAATTTTCTTTTTTTGCAATTTCTTTGATGCTGTTTCCTTTTTTTGTATCTCGCATCGTAGCATATGTGAAATAACCTTCTCTTGCTAATGCCAGAGATGTTTCAAAACCAATACCGCTTGAACTACCTGTTACTATTGCAACTTTTTCCATATTTGCCCATCCGTTCTGGTGTTAATAATTTGTTTTGTTAATGTATCATCTAGACTAGTGGTTTGTCACCCTCTACTGGCTCAGAAACCTCTGTTATTTCACCATCATTAATTCTTTGTAAGATTTCTGTACACGCAAGCTTGTGAAGATATTCATTGTTGTTTCCACATCGATACGAAAATGTGCATCTTGGACAACCTGACTCGCTCTTGCAAGGGCATTCTTTTACAATGTGTAAGCTACGCTCAAATGCTTTCTCCAATCTGTCGTATAGTGCCTTACTTGCACCATTGCCTCCTATTGCAGAATCGTAGATGAAGACTAGTCCAGATGTGCCAAGTGATATACCGCCAAGATCTTGTGAGACTCCGCCTGTTATCATGTTACTTCCCTCTATTACAACATGTTCAGTTGCATGATATCCGCTAGCTTCTACATATTCTTCATTTTCAGATTTTCCTATTTCGTTGACTGGCCTTGGTACCTTGAACACAATTCCTTTTGTAACAAAATCGAATTCCAGTGGTTTTTCTAATAACACCCGTTGACCTTGTGTCACTTCATGACCGATTTCAATATTGACATAACCATAAACTCTTTTTTGTATATGTAATCTGCAAAACGCAACCTCAATCCCATTTGCGTTTCTTTTCTCAAAGATAGTTTCTATAGTTGGCCATTCTTCAGTCAATGCTTTGGTGTAGTATGGATAGTCACGTGGAAGAAATTCAATTCTTGCATTCATCTTTCCAGGATACTCTAGCTCCTTTACCTTGTATCTTGTTCCAGCTAGAAAATAAACTGCTGACTGGTGTAGCTCTTCTAGCGCTATTGGAAGATTTCTCTCACCGACTTTTTTGCCATTTAAAAATATGTCAATTGATTTTCCAATTCCTCTTATACTATAATCTTCAAGTAAGGATTTGATCTGCTCATGATTTGGAACATATCTATTCTCAATTAATACCAGATTGCCAACAGCTACATGTCTTGCAATTACTTCACTGTGTTCAGCTAGCTCATGTTTTGCAATAGGCTTGTCACAGGCCATTGCTAATACTTGAAACTCTTCAACAAACGGATTCTTAGGATCAATGTAGATTTTTTCAATATCTTCAAAATAATCAGTTGGATGATTCTTGTAATATTGTGATATTGGATCATTGCCAAGAACCAAAAATGCATAGCCGTTTTGTCCTTTCCTTGCGGCTCTTCCTATTCTCTGAACCAATCTGTTGACTGGTATGGTAGATGAGATTACTCCATCTACATTGCCAACATCTATTCCTAATTCCAGAGTAGGTGTAGCAGAAATTGCCATCAGAGTGTCGTTTTTGAAAGAATTTTCAACTGATCTTCTGTAGTTTGCCATCAATCCTGCCCTGTGCACTTTGATGTCAATTTTTTGCCTTCTTGCTTGCATTGCTAAAAGCTCAGAGTTCAAGTGCGAGTTGTTAAAGACCAATGTTTTGTGTTTTTTTGAAGTAAGTTTTTTCAAAATCTCTATCATTAATGCTCGTTGTGTTCTAAGAGATGGAAATAGCATGCTAAAATCTGTCTTTCCTTTTTTTCCAGAACCTGTTATCAATTTCATTTGCACTCCAAATAGCTGTTCACAAAATGATAATGCATTTTCAAGTGTTGCAGAAGAAGCTACGATTTGCAATGTTGGGCAGATTCTTTTTAATCTCTTTATGATATAATGAACATTAGAACCAAATATTCCAGAATACACATGAGCTTCATCAGCTACAAGAAATCTTACTGTACTCAATAATGACGCAAACCTGCTTCGATGCCACATGTGATAGTGTAATACATCAAAGTTTGTTATGATTACTTGAGGCGGATTTTCTAAAATTTTCTTTCTGTC
>Ga0105164_10001825_pt1 | contig 13410 bp, 11 predicted proteins | sample VDWuncwatermetaG_FD_89674 | JGI IMG/M metagenome (GOLD analysis project Ga0105164, IMG submission 89674) | Wastewater microbial communities from Netherlands to study Microbial Dark Matter (Phase II) - VDW unchlorinated drinking water | ecosystem: Environmental > Aquatic > Freshwater > Drinking...
CGAAAAAATTGCGGCAGATTCATTAAAATTATTACTTATTGAAGCGGAAATTCGCTAAATCCGCGTCTTGCATAATATATTCTTTATTTTCTAAACGCAGCTTCCCTGCCTGCTTTGCCTGTGTCTCTCCTCCTGCGTGGATAAAATCATCAAAGCTGATAATTTCCGCGCGGATAAAACCGCGCTGGATATCCGAATGTATCGCGCCCGCTGCCTCCCAGGCAGTGCTGCCTTGCCTGATTAACCAAGCGCGCGTATCTTTTTCTCCGGCAGTAAAAAAACTGATAAATCCGCTTTCTTTAAACGCGCGGGATAATAAACCGTTTAAGTCCTCAAATTCTTCTTTTTTAGCCACGACAATCGGCCGGTTAGTCAATAAGCCGTACCCGGAAAGCAGGCGCTTCTCATCAGCTGTCAACCCTGCCTGCGAAACAAACTCCTCTTTTTCTAAAGCTGCTTTTAATTTATTTAAAACCCCTTTTTCCTGTTCTTCCGGCGAGCGGCTTAAGCGCGTCTCCACAAACTCAAGGTCCTTTAAAACCAAATCCATACGGGAATCAGGCGTAGTGAGAATCGCGTCCGCATCTAAAACAGCATCTTCAGCCACCGATTCTACCTGAATATAAGTTTTCTTCTTAGCTTTAACCAGTTTGTCCACTTGGTCTAAGCGCGGGTCTTTAATATTGTGCTTGCCCAAAGATACTTCGGAAATACCAAAAACAGCTATTTTCATGACTTAAATTATAAGTGAAAAATTAGCCGGCGTCAACCTAAAACGGCTTAGAAGAAAAAGTTATTTTACTCCAGGTAGGTATAAATTTTTCCGCGGTAATTACGCAAGACGTATTTTCCTTTGGCCTGGGAAAGGAGATAATTCGGGCCTACCGGGATTTTACCTCCGCCGCCAGGGCCATCGATTACATAAGTCGGCACGGCATATCCGGAAGTATTCCCGCGCAGTTTTTCCATAATATTTATCCCTACGGCTACGGGCGTGCGGAAGTGCTGGGTCCCTTTAACCGGGTCACACTGGTAGATGTAATAGGGCCTGACGCGGATCTGCAAAAGCTCATGCATCAGTTTCTTCATTATATACGGCCGGTCATTGATGCCTTTTAAAAGCACGGTCTGGCTGCCTAAAGGAATACCGTTATCTGACAACATATCACAGGCTAGCCTGCAGCGCTTGGTAATTTCTTTAGGGTGGTTAAAATGGATACTCATCCATATAGGAGCATATTTTTTCAGCATCAGCACAAATTTTTCGGTAACGCGCTGCGGTAAAGTTACGGGTATACGCGTGCCCAGCCTTAAGAATTCCACATGCGATATGGCGCGGATTTTGGCGATTAAGCTTTCCAGCTCCTCATCCTCCATAGTCAGCGGGTCTCCCCCTGAAATCAATACATCCCTGACCTTCCTATTGGCTTTGATATAATCCACCGCGGCGTCAAACCTGGAAAGGGAATTTACTTCTTTATGGTCTCCGACCAGCCGCCTTCTGGTGCAATGCCGGCAATACATGGCGCAGTGTTCGGTAGCCAAAAGCAGGACCCTGTCCGGATAGCGATGTACCAGATGGGGAGCCGGAGAATCCCTGTCTTCTGCGCACGGGTCAGCCATCTCATGCGGGCCGATCACCGATTCTGCAGCTACAGGAACTGCCTGGCGCCTTAAAGGACAAGCTGGGTCATCCGGGTCGATTAACGTCGCCCAGTAGGGAGTAATTGCCGTGCTCAATCTTCCGCTTGCCCGCTTTATGCCTTCCTCTTCCTCCGGAGTCAAGTTGATAATCTGGGAAAGCATATCCTTAGCACAAATCCTGTGCTTCATCTGCCAATGCCAATCCTCCCAATCCAAAGGGTTTACATCTTTATACAAACTTATTTGCTGGTAATCCCGGGGTTTTTTGGTAACGCGTATTTGCGGTATTGTTTCCTGGTGCGCTTTCTGTTCAACAGTCAGCGTCGGATTATTCACTTATCCCTTTCCTTTCTGAGGCACTTTTTAAAATTGCCTCAATAATTTCGTCGTATTGCATGCCCGCTGCATAAGCCATCAGCGGAAAATTCGAATCTTTCGGGTTAAGGCCGGGAAGCGGGTTTATCTCCAAGACATAAGGAATATTATCGCGGCTTAAGCGTATATCGGTGCGCGAAATACCAAAACAACCCACTGCCTGATGGGTCTTAAAGGCAGTATTTTTTACCAGGTCTTCTATTGTCTTATCCAGCCTTGCCGGGCAATGAAACTGCGGAGTCAGGCCTAACTCCGCATTGCCTTGATATTCCTTCATCCGCCAGGAATAAAATATTCTCCGCTTTTTGCGCATTCTGAAAAATCTATCTCCAAGACAGGCAGGATTGTCGCTTGGCCGTTTTCCAGGATCCCCACTGTTAATTCTTTTCCTTCGATAAATTCCTCAACCAGGGCTTCCTGCTTGTAGCCGCCGATAATTTCTTTAACTTTTTTATAAAGCTCGCCTCTATTGTTCACTACGTTGGATTTATTAATGCCCTTGGCTGAACCCTCACAGTTGGGCTTGACAATCAGCGGGAATTTTAAATCCGGGCTTAACTCTTCGGTGCCTTTTGCGAAAAGCTGGAAATTAGGAGTAGGAATATTTTCTGCCTTTAATATCTTTTTGGTAAGCGCCTTATTCAAGGCCAGGGCCAAAGAAAAGGTATTTGACCCTGTATAAGGAATATTCAAGTAATCTAAAATAGCGGGGATTTGCGATTCGCGGAATTTCCCGTGCGTGCCTTCGGCAATATTAAAAACCATATCGATGGGGGTTTTTTTAAAATAAGAAAAGAGGTCGGAATTCTCTACATCTACAAGGTCGACGCTATGGCCCTTTAATCTTAATGCTTCGGTAATCGCATCTATGGTCACCTTGGAATCAAACTCCGAAAAATAATCCGCCGGCTTAGCATCGTCTTCCTTTTTTAAATTAAAAGTAAGCGCAACTTTCATCTTTAATTTAAGCCGTACCTTTTTAGCGCTACATCCAATATCTTACCGATCATCTCTGCGTAGGAAATCCCTAAGTGCTTTGCCACTACCATAAATACATCTTCCGTGGAGAGAGAGGGCAGCGGATTTATCTCCAAGACATAGGGATTCCCGGCATTATCTACCCTGAAATCAACGCGTCCGAAATCGCGGCACTCTACTGCCTGATACGCCTTTAATGCCAGTTTAGAAAGTTCTTCCTTTAAATCCGGCGTGATGTGCGCAGGGCAGATATATTCGAGCCGGTCAGAAGTAATCCGGGAAAAGGTATAAAATTTGTCATTGAGCTTAAAACGGCCGTCGATTTTTATCTGCACTGCCGGCATTGCTTCGGGCACATCATTGCCGATTACGGCGACCGTGAATTCCTGGCCGGAAATAAATTCCTCTACCAGCGCCGGCTGTTTATAGGTATTGATAATATACCCGGCTTGTTTTTTTAATTCTTCGATGTTTTCTACGCGGGAAGATTCGCTTAATCCTTTCGACGAGCCCTCAAAGCGCGGCTTTACGATCAAAGGGTACTTGAGGTGGTCCGCGTCAAAAGAATGCATATTTTTTATTTCAAAAAATTTCGGGGTAGGGATTTTTTCGGCAATAAAAATTTTTTTTGCGATTATTTTATCCAGGGCCAACCCTAAAGTAAGGGCATCGGCTCCCACAAAAGGGATACCGGCCATCTCCAAAAGAATGGGAACCTGCGACTCGCGGTTTCTTCCGGATACGCCTTCAGAAATATTAAAAACAATATCTACATCGAGTTTTTTTAAATCGCCTAAAAGGGAAGAGGCATTGCCGATCTTCTTTACCTTATAGCCCTGTTTGGTAATGGCCTCGGCAATGACACCGATGGTTAAAGGATGGTCAAATTCGGCGTTGGCGTCAGGCGGGTCGTCTTTTTTGAATTTATAATCGGTTTTTAAATCGTAGGTCAACCCGACGATTTTCATGGGATTAAAAAATAAGGACTCTTGCATCAAGAGCCCTTAGGTTTAGCTTTCGTTTTTCCAATTTACGTCCCTTATCCTCCCCAAATATTGTGTTTACATTAAATTTTTACCACAATATATTGTTTATGTCAAGTATTTTTTAAATTTTGCCTAAATCTTTATCCCGACGCTGATAAAATCTTTTTTTAATTTCCCTACGCCTTCAAACCAGAAACCCCTGATACCTAAAGCATTTGCCTTTTCTATCAAATCCCGCCGGTCATCGGTATAAAAAACAGAGCCCGCCGGCTCCTTTAATAGCTTAAGGGCATTGCGGTAAATCGAAGGGTGCGGTTTGCGTAAACCTATCTTATAGGAAGTGATTATGTGATCAAAGGCATCGAAAACAGGGAAATTCTTTTTTAGATAATCAAAATGCAGGATATTCACATTGGACAAAAGCGCGGTCTTATAATTGCTTTTTAGTTTTTTCGCGATATTATACACGTCCTTATTCTTCTTGCTTAAGAAAAATATCTCATTCCAGATCGGCAAAAATTCTTCATAACTAATTCTTAAATTTAACAGCCTTTTTACCTCTTTGAAAAAACCTTCCGCAGAAACTTTTCCTTCTTCGAACAGGCCGGTTAATTCCGAATCAAAAAAGAGCCGATACATCTGGCCGCCGTCCTTATCCGTAAATGCGGCTATTTTCCTCGCGGCAATCATATGGTCAAAATCTACCAGCACATTCCCCAAATCAAAAATAATAGCTTTTATCCTTTTTTTCATCAATTATTACCGGTATCTTTTTTCTTTTTAAACAGGTCCAGGAAACGGTCTTCGTAGTCTTTATAGACATTCCACTTATCCAGCTCTGACTTTAACTCGTGGGCTTTCTTGGCATCGGTTTTTACCTCGACAAAAAGTTTTTCGATTTTTTCTTTTATCGACAAGGGGAGCTTAGTAAGCTGGCTTAAGGATTTTTTGATTTTTTCGATCTCTTCTTCTCCGATAGGGCCGGCAGTCTGCGTGCCTATCTTAAGGTAATCAAGGAGCTTATTAATTTCCTCATCCATAAGATGCGCCTGTTCAAACAGGTTAGCAAAATCTATTCTTACGCCCAAAATCCGCGTCAAGGCATCCAAAACCGCCAAGGACGCCTTTGGGTTTTCCACCTGTATGGTATAAAGCGGTATTTCACCGAGCAGACAGAAGCCGTCTAACCCCTCGCGTTTGGCTATGCCTAAGAATAGGCCGTTCATGCCGCTGATATTGCCCTCGGACAATAAATTGAAATTATATTTTTTTAAGTTATTATTCAGGTCTTGGGAAGTCGCGGCAAACCAGACATTCGGCTGATGCGTATGGTCCACCGGCTGCGGCATAGCCGCAAAACCGATATCATTTTTTACCTTAAAGGCCTTTGCCAGCTGGACAATTTTTTGGCAATAATCTTCCGCTTTCGCCAAATCCGGCTGGGCATTGCTGATAAAAATAATCAGGTCGTTCTTTCCGGTTTTATTCTTCCAGAAATAGAATTTGCTGTGCGGCAGCTCCGGTATTTTAAGTATCCCATTTTTGATCACGCTCGTGGTTAAATAGAAAAAATCGTGCGCCATAATTTCGGCGAATTCTTCCGCTTTTAATTTTTCTACCAAATACACGGCTGCCTTATAAGCAACCTCGCCCATCCCCGGCCAGGCAACAATAAGGTAGGGGTTTTTAAGTTTCGGCTTTTTATAAAACCTGATTCCTTCCATTGTTGTTCCTCCTTAATTTGCTCGCTAAATCTTTTTATCGGAAAATTAATCCCGAGCACCAACCATTCTTATCCAGGATGCGAGGGATTACCTACAGCCGCTAAAATCATAATTTTTTAAAAACCCTTCCAATACAAGAGCGCCTTTATGCAGATTTTCGATTTTCACATACTCATCCGGCGTATGCGCGCAGCCCTCTGAACCAAAACCGCAAGCCACCGCCGGGATATTTTTATTCTGGAAAAAGGTTATGGTAGTTGCCCCTTCCGAACCTTTTACCCGCGGCCTTATTTTAAATTTGCGCATCGCGTCTTTCAACTGCCCGACCAAGGCATGGCCTTCGCTGATAAGATAAGGTTTTTGCATGCCTTCGATTTCAATTTTGTATTTTTTGGCGTATTTACGGATAACGGTTTTTAATTTCTGTAAAATCCCCTGCGCGGACATTCCCGGCAAAAAGCGAAAATCCAACTCAATCTCGCACCAGTCCGCCACGATATTTACTTTATCCCCGCCTTTTATCGTGCCGATATTTAGCGTGGGGCTTTTTAAGTATTTTGCCTGTTTCGCCGGAAGGAATCCCGGCTTTTTTAATTCTGACAAAATTTTAACTGCAATATCAATGGCATTTACCCCGCGCCACGGATAGGCGCCATGCGCCCTTTTGCCTTTTATTTTAAGCTTAAGATGAATCAACCCTTTCTGGGCCACTATAATTGCGAAATCATCCGCATCTAAAACTAACGCTGCATCCGGCTTTAATAGCCCCTTATTCAACAAAGGGATTAAACCTAAATCCGAACCGGACTCTTCATCTGCGGTAGCGGCAAAGACAAGCTGATAATTTAACTTAACTTTATCTTCGGCTAAACTCCTGATTGCCTCTAAGCTTACGGCGATATTTGCCTTGCAGTCAGTAGCGCCTAAACCGTAAATTTTTCCGTTTTGTATTGTTCCGGAAAAAGGATTAAATTTCCAGCTTACCCCTTGGGGCACAGTATCCAGATGCGGAGTGATTAACAAAGAGCGGCTCTTTTTATCCTGCCTGCCGAAATATGCCAGGACATTGGCGCGGTTCTTTTTAAGCTCATATATTTTAGTCTTTAACCTTAATTTTTCAAGATAATTTTTCACGAAAGCGGCAATCCGAGATTCGTCACCGGGGGGATTTTCCGAATTTATCCGGATCAGTTTTTGCAGAAGCCTTATTACGCGTTTTTTATTTACCATTAAAAATTATAATTTAAACTAAAGGCGAAGGCTTCGCTGTCAAATGCCTGGCCTTCCAAATTGAGCCAAATTTTTTGCGCAACCGGGATATCAAAGCCGAAAATAAAGCCTGTGCTTTTGGTTAAATCAGACATTAGCCGCTTTCTTGCGCCTTCTATCCGGTGAATATAATCTATTCTTGACCAGCGCGCCCCCAGATATGGCGTGAGTTTCTTAAAACCATGGGAAACCAGAAGAGAATACTGCCAGTCATCCAGAATTGCCTTATGCCGGATATCTCCTATGCGGATACTTTTCGGATGCACGCTGATATGCTGAAATCCGAAAACAATTTTGTTTTTTTCTCGGGTATAAAGTTTTAAACGGAACCCGTAACCTCCGGCAAAACCCGAAGGATAATCAAGTTCATCGCTTCCCACGGGATGCTGTTTTATATTGCCGGCGCCGCCCTTTAAATCTATGGAGAACCAATCATAAACTCCGTAAGATAAAAGAAGGAAATACTGCGCACTTCTTATTTTTCCGAATTCATCTTCGAGGTACCTTTTAAAAATAGTATGGCTTTGCAGGCCGCTAAACAATTCTTTTCTTTGCGGCATCTTTGTCCCATAGCAGGGCGCAGCATAACAATAGTGATGAGTTAAAAACAAAAAAATACCAAAACTGATAACCCATAACTTATAACTTATAACTTTTCTTATTTTAATGGGCATATATCGCATTTGGGCTTGCTTTTATGGCAAAAATCTTTCCCGAGCTTCACTAGAAGCGCGTGGTATTCATTGAATAATTTTACCCCTTTTTTAAGGTTGCGCATAAATAATTTCTGTATTTTTTCGTATGGAGCGTCTTCCTTTATCAGATTATGCCGGGCGAGCATTCTTTTAGTATAGGCATCCACGACAAAGATCGGCTTTTCCAGGGCATATAAAAGAATAGAATCTGCGGTCTCCGGGCCGATGCCTTTTACCGAAAGTAATTGCCTACGCAGCGTCGGAATATTCGCATGGAGCATATGTTGAATTTCCCCCCGATAATGCTTAAATAAAAAATCTAAAAACGCCTTCAGGCGCTTTGCTTTGATATTGTAATAGCCTGCGGGCTTAATCAGCAGGGCAAGCTTCTTTTCAGGAATTTTATAAAGTTTCCGCGCGGTTAATAACTTATGTTGCTTAAGATTATTTATTGCCTTCCGGACATTCAGCCAGCTGGTATTCTGGGTAAGAATTGCCCCCACCATTACTTCAAAAGGGCTTTCTGCCGGCCACCAGTATTGCGGCCCGAAAGACAAATATAATTTTTTATAAACCTTAACGAGATTCATCTTCACTAGCGGCTGCCGGCTACTTTAACTCTAAAGGATTATATTTATAATATGCAAATAACGTATAAGCCGTGCCGGATACTGAACCTGTAGAATTACCCTTGGGCGTCATCCAGCCGTGCCCGGTATCTATATATTCCTGGGTAGCATAAGGCAGGCAGCTTTCGCCCTGGCCTGAAGGAGAAGGGCTGGAAATAATCATATTGCCTATTTCTCCCAAATAATCCTCGGCTTTAACCTCATAAGTTTTGGCTTTGTTTTCCATCTGCTTCTTATAATAAAAATCCGCCATGATTTTAAACGAAAGAATCATCTGCGCGGTCCACTCCGAAGAAATAACTCCGCCCCGCGCCAGGTTCCTTTGGGGGGCAAAATCAAAACCTTTTATTTTAACGGTCAGCCCATCCGGACGGGTATAAGAAACCTGCACCGCACAATGTTCTTCGGCAAATTCCATAATCCGCTCAGGGCTCATCCCTAATCCTTCCAATTTCTCCGGGCCGATCGCAGCGATTGCCCAGGCATAAGTATCGGTAGCGATACTAGAATCGCCTTTCCCGCGCTTAATCGGGATGTCTCCCTTATCATAGGTATGCTTGGACACCCAACCCAATATTTTATCGCGCGCCTTAAGGTATTGCGGCTGGGCAGTAATTTTATAGAGCATATTAAAGAAGGCATACGCATCAAGATTGTGTTCTGTCGAGTACCAGTCTACCTGCGGCCCGCCGACCAGCCCCCCTTCAGAATCCTGATCTTGCAGCGCAATAATACCTTCGGCGATTTCCTCGGCTAACGCCAGATATTTACGGTCTTTAGTCTTCTCGGCATATTGCAGCATGGCTATGCCCAGCCAGAGATTCGGGCCGCTGTGGACGGTATATTCGGCAACCTGCCCATCGCTGGCATAATAAGCGTTGAAAAAAAGCTTACCTTGGCGCTTGGCTTTTTTCAGAAAGAAATCCATTAATTTACGCGCGCGCTCAAAATCATTAAAATACGTATATGCTTGGCCTGCCAAAGACTGATCATAAATAAACGCCCATCCGGCAATATCGTTATCCCCTTCAAAGCTCATCACCAGCCCGGTGCGGGGGTTCTGATGGATAGCCAGCCACTGATACATCTTTTCAAAATTTATTTTTTCCAAGGCGGCCTTTTTTAAACTTATGTCCAAAAGTTCTTCGGTAACACTCGTTTCTTTCTGCTGCAAAGCAATAAAATCGCCCTGCAGCGCGGCCTTTTCCCTGGTTAAGAGGCCGATAGCGCTATTAAGCTCTGCGACTTTTTTCCCCTCTTCTTTTGCTCTTTGCTTTTCTTCTTCCAGCAGTTGAGATTGCAATGCCAGGGATTCGATCTTTAATTCCAGCCCCTTTTTTTCCTTATTAATCTGGCCTATCTTCTGTTTTGCCGCCACTGTTTCCTGAATAATGGCGATCAGTTGTTTCACCAAGGCCTTATTTCCCTGAATTAATTTAAAGTTGACATAGCTGTTCAGCGCAAACCCAAGCACAAGTATCAAAATTATGCTTATGCTCAGCGGCACAAACATTCTTTTGGTAAGGGCATAGCGCATCATCCGCTTATTATTTAAAGCGGCGATCTCTTCATAACTTAACCCGATGAATAATTTTTCCGGATGTTCCGGGCTTTCCTTGACCCAGGCAATGTTTGCCAGGGCCTCTATTGCCCTTGCGCCCAGCGGCATCTCGATATTCAGCGCTATCTTAGCCTGTTTTGCCTTTATGAGGTTAGCCAAATAAGGCTTTAAATTATTTACTAAAAGGCAAAGCCCGCCTTTACCGACATTATTGGTAAAACCCTGCAGCCAGCCCGATAACGCATTCTTATCCGGCGGGTTTAGGAGTTTAAAGGAGACCGGAAAAACAGAATCCAGGCGGATATATTGCCTGCGCTCATGTTTTAAAAGGTCCTTTTCTTTTTCGAGCGGCATCATTTCGTCTTTTCCAAAATAATCCTCTGTTTGATTTTCTTGGCTAGGGCCTCAAAGAAAATTTTAAAATCTGCGTATTCATCCGTAGGAATAATATTTTTCTTTAAGGTATTTACCTGGCGAAAGATTATCCGGTTTTCCTTTTGTGCATAGGAAGCGCTGAAGTCTAGCCAAGGGCTATTTTCTTTTACATCTTCCGGTAAATATTTTATTGTAAAACCAGCCGGCATTACAATCTCAAAAACCGCTTCTTTTTTATCCAGCGCAGAAAAATCGATGGCATATTTTCGCCTTTCGTGAGCCACTAAAGAAGCATCTAAGCTCGTTAATTGCGGTAATAATCTTAAATTTCCTGCCGCAGTAAAATATTCCCGGCCGTAGAAAGCATAATTAAACACTACCGGCTTATTCAGGTCTTCGCTATTTTCGATATTATATTTACCCAAAATCGCGCCGATAGAAACATCCTGTATCCTCTCCTTTAATGCCTGCTCGATTAATTCCGGAGGCGTATACAACAGCCAATACCGCTGCGCCTGTTCATAAATTCCTGAGGCAGAAATGGACTTTTCAGCGCTGATAAACTCATCACTGTCTATATTTATCTTTAATATTTGCTTTATAAAATTATGTTCTGCCGGATACAGCGGCGTCGGCTCAATTTTAAAACTATCTTCCTTAAAAATAAGCACTCTTCGATTTTGGTCACCGGCAGGCAGATCTGCGAAAGCGCAAGTCTCGGCAGTAGTATCCATAAAAATTGTTTTATCCGCCGATTGTATCGCGGCAATACAATGGTTAAAAATTATGGCCGGAAAATCAGGATTCAAATCGTAATAATCCTGTGTGCTGATTAATACCGGATAGCCCATAAACCCTGCTTCTTTAAGCATAGTTACCAGAAGGATTGCTTTGTCTTTGCAGTCACCGTATTTATTTTTAAATATATCGGATGCCGGATGCGGCTGGTAACCTGCCTGGCCGTATTCTACCGCCACATAGCGTATTTTCTGGGCGCAGAAATTATAGATTGCGCGTACTTTATCCTCATCTGTTTTTAATCCTTCGAGCAACTCCTCCACTTTTTCTTTTATTGCCGTATCGGCTTTTATCTTATCCTTTGCCAGGGCCCACCACCAGCCATAAACCTCCTGCCATGAAGAAAAGGTAGAGATTAAAATTGCCGGGTTTATCTCCACAACTTCAGGCATATTGGTTTCAGGAATTATCTGGGGGATATCCTTAAACTGCCAGCGGTAAATTGTGCGGCCGCCTATTTCTTCGGTTTTCGGCGTTAAATCCGCGCCAAAAGTATTGAGCCCCTCGTTTAACTTCTTTATCTGCAAAACTCTTTCCTTGGGCAAATCAATAGTCAGATTCGCGGAAATAATCGGCTCAGACGCCTGCAAAGGATAAATTAATACAAAATCCTTTTTATTTACCAGCTGGCTGCGCCGTATTTTAAGTTTATATTCTATCACCGCTCCTTCAGCAATCTCCGGGAAAGAAATGATAAAAATGCGGGCATTACTATAAAGCGGAAAATTTAAATACTTTGAAACATCGCGGATATGGCGGCTGCCTACCTCAACTACGGAGCCGTCGGGCCGGATAGTCCGGGCATATTCCAGCTCTACTCTTTCAAAAGTAGAGTCATAATCAATGTGCGTTTCGGAAAATCCCTCTTTTCCGCGTTCATTCAAGATCTTAACTATATAATGCACATAAGTGTCCTGAGTATTCTCCGGGCTGACTTCAATTTTTTCGTCGCAATATAAAATTAAGGCGCCTGCCTGCGGATATTTTTCTGGGGAAGGCGCATTTTCTAAAATATTATTTACCCCTGTATCCAGCTCCCTGATATGCGCGGCCTGAGATTCTTTTTCAATCGTATTCAACCGCTTAAGGGCAAGGCCGGCAAATTCATTTGTTTTTATCTTTTTGTAGGCAGCCATGGCCTGGTCAAATAAATTTAACTTTTCACAAGTCAAACCAGAATAATAAAGGTATTCATCATCGCCGGATTCATTTTTGCTAAATACCTCATAGGCATCGGTAAAATCACCTAAGCGGTAATAACAGATGCCTAAGAATTTCTTTGCCGGAGCGAGGTTAGTCTTTTTAAATTCTTCGGCTGCCTCTTTAAAATCACCGTGCTTAAAATAAAGTTGAGCAAGCTCGAAACGAAGCCTGTCTAAGTCATTGCCTTTGGCGATTAAAACCAGATATTTATCCACTGCCTGCTTGTAATAAATTTCTGCTTGGGCAGCCAGGCCTTCTGCCCGCTCCAAATCGTTTCTTTGTACACAGCCGCTTAAAACAGCACACCCTAAAATAAAAACCAAAGATAATATTTTTGCAAAATTCTTCCTATACATGCTTAACCTCATTTTAATAACTCCCCGTATTCTTGCACAAAAATTTTTGCCATTTTCCCCGGTTTGCCATCTGCAATCGGATGCTTCTCTACATAAGTCAAAGGCATTACACCGATTAAAGAATTGGTTAAGAAGGCCTCGTCGGCCGAATATAAATCAGCGGGCACAAAATTACCCTCGCTTATTTTAAGTCGCTTCTTTTTTGCCAAAACAAATATTACCTTACGCGTGATTCCGCCTAAACACCCGCATTCTAGGCCGGGAGTAAATATTTCTCCTGCCTTAACCAGAAAGATATTGCAGCGGCTGGCCTCAGTAAGATATCCGCGGCCGTTTAAAATAAGCGCCTCATCAAAGTTATTCTTTTTTGCCTCTTGATAGGCAAGCTCATAAAAAATACGGCTGGTTACCTTTGCCTGTGCCAATAAATTATTTTCATTTTGCCGAAAAACACTGATACAAGCGTAAAATCCATGATCATATTTTTGTAAAGAAGGCGGCGTATATTTTCTGGCTATTACCGATATGCCTGTCTTATCATGATCCTTCCAGGCAGTCAACCTGGCATAGGCGTCATTTAGGCGGTTTATCTTTACTGTCCTTCGGATAATCTGTGCCAATTGCACAGAGGAAAATCTAACCGGCAAATTAATTAACTTACACGAAATTTTAAGCCTGTCAAGGTGCGCCGATAAATAAACTATCTTTCCGCGGCATGAACGCATCGTTTCAAAAACTCCGAAACCATACAAAAACCCCGGACTTTGCGCGCTTACCTGCGCTTTATCTTCAGGAATAAACTTTCCGTTCAAGAAAA
>Ga0105164_10001827_pt1 | contig 13409 bp, 8 predicted proteins | sample VDWuncwatermetaG_FD_89674 | JGI IMG/M metagenome (GOLD analysis project Ga0105164, IMG submission 89674) | Wastewater microbial communities from Netherlands to study Microbial Dark Matter (Phase II) - VDW unchlorinated drinking water | ecosystem: Environmental > Aquatic > Freshwater > Drinking...
ATCGATAATCTTAAGCGTAAGTTCGGTCAATGGGCTGCCATTTACCGAATCAAATGCTTTCATGGTAATCGCGTATTTTTCTACTACGGTTACATTATTTGAAGCGCCGCTGGCGGTAACTCCGGCAGCAGTAGCATTTAAGGTAACTGTCCCCGGATAAGCTGCGCAATAGGCCGCAAAATTATCAAAGGCCGCGATACCGGATACCGCCGCAACTTGAGCAGTCGCTCCCGCGCGCAAACTGCCTCCAGCAGGCGCAACCGTTACATTAATCGCGCTGGGAGCAATATTTCCATAAGTATCAACTACGCTCACTTTAAAGGGAGACCACGGAGCATTGGCTGCCACGGTAGCCACCGGCTGGGTATTCCAGGAAAGCTTGCTTGCAGCGCCGCCGGTAACCACCACAGCTAAAGCATCTGCAGTGTTAATCACAGAATCTGAGCTCTTTGCTTTAATTGCCGCGCTTTCAGCTTTATATAACTTCATCATTATAGTCGAAGCGCTCTGCCCCGAGGTAAAATTCACCAGCGTAATATTTCCAAATGCTATCTCTACCGCCGAATAGTTTGTGCAGGTAGGATTATAAGTGGCGCTTGCGCTTATCGCGGAATTGGCGCCGCTAAAGATTATCTCTTTTGCGCCGCTGTAGCCGGTGTCTATGTTATTGTTGATATCTGTTGCTTTAATCGTTACCATACTGCTTGCTCCGGCAGCCACAATAGCGCTGTCTCCGCTCACGAGAAATTTAGTAGCTGTAACATCAACCGCCAAAGAATTAGTTATTGCGCTGGCAGCGGCAAATGCTGAACCGGGAGAATCTACTGTAAGATTAGTGGTAGGGTTGACGCTAAAAGCAATGGCTTTTGCGTCTGCTCCGGCGGGCAAAGTTTGATTAAGGTAAATGCTTAAAGTATAAGTCTTGCTTTGCCCATCAGGCACAGAAGAAATTATGCTTGTGCCGGTGCCAAAAGTTAAAGCGTCATTGGTGATTGTGCCCATTATCGCAGCAGCGCCGTCGGATATGCTGGCTCCGGCAATATAATTCTGCCAGCCGCCGGTGGTATCCGTAGGAGCGTTTCTGGCAATTACAATCTGTTTAAGCTTGGTCGCATATCCATCTGAGCCGGCATCAGTAACCTTAAAATCAAAAACCTGCAGCTTCGCCGCATCCGTATAGATTAAGGAAGATATACTGGTTGGTTTAACTAACGGGCCGGCTGCTATGGCAGTATCTGCGCCAGCCTTAAAGGTTATCTGATAAGAATAAATATCCGGGGCAAGATTTCCCACTGAATGCGCCTTTAAATATATGCTTTCCGGATAACTATATTTTATTCCGCTAAAAGTTGCCACGCCGTTTACGATAACCACTGCCAGAGAATCGCCGCTTAAAGTTCCGTTGGTAACCGGGGTATAAGTTCCGCTGGTAAGCGAAGGAAGCAAGCTAATCTGGTCAGAAACCGAGGTAACCGCATTACCGTACAGATCAGCCGCATTAACTTTTGGCTGCGCAGGCAAAGCAACATTGGTAAAAGGATTTGTCGAGGGTTGTTGAGAAAACCAGAGTTTGCCCATCGCCCCTGCTTGCATAGTAATTGAATTGGAAGCAATATTTGTTCCGGTTAAATCAGCAACGTTTGCCGTAATCGTAGTAGATTGAGCGCGATACAAAGTAGCGCTCAAAGCCGCGGACACGCCGTTAGTAAAACTAACCGGGTTAGTTGGCCAGAGATCGGTTGCGGAGCCATCAGGGGCATTGGTTAAGCCGCTTAAAACATAGCTGATAGTTTCGCTTCCCGTGTAGGCGGTGCCTCCGTTTGCTCCGTCAGATAAGTTATTATATAAATCCACGGCATTTAATGCCCCTAAACTAATAGCGGTGCCAACTGCAGCTCCGTTGATAGTTCCGGAAAATTTCAAGTGCTCTGCCGTATTATGCTTAACCACAAACCCTAATGCCTGGGCATTAGCGGTAGTCACCGGCAGAGCGCTTACCTTAATCAGTACACTCTCTGCCTTATATAATTTTAAAGTGGCGCCGGCTGCACCATTGCTAAAAGTAAGTAAAGTATCCGCGCCAAAATTTATATCATTACCAAGATTATTCGAAGCGGTTGGCGAATTAGTTGAAGGCGCAGGCGATGCATTGGCTCCGGAAAATACTAAGCTCATATCGCTATTTAAATTTGTCTTTACGTTATTATATGCATCATAAGCAGTAATCGTAATCAACCGGGAACTACCTGCAGTCAATGTGGTTGTTGCCCCGGTAACTGCAAAGTGGTCAAGGCCCGCGGCAAGAATATTTATAGACGCCGAAGAAGAGCTCACGTTCAAACTATCGCCTGCGCTGCGCGCCGCAGTGATAGTGGGAATCCCGATAGCAGTATCTTTGTAATAGAAAGCCGCGCTGCTTGCGCCTGAGGCAACCGTTATGCTGGTAATGCTGGTAGTGCCTCCACTATCGCTATAAAAACTCCCTGTCCCAGCGTTGCTGGCAAGAAGAAACGAAGTGGCGGTTACAGCATTTGTAAGATTATCATAAGCATCCTTGATTATCGCGGAAAACGCCGTAGAAACTGCTCCGGCATTGCTTGAGCCCGGGCCGCTTAAGACTACCTTATAAGGAACTCCGGCTAAACCAGTAGCGGTAAAATTAACCGCGGTTAACCCGGCATAACTTACCGTCACCAGATAATCACCTGTTTTGTTTCCCAAAGTAAGCGCGGTTTGCGCCTGGCCGTTTACATCAGTAGTAGTCGAAGTAACTGACAATGCCTGGCCGGTTGCTCCGGCAGGAACAGAAAAAATTGCAAAAGTTACAGTTTCATTCGGAATAGCCACATCACCTGCGCCAAGAAGTTTAACTACCAGGGGGTTAGTTAAAGCAAGTGCAACTGTTTTGGACTGGCTATCTCCGCTGATTTTAGTTAACGTTGACGGCGTAACTGCTGTACTACTAAAGGTTACTGGCGAACCGGTAAGCCCGGTAGAAACTGCAGTTACCTGATATTGGCCGGCAGTATTTCCTAAAGTAAGCGCAGTTTGCGCCTGGCCGGTTGCATTAGTAGTAGCTGAAGTAACTGACAATGCCTGGCCCGTTGCTCCGGCAGGAACAGAGAAAATTGCAAAAGTTACGCTTGCGCCGGTTACCGCGTTCCCATAAGCATCTTTGACAGTTACTACAAAGGGATTGGCTAAAGCAACGGAGACTTTTCCACTTTGGCTATCCCCGCTGGCAAGGCTGATGCTCGCAGCGCTGGCAGCAGGCGCGGTTACGGTTACGGCCAGAGGAAATACCAAATAACTCTGCCCTGCTTCGGAAACAGAAAGTAAGGCGGTTTCTGCCTTGTAAGCAGTCAGTGCGGCTGCGCCTGCCGCAGATACGCCGCCGGGAGAAATCGAAAAATTAACCGTCGTATTATAACCAAGAGCAATACCTGCCACTGTAGGGTTATAAACGCCTATATTAGTTAACCCGGAAAATATAAACGTATGATTATTGATGTAATCATTATCAATATTTTTATTAGCGTCTGTTGCTCTCGCCATAAGATTTACCGGCGAACCGGGAGCAACACTAATCGAGGAATTTCCGGTAGCCTGCTCTACAATCTCTAAGTAAGACACAACTACGCTGATTGTGCCGGTTACCGTAGTCACCTTATTGGTATTCGCGCTCATTTGCGAAGAAACCCCTGTATCGGTTCCGATGCCTGTTTCATTTATACCAAAGGTATAAGTTTGTCTTTCTGTCGCAGTCAGCTTTCCAGGCTTCATATAGATATAAACTGTCCACTCTACAGAAGAATTATCAGGGACTGAATACAAATCCGCATTTGAGTTACTATTGGGGGTTATGCCAAAGGTAATCGTAGAATTAGTAATTGCCGAACCTGTGGCTGCAGCCACCTGGGTTATTCCCTGATATAATCCCGCCCAGGCAATATCAGTAGAGGCATTAGCGCCTGTGCCACCTACGGTTACCTGAATTCTATCAATCTGCGTCGGAACCGAATCTGTGCCCGCATCTTTAACCTTAAAGCTTAATACCGCGAATTTATTCGCCAATGCGCTGTTAGTAGGAATAAGGTTAAAATTAGTTACCGGCAAAGCAGCTGCCTCTACCGTAGAGTCGCTGGCAGTAGAAAAAGTAATTCCTGTGGAAAATACCGGCTGGAGAGTTCCGGCCTGGGCATAAAGATAGATTACTCCGGTAGTATTATACTTTACACCGCTGAAATTCGCCTGTCCGGTTATTGCTGAAAGAGGATTAGTGGCAGTCGTTAATGTCCCCGGAGCAGCAGTATAAGCTGAATTAGATGTTGAGACATAAAGTGTTATCGGATCCGTATCCGTTGTCTGGTTGCCGTAAGCATCCTGGATAGCCACTATTGGCTGGCTAGCCAAAAGATTATTTATTGTCCCTGTAGAAGGCGGCTGTTGTTTAAAAGCCAATTTTGTCTTTGTGCCAGGGTTTACTGTAATTGTTCCGGTTGCGATAGATGGCGTCATTGTGTCTCCGACGCTTCTGGTTGCGGTGATTGTGGGTGTGCCGGTTTTGGTATCCTTATAATAGAACGTTTTACTACTTGTGCCTGCGGCTATAGTTACGCTGGTAATTATTATCGTGCCTGCGGCGTCGCTATAAAAAGTCACTGTGCCGGCGGAGTCAGAGGTAAGGTCAAAGGTCGTGGCTAAAACCACATTCACTGTATTATTGTAACCATTTTTAGTAGTCAGAGTAAAAACCCCTGAAACTGCTCCGGCAACTACTGAGGCAGGAGCGGTTAAATTGGCTTTAGAGGCAACGCTAAAAAAAGCTATGGGCACAGATGTGCCAAACATCGTAGTATATGTCTGGTCAGTGGCAGTAACCGAAACATCCTCTGGCTCAGTGTCGGTTAAAGTAACTGTTGCCACCCCGCTTACAAAATCTGCCGCAACTAAAGAGGTTTTGCTTAAAACAGCGGAATTCAGAACCGTGCCTGATTCTGTCTTGGTTACGCTTACGCTCGTTGCCGGAGAGTAAGTAGTAATCGTAGCGCCGGCCGCGTCTCTGGCAGTAATGGTTACGGTTGCACTTTGGCCCACTAGAGCAGGAGAATAACTCACCAGAAAATTATCGCTATTTACGCTTTGAAGAAGAAGATCGCCGGAGGCAGATGAAAAGTATCCATCATAACTGCCTCCGGTAAAAAGAACAGTTGTGCTTGAAATAATCTGGATTGTTTTATTATCTTTTATATAGCTGACGTCCGTATTATAAATATCCAATCCTAAATAATCCGGTGACGCGGCAGCGGTGAAGCTGGTAAAAGAAAATCCTCCGACAGTAATATATTCTCCGGCGAGAAAATTAGAGGTAACGTTTAAGACTAATATCTGGCCTGAACCTTCATAAGTTACCACAGTGCTTACTTTAGCAGAAGCAGTGCCGCTAATCGCGGCGGTAGTTTTAGTGGTATCCCAGGCCATACCAAAGCCCAGGGGAATTTTTATCCTTAAATCGTTAATCGCAGTAATCGCTCCGCCGGTAGAATCGGTTATGGTTATGCCGGAGCCAGCCGTGGATGCCTGGCCAACGATAAAACTCTGATTAGCCGCCGAAGAAATGGTTACATCAGGCCCGCCAAGGTTAAAGTCAATAGAGACGCTTGAGCCATAGCCGTCGTAACTGCCTCCGGTGTATTCAGCAAAGGCAACACCTACACAGGAGAATAACAGCGCGATCGTCATCACTACCTTATTCAGCGTATTAAACCTCATCATCCACCTCTACAGTTAATTAGTTAACACTAAAAAACCCCTATATTTGTCATCCTGAGGCGAAGCCGAAGGATCACGTTTTTGGATTATTCGGCGAGACTTCGTCTCTCCTCAGAATGACACGGGTATCAATAATGGCCTTTTTCAGTGATAACTAATTAGTTAATAAATTCTGCGCCAGATAACCGATACTGCTCTTTTTCTTGACTAATCCCTTAAAGATATTTCTGCGTAAAGCTGCGGTGTCAGCGTATTTGCTGTGCGCTGCCCAGCAGCGCAGAGAGTCTCTCACCGCGGTCTTTGTAATTTTGCCATTCGCAAATAAATATTCAAATTTATTAAGCCGCTTTTTAAAACGCCTCAGGTTATCCGAGACAAGCCGGCGATACCCGGAGAACAGCCTGAAGCCCAAAAACTTTATGCCGCCAGAGGTAGAATAAATCTGCGATTTATCTTGGTGCAAGCGAAGCTCTAAACTAGCGTTCAAAAATTTTCTTATTCTTTCTTTAACCTCAACCAGCCTTATTTTTTCATTACTAAAAATTAGAAAATCATCCATATAGCGCAGATAATACCTTATTCTCAAATCAAATTTTATAAAATAATCCAACTCGTTTAAATAAAGGTTGGCAAAAAACTGGCTGGTGAGATTACCGATGGGCAAACCTATCCTGTTCATATTGACTGCGTCTCCTTCGCCTGTTTGCCGGTTAACCGGTTCACCCGTAAACTCGCTAACCCGCCAACTCGCTAACTCTTTCGCCGAATCTATAATCTCATCCAAGAGCCAGAGCGCGTCTTTATCCTCAATCCTCATCCTTAAAATCCCCTTAATCATAAAAAATCCCTGCGCCCTGTCCACCGCCTTATGCGTTCCCTTGTCTTTTCTGCAAGCGTAAGAATCGTAAATAAAGGTCTTATCGATTATCGGCTCAATAACATCGTGCACCGCGTGATGCACCACCCTGTCCCTAAACGGCGCCGCGGCTATATTGCGTTCTTTCGGGTCATAAATTGTAAATAAACGATATTTTCCATGACGATAGGTTTTTGTTAACAATTCTTTATGCAGGCGGCCAATCTCTTCTTCAAGAGAAAAATTAAAATCCGCCGTGGAATCCCTGTATCTTCTGCCTTTTGAGGCCATATAGGCCGAACGGTAAAGGTTCTCTTTTGAGATTATCTTAGAATAAATATTGTTTATCTTCATCATACTCCCTCGTCATTCAGACTGTGTCGCAATAGCAAAACATGCGTCATTGCGAGCCACGTAGTGGCGAAGCAATCTCTAAAACCAGCAAGACTTTAACAGTATGTAAAACTGAGAGGTTTTGGCGACGCGGCCGCCGTTATTGTTGTTGCGATTCGCATTGGTGTTCGCCGCGTTGTTGCGGTCAGACGCGCGAGCGTTCGTCGCATCATTGTTCCAATTGCCGCCGCGATAGCCAGCACAGCACTTTTACGACGCCGCACCATTTTTTATAGCCATACCGGGTAGAAACTCCCTCAACAGCATATCTCAGCCCGATATTACTGCGTGTTTTCCCTCCACCTTATGTCATCCCCGCCCCCGCTTTCGCGAGGGTAAACTCCGGCGGGAATCTGATCCCCGCTGGAGCTTGCCCTCGAATGTTTTAATCGGGGGCGGGGATGACGTATAGCGGAGGATGGAAATAGCGTCTGAACCTCTCCAGTTCTACTTCCGCTCCCGGAGTCCGTAGGCCGCGGGATTCTGGAATTATATCCTCAAAGAGCTGATGCCTTAAGCCAACCGCCGGCCATTTTTCCGATTTCAATGGCGGATTGGCAGAAAAAATCATAAGCATTGATATTAACGTACTTCATATCTTTGGCGATTCTCATCATAAAACGCAAAACATCCAATTTCAGGTTAACCTTTATTAAAATATCTCTTTTCTGCTTGGAATAATTGGCTTCAATCAGCATTTCCAATATATCCAGCAGGATTCTCTCGATCCTGTCTGCCAGTAAAAATTTCTGGTCCTTGGGGAAATTTGCCATTTTGGGCAGCATCCAGAGAATCAATTTGTAATGCTTTTCCACTACCGGCGTTATCTTTTTGGTTTCCATTATCAAATCTCCACGTTTTTTCCTTGACATCATTTTGTCTTTGTGTTAAATTTAATTTTGAGGTGAAATTATATGACTTTAAAAGAAAAATCTCAATTAGTAGAACTGTTAACCCAACACCGGATCCGCGATCACAAGAGAATGCTTGAGGCCTCGCGCAGCATTGATAAGTTGCGCAAAAAAGCGCCCGCCGGATGGAATAGCGTGGAAATAATCCGCAAATTCCGGGGGCCCCTGTAATGTTTGTACTCGATGCTTCAGTAATCCTGAAATGGTTTGTGGAAGAAAACGGCACCAAAGAAGCTCTCCAGATAAGGCAGAACCACATTGAAGGAAAATATACTTTAGTCGTTCCCGATATCGCCGTATATGAAGTCGGCAATGCTCTCAGGTATAAGCCCGATTCTTCGCCAAGCGAAGTTTCAAGATATTGCCGAAATCTGTACGAATTAAATTTAGACATTATAGCTCTTCCCTTTGAGATAATCGATTCGGTTATTGATACGGCTTTTCAAAACGATATCACATTTTACGACGCAAGTTACGTCGCGCTTGCAAAAGAACTCGGCCTTCAACTTATTACTGCCGACGAAAAACTCTACCATCGAACCAAAACCCTTCATTTTGTAAAACTCCTGATTTAACTCTCTCAACCATTTCATATTCTTGCTCGTCTTTCTTCCAATTCTTTCAAAGATTCAAAAACCCAAAGTTCTACAAAACCTTCTATGGAGAGGTTCTGGCGACGCGGCCGCCGAAATAGTAGCCGCGATACGCATCGGGGGACGCCGCGTTGTAGCGGGCAGACGCGCGAGCGTGCGTCGCACCAAAGTTCCAATTGCCGCCGCGATGGCCAGCACCAACCGCATCTGTTCCCGGCCAATTAGTAACATTGGCATTTCCAGTTCCATCTAACGCGCCATTTCCATGTCCTCCTGTAAAAGCCCTGCCTGTAGGATTACCTACGCTAACCGGCCTCTCCCATAAATTTCCGGAAAGTTCCAGAACACCATAATAGCCTGCGCCGCTGGTTACCCTTGTGCTGGAACCAGTGGCAAATATACCGCATCGTAAAGGGCCTCGTGTATAAGGATAAGGAGTGACATCGCTTTGGCCCGCAGCATCTCCTCCTGTATATGCGTTGTTATTGTAAGCACAGTTAGCACCGGCGGTAGTTATGGTTTCTGTGCCATCTTCAGAAATGCCGCTTATGTCAATAGATGCAGTTATACTTGTAGAGCCCCAGACATATTCATTGACCGTAGGGACAGAGACTCCTCTGGCCGCCTTTTCAAATTCTAACTCTGTAAAAGGCCTTAAGGCCGCCCAATCAGCATAGGCGCATAAGTCTACCCAGGAAAGATAGTTACACGCCCTGTCCGGCCTGGACGCGGAATAATTCGGGTAAACCCCTGAGATAGTATGGCGATATGAGCCATTGCTATTTGGGTATCTTGTCGAAGCCTGGGTTGAGGTTAAGATATTTAGAAAATCCGCATACTGGCCTTGCGAAATCTCGTATTTCATCATATAGAATGCCGCGTATCCTTTGGGAAAAGTGGCCGGGATTGGCCCGGTCTGGTCGCCGGCATAGGTGCTTAAGGCATAGTACAAATTACCGCTCGTTGTTCCCACAGTAATCGCATTTTCCGAACCTACTAAATAAGCGTTCGTAGTTGTAGGATAGGTATAGAATGCTGACGTCTCAGTTTCACCCGAACCTGCATAGAAAGCGGAAGTAGGAATATAAACCATCTCTATAGCAAATACCTTTACCCGCACAGTGCTTGTGCTGATAACGCCATCCGCGCCATAATCCCAAACAAATTGGATAGAAGTTGTGGAGACGCTTCCTGCACCATTAGCAGAACGCTGCAAGAACGCACCTTTTTTATCCGCGGGCACAATAATATCCAAACCCGTGCCTGTCCCCTGGGAAAAACCCGCGGGATTTGTGCCTGCGGTTTTAAGCGTAGCGTGATTCCAGCTTATTCCCGCGTTCGTGGAATATTTGATAAATACCCAGGCCGCGTCATAATTAACAGCCGTTCTCCAGGAGTTATCCCAGGAAATATTAAACTGCGCCTTTGCCGTCACTTGCCCTATAGATACATTGCCTAAAGAAACAGTTGAAACCGCAAGATTATTGGCATAAACAGTGGACAGTGGATAGTGGATAGTGACTAGTAAAAAAAGAACACTCATTAACCACTTGCCGCTCGCCGCTCGCCGCTCGCCGCTATTTCCTCTGGGAACGTTCCCCAAGAGAACACCCCTCGCTTTCTTTTCTCTGTCATTGCGACTGTGTCGCAATAGTAAAACGTGAGTCATTGCGAACCCCGAAGGGGTGAAGCAATCCCGCTTTGAGATTGCCGCGTCGCCGGAGCCTGCACTGAGCGAAGCGAATGTGGCTCCTCGCAATGACGAAAAATGACATTGCGACACAGTCTGATTGCGAGCGAAGCAATCTCTTAAAAGTAAAATTATTTTTTTCATCGCTACTTCCCTCCTTCTGATCTCCCTGAACTTATAAAATAAAAAGCCCGAATTTCTAATGATCTTAGAAATTCGGGCTTTTTTATCAGCCTCTGGCTAACAGCTAAAAAATTTTTACTTAATGAGGAGTCTTGCTTGCTTGCTTGCTTGCTTGCTTGCTTATCATACTATCATCTCCATTTACCAGAGTAGCAGTTTTATACCCTTTTTCGTCCATTCCTCGCCTCTCTCACCCCAAGTATACCACATCCCACCCCGCCACCACAAGAGTAAAACTACTCTATTTTAATGCACAAACTACTCTAATTTCTGTTCTGCTCTTTTTTAACACATAAATGCCTGTCCCAAAGGTGACTGTCACTTTTTGATGCATTTTTTTGAATACCGTTAACAAATGTGTAATGCCAAATACTCCTTATGTTTTTAATTTTAACAGGTCATGACGTTAATTGCAATAAAAATTTCTCTACAATTTCTCTATGAGGTGTTTTATAGCGGATCATTGGTTTGGTGAGAAGACAAAAAGAGGCTTATCCCCCACACACCTCCTATTACGGCAAGCAATACATCATGGATCTCTCCTACCCGATAAGGAAGCCACCATTGAAAAGTTTCCTCGATTATTGCTACAAAAATACAAAAAAGAAGAGAAAGGCCGATTCCCATAATGCCATTTTTGAATCTGCTGATATCCTTGATTATCAACCAACCCAATAGGCCAAAATTTATCAGGTGCATCCTCTCTTCTATGATCTTAACCTGCGAGGCATAAAATAACCCTAAAACAAAAATCCCTAAAAATAGCGATATCCTCCAAATAGGCGGACGAGATTTATAAAGATAGGCAAAGGCAAGACCACCCCCTAATAGAGAAAGAGCCCAAAGCATTATTGTTAAACCTGTCCTTTCAAAGATTTTTAAGATAAAATTTAAAACCTGCCTCATAAATGAAGATGAGATAATAAGATATATTGTCCAGAATATGTTAATTTTTGATATCTTTATTTTCAAAACCATATCTTTTCTCCGTCTGTTTTTATCACTATTGCTCCTTTTACATCTGTCCTCAATAAAGGTATCTTCAAATCCCTATATTCAGCCAGCACCTCTTCCGATGGCCCTCCCCATATACTTGAGCCTACCGATACTACAGCTACTTCGGGTAAGACTTTCCGGATAAACTTCCCCCCTCCATTTTTCCCATGATGGGGAACCTTTACCGCAGTGCTTTTTAATCTTTCTTTATAATGCTCTGCTAATCCATCACAAATCTCCTGGCCAATATCAGCGGCAAATAAGAAACTCACTTTTTTATAGGTTAATTTCACGACCAGAGAATCATTATTCAAATTTCCTGTTAACTTATCCGGATGGAGAATTTCAACTTCCACTTCTTTAAATCTATTTATAATATCCCCTCTTTTTGCCTGTTTAAACTCAATTTCTTGTTCTTTAACTATCTCAAAAAAAGAGGCATAATTTTTACTTTCTGATATATTTTCATTGGCTATTATACTATTAATCTCATACTTCCGGATTACTGAGAAAAGCCCTTCTATGTGGTCAGGATGAGGATGAGTAACTATAACTAAATCCAGCCTTTTTATCTTCTTTGCTTTAAGATAATCCACTACCTTTACTCCCGCTTCTCGATCTCCTCCATCGATCAACATATTTTCTCCATCAGGAAACTCAACAAATATACTATCTCCATACCCAACATTAATAAAATGGACAAACAAATAATTAGATGAAACGGCACCTCCCAGCCAACCACTGCAACTAACCCCTGAAACTGCCAGAAATAAAAGCAGAAAAATCCATAATTTTTCAACCTGCTTCATTAGAAACGCCACTATTTATCTTCCTTTATTTTCCCCGCCCTTGAGCATAGGCACAAAGCGTACCGGAATAATATCCTTCGTGATTAAGTCGCCTTCTCTCTTTTGCACTAACTTTAGATTCTGCCAATGCGCTCCCACCGGAATAAATAATCTGCCTCCCTCGGCTAATTGCTCGATTAAAGGTGCGGGTATTTCCTCAGGCGCGCAGGTGACGATAATCGCGTCAAAAGGAGACTGCTCGGGCCAGCCCAGAAAACCATCGCCAGTTTTCACATAAATATTACGGTAACCCAGTTCTGCCAGCAGTTTTTCTGCCTGGCGGGCTAGTGGTTCCAATATCTCTATGGTATAAACCTCCTTTGTTAATTCCGCTAAAATTGCCGCCTGATAACCTGAGCCGGTGCCGATTTCCAAAACTTTCTCATCGCCTTTCAGATTCAATAATTCTGTCATTAAGGCAACAATGTACGGTTGAGAAATAGTCTGCCCCATGCCGATAGGAAGCGGACTGTCAGCATAAGCCAGAAGCCTGTATCCTGAAGGAACGAACAAATGCCTTTTTACTTTGCGTATTGCTTCTAAAACGCGCGCATCTTTTATTCCCCTCTTCTGAATCTGCTCTGTTACCATCGCGGCTCTTTGCCGGTCAAAATCTTGCGCCTGGACGCTTATACTCATATTTAGTGCACCAATAAACAATACTAAACATACCCTTAACCTTAACTGCATTATTTTCCTTTCCCCGCCCTCCCACCGGCATTATATAGAGCGGCTCTTCTTTTAAAACGTGTATAATTTCTGTACCACCCCATCTCGAGAGGTAACTCTATTTTAAAAGGTTTTCCGCGTTTTCTACGGCTGGAGAAGATAGCAAAACGATGAGACTCCTCCCGCACCCGAAGCAATGTTTCTTTCATGGAAACTACCATCTCCCTGAAAGAAGTTTTCGTATTTTTAGGGAAGATTAATTTATCATTCTGATATTTAGAGATACCGGCAAAAGGAATAGTTACCCTTTTTGTTTGAAATAATTTTGAGATGCGCTCAATTTGCGGCCTTCCGCCATCAATTAAAATTAAATCAGGCAAGCGCCATTCTAAAACACCATATTCATCCGCGAAAATTTCTCTTTGGATATATTTAATCCAGCCCCAAAGATACTCTAAAACCCCATAACCCCGATCTTTGATTTAACCGTTTCTATAA
>Ga0105164_10001828_pt1 | contig 13407 bp, 10 predicted proteins | sample VDWuncwatermetaG_FD_89674 | JGI IMG/M metagenome (GOLD analysis project Ga0105164, IMG submission 89674) | Wastewater microbial communities from Netherlands to study Microbial Dark Matter (Phase II) - VDW unchlorinated drinking water | ecosystem: Environmental > Aquatic > Freshwater > Drinking...
ACTAGCGGTGTCAGGTAGTGTCAGGTAGCTTCGCAACCTGACCTACGCGACTACACCCATCCCCGCGCTTTCACGTCATCCAAAGTCTTATCCAGGCAACGGCGGATCAAGGCCATCATCTCGTCGATCTGCTCGCGCGTAATCACAAAGGGCGGGGCGACGATCATGCGGTCGCCGACGGCGCGCATCACCATGCCGTTGTCGAACATGTGGCCGCGACACACCATGCCGACGGCTTTGTCGGCGGCGAACATTTCCAGCGTCGCTTTGTTCTTGACCAGCACCAGCCCGGCGATCAAGCCGACCGCGTTGGCGACACCGACCAGGGGGTGATCGGTCAAGGCTTCGAACCGCGTTTTGAAATAGGGACCGATGTCGTCTCGGATGCGCGTCACCAGATTCTCGCGATTGAGGATGGCGATGTTTTCGAGCGCCACGGCGCACGCCACCGGATGCCCCGAATAGGTGAAGCCGTGATTGAAGTCGCCGCCTTTTTCGATCAGCACCGCGGCGACGCGATCCCCCACCAGCACGCCGCCGAGCGGGATATAGCCGGAAGTCACGCCTTTGGCAAAAGTGATGAGGTCGGGCCGGTAACCGAAAGTCTGGCAGCCGAACCATTGACCGGTGCGCCCGAAGCCGCAAATCACTTCGTCCGACACCAGCAAAATATCGTATTTGTCGCAGATGCGCTGTATCTCCGGCCAGTAGGTATCGGGCGGGATAATCGCGCCGCCCGCACCCTGCACCGGCTCACCGATGAAGGCGGCGACTTTGTCGGCACCGAGTTCCAGGATTTTTTCTTCCAGCCAGCCCGCCGCCAGAATGCCAAATGCGTCTTCAGACAAACCTTTGCCGTGTTCGAAATAATAAGGCTGCTCGATATGCGCGATGCCGGCAATCGGCAGATCGCCCTGTTCGTGCATGTATTTCATGCCGCCCAGCGATGCCCCGCAAACGGTAGAACCGTGATAAGCGTTGTGGCGCGCGATGAACGTTTTTTTGTGCGGCTGGCCTTGCAAATCCCAATAACGCCTCGCCATGCGAAACACGGTGTCCACCGCCTCGGAACCCGAATTACTGAAAAACACATGATGAAAATTTTCGGGGGCAATACCTGCGATGGTTGTGGCTAATTCGACCGCAGGTAAATTGGTGGTATTAAAAAAACTATTGTAAAAAGGCAGCACATTCATTTGGCTGTAAGCCGCGTCCGCTAACGATTTTCTGCCATAACCCACGTTCACGCACCACAGCCCCGACATGCCGTCGAGCAAGCGTTTGTCTTCCGAATCCCAAACATAAATACCCTCGCCTTTGACGATGACGCGCGCGCCTTTTTCCGCCAGGTGTTTGGTGTCGGTGAAGGGGTGCAGATAATGCGCGGAGTCCAGTGCCTGTATGGCTTGGGTGTCCAGGCTGGAAAATGAAGTTGTGTCGTTCATAGCGCGTCTTGAATTATCGTAGTTAAAACCGTCATTCCCGCGTAGGCGGGAATCCAGAAGTGGCAACTATACCCGTACCGCCCAATGCTGGATTCCCGCCTGCGCGGGAATGACGATTCGAAAATTAACGCCTTCCTACATCAAACATTCAACAGCAAATGTTGCCGTTCCCACGGGCTGATTACCGCGCTAAATTCGCCCAATTCCCATTCTTTGACGGCGGCAAAAACGGTCACGAAATCTTTTGAAAGAATATCGTGCATCTCTTTGCATACGATGATTCGATCCAGAGATTCGCGCAGGGTGCGGGGCAAAATATGCTCTTTTACATAGGCGTTACCGCGGGTCTCGGAGGTCGGCTTGATCTTGTCCATCATGCCGAGATAACCGCAGGCCAACGTCGCCGCGAGCGCCAAATAAATATTCGCGTCGGCACCCACCAAGCGGTTTTCGATGCGCCGCGCATCGGGGGTCGAATTCGGCACCCGCAATCCCACGGTGCGGTTATCGTTACCCCAGCACACGTTGATGGGCGCGGCCATATTTTTGACCAAGCGGCGATAGGAGTTCACGTAGGGCGCGAAAATCGCCATGGTCTCCGGCAGGTAACGCTGCAAGCCGCCGATGAAATATTGAAACTGTTTGCTCGCTTCGCCGTTCTTATCGCTGAAAATATTCGCGCCGCTTTCGCTGTCGAGCATGCTGGTGTGGATGTGCATCGCCGAGCCGGGCTGGTTGGCCATGGGCTTGGCCATAAAGGTCGCATACATGTTGTGGCGCATGGCCGCTTCGCGCACCGTGCGTTTGAAAATGAACACGCTGTCCGCCAATTCCAGCGCGTTGCCGTGCAGAAAATTGATCTCCATCTGCCCCCTGCCGGCTTCGTGGATGAGGGTGTCGATATCGAGTTCCTGCGCCTTGCAGTAATCGTAGATATCCTCGAACAGGGGATCAAACTCGTTCACCGCGTCGATGCTGTATGCCTGGCGGCCCGACTCGGGTCGCCCGCTGCGACCGATCGGCGGTTGCAGCGGCAAATCGGGGTCGGTGTTGCGCTCGACGATATAAAACTCGAGTTCGGGGGCGACCATCGGGTTCCAGCCCTGCTTCTTGTACAGATCGAGCACGCGGCGCAGCACGCTGCGCGCCGCATACTGCACCAGCTTGCCGTCGGAGTGAAAACAGTCGTGGATCACCACCGCGGTGGGATCGGCCGCCCAAGGCACGATGCGCACGGTGGAGGCATCTGGCTTGAGCACCAGGTCGAGGTCGATCATGTTGATCACATCGCAGTAGGGGCCGCTATCGGGGAAGTTTCCCGTCACGGTCATGCCCAGCACCACTTCGGGTAGCCGCATGCCGCGATCTTCGACAAATTTTTCGCGCGGCACGATCTTGCCGCGCGCGATGCCGGTCAAATCCGGCACCAAGCACTCGACCTCGGTGACGTGGCGCTCGTTGAGCCAGTTATCCATTTCGGCGTACTGCATTTGTTCGCGTTTTGACATGTGTGCTCCTTTTTTTTAGGGCGGGTAACACCCGCCCTGCGCATCAACCTCTAACCGCGCCGCAAGCCTCACCAAATGCTGCAAAAAGCCGCCGCGAATCGGGATTGTCCATCACCCGCCACTCGGGATGCCATTGTACGGCCAAGGCGAAATGCCGGGCGTTCTCGACACGAATCGCCTCGATCTGTCCATCCGGGGCGGTCGCTTCCACCGCCAGTCCATGCGCCAATTTGGCGATGCCCTGGCCGTGTATCGAATTCACGTGAATTTCATCTGCCCCACCAAACAACGCCTGCAACTGCCCGCCTACCGTCAGCACGACAGCATGCGCCACCCCGTATTGCAGATCCAAGGGTTGTTCCTCTGCCGCGCGATGATCGAAGCGCCCGGCAACACTTTGCACTTGCTGGTGCAGCGTCCCGCCCAAAGCCACGTTCAATTCCTGTAAACCACGGCAGATGCCGAACAATGGCAATCCCGCCTCCAGCGCGGCGGTAATCAAGGGGAAGTTGGTCGCGTCGCGCTCGGTATCCATAAGCATCTGCGGCGAATGTGGGTGCTGCCCATAACGCGCCGGTTCGACATTCGAGGCCGAACCCGTCAACAACAGCCCATCCAACATACTCAATAATTTCGCCACATCCTGACGATCCCCCAGCGCGGGCAGCAGCAGCGGTGTGCAGCCCGCCGCGGTCACCAGCGCATCGACGTACTTGCGCCCAACGACATGAAAATCATGATTGCCTATGGGCTTAACGCAAGCGGGTATGCCGACGATGGGGCGGGATGCGGCCACTATCAACCTCCTCTCGTAAGGGCACCTCTATAAATCCAAATTTCGTCGCAACACTTCGTTGCTCGCAATCGTGAGTTATCAGCAGCCATGTCGCAATTGTTCGCGCCTCGTTTTGCTTAGAACTTTGAATTTATAGAGGTGCCCGTAAATCGGTTGGGCGCGCACAGCGCGCCCCTATGGGATGGGCGCTTGCGGTGCGCTCACGCTATACACAAAATTTTCTTCGGCTCGGGTGATTGTTGTAGGGGCGAGCTGCGCGCGCCCAATTCACCCACGCGCAGCCCCGCTCACGCAAACGGCTCGTAAGCATAGCCGAGATCGCGCGCAACCGCTTCGTAGGCGACTTTGCCGCGATGTATGTTCAGGCCGCAGGCGAGGTGCGCGTTTTCTGCTAACGCCTTGCGATAGCCCTTGTTGGCGAGCTGCAATACGAACGGCAGCGTGGCGTTGGTCAGCGCCAGCGTGGATGTGCGCGCCACCCCGCCCGGCATATTAGTGACGCAATAATGCACAATGCCGTCGACGATATAGGTGGGCTCCTGGTGCGTGGTGGGGCGCGAGGTTTCGGTGCAGCCGCCCTGGTCGATGGCGACATCGACGATCACCGCGCCCGCGCGCATCAGCGACAGCATCTCGCGCGTAATCAGTTTGGGCGCGGCGGCACCGGGGATGAGCACGGCACCGATGATGAGATCAACGTCGGCAAGATGCGAGACGATAGCTTCGTGGCCAGATACTTGGGTGAGCAAGCGCGGGCCAAAATCGTTGTCGATCTGCGTCAGGCGCGGCAGCGACACATCCAGAATGGTGACTTGCGCGCCCATGCCTAGGGCGATGCGCGCGGCGTTGACCCCGACGACTCCGCCGCCCAGCACCAGCACCTTGGCCGACGGCACGCCGGGCACGCCGGAGAGCAACACGCCGAGGCCGCCGTGCGCTTTTTCTAAGGCTCGCGCGCCCGCCTGGATGGACATGCGCCCGGCGACTTCGGACATCGGCTTGAGCAAAGGCAGGCCGTTGCTGTTGTCGGTCACGGTTTCGTAGGCGATGGCGACGCAGTCGGCATCCAGCAGGCCCTGGGTTTGGTCGCGGTTGGGCGCGAGGTGCAAATACGTAAACAGCAATTGTCCCGGGCGCAACTGCCGGTACTCCACCGGTTGCGGCTCTTTGACCTTAACGATCATTTCGGCGCCGGCAAAAATCTCTGCGGCTGCGGCACTTGCGGCGACGACGCGCGCACCCGCCGCAGCATACATCTCGTCGCTGAAACCCACGCCGTTGCCCGCCTGCGTTTCCACCCATACCTGGTGGTCGGCGCGCACCAGCGCGGCCACGCCTGCCGGGGTTAGGCCGACGCGGTATTCGTGGTTTTTGATTTCTTTGGGTACGCCGATCAGCACGATGGCCTCTTGTCAAGATTCAACCCAGCTTCTCCGATGGCTAAGTGTAGCCGATATTGGTATGCTTACAAGAGCCACTTTGGCAAAAATGATGGGGCCACTTAGATGCCTTTTTTAACGTGATTGTGGAGCCTGAAATGAGTCCCCCTACCCTCTCGCAATGGCTTTTGGCGGAGTTAAACCAAACCGCACCCGGCAGTGCCTTGCCGCGCTATCGCAGCGTTTACGAAGCGCTACGCAAGGCGATCATGAGCGGTCGTCTGAGCGCGGGTAGCCGCCTGCCTTCGACCCGCTTGCTGGCGCATGAATTGGCGTTGTCGCGCAACACGGCGTTGGCCGCCTTCGACCAGTTGCTGGCCGAAGGTTATGTCTCGGCGACGCTGGGCAGCGGCACTTATGTGAACGACCTCAGCATCAATTCGGGAAGCTCGAGTTTCCGCAAGAGCGAGCCGACCCGCGATAAGCCGCCACCGGGCGGTTTCTTTTACGCGGGGTCATCCGCCAGCCGCACGTCTCGCCCGCCCGCCGCCGCCGCTGTTCGGCAAGCCCCGCTCTCTCGACGCGGGCAACGCATACTCGACGCGGGCGCGGTGGCCGAGCAAGCGATACAACCTTTCGTTCCCGGCATGGACGATTTTTCGGTGTTCCCGCTCAAGCTCTGGCAACGCTTGCAGAACAAATACTGGCGCGACGGACGCGCACAATTGCTCGACTACGATACGGCGGGCGGCTATCCCCCGCTGCGCGCTGCCATCGCCGATTATTTGAACGTGTCGCGCTCGGTGAACGTGACCGCGGATCAGGTGTTGATTACCGCCGGCACCCAACAATCGCTGACGCTGTGCGCGCAAATGCTCGCCAACGCCGGGCATCTCGCCTGGATAGAAAACCCCGGCTATTGGGGCGCGCGCAAAGCGTTCGAGGCCTGCGATTTGCAGTTGCGACCGGTCGCGGTCGATCGTGAGGGTATCCATCCCGATGCCGCCGATCTGGCCACCCAACCGCGGCTGATCTACGTCACCCCCTCGCACCAATATCCGACAGGCGTGGTAATGAGCCTGTCGCGGCGGCGGCTGTTGCTGGAATACGCTGCCGCGCGCCGCACTTGGATACTCGAAGACGATTACGACAGCGAGTTCCGCTACAGCGGTCGCCCGCTGTCGTCGCTGCAAGGGCTGGATACGCACGACCGCGTGATCTATCTCGGCACATTCTCGAAGATACTCTATCCCGGCATCAAAGTCGGCTACATGATCGTGCCCGACGCGCTCGTCGCGCCTTTCAGAACCGCGCTGCACGACCTGCAACGCCCCGGCCAAGTTATGCTGCAAGCCGCGCTCGCCGACTTCATCGGACAAGGGCATTTCGCCACGCACGTCCGCAAGGTGCGACAGGTGTACAGCGAGCGGCGCGAACTGCTGGTGCGTCACCTGCAACCCCTGTTACGCAAGCGCGCCGCGATCACGGCCGAAGCTTCCGGGATGCACTTGGTGATCGAACTGCCGGACCGCATCGACGACGTGCAATTAGCCCGTCACGCCGCCGCCCAGGGTCTGGTGGTGCGCCCCCTATCGGGCTACTACATCGGCCAGCCCGACCGCAAAGGCTTGATGGTCGGCTACGCTTACATGCCCACCGAGCGCATCGCATTTTTTGGGAAGCTGCTCGGCACGGTGATCAAAAACGGCGCGGCATGACGGCTCCACAAAAACAGTTCTGCGATTGACCGGGCTATTCGATTTATGCTTTAATTGCGCCCTCTCGTAGGTCGGACTTTAGTCCGACATCACACATCGTCGGGATAAATCCCGACCTACGAATTGGGCGGTTAACTCAGCGGTAGAGTGCCACCTTCACACGGTGGAAGCCACTGGTTCGATCCCAGTACCGCCCACCAATACGTAGGTCGGGATTTATCCCGACTTGCTCGCGATGTCGGGATAAATCCCGACCTACAACCCCGGCTCTACAAACCCCAGTCCATTGCTCGCCGCTCTCCCGGATTACGCTGCGCTCCATCCGGGCTACAAGACTCCCGGCTCCACAAACCCCAACAGCAGTTTATTTTTGAGCCTTTTCAGCTCGTCGCGGTGCTGCGCGGCTTTTTCGAATTCCATATTTTTTGCGGCATCGAGCATTTGTTTTTCGGTGAGCCGGATCGCTTTGGCCAAATCGGTCTCAGACATCGCGTCATACTTCGCCTGCATTTGTGCGGCTTTTTGTTGCAGATGCGCGTCCTCGTAATCATACGCGCCGTCGATGATGTCTTTGATGCGCTTGGTCACGCCGCGCGGGGTGATGCCGTGCGCCAAGTTGAACGCGATCTGTTTGACGCGGCGGCGGTCGATTTCGCCCATGGCGCGGCGCATGGATTCGGTGATTTTGTCAGCATACAAAATCGCGCGCCCGTTGATATGCCGCGCCGCGCGCCCCATGGTCTGGATGAGCGAACGCTCGGAACGCAAAAAACCTTCCTTGTCCGCGTCCAAGATCGCCACCAGCGACACTTCGGGAATATCCAGACCCTCGCGCAACAGGTTGATGCCCACCAGCACATCAAATTTTCCCAGACGCAAATCGCGGATGATTTCGACGCGTTCCACCGTGTCGATTTCCGAATGCAGATAACGCACTTTGATGCCGTGGTCGGAAAAATAATCGGTGAGGTCTTCGGACATGCGCTTGGTCAGCGTGGTCACCAACACGCGCTCACCTTTCGCGACGCGCAAATTTATTTCCGACATGAGATCATCGACTTGCGTTGCGACCGGGCGCACCTCGATTTCGGGATCGACCAGGCCGGTGGGGCGTGCCACTTGCTCGACCACTTGTCCTGCGTGCAGCTTTTCGTATTCCGACGGCGTGGCCGAAACGAACACCGTTTGCGGCATCATTTTTTCATATTCGTCAAAACGCAGCGGGCGGTTGTCGAGCGCGGAGGGCAGGCGAAAACCGTAGTTCACCAGATTTTCTTTGCGCGCGCGGTCACCCTTATACATCGCGCCGACTTGCGGGATGGTGACGTGGCTTTCGTCGATAATCAGCAGCGCGTTCTTGGGCAAATAGTCGATCAGCGTCGGCGGCGGATCGCCCGCGTTTCTGCCGGACAAATGCCGCGAATAGTTTTCGATGCCTTTGCAAAAACCGATTTCGCCCAGCATCTCCAAATCAAAACGGGTGCGCTGTTCGATGCGTTGCAGTTCGACCAGCTTATTTTCCGCCGTGAACGTGGCGACGCGCTCGCGCAATTCCTCTTTGATTTTTTCGATGGCCTGCAAGGTGGTGCTGCGCGGCGTAACGTAATGGCTGGCGGGATAAACGGTGTAACGCGCCAGCTTTTGCTGCACCCGCCCGGTGAGCGGGTCAAACAGCGCGAGGCTCTCGACCTCGTCGTCAAACATCGAAACGCGCAACGCCAGCTCCGAGCTTTCCGCCGGAAAAATATCCAGCACATCGCCGCGCACCCGGAACCGCCCGCGAGAAAATTCGATCTCGTTGCGGTCGTACTGCATTTCGGTGAGGCGCTTGATGATGTCGCGCTGGCTGATTTTTTCATGCTCGCGCACATGCAAAATCATGCCGTGATAATCCACCGGATCGCCGATCCCGTAAATGCACGACACCGTGGCGACGATAATGCAATCGTCGCGTTCCAGCAGCGATTTGGTCGCCGACAAGCGCATCTGCTCGATGTGTTCGTTGATGTTGGAATCTTTCTCGATGAACAAATCGCGCGATGGCACATAGGCTTCGGGCTGGTAATAATCGTAATACGAGACAAAATACTCGATCGCGTTTTCCGGAAAAAATTCGCGGAACTCGGCATAAAGCTGCGCCGCCAGCGTTTTGTTCGGTGCCATCACCAGCGCGGGCCGCCCCAGCTTGGCGATCACATTCGCCATCGTATAAGTCTTGCCCGACCCGGTCACGCCCAACAATGTTTGAAACGCCAGTCCATCCTCAAAGCCCTCGATCAGCTTGGCGATCGCCTGCGGCTGATCGCCCGCCGGCTCGAATGGCTGATGGAGCTTGAAGGGGCTGTTGGGGAAAGTGATTACATTCATAATCTGTGCAGACATTCGCTGAAAGTATTGGCAATGCGGAAATTCATCAGGCCGCTTACCAGAGATTGCGGATCGGCACGGCAAATAGCCTGTCACCGAACGGCACCGTGGCTTCGCCATCGTACAGCACCACGCCTGCCACAAAACGCTTATCCGTAGCCGCCATCAGTTTGCGTAAGCCGCGAAAATCCGCCGCTGACACGGTGGCCGCGGCCTTTACTTCCACCCCCGCCAAACGCCGTCCACCGCTTTCAATCACGATATCAACCTCCGCCCCATCCTTGTCGCGGAAATGATAAAAAGCCAACGCTTCATCTCGCCCGCTGGCTTGTCGGCGAAGTTCCTGAAACACAAAGGTCTCCAACAATTGTCCCAAGAGCGGGCGATCCGCTTCCAGCGCTGCGACATCCACACCCAGCAAGGCGCAGGCAAGCCCGGTGTCGCCGAGATGCAGCTTGGGTGTTTTGATCAGACGGCTCAGACGGTTGCTGTGCCAAGGCGGCAACTCTTCCAGTAGAAACACGCGCGCCAACAGCGTCACATAATCGCGAATGGTTGGCCTGCTCAATTGGAACGGCGCGGCCAGATCAGCCACGTTGAGCAAGTGCGCGGTCTGCCCGGCCGCCAACGTCAGCAGGCGCGGCAGAACATCCAGCGCACTGATGCGCGCCAAATCGCGCGCGTCGCGTTGCACCAGCGTTTCGATGTAATCTCGATACCAAGCCGTGCGCCGCCGCGCCAATGGCCGAGCCAGCGCAGCCGGGTATCCACCGGCAGCGATGCGTTCGAGCAACGCTTTCCCCAGCCGTGGTTGCCTGTTCACTTTGAAACCATCACCGAACAACGCGTCGAAAAAGCCTGGCGATGTCCCGGCCAACTCCGCCTGCGCGAGCGGATGCAAACGCAGTATCTCCATACGTCCGGCCAGAGAATCCGCAAGCTGCGGTGCCAACAGCACATTGGCCGAGCCGGTCAGGATAAATCGCCCCGGCCTGCGGTCGCGATCCACCACCGCCTTCAATGCGGTGAACAACTCCGGCACCCGCTGCACCTCGTCCAACACTACAGGACCCGGCAACCCCGCCACAAAGCCCAACGGATCGGCACGCGCCGCCGCGCGCAACACATCATCGTCAAAGCTCACATAAGCGTACCCCGCCCGCTCGCCCACCACCGTCGCCAGCGTGGTCTTGCCGCATTGACGCGGCCCATGCACCAGCACCACTGGCGTATCCGCCAGCGCTTCGACCAAACGGGGCTGCAAAAAACGGGGGTGAAAAAGGGTGTTCGTCATGCGGCCAATTGTAACTTATATTCCATCCAAATGAAAGGTTGCTCCTCGGCCAAATGAAAGGTTATTGCTCGACCAGATGAAAGGATGCGCCATCGTATAAGTCTTGCCCGAACCGGTCACGCCCAGCAGCGTTTGATAGACAAGGCATCGTTGATGCCCTCCAACAATTTCTCTATCGCCTCAGGCTGATCGCCCGCCGGCTCGAAAGGTTGATGGAGTTTGTAGGGGCTATTGGGGATGGTGAGGATGCTCATTAGTTTTGGGGGGGGTATTTTGAGAATTACAAATTGGCAATTCAATTTACAATTTGTAAATAGGCCGACATTACAACGATTGTTGATCGCCCGCTAGTTCGAAGGGTGGACGCTGCATGCAAGCGCTGTTGAAGAAAGCTTGCCATGCCGTTTCTTTTGTAACGGTTTGAAATCATTCATCCTTTCCAGGAGTTTTGGTAGGCAATTGCTTCACCATCTGATCGAAATCCGATTCAAACCGTTGGTCGTCCAACACCCGGAACTTGCCGAACTCCTGCTCGGCGTGAGACTTGGCCAATTCAGCCGACACCTTACCCGCGCCTTGCAAAATCTCACGATCGTTCAGAGTCAAAAAACCTTCCAGTTTGCTGATCCAATCCTGCATGGTCATGGCAATGCGCCGCACCGCCTGGCCTTCGGCAAAAATTAAATACTGCTCAGCCAGATTGTTCAGGGCGCGTAGCTCCTCCTCGCGCAGGTAATTCTTGGCGATGCTCACATCAGCCTTGCGGATGCGCGCTCCCTCCCAAGTCTTCAGCCCCATGTTCGGCTGGCTGCTATCGGCTCGGGCAGCAATCAGCTCGGCGGCAGTCTGTCCGTGAATGGCAAAATGCACCTTGTTCTGCACTGTGGCGAAAAAATTCTGGGTGAGCAGATGGTGCGCGTCGTAATCCACGCTGGTCGCGTAAATGTCGGTAATCTTCTGGTAGAAACGCCGCTCGCTGGTGCGTATGTCTTGCAAGCGGCGAGTCAACTCGTCGAAGTAATCCCGCCCCTTACCGGGGTTCTTTAAGCGCGCGTCGTCCAACACAAAACCCTTGACGATGTACTCCTTCAGCTTGTCGTTAGCCCACTGGCGGAAGCGCACGCCCACCGGGCTACGCACCCGGAAGCCCAGCGCCAGCACCATGTCCAGATTGTAATGTTCAACCTCGCGGGCCACACCACGCCCCCCCTCAGATTGAACTGTTCGGAATAACCGAACAGTTGCCGCAGGGGTTAGCTCGCCATCCTCGAAGATGTGCTTGATGTGCTCGCTGATCGTTCCCTTGGCCTTGCCGAATAACTCGGTCAACTGCTTCTGGCTTAGCCAAAGCGTTTCCGCCTCCAGCATCACGTCGATGCGGGTGGAGCCGTCTTCGCTTTGGTAGATCAGGAATTGGTGGGGGTCGGTCATAGCTTCATTTTGTTCGGCGCAATAACGATTCGCCCTACGCGGGCTTTGTCGGCTTGGCAGGGTCGACGGGCGGCTCCTGTGGCTTCTGCATTTGGCGATGGATTTCCTTGAGGTACATACGCACCCACTCGGACTCCTCCTTGCTGAGTGACGTTTCCTCCTGACCCAAAATCATATCTTCGCCCATTAATTTCCCACTCCAAATCAAGCCGACAAGTTCCTCCGGTCGCATTCCGAACATGCCCATAAATTGATTCGCCGTCTTACTCGTTGCATTCTTGAGTAGTCCATATGCTTGGTTGACCAGCGAAAACCAGTTCAGGCTAAGGGATTGCTCTGGGGGCGCAGGCAGCTCGCGCTGAACGGTCTCCCAAAAATCAGGCCAGTCCACAAAAACAATCCTGACACGGTTTTTCCAAGCCCACTCAACGAGTTCCGCTTTGGGGGGTGATGATGTGAACCACAAAACCTCTTGGACTTGCGGTCGGAAGTCGGCCAGTTGCGCCCGGAGATAGGCATCGTTGAGGCTCATGCCGACAATTGCGAGGTTAAGCTCAAAAGCAGAATGAACCGCCAACTGGAGTGCCAGAGTGCCCCTCATGGCGCGGTAGTCGCGTGCTCCCAAGACGCAGACCCCAGAGATATTCAGCGCACCGTGAGGATGGAAAACGTGTCGTTGAACTTTCTGTCGGTCTACTTCACTTTGATCGTGTCGCCAACTTTCAATTGCATCCGGCACCGGAGGGCGAAATACCAGCGGCTTCCAAGGAGGAAACGCGCCGACCAGCGCGCGACTGGAAAGTGTTTCGATATTGAAATTCACGATGGGATTGGCAATCGCCGCAAGATGCGCCAATTGCCGCGCGTGAACGGGAACCTCGATACCCGATGTTTGCGCTGCGCTGATGATAGAGGTGGCGAGAGGGGTGAGAACTTCTTCACGCAGTGCGCGTTGAAATTTCTCTCGTTGAAGCTTGAAGAAGCAGGCATCGATTCGATCAGGGAGTTCGGCAGCAAACAACGCAGGCGGCTGTATTTCTGCGCGCTGTTCGAGCGCGCTTACAAGCCCGTCCCAACCGTGAATCGATGCGCCCCCAGCAAGACCGAGCTGCGTCGATACGCCGGCACCTGCCCAAAGGCAGTAACTCTCGCGTGCAAGGAAGCTAAGTGCTTGCTGGGCATTCCATTCCTGAGTCATCGTAAACCTCCATCGTAAATCAGCGCACCCTCATCTGATTCAGTCATTTCAAGATACCTTAAAAACCTTCATCACCTCATCCCCCAAATCGTTGATGACTTTCACCGCAATCCGCCCCGACTTTGGTTTATCAAACAGGTGCCAAGCATCATTGATATTTTCAACCTTCTTTTTTCTTCAGTCGCTTGCGCGCCACGGATTCTGGCAGCACCTTGTAGTTTTCTTTACTGGCAATACGTTTCCCGGATTTTTTCTCTAGGTCGCGTCGCGC
>Ga0105164_10001829_pt1 | contig 13406 bp, 11 predicted proteins | sample VDWuncwatermetaG_FD_89674 | JGI IMG/M metagenome (GOLD analysis project Ga0105164, IMG submission 89674) | Wastewater microbial communities from Netherlands to study Microbial Dark Matter (Phase II) - VDW unchlorinated drinking water | ecosystem: Environmental > Aquatic > Freshwater > Drinking...
CCTCAGAACGATGCCATCAACCGCCTCCAGTTCAACCTGCCGCCGGACGCGCGCCCCTTCTCCGATGCCGCCTACACCTACCCCGATACCGTCTACGACCGCGCCATCACCATGACTGTCGGCGGCGAGACCTTCGAGCTGTACCACTCCCGCGGCGAGACCGACGACGAAACGTGGGTCTGGTGCCCTAACCGGCGCGTCCTCTGCAGCGGCGATACCTTCATCTGGGCTACCCCCAACGCCGGCAACCCCTTCAAGGTCCAGCGCTACGCCCGCGACTGGGCCGACGCTCTGGAGCAGATGGCGGCCCTGCGCCCCCTCCACCTCCTGCCGGGCCACGGGCCCGCCCTGGCCGGCGAGGACGTCATCCAGGACGCCCTTCTCTCCTCCGCCGCCTGGCTGCGAGCCATCCACGACCAGGTCGTCGCCCGCATGAACGAGGGGAAGTGGCTGGAGGACATCCTGCGCGAGGTCCAGTACCCGCCCAACGACCGGCCCTGGCTCCAGCCCATCTACGACCACCCGGAGTTTGTGGCCCGCAACGTCTACCGGCTCTACGGCGGCTGGTACGACGGCAACCCGGCCAACGTCCTGCCCGCCCACTCGGAGGATGTGGCGAAGGCCCTGGTGGCCGCCGCCAGCAGCGCGTCGCTGCTGGCCCGCGCCCGCCGCCTGCGCGACGAAGGCGATCTCCGCCTCGCCTGCCACCTGGTGGACTTCGTGCGCAAGGGGGAGCCGGATAACCGCGAGGCCTGGGAGCTGTGGCGCGACCTGTTCGCCGCCCGCGCCGCCGCCGAGCCCTCCCTCATGGCCCGCTCCGTCTTCCGCGCCGCGGTCCGCGAGGCAGAGGGGCGCCTGAAGGAGATGGCGGGGTAGGCCGGAGCGTTCGCCCGGCCCCGCTGTAACCACAAGCGCGGGTCGGGCGTCCTAACCTAACAGAGTGAACGCTTACAGTTCCCCTATCCGCCGGCAGCTCGCCGGCGAGCTCTCCTTCGACTGGCGCTGGCCGGCGGCCGTGGCCTTGCTCGTCTTCCAGGTCCTGTTCGTGGACTGGCTCCTGCTCAAGCCCGGCGGCGAGACGGCCCTCCTCTGGTTCGACGACATCGCCGTGGCCGTAGCGCCGTTCGTGGCCGGCGTGATGTCCCTGGCCGCCGCACGACGCTACTGGGGGTCGCGGACCGGCGTTGGCTGGGGTCTCATCGGCGTCGGCCTCTTCCTGTTCACCTTCGGGGACGCCACCTGGGCCTTCCAGGAACTCGCCATGGGCATCGAGGTGCCGTTTCCTTCTGTCTCGGACATCGGCTATCTGGGTGGGTACCTGCCGGTGTTCCTGGGGCTCCTGCTCATGCCGCAGGCGCCGGCCACCGGGTTGCGACGGACCAAGCTCACGCTGGACATCCTCATCGGCATCACCGCGGTGGGCCTCATTAGCTGGCATACCGTCATCGCTCCCCTGCTCGCCGAGGGCTCAGGCTCACACCTGGCCGACGCCGTTTCCGTGGCCTACCCCTTCCTCGATCTGGCGATCGTATTCGCGGTGCTGATCCTCGTGGCGCGGGCCAGGCCGGGCGCCTCGTCGCTTCCCATCCTGCTCCTGGGCGCGGCCTTCGCCGTGACCGCCTTCTCCGATAGCCTGTATACGTACCTGTCGCAGGTGGGAGATTACGCCACCGGCAGCTACATCGACGCCGGCTGGCTGGCCGGCTACAACCTGGTGACCCTGGCTGCCCTGCTGTCCGTGGGGCCGCGGCTCCGCACCGACCCTCGCCCCAGGGACGAAGAGCCGCCCACGTCCTTCTGGCAGTCCATCGCCATCTACGGGGCGGTCGTGCCGGTGGGGGTCCTGCTGCTGGTCGATATGCAGCGCTTTCTGGCCGCCGGCGTCCTGGTCGTCGTGGCCCTCATGTTCGTGCGACAGCTGGTCACCATCCGCGAGGATATCGTCCTCAACAGCCGCCTGGCGGAGCTCAGCGCCAAGCTGGAAGTGAAGGTCAAAGAGCAGACGCTGCGGCTGCTCCACCGCCGTGGCGAGGCCGAGGGCGACAGCGTTCGCTAGCGCCGGTCAGGCGGCGTGCCGCCGGTTCCCTCTCCGCCTCTTGGCGCGGGCCAGGCTGCGCCGCGCCGGCCCCACGTACACCTGTCGCGGCCGCGCGATCTTCTGCTCCGGGTCCTGGATCATCTCCCGCCACTGGGCCAGCCAGCCCGCCGTGCGCGGGATGGCGAACAGCACCGGGAACATGTCCACCGGAAAGCCCATCGCCTGATAGATGATCCCCGAGTAGAAGTCCACGTTGGGGTACAGTTTGCGCTCGATGAAGTAGTCGTCCTCCAGGGCGATCCGCTCCAGCTCCAGGGCGATGTCCAGCAGCGGGTTGCGCCCCGTCACCGAGAACACCTCGTCGGCGGTGCGTTTGATGATCTTGGCCCGTGGGTCGTAGCTCTTGTAGACCCGGTGCCCGAACCCCATTAGGCGGCCTTCGCCGGCCTTCACCCGATTCACGAACTCCGGCACGCGTTTCCGATCGCCGATCTCGGTCAGCATCCGGATGACGGCTTCGTTGGCGCCGCCGTGCAGGGGTCCGTACAGGGCGGCCGCCGCCGCCGCCGTCGCCGAGAAGGGGTCCCCCCGCGAGCTCCCCACCGCCCGCATGGCGTTGGTGCTGCAGTTCTGCTCGTGGTCGGCGTGCAGGGTGAACAGCACGTCGATGGCCCGCTCCAGCACTGGGTCCGGCTGGTACTTGGGCTCGGCCATCTTCCAGAGCATGGAGAGGAAGTTCCCCGTGTAGCTCAGCTCGTTATCCGGATAGACGTAGGGGAGGCCGCGGCTGTGGCGGTAGGCGAAGGCGGCGATGGTCGGCATCTTGGCGATGAGCCGCCACGTCTGCTTCTCCCTCGACTCCGCATCGTCCACGTCCTTGGCGTCGGGATAGAAAGTGGAGAGGGCCGCCACCGTGCCTACCAGCATCCCCATGGGGTGGGCGTCGTATTGGAAGCTCTCCATGAACTTCTTGATGTTCTCGTGGACGTAGGTGTGGTAGGTGATGTTGTGGTTCCACTCGCGCAGCTGCGGCTCGCTGGGCAGCTCTCCGTAAAGAAGGAGGTAGGCTGTCTCCAGGAAGGTGCTCCGCTCTGCCAGCTCCTCGATGGGATAGCCGCGGTACTCCAGGACGCCGCGGTCGCCGTCGATGTAGGTGATGGCGCTACGACACGACGCGGTGTTGGTGGAGGCCGGGTCGTACACCATCAGCCCGAAATCGTCATCGTCGGCCTTGATCTGGCGGAAGTCCATGGCCCGCACTGTCCCGTCGACTATCGGGATCTCGTAGGAGCGGCCGGTTCGGCCGTCGGTCACCTTCAGCGTGTCCTTGGGCATGGCGTGCCTCCTTCGCTTCAAGGGCAGGGCTGGCGTCGTCATCGTTCGGTGTCCGGTCTCCTGTCACCGTCCCTATCTTAGTTCCATCTCCGCCTCCAGCGCATCCAGCAGGGCGTGGTAGCGCTCGTGGACGCCGGGGCCCATCACCTCCGTCTCGATCCGCTGGAAGCTCTCTTCCATCTCGCGCTGGTCCTCATCGTTGAGGACGCCATCGGCCATGGGGAAGAGGACGTTCTCCTCTTTCCAGATGTGCCCTCGCAGCAGTTGTACGTAGCCCCGCGCGTTCTTGGCGATGGTGCGGGCGGCCTCTTCGTCCCAAGTTTCGTAGTCGTCGATGGCTCCGGCGATGGCCCTCACGTAGGCCCGCCCCTCGTCGTGCTCGAACATCAGCACAGCCAGGGGGCCGCCCTCGCGGGGGACGCCCCGCTCCGCCAGCCGGGGGAACAGGTTCTCCTCCTCCTTGCCGTGGTGGCATTGGTCCGCGAAATTCCGCACGAAGTCCACAACCTCCCGGAACAGGTCCGCTCGCACCGGCTGGCCCTCCTGCAGCCGCTGGCCCGCCGTCTCCAGCACCGCCAGCATCCGCTCGATGGCGCGGTGCTCCCTCTTCAGCTCTTCCGTCGCGCTCAAGGCTTACCCTCCATACCAGGGCCATCATATCTCTCCGAACGCCGGGAGGCACCCGTCCATATGGTCCATGTTGGAGGGGCCGTCCGTCACGTAGCTGCCGAGGGAGCCCTTCCTCAGCGGAACTTGGGCACGGCCCCCGAGTGCCCCGCTGATCCCGAGCGCTTGCCATCGAGAGTCTTGATCAAGTATCGTTCGCCGCCGGAAAGAACGGCGGCCGAATGCTCGTGCACTACCTCCTCGAAAGCGGGACATATCAGTTCCTCCAGGCGCCCCACGCGGTACCCCCGCAGCCTGCTCAAGGTGGTCGCGCCGGGACGAAGCTGGCTGAGCGGAACGTCCGCTAGAATCCAGTCCTCAAACATCTGCATACGTAGCGCGGCTATCATAGGAATGTAACCGTCGCTGGTCCGGGCCGCCAGGGCGTCGATGTTCTCCTTTGAGATAGGGACCGCTTCCCCATCTGTTGTCTTCACTTCCAGAGCGTACTTCTCGCCGGCTGAGTTCGCCACGTCGATGTCGACTCCCTGGACCCCTCGCTCGACCAAATGGTGGAAGCCGGCGTTGTAGAACGCCATGGCCAGCAGCTTCTGGGTGATCTTGCCGAAGATTCCGGGCCCGTACTCTTCGCGCAGCTTCCGCAGTTGATAGAACGTCGCGGTCTTCATATCGCTCCGTCTTAAGTCCGCACGACCTTTGGTCCCCCGTGCTCGGTCCAGTCGATGAAGTCATACACTGCCTTGCTCTTCGTCACGTTGGCCATCAGAAGCTCCCGCAACTCGTCGTCCGGAGTGGCTATGATCACTTTACGCCAGGCTGCCACGTCCTCCAGGACGGCGACGAGCCTCCGCTTGGTTGCCGGCCCCAGGCTCTGCGCTGGATCGTCCAGCATGAGGAAGGCGAAGGGCTGGGCGTCGCCGGCCGCCCGTGCCAGTCCCAGGAAGATCGACAGGGCCAGGCAATTGAAGTCCCCCTGGCTCAGGATGGGCGTGGGGTCGGTGCCGTCGGTGCTCCTGAAAGCATAGGAGTTGAGCCCGCTCCTGGTGTCCTCTGTCACTTCCATCGTCAGGCCGGGTATAGCCGGATGGTCCGCCATGCGCCCGAAGTATTCGCTGAGAGACTCTCCGGCGGCCTGTATCTTGTCCTGGGCTTCCTCGCGGGAGACCGTGGATAGTGCGCTCCGGATCACCTGCACGTCCTCGGCCAGTCGGGCGGCCTCATCCCGCAGGTCGTTGAGCTGGGCCACCTCCGGGCTCTCCCATATGCGCTCAACGAACCGCCGCTTCTGTTCGTACCTGATGAACTGGTCGATGGTCCGCAGCTTTGCTAACTGGTCGTAGATGCCGCCGCTGCCGCTTATGGCCTGCCTCTTTCGCTCTATAGCCTGCCCGACGCGTTGCAGTTCCTGGTCGATTTGTCCGAGGCGCGCGCCCATAAGGTTTTCAGGATCGTCGTCCTTCCCGATCTCTCGCCCCAGGGCGCCCCCCACCCGGCCCAGCCAACCAGCCAGCTCCGCGCCGGCATCCCTGGCGTCCTTGGCTAGCTTCTCCAGCTGGCTTCTCAAGGACTTGATGCCATCGACTTGGAAGACGTGATTCTCCCGTTGCTTGGACAGATCCTCGATTTCTGTTGAGAGGGCCTGCTCCCACTCAGTTTGAAGGTGAGTGAGCAGGTCGGCCACTTGGCTGCCGCATACCGGACACCGGTTGGCGGCGCCTGGCGTGACGGTTCTGAGGTAGTCGATGGCGTCCCGCATGAGACCGACCCTCTTGTCGATCTCGCGCGTCCTGCCGTCGAGTTCGGCGACGCGCCTCTCCTGCTCCTGAAGGCGCTCTGCGAGAGCGGTCGCGTGTCCGTTTTGGCGAACGAACGCTTCCAGCTCCAGGCGTGCCTGTGCCTCGCGTTCCTTCGTCGCCTTGTAACGGCCCTTCAGCTCGCCGAGCTGCTGCTGCTCCTTGGCCAGCGCCTCCTGCCTAGCGACGTCAGGCGCCCGGCGCCATAAGCCGTCGGTCTCGTTTTTCGCCCACTCCCGGAACTTCTCTGTCTCCTCGTATCGCTGCGGCCAGGGCACCTGGAGATCGGGCAGCTCCAGATCCTGGGCTAGGGAACGGATCGCCTCGCCGATCTCTCTGGCCAGGCGCAGCGCCTCCTGTTCGCTTATCTCCTCCGGCCGGAGTCCCTGGTCGATGGCCTTCGCCTTCTCTTCCCGTATGAGGTTGTCGAAGGTGCGGATGCTCTGCTCGGCGCGTATCCTGAGCTTCTCGAAGGCGCCCTCCATGCTGCGTTGCGCCTTCTCCACCTCGGCCGAGCGGATTCCCCGCAGCAACCCCCGGTACTCCGACAGCCCCAGCAGCCGGTCGATGGCGTCGTTCCGTTCGCGGGCCTCGTTCGTCAGGATGGCGCGCACCGTCTCCTGGTGCTGGTAGACGGTGGTTATGAAGTCGCGGAAGGACGTGCGGAAGAGAGCCGCGAGCCGTCCATCAGCGGCCTCCCCTTGGATGCTGGTCCCGTCCGGGAGGACGACAGTCAGGCTCCCGCCAGCCCGTCTCCTGTTCCCGCTCAGATCCCGTCTCACGGAGTAGGTTCCGTCGGGGCCGCTGAACTCGGCTTCGACTACCACTCCGCCATCCGCCGCACGGCGGTTCGCGACCTCCCAGTCCAGGCGCTCGCGGATGCCCGACTTCTTGCCCACGCAATCGTCGCCGAACAGGCACCATTCCACTGCGTTCAGGGTGCTGCTCTTGCCGCGGTGATTCTCGCCAACGAGCATCACAACGGGTTCGTCGAATGTGAACTCGCGCTGGTCTGTGAACCCGCGGAAGCCCTTGACTGTAAGCCGTGTCAGTTGGAACAAGGCCCCGTCTTCTACAGCATGTCTTCCAGCTTGACCAGGAGAGCGTCGAATCTGCGGCGTATGTGGCCCATGCGCTTGGCGAGGTCATCCTGGACGCCTTCAGCTCCCGTCGATTCAAATGAACGAAGGATGGCCTCCCACAAGGCAAGCCTGTCTTCCGGGCGTCGCCCCGATGCTTGGATCTCCGCCGCCACACGCTGCTTGTAACCCATTCTTGTCTCTCCGTTTCCTCCTCAAATGAATTGGGCTCGTCTACCGGGCGGCTCAGGGGTGACGTAGCGGATGGGGCATCGCCTCTTCCGTCAGCAGAGCAGGGCGCGGCCTTGTACGCCCGGCGGCGTCGCACCAATTCTAGACGATATGTTCTACCTGTCAAGGCCCGGTCCAGTTCGAGGGCGGCCGCCCGGTCCGCAGGCCGGCGGTTGTCGACCATTCATCGCCTCCGGCTGCTCCTCCCGCCAGTGCAGGTGACGGCGAAATATTACAGATGGCCGCGCCCGGCGCCGTGAATGATCAGTGAAAAAGGAGCTGGGACCACCCTGGCAGATACGACGGCCTTGTTTCGTCCATAGTTCGTCAAGTAACGCTGGCCGCACGGCTCTCCGTCTTACGCACTAGGACGCCAGTTCGTTCTTCGGGGGTAGGGACTGATGCTCAGACAGGAGGCGCGGATCGTCTCCGCCAGAGGCGGTGATAGATGAAGAGATGCAATCAAGGGAGGGTGCGCGAGTGACAGAGACGCAGAAGATTAATTCGGCCCAGGCGGCGGAGCGGTTGGATGAGTCAGGCCGGCCCATTCTGTATGCGGCACCATCTGGCCAAAACCTCCGTCGAGAGGGACTGGCCGGGCCCTTCTGGCTGTTACGGCTGGCCAGCGCCCTCGCTGTGTCGGGCGCGCTGGCCGCCCTGCTGCTCATGTACTTCTCGCCGCCTGGGGACCCGGTCCCGCTTGTCGTGGAGGCATCGCTTCTGGTGATCATCGGAATGACCGGCGAGCTAACGCTGCGGTGGGCGCGGGGACGGTTGCGCCGCGAGAGGGAACGTGCCCTACAGCTGTGGGTAAGTCGGCAGGCGGAGCTCCAGGAGATCGCCAGCCGCGATGATCTTACCCAGCTCCAGAACCGGCGCTTCTTCTACGAGCGGCTCCAGGCAGAGTTGGATCACGCGGCCAGCCGGAGAAAGCCCCTGTCCATAGCGATGATCGACGTGGACGACCTGAAGGCGATCAACGATGAGTTCGGTCACCAGGTGGGGGACGTCGTGCTGGGGCAGTTCGCCCGCATCCTGAACCGGCAGGCCCATGAGAATCACGTGACGGCGCGTCTCGGGGGCGATGAGTTCGCGGTCATCATGCCCGGGACCGACAGGCGGGAGGCGGACCAGTTCGCCTTGCGCCTATGGGACGCGCTGGAGGCATCGCCGGTCTATGAGAACGGGCACGCCAGCGTCTACCTAGGCGTCTCCATAGGTTTCGGCGGCTATCCCTGGGGCGGCAACGACCTGGAGGAGATAATCCACTGGGCGGATGCCAAACTGTATGCCAACAAATTGGAACGCAAGGGACTCAGGCGGGGCGACACCAAAAGGGCGGACAACCGGTTGGTAACGGCTGTGGTAGGAGTCCTCTCGACCGCCCTGGAAATACGCGATAGAATGACGCATCGCCATTCCAGGCGGGTAGCTCGAATGGCGGTGGTAGTTGCTGAACAGATGGGGCTGTCGGACGAACTGGCGCTGGAGATCGAGTTCGCGGCGGCCCTGCACGATATCGGGAAGATAGGAGTGGCCGATAGCATTCTCCGCAAGGCCGACCCCCTGGAGCCTGCTGAGTGGAAGGAGATGCGGCGCCACTCAGAACTGGGCTACGAAATCCTCAAGGGGATCGACTTCCTGCGTAGCGCCGCCGAGGTCGTGTACGCGCACCACGAGCGGTACGACGGCACGGGGTACCCCCGGGGGCTGGCGGGAGAAGAGATCCCTATCGGGGCCCGGGTCTTCGCCGTGGTGGACGCTTTCGATGCTATGACGTCGCGACGTCCCTATCGGGCAGCTATGTCGCGGGACGCGGCCACCATTGAAGTGGCTCGCAACTCCGGCACCCAGTTTGACCCGCGGGTCGTGGAAACGTTCCTGGCGGTCATCCGTCGCGGACCGGACGACTTCTACGGCGATGGCGAGGAGGAGTTCGGTTCCCGCATCGTGGTCAGCGCCGCCGACGGCACCGCCGCGCCGGTGGGTTGAGGCTGTCCCGCTCGCCTAAAAGCCGGGGACGACGGCGCCCAGGTCCGCTAGTACGGCAGCGCCCAGCGCCGTCAGCGCCACGATGCACACAGCAGCCACGAAAGCGATCATGAGGCCATACTCGGCGAGCCCCTGGCCGTCCTCCTCGCTGGCCCGCCCAGCCGGTGCCCTGCGTTTAGCGTCTATCATCGGGAGTCCTCCTCTGCGCCTGTCTCAGGCGTAGATTAGACGCTTGAGGAACGCCGTCGGGCGCGGCCGCTGGGTGAACATTCAGGGAAATCGGCCTGGTCGCCCAATGCGGAGAGTCCGGTCCGCGGCGATGAGCGGTGCCAAGCCAGCGGTGCCGAACTGAGCGCGTCGCGACATTGGGAAACGCGGGCCTGGTTGTGTCCTCTACGATGGCACCTGGCTTCCGTCCGACGCCGTCGAGCGGTAGATGGCATCCACCGCCCTGTGCGCCTCCAGGGCCAGCGGGAAGCTGGGGAATGGGTCCTTTCCCTGGGCGACGGCGTTGAGGAAGAAGTAGTCCTCCAGCGAGAAGCGGCGCAGGGCTTCTTCGAAGGTGGGATCCGTAAGGCCGGTGAGTTGGAGATAGCGCCGCCGCACTTCGTCCTCCGAGATGGTCTCCGCGGACTTGGCGTGGGCCTGGACGTGGATCGGGCCCAGGAAGTCGTTGTCGATGAACAACGCCGCGTTCTCCAAGAAGCACTCCAGCCGGCGGGTGGAGGGACGGCCGATGACGTTGTGCCAGATCGACGCTAGCTGCGCCTGGCCTCCCTCCTGAAACTGGATGTGGGCCAGGGCCAGGTCTTCCACGCCCTCATGGCCCGCGAAGTTGCGGACGGAGCCGCGCACGTTGCTGATGCCGCCACCAAACCAGCGCAGCACGTCCAAATCGTGGATGGAGTGCTCCAGGAGGGTGCCCGAGCCGACCAGCCGGCGGTCCTGGCGCCACTCGCTGGCGTAGTGGCCCTGTACTGGGAAGAACTGGTCGTCGCGCAGGATGATGACCATGAGCCGGCCCAGCGATGGGTCTTCCGTCAGGGACTTGAGGACGGTGAGGATGGGGGAGTGGCGGAGGATAAGGCCCACGCCGGCCTTGACGCCGGCCCGTTCCACGGCGGCCACCATCTCCTCTACGTCGGGCAGGTTTGTCGCCAGAGGCTTCTCGCAGAAGACGTGCTTGCCCCGCTCTGCGGCCCGCAGGACCAGCTCCTTGTGCCAGGCGGTGGGCACGCAGATGTAGACGACGTCGATGTTCGGCGCGTCGATGACCTCCGAGGCAACCGTGGTGACCCAGGGGACCCCCGCCGTCTCAGCGAAGGAGCGAGCGCGGCCCTCGTCCAGGTCACAGACGGCAGCGTAGCGGGCATCGACCAGACCGAGGCGGATGAGGCCGCTGATGGCGCGGGAGTGGAAGCGGCCGATGAGCCCGCAGCCGATGAGGCCGATGCGGAGAGGCGCTGGCGATGACATCTAGCCTCTTATAGGGCAGTCAGGGGGCTGGGTCAAACGGTTAGAAGGCCCCGCGTGAGGCGGTCCAGCGCCTGGCTCACGAAGGCAGCGAGGGCGTCGCGTCGCTCGGCCGGGGCGGTGGTGGTGGGAGCGTGGCGGCCGAGGAGCGTGTCCTGAAAGGCCATGAGGATGGTGTAGATGACCTGGCGGGCGATGGCCTGGACGTCATCAGCAGGCAGTTCCCCCTTGGCCACGTAGCGATCGAGAACGGAGGTAAGCCCGCTCTCCCAGAGGTTGGCCAACCTCTGGTACTGCTCGATGGCGGCCTCGTCACCGCCCAGGCCCTCCATGATGATGAGGCGTAGGAAGTCGCGGTTCTCGTCCATGATGTTGATGGCGCCGCGCACCATCCAGCGCAGGGTGTCGGTGAGAGGAATGTCGACCGATACGCGTTGCAGCTCCTGGAGGCTATTTACGAACCCGCGCTTCTCGACCAGGGCGTCCAGCAGTTCGCGCTTGGACTCAAAGTGGTAGTAGATGGCAGCGTCCGTGATTCCCGCCTCGCGGGCGATGTCGCGGACGGTGGTGCGGGCGAAGCCGCGCTCCGAAAACAGGCGCAGTGAGGCGTCCAGTATCTGCTGACGGGTCTGGGGGCCTTTACGGGTCCTTTTCAGTGTGGGGCGGGGGTCGAAGGTGCGTTCCGCGGTCATAATTTCCCGGCTTGACTGCAGGTCTCCAGACGAACGTAGCACCGGCGGTTCTTCGGGTCAACGCGGGAAGGCCCAGATTAGCGTGATCACAGCGGGCTGGGAAATGGTGCCCTCGCTGTCCCGTCAGACCGCTTGACAAATTCTGCCGCCCGTGCTAAGAATGAGTCCGTAAGTTAGCGGGCGCTAATTTAGGAATTCGACTCATCCTTAGCCGGAGGGACGCTTCCATGGCCATCGACGTCGACACTCTGGAGAAGCTGCGCGCAGATATGGAGGTCCCCAAGCTGGACTTGGCCTGGCTTAACCTCGACGAGGAGCGGTCGTGGGGGATCCGCGCCAAGCCCGGCAAGCGCGGCCTCACCCTGGACGAGGTCGAAATCGGGTCCTACGGCGAGGTCCCGGAGCAGAGCCAGAACCGCTCGATCAAGGCAAGGGGTTCCGTCGCCCGCGCGGACGCGCCCCGAGTTCCTGGCAGCTACGCCGGCAGGGCAGACGTCTACTCCGAAAACACGCGTCTTCTCTATGAGGAGGCGGTCCAGCGCCAGTGGTCGTCCGCCACGGACATCCCCTGGCTGGACATCCAGCCCCTTCCCGACGACATCGAGCGCGCCATGTGCCAGCTCTGCACCTTCCTCACCGAGGTCGAGTTCATCGCCGGCGACACCCCCGGACAGTGGTTGCCCAGGATCAACAGCGAGCACCATGAGGTCAAGCTGTTCCTCCTCACTCAGATCATGGACGAGGCCCGCCACCTGGACGTCTTCCGCAAGCGCGCCCTCGCCAACGGCGGCGGTCTTCTCTCTTCCCTGCCCCAGAACGGCCTGCGAGTGATAATCGAGGCTAAGGACTTCACCGAGATGTCCGCCATCATGCACGTGGCGGCCGAGGGATTCGTCCAGTCGATGTTCCGCATGGGCGAGTACATCGGCCAGAACGACGCCGAGAAGCGAATCTTCCGGCTCTGCGGCCAAGACGAGTCGCGGCACCTGGGCTTCGGGGTCATGCACCTCAAGTACGTCATCGAGAACGAACCCTGGCGGCGCGAGGAGATCCACCACTACCTCGATAAAGTGGAGGGTACGCTGGCGCCGGACCCGCTGGACGACGACGCCACCAGCTTCGCCCTGTTTGAGGCCCTGGCCATCCTCATGGGCGGCGGCATCAAGAACATCGACAAGGGCATTCAGATGTCCATGCAGGTCCAGAGGAAGCGCGTGAACGAGTACATGCACCGCCTCGCCGTCGCCGGCCTGGGCGACCGCCGCGACCGCATGAGCCCGATGCTGAAGCAGTTCCTGGACCCGGCCCGCAACTAGCCGCCGACCGCAAGATCGCGTAACGCCAAGAGGCCCCCGGACCGCGGTCCGGGGGCCTTCGGTTCTCCTGCCAGAGTGCGTCTCAGTAAGTCATGACGAAGCGGGCCAGGGGCAGCTCCGTGTCGGCCACGCAGTAGGTGGCGGCGATCATGTTCAGCACCGGCAGCAGGTGCCAGGGGTCGCCTTCGTTGGGCGACGGGTAGCGCAGGCTGCCGCGGCCCCGCAGCGACTCCGTGATCTGATAGTCGGGGTCGATCTGGACCATCTCCAGGAGGGAGTGCGGCTTGCCCTCCTCGATGGCCGGGGCTAGCCGCAGGTTGAGCACCGGATCGAAGCGGATGAGGCCTGGGTCGATGCTCTGGGCGCGGGTCAGGCGCGCTTCGGCGAGGACGGCGCCCTGCCGGGAGATGCTGGCCGAGACGCCGCGGGGCCGGACCGCCAGCCGCACACGGCCCAGTTTGCAGGGAAAGCCCCAGGCCTCGCGCAGGCCAGCCAGGGCCGCTTCGCTGTCCACTATCGCCTGGAACGTGAAGGCGCGGATGAACAGGCGGGCGCGGCAGCCGATGTACTGGGCGGCCAGGGAAAACGGCCCTACCGGGCTCTCCGGGTAGTGGGACACCGTGATGAGGGCGTAGGCCGGTGAGGAGCGACTTAGTGTCGGCGGCAGCCAGTTGAGGACGGTCTCCTGGTCCGTCTCGAAGGCCAGCTTCAAGATGCGGGCTCCCGGTAGGCGCCAGGGCGGGGGCGGATACAGCGGCGAAACTAGCGGCAGAGCGTGGGGCAGGCGCTCCTGGGCCCGGCGGCCGTAGTCGGGCATGCTTAGGGCATCG
>Ga0105164_10001830_pt1 | contig 13399 bp, 13 predicted proteins | sample VDWuncwatermetaG_FD_89674 | JGI IMG/M metagenome (GOLD analysis project Ga0105164, IMG submission 89674) | Wastewater microbial communities from Netherlands to study Microbial Dark Matter (Phase II) - VDW unchlorinated drinking water | ecosystem: Environmental > Aquatic > Freshwater > Drinking...
ACATGTGCCTGCGCGACGGGATGCACTCAATGCGCCACCAGATTTCGTTGGAGCAGATGATTGCCGTCTCCACGGCGTTGGATGAAGCGGGCGTGCCGCTGATCCAGGTGACGCATGGCGACGGGCTGGGCGGCTCCTCGCTCAATTACGGGCGCGGGCTGCATAGCGATAAAGAGTATATCTCCGCCGTCGCCTCGCGGATGAAAAAGGCCGTGGTTTCGGTACTGCATGTGCCGGGCATCGGTACGCTGGACGAGCTACGCATGGCGGCGGACTGCGGCGCGGGCTGCGTCCATGTCGCCTCGCACTGCACCGAAGCGGACGTGACCGAGCAGCATATCGGCCTTGGCCGCAAGCTGGGCATGGATACCGTCGGCTTTCTGATGATGGCGCATATGACGGATGTCGAGATGCTCGTCGGTCAGGCGCTGCTGATGGAGGGCTATGGCGCGACCACAGTCTATTGCGTGGACAGCGCCGGATACATGCTGCCCGCGGACGTGACCGCGCGGATTGGTGCGATGCGTGCGGTGCTGAAGCCTGAAACGGAGATCGGCTTTCACGGCCATCATAATCTGGCGATGGGCGTTTCCAACTCGCTTGCGGCGATTGCCGCCGGTGCTTCGCGCATTGACGGGTCTGCCGCGGGCTTCGGCGCTGGGGCGGGCAACACACCGCTGGAAGTGTTCGCTGCCGTGGCGGAGCGCATGGGCATTGTCACCGGCATTGATACTTTCAAACTGATGGACGCAGCCGAAGACAAGGTGCTGCCGATGATGGCCAAGCCGCCGCGTGCAGACCGGGATTCGCTGACGCTGGGCTATGCGGGCGTTTATTCGACATTCCTCTACGCCGCCAAGGATTGCGAGCGCCGTTATGGTCTGCCCGCGCGTGACCTGCTGGTTGAACTGGGCCGCCTCAAGATGATCGGCGGCCAGGAAGACATGATCGAGGATACCGCGTTGACCATGGCCAAAGTGCGCGGGCTTATTGCCGCAGACGCATGAGCCGCGAACATGCACTGGTTGTCCGTGCCAGCGGGGCCTTTGTTTCCGCTACGCCGCCCCATCTCTGGGCAACCGCCGGTAGGTTGATCAGCGAGGGCGGTGTACCTGTTCCCTATTTCACCCGTCTGGCTCTGGCCGGACGTTCGCAGGAACAGCCCGAATCGCTGATGGAAGGCATGACGGCGCTGATTGTCCGGCACGAGGACCGCAACCGTTCATTGGTGCGCGGGATGGTGATCCCGATTGACCCGGCCCATCGGTTCATCGGCGGCACTCCAGCCAGCCAGGCCCGCAGCGCAGAAATTGCTGCGCGCAATTCAGAGTGAGCCATGTCAATCAATCCTGAAATCGGCCAGACCATCCGAACCGGCCCCTTTTCAACCAATTATCATGACACCGGAACCGGCGCGCCCGTCCTGCTCATCCACGGCTCCGGCCCCGGCGTTAGTGCTTGGGCGAATTGGCGACTGACACTGGCCGCCCTCTCCCCGCATTTGCGATGCCTCGCGCCCGACATGGCTGGCTTCGGCTACTCAATTGTACCTGCGGACTATCATTTCACCCGCCAGAACTGGCTTGCCCAGTTGATCGCATTTCTCGATGCCAAGGGCATCGAAAGGACCCATGTCGTTGGCAACAGTTTCGGCGGATCGATGGCACTGGCACTGGCCATTACCGCGCCCGAACGGGTCGAAAAGGTCGTTCTGATGGGCAGTGTCGGCGTTCCCTTCACCCTGACACCCGGCTTGGATGCCGTCTGGGGCTATACGCCGAGCATCGACAATATGCGGGCGATCATGGCCTTCTTCGCCTACGACCAATCTCTCATTGGCGACGATCTCGTCCGCATGCGGTTTGAAGCAAGCGCCCGTGCCGGTGTGCAGGAAAACTATGCCGCCATGTTTCCTGCTCCGCGCCAGCGTTGGGTCGATGCCATGAGCCACCGCGAGGCCGATATTCGCGCAGTGACCCACAAGACGCTGCTGGTTCATGGCCGCGACGATCGTATCATTCCGCTCAAGTCGTCGCTGACGCTAAACCAGTGGATCGATAACAGCGAAGTGCATGTTTTTGGTCGATGCGGCCACTGGACACAGATCGAACACGCAGAGTCATTTGCCGCGCTCATCCTGAGCTTTCTGGAACCCAAGCGCGAAGTGCCAAGCCATTGAACAGCCAGTATAACGCGTCGGCCCAGTCGAGCGTTGCATACAGCAATCTTGGCAGTTCCCGGAACTGATGCACCTTGACACCATGTCAGCGTCAAGGGGAAATTTGTCGCCGGGCCGAACGGCTGGCGCAGGCCTTGACCTTGGCCGGTCAGGCCTGCGCCGTCCCGATCATTTGAAACGCCAGCTCAATGCAACACCGCCAACAAGATCGGCGCTGTTCGTTGTGAAGCCGGTCCCCCCATAGACCTGCATCCTGACGGCGGGCCCGACCCGGAAGCTTGCCCAGCCGGTAACTTCGCTGCTCGACCCGCTGCCCTGAAAGGCCGATTGCTGCCAATCATAATCAACACCGATGGAAAGCGATTTACTCGCGCGATAGCTTGCGCCCCCACCGGCTCCCCAGGTGTCGCGGATCGCCGATCCAGTCGGTCGTCCGGCAAAGCGGCGGCGTCCGCCGACATAAAGGCTCGCATCGCCAATATCCTTGACCAGGTCCATGCCGGCGGTGACGTCGACTTTGCCCGTCCCGAGGCGCTTGGTCTGTGACGCAGTTGGCAGTTTCACCTTGCCCGTCAGGTCAACGAACACATCCGCGCCCAGCCCGACCGAATAGGTCATGGCAATATTGACGTCGCCAAACCCGCTGCGCCGAAGCGAACCAGGCACGACAGGCCCCGGTGCGATATTCCCGCCCGAATTGGAACCGCCGGAGCCGGACCCACCCGAGCCGGATCCGCTGGAGCCGGATCCGCCCGAACCCGAACTGCCCGATCCGGAGTTGCTGCTTCCCGGCCCGCTATTGCTGCTGCCCGATCCGGCATCGCGGCCTTCGGGCGTCTGGATCAGCGATCCGGGGCCGTCTATATGGACGAACGGAACCGAAATGCGGAAGCTAAGCGGGCCCTTTGCATATTTCAGGCTGAGCGGAGCCGCGACAACCTTCGTGTCGCGCGGGTCGCCATAATCGCCCCGCGAATAGCTTACGCCCGTGCCAATTCTCCATGTTGATGGAGCGGATTTCTTCTCATCCTTGTCGCGGCCAGTTTCGGCGCGCAATGGCGATGAGGCAGTGATGGCGAGGACAACCGTTGCCACCCCGCAGGCTTTGAATGTCTGTTTCATCGATTTTCCCCGGCAATTCCCGCCGCCTTCCTACACAGGTGCGCACGGGATACAAATGATGCGGCCCCGGACGAGTAGCTATCCCACCCGGGGCCGCCAACGACCCGAAGCGTTAGCCCGCTACGGAATCGTCTGCGCCGCGACCACGACCACGGTGGTCGCCCGGGGCGTCGTCTCCGCCACGACCGCGACCGCGACGATCATCGGTTGCCCCATCGTCTCTGCCACGACCACGGCCGCGGCGATCACCGGTTGCCCCGTCATCGCCGCCACGCCCTTGGCGCACATGACCTGGAGCGTCATCGCAGCCACGACATTGGCGAACATGATCGGCGGGATCGTCCGCGCCCCGGCGCGCCATCGCGCCAGAACTCGCGGCAAGCGACAGCACCGTGGCTGTCGCCAGAAGACCGAATTTGAGAAGCTTGGTCATATCGTCATTCCTCTTGGTAAGGGAGCGTCCGACTCTGCGGACATGACGATAACGGGCGGGTCGCCGGGTTATTCCCAAAATATCTGGTGATTACGGCTATTTGTTCCAGCGGCTTGAAATCAGGCGCTTTTCCTGGCCGGCATCGATCGGGTCCGAAGCCATGAGGCGGGCATAAACCGGATCAAGCGCGGCTTGATCGGCCCCGGCTGCGGTCTGGATTTCATCGGTCGCGCGCCTGTCCGCTGCCCCATTGACCAGCGCTTCGACCGACCATCTGCTTCCACTGCGACAGGCTATGCCGATCTGCGGCGTCGCCCCGGAAAGAGAAAATTCGCGGCAGTATCGCCCGTTTCCGGCCGAAACGCTCAACGTCAGGCCGATCGTGCGACCATCTTCGAGCCGCCTCACGCTGCCCGAAGGCAGATCCTGCATCGCGGTTTGGAACGAGGCGGATGAATCGGGGTCGAAGCTGCCGTCCCGCTGGAAGGGATTTGTGACCACGACAAGCGCGGCGATACTCGCAGCCAGCGCACCGACGGCAGGCCAGCGCCACGCCTTCCGGCTCAACAGGGCTGCTTGGCGCTTCGTGCGCGCCGCCGAAAGATCGACCACATTCGAGACAGCCGGAGCGTCATCAAGTCCGAAGCGCACAAGCATGTCCTGGTCCACGGCTTCATGCATCGGGGCGTCGAACGCCTGCTGCATCAGTCGGTCATTGGCCTGCCAGCGCAGCAAGGCCTCCGCAAGCGCCGGATTGCGCGCGAGCTCGAACTCGAAATCCTGCACTTCGCCCGCCAGCATCGTGCCATCGAGATAGGCGCTGATCCTGAGATCGTCGGGATTGGTCGAGCTGGAGCCGGTCATGCCACTGCCCCATGCACGTGATTATCGATGGCCCGCCGCGCCCGCGCAAGCCTGCTCATGACGGTCCCGACCGGAATGCTGAGCGTTTCGGCTGCTTCCTTGTATGACTGGCCGTCAAGGACGACCAGGGCCACCAGCACGCGCTGGTCTTCGGGAAGCGCGGCCATGGCGGATTGCGCCGCCGCAAGATCCGAGCGCGCCTCCAAGATGGAGCGGCCGTCATCTCCTTGCACCGACGCGAGCGCCTCGACATCAACCTGGATGCCGCGCACCTTTGCCGATCGTGCCTGATCGATCCTGATATTCTGTGCGATCCTGTACATCCAACTGTCCAATCTCGTTCCTTCTTCCCACTGGTCGATCCGCGAAAGCGCCCGTTCAATCGTCGCCTGTGCAAGATCGTCCCCCGCATCTGCTCCTCCGGCGATGGCCATGCAGAAACGCCTGAGTCGCGGCAGCAGGGCCACAATTTGCGCGCGAACGTCAGAGATTGCCGGACTTGCCCCCTTGATCGACACGCATTCCCTCCGACAACGTCCTGGCGCACGACTTATTCCGGTCGACGCCAGAATTCGCAATCCCACCGCGATGATGCGCAGGATACCGGGAATTATTTCCGCGTCCATCCGTTCTATGGTAAGAGTTGGACGGGATTGAAACACAATGACAATGCGTGGTCGAAGCTGGATGTTGGTGCTGACACGGTCTGTGGCTGTCGGCGCGCTTCCGGCCCTGCTGGCGGTTTCAAGCTTGGAGGCAAGGGAGGGCGCGCGCGAAGACACTGCCGACCGGGCCGCCGACAAGGCCGCGCAGGCTGCCGAGCGGGCCGCGCGCGACGAGATCAAGGTCCAGGAAGAACGCATCCGGATCGATGCGCGGATGGTCGAGGATCTGGCAAAGGCCGAAGCGCGCTCACCCGAAGAGGTGGCAAAAGTGCAGGCCCGGGCGGCCGAAGAAGTGGCAAAACTCGAAGCGGATGCGGCTGAAGAGGCAGCAAAGCGTGAGGCCGACGCCGCGAAAGAGGCCGCCGATCTTGCGGAGCGCGCAGCAAAAGATGCTGAAGATGCGCAGGAGGAAGATCATTCACATGGTTCTGATGAAGGCAGCAGCAGTTCGATGCAAACGCTTGCCGAGTCCGAAGAGCCGGAGTTCGACGCCAAGGGCTTTCCGGTCCGCCGCGGCGAAATCGTCGCGCTGGACCTGAGCGCCGCCGCGCTCGATGCGGCGCGGATCAAGGGCTTCGTCCTTGTCTCCGAGATCCGCCTCCAGGCATTGGGGGGGTCCATTTTCCGCTTCAGGGTTCCCGCCGGTATGAGCGCTCCCGAGGCTTTGGGCGTGATGCGCAGTCTCGACGCCAATGGCAGTTTCGACCTTTCGCACTATTATGGACTTAATGTCGGCATGGCGGGATCGCAGGGTGCGGTCGTTGCGCGGGCAATGCCGCGCAGGCGCGGCGCGCTGAAAATCGGCATGATCGATACGGCAGTCACCAACAACGCCGCGCTTGGCCGCGCAACGATGGATGTACGGAACTTCACAACCGGCGATGGCACCGGGCCGACGAGCCACGGCACGGCAATCGCCTCGCTGCTCGCTAGCGAAGGGACGTCACGGATCGTGGCGGCCAATGTCTTCAGGAGCAGCGGCAGCGGCCAGCCCTATACTTCGGCCGATGCCATTGTCCGTGCGCTCGAATGGATGGTGGAGAAGGATGTCAGGGTCATCAATGTGAGCCTTGCCGGGCCGCGGAACCTGATCCTTGACCGGCTTATTTCGCGCGCCATTGCCAACGGCACCGTGATAGTCGCGGCCGCCGGCAACGGGGGGCCTGCGGCACCGCCGGCCTATCCAGCTGCGGTCCCCGGCGTGGTCGCAGTGACAGCAGTCGATTCGGCGCGCCATATCTATCGCTACGCCAATCAGGGTTCATATATCCGGGTGGCGGCGCTCGGAGTCGATGTTGCTGCTGCCTCGCCGCGCGGCACGATTGTTGCGGCGACAGGCACGTCTTTTGCGACCCCTCACGTCGCGGCCACGCTGGCCCGCTGCCTCCAGGCTGGACAGCGCCAATCCCGCCAGACCTGCATCCGCGCGATGGAGCACGGCGCAACCGATCTTGGCGCGCCCGGAAAGGATCCGGTTTATGGGTTTGGGCTGGTTGAATAAGCTTCCCGGCATCTCCACGCGCCGAAGCCGACGCGACTTGAAGCCATCGCAACCCTAGAAATTATAATCCACCCGTAGCTCTAGCAGCCCGGCCCAGCGCTTTGAATTGACCGAAAAGGCGGGGCCAGCGCGGAAGGCTCCGGCCGTCAGTTCGAATTCCCAGCGACTGCGCGGGCGATGGCTGGCAACCAGATCCACTTCATGGCCCAGCCGGCGATCGCGCCCGGCTGGATTCGCGTTGATCGCAGCGCCAGCAATGCGGTTATCGGCATGGGGTTGGCGATAGCGATGTCCAATCAGCTCCAGCCAGCTGCGATTACCGACGGGAATGCCAAGCGCTGCGCTGGTAACGGTCATGTTCGACAAGTCGGGACGCAGGACTTCGCCATAAGTGCGGAAGCGACTGATGCCCCGATTGCGGCCGTCATTACGATGCAGGCCGGTCTGCCGGAACGCCAGATCACGGCCCGGCGTGCCCGGCCGGTCTCCGGATCCGCGCGCCTGTCCCAGCGTGATGACCGGCCGGAAAGCGAGCGGCAACTCCAGGTTCACGCCAGCATCATAGGCCCAGCCGCGTACGGACTTGCGGTCCACCGCGTCGACGATCTGCTGCGTGCCGTTCACGCCATCAAGGTCATATTCCAGCTCGGTCCCGCGCACGCGCGCAACATCGCCCCAATAACAGAGGCGGCGTGGAAACCCCGGCTTTACGCACCCCCTGATCCGCGCGCCGACCCAGCTGAGCCTGGCGTCGCGGCGATCCGCGCGCGACCGTTCCACCAATTCTCCGGGCACGTAGCGATGCGAGCGGTCGTCCTGGTGGAGGATGAACAGCTCGACATGCTGGCGGCCCTGCCACTTCCAGTCGAGATTGCCGAAAATGCGGAGCAGGCCCTTCTCTTCGGGGTCCATCCGGCCTTGCGTCGAAAGATGGGCAAGCGGCTGGCCGATCCCGGCATAGGCCCGAACATCCTTGCCGAAATAGTGGATGCGCACGGCATCGATACTGTCATCCCACCAGAATTCGCGGCGCTCGCGCAGCCGCTGGCGACCAATCTGGATTGCCAGCGGCGTATCGAACAGGCCTGTTTTCAGCCACCACAGATTGTCGATGGCCAGACCCGCCGAGTTTCGACGATTGCGGCCCTGGCGATATATATCGTTTTCGCCCTCAGCCCGCAGCGATGCGAAAACCACGCTGCTGTTCGACGGCAGCCAGATCGCCTCCAGCTTGGCTTCGGGGGCGATACGGACATCATCGTCCTTGGCGCCGCCCTGCAGGTCATAGCCGCTGCGCCCGCGCGCAGCGAGGCTCAGCTCGCCGCCCAGGATCAGAGGCTTGCCGAGGAGCGTGGTTTCCTTTTGCTGGTCGGGGCGGACATCGTCGGCCGAAAGGCCAAGATCGCGCGCACGCTCAAGTGCCGAAGCAGGCGCCTTGTCATCCTCATCGTCGGGAGCAACGCCTGAAGAGGAGTGGCTTGGCTGCTCACCCGCCTGCGCGGGCGATGGCAGGAACAGGGCCGAACTCAGCATGGCCGAAGCGAGGGTGCGGAACATGATGGAATATCCTTGAAACTGGGGCTGCAAGTGATGATGGATCCGGCGCGGCAGGGTTGGCCGCGACGTCGGCAAGGCCGAGCTTGCGCAGCGCCGGGAGGAAGCCGTTATGGCGCGCGACCTGCGCGGTCACCGCCATGCCGATACAGAATTTCGACACCCGCTTGGTCGGCTGGATGTGCCCGGCCCGAAAGCTCTTGTCGGCTATGCCATTGCCGCGCGCCGATTTGGTTTCGACGATGAACATGTCGGGTGCCGCCATCTTGGTGCAGCAGGCCGAATGGAAGCGCATCGCCGTGTCTATCGTCAGCCGTTCGCCGCCTTCGCGGGCAACCAGCGTTATCCGCTGATATTCGATCAGGATGACGGGGATCAGTTCCTTGTCGAAGCTGTCGCCATAACAGTCGTGGTAACACTGGCGGACAAAGTCGAGGCACGGGTCATCAAGCTGCATGAGCGGGGCGTCGACCGGGAGTCGGCGCTTTGCCGTCATCGCGCGGCCTTCGTTCAGCTTCACTTCGAGATAGCTGAAGCCGGCATCGACATAGTGCCTGACGCGCGCCTTGCAGCGTTTGCGGCGGCGCTGGTGGTGATCATAATATCCGCGCAGCAAGGGATCGTCGAAATAACGTGTGGCATAGGAAAAGGCGCGCCGCCCTTCGATGTCGAGCACGTCGAAACTGTCGCGCAGCAGGTCGAGGATCGGGCGCAGCCGGTGCGCGCGCAGGATGTATTTGTTATCGATCCGCTCGAGCATGGCCGCCTTTGCGTTCAGCCCGTCAAGGCTGATCGGGCGATAATGCTCAAGCGCGCAGGCAATGGTCGGATCCATGGCGACGTCTCCCTTATGGTCATGCCGGACGGGCGTTCAGGGTTTGCGGAAGAAGACGCTGATCCGCGCCATGTCGTTGATGTAATCGAGCGCGTCGATGTGATAGGACATCACGTCCACGCCGAGCCGCTCGGACAAATCGCGGCGCATCAGCGCCGGATCGGACAGAGCATGACCGTCAATCTTGTCGAGGGTGATCTTCACGCCTGCCGCTGAACGCAAAATGCGCGGATGATCGAGGATATAGGCGCCAAGGAGCACGAGCCCGACGACGAGCCCGACAAAGGGCAGCGTCGTGCCCATCACCGAACAGATCACCGCGATCGAGATCGATCCGAAAAAATAAGTGATTTCGATTTTGGAAATCTGTTCGGATCGCAGGCTGAACAACGCAAGGATCGCGAACAGGCCAAAACCGGCGGCAACGCTGAATTCGACAGAAGAGAGGATCGTCAGCACGCAAAACGCGAAGATGTTGAACATGGACGCGGTCGTCGCCAGTTCCTTGTCGCGGTAGCGTCGGTAATAGAGCAGGAACAACAGCACAGACATCGCCGTCGCATCGATGGCAAAGCGGATGATCGTTTCGATTTGCGGCAACTGGTCTGGCATTGCGGTCCCTCCTGAGCATGCGCGTGGCGGGGACCGGTTGTCATAAATGTGTAATATTCGGTCCTGCACGCACAACGGTGCGGGATGGAACTTATTCCCCCGGCCGATAATTTATGTCGGGGACATGTGGTCTCAAAGCAACTGGCCGGTAGGGCAGGGGCATTGTCAGGTAAACTTTGGGGAGGCGCATCGACGCACTGGTCTGGAATTTATCGGGCTGCGACGGATGCCGCATTCCACTCCGCCATGGCGGCTCGGAAGGTGCGCATGGTGTTGCGGGAGATGAGGTGACGCTGGATATTGAAGGTGTTGTAGATGGCGCCGTGGATGGACACGAACCGCTGTGCCTGGCCTCGGGACTTTAAGCGCTGCATCTTTCGCTCACGTCGTCGGACGGGCAGGTGGGAAGCGGTGGCGCTTTAAGGAAACTGGCATCATACTCGCCTCACTAGGCGGCCGGATATCGCACTTGGAGACGATTTCGCATCGGACTGACAGCACCGCCATCTAGTTCCTTGAAAAGCTGATGTTTTTCAGATGGCTAGGTCGGGATTTGAACCGAAAACCCTAAACCGTGCCGCGTTGAGTTTATATATACGCCGGTAGCCCGTTTCGCTACTTCATCGGGTCAGCCGGGGCTATTCGTAAGGTTGCGATGATGTATTTGCGGTTCTTGCTCCCGTCACTTGATGGGCGCGATCAAAGAAACTTGAGGATCAAGTGCGCCCATTGCATTGAGCGCTTGTAGGGAGAAGGGCCTTCGCAAGGAGGTGATAAATATGCGCGCCAGGCCAAGATTGAGCAGCGATGATCGGCGGGAGCACATACTTGCGGCGGCAACTGGCATGCTGGCGACTTCTGGCGTCACGGACATTTCCATGGAACGGCTGGCGCGCCAGTGCGGGGTGAGCAAGGCGCTCATCTACGTACACTTTCCCAAATTCTCTGCGGTGCTCGACGGGGTTGTGCAGCGGGAGTTCGAATCGCTTGAGGCCAGTGGATTGGCGTTGGCTCTCAGTTCTGCCGAGCCTGCACTTGCAGCCACCACGAGCGCACATATTTATTTCCAACGCGTGTCGATGCAAGGCTCGGTGCTGCACATGCTCCTCATCAACCCGTCTGCGACAAGCCAGTTCTCAAACACAACGCGCGCGATGCGGAACAGCCTTCTAAGGCGCATGGCGGCAAGGGTTCGCGAAGGGACCGGGCTCTCCCTACACCACTCTGTGACGGGAGCCGTGCTCCTGACCTCAATTCCCGAACGGGCGGGACGAATGGTCTTCGAGAAGCAGGTCGATATGGAAATCGGTGCCCAGCTTTGCGAACTTCTGACCACGACTACATTTCATGCCTTGGTGCCCGGCGGTGGCGAGCCAGGGGATCCGTAAGCCATAATGACAGCCCTGGCGCCCGAACGGGCGGCTGCAAGACTGATGGCGACAGCAGAATTCACCGGCAACTTTTTCGTGACCAGCAGCCGACCGGCCCGCATCGTCACTGCGGTGATAATGTGGGATGCCGCGACGGCCACATGTTCGGGTACGCCGCCCCGCCTCACCGCGGCATTCGCGAGTGTGCGCACGATCGTCTCCCGGTCGTGCTTATATTCCTTCTGGAACCGCGCGGCCACAAGCGGATCTGAAAGCAAGGTCTGAACAAGGTCGCCACGCTCCGCCATCACGACGAGGTAATTCATCGTTGCTGCCCTGATTCCTCCGTCAAGGTCTGCATCACGAGATTCGAGACCCAGTCTCTGTCCTTCTCGTACCGCATCAAGTTCGCGGCGTGTCAGGGCGGCCAGGAGGTCCAGCCGGTTGTTGAAATAGTGGTAGATCAAGGTCTCGCTGATCCCGGCAACACGCGCGACATGCTTCAGAGAAGCTGCCACCATGCCGTCCCGAACTACCATTTCTCGCGCAACGGCCAGGATCTGGGCTTTTCGGTCTGATGGCGTCATGCGCGATCGCGGTCGCCGCGACAGCTTGCTGTTGCTTTCCGCACAGAACGTGATCGATTTGCAGTCCTGGGAAGGGATATCCGGTAATGGCTGCGGCGCTTCCCTATTCGAGGCTGCTTTTGTCCAATGCCCACGGCCTGGATGTGGAACGAGCATCCGGTCACAAATCTTGGCCAGCGCATTCGCGCTGATCCCGAAATCTCGCGCCAGCGTTGTTATCGGGTGCGCCCACACAAGCCCGTACAGTCGATCCCGGGAGATCGTGATCGACTGAGGCGCATTCGTTATTCTCATCGCTGTGGGGCTCTGACACTATGTTTCATTGTTAGGCGACAAGCCTGCGCCCCTTTGACAGCCTGTGTCAACGCCGTGCTGGCTGGTCGTATGGCAACCCCAATTCGCGTTTGGGTTGGATTTTTCCGGAAACGGGAAAAGTCTCTGAATCCAAGCCGGATGAGCTGAAATTTGTCCCATTGACGAACGCACCTATAGCGGTTTACCAATCGCCTCGGGTGGCCAGAGCCAGAGTATGAAGAGGTAAATGCCCAAGCTCCGGCGGACCGACACCGATCAGGAGGGGAAAAATGAAAAAGGTAGATCTGCTCAGCGCAACCGCGCTCGCTCTGTTCGCAGCCATGCCAGCTTATGCGCAGACTGAGGCGCAAGCCGAAGCTGCAACGGCGGAAGAATCCGGCAACGAAATCATCGTCACCGCATCAAAGCGTGCGCAAACGTTGCAGGATGTTCCAATTTCGGTATCGGTGACGGACTCAAAGACGGTCGAACAGGCTTCGATCAACGATCTTTTTGACCTCCAATCGGTGGTTCCGTCGCTCAAGGTCCCACAGTTCCAGAATTCATCGCAGACCAACTTCATCATTCGCGGATTCGGCAATGGTGCCAACAATATCGGCATCGAAAGCTCGGTCGGCGTTTTCATCGACGGCGTGTACCGTTCGCGTTCGGCCTCCGCGATCGCCGACCTTCCCGAAATCGAACGGATCGAAGTGCTGCGTGGCCCGCAGAGCACCCTGTTCGGGAAGAACGTGTCGGCCGGTGCGATCAGCATCATCACCAAAAAGCCGGAATTCAAATGGGGCGCGAAAGTATCCGCAACATACGGCAATTATGACGACATGGAGGGCACGCTGGCGCTCAACGCCGGTCTTAGCGAAACCGTGGCCTTGCGGCTTTCCGGCACGATCAACAACAGGGACGGCTATTTCACCAACACGAATATCGGCGGCAAGGTCAATGACCGGGATCGCTCATCGGCTCGCCTGGACCTGCTTTTCGAACCCTCATCAGATGTGTCAATCCGCTTGATTGGAGACTATAATCACATCAATGAAGTTTGCTGCGGCGCGGTTCCGATCTTCAACGGACCGGCAACATTGTTCATTGGCGCAGCGCCGCCAGCTGGACTGGGTGCTGCAATCGGCAATACCAGCCGCATCTTCCAATATGAGCTTGCCTATGACCAGAACCCGAACAACCGGCTGACCGGCAAGGGAATTTCGCTGCAGGGCGATTTCGGTCTCGGCTTTGCAAAGTTGACCACGATCACGGCGCTGCGCAAGCAATCCAGCTCGGAAACTCTGGACGTCGATTTCACGGGCGCACCAATCGTATATTCGAATGACAGCACCAACATCAGGACATTCTCGCAGGAAGTGC
>Ga0105164_10001831_pt1 | contig 13397 bp, 11 predicted proteins | sample VDWuncwatermetaG_FD_89674 | JGI IMG/M metagenome (GOLD analysis project Ga0105164, IMG submission 89674) | Wastewater microbial communities from Netherlands to study Microbial Dark Matter (Phase II) - VDW unchlorinated drinking water | ecosystem: Environmental > Aquatic > Freshwater > Drinking...
GCGCGCTCAAGCGCAAAATCCTGCTCGGCATATTTATTGCCCTTGGTCACGATCCCGTCCATAAAAACACCTTTGTCGCGCATTTGGGCAAAAATACTTAAAACCTTGATCCAATCACCATCGGTGTATTTGACCTTTCCGCGGAAAGTCTCAAAGACCTTATCTTCTCCCATCATATTGAAAGCATAATTAGAAGCAAAACAATCGATCATCCACAACTCGCCCCAGCCGGAAACAAAGGGAGTGATCCCCACCCGCCGAAGGGCCTGGGCGTCCTTGATAAATTCTTCAAAGGTCACAGGAGGTTTGGTAATGCCGGCGTGGCCCAAAAGTTTTCTATTATAAAGCAATTGTATATTAGTCACATCAACGGGGACACCATAAATGCCGGGCTTGACCCCATAAACATTCCCCGCATCAAAGCTTTTGTCCGCCAGGGCCTTATCAAATAAACTATTTCCCCAAGTGCCGCCGCCGGCATTCATGTCATCAGTCAGGTCAGCAACCAATCCCGCTTTAATAAAATCAGCGACGATAGACTTTTTATCAAGAATGCCGTAAATATCCGGCAGCACATTGGCTTGGCCTGCGGCAATGACTTTCTGGGAATAGGCGTCCGACGGGGCGAATAATTGGATGTCCACTTCAATTCCGGTTTCTTGTTTATATTTTAAAGCCAATTTTTGGAAGGTATCGTTGCGGTCAGTCATCCAGTGCCAGAGGAGGATTTTATTGCTGGCTTGGGGCGGCTTGGAACATCCGACGAGAATAACCAAGATTAAGCACGAACAAAGCAAAAGCCATTGACGCCTAAAGCTTTCGGTCACCGGGGTATTGGGCCTTTCTTTACGCATCTGAGAAATCTAACACAGACCCTCGTCTTGGTCAATTGAAAAATCAGACCTTCCCTCGTCTTTCTTCCAGCTGCTTGCGGATGTCATAGGCCTTGTCTTCCGTAATATCAAAGGTCATAATGATGAAAATAGCAATGATAGAAGTGACGATTGGAATGCCGATATCACAGACCCTCATATAGAATAAAGCATGGGCTGTTTGGTTGGCGCCCAAGACCACATTAAAGCCCGTGGCATTAAGAAGGACCCCGGAGACGAGCGACGCAGCGGCTTGCCCCAGCTTTATCATCCACCAGTAAATGGAGCCAAAGGTCCCTTCCCTGCGCTTACCGGTATCAAGTTCGTCAAGGTCGCAAACATCCGCCAGCATTGAACTGACGATGGTGAAGACCGAACCCAAACCAAAGGCGATGAAAGGTGCCGCAATCAGCAGTAAATAGGGATGCGCGGGATTATACCCTATCCACTTCAGCGCGTAACCGACGATCGAAATGGGAATGGTGATCAAAAAGGTATTGCGCTTTCCGATCTTGGTGGCTAACCAGGTGATGAAGGAAATGACGCAGAAATTAGAAAGCGCCGTCGCCGTGCCAAACCAGCCGAGCAAGGTGCCGCCTTTTCCATAATCGCCGCCATAGTCATAGAAAAAAATAACATAGGCGGAGAAAGCCGATGCGAGCATGAATCCGTTGAAGACCAAAAAGGTCACGGCACAAAGTTTAAGGAAGGGACGGTTCTTTAAAGTGATCGCACAACCATTGAAGAAGTCTTTCATCACATGCTTTTTTTGAGGCTGAGGCAATTTAGTGAAATACTCTTTGTTAAAAATAGCCGGAAGTATGCCGCCCACCGCGATAAAGATACCAAAGAATATAGCCAGATCGCGGGCCCCATGCACAACATCCTTGGTTGTGTACATAAGCTTGAATAGCCAGGGAGACATCAGCCAGGCAAATTGGGCGATAACATTACCTGTCCCCTGCAGTCGCGTGCGCTCATGATAATCAGGGGTCATTTCAAAGCCGAGCGCAATCCAAGGAATAGAATAAAAGGCAAACGCGATCACAAAGAGGCACTGGATGACTAAAAAATACCAGAAATAGTAACTTTCGGTATGTCCCTTATAGAGTTGGAACATCAAGGCAAATAAAAGTCCCGAAAAAAGAGCTCCGAAGAGTATAAAAGGCCTGCGGCGTCCAAACCGGGTACGGGTATTATCAGAAGTGTACCCGATCATAGGATCTGTGCACGCATCGAGGACGCGGGGAATAGTACCGACGAGACCGACTAACACCGGGTTCATGCCTAACCCAAGGTTCAAAACCAGGACCATGGCGCTGAGCGCAGCGGCCTGCGTCTGGTTAACGAGCGCTCCTATGCTGTATATGGCTTTTTGAAAAATTGAAATGCGGTCTTCGGGGGCTGTGACGTGGTGGGTTGAGCGCTCCATGGCTTCTGACATAAGTCGGCATTATAACAAACCGCCCCCCCGGGCACAATACTATTTATCCCAAAATCAAAAATCTCAGGGTGTCATTGCGAGAAGCGTAGCGCAGCGAAGCGACGAAGCAATCTCTTACGTTAGACGTTCTTTTATCTGGTTGGCAATACATTAAGATTATGATGACGGCAATAAGTAATTATTTTTTTATCCGCAGTCATAATCATAGCATTGATGTCGCGGGCAGTGGCTAAAATCATTCTATCCGCCGGATCTCCATGAGCCCCCTCCATAGACGCGCTTTCAAGAAGTATATCTATTGACAATGGCTCTAATGAGATCCCTTTAGTATTTAATGATTCCTGGACCCATTGATGGATATTTTTAGATAAAATTAATCTTTCCTTTGCCACCAACATACCTAATTCCCAGACAGATATGGCAGAAACACGCACCGCGTCTTGAGCGGAATATTGTTCAATGATTTTCAGGTATTGCCTGCGGTTAAGTCGATTATCGGCGTTTATCAGCCAGACCCATACATGCGTATCTAATAAAAGATATTTTGAATTAACTTTCGGCATCCCATCGTTCCTTCAAAGATGAAACAATATCTCCTTTGATTAATACAGAACCCTTTAATAATCCAAAGAGCGAATGTTTGGATTGCCCGGGAATGCCGACCAATTTAGCCACGGGTTTGCCGTATTTAGTAATGACCACTTCCCGATGGTTCTTTTGTACATCATCCATTATCTTCAAACATTGGGATTTAAATTTTCCTGCCGCAATCATCATAAGCCACTCCTTTTAATCCCCTGCTTTTTGTCATTCCCGCGATGGTTCGACAAGCTCACCATGCTTCGAACCATGCTGAGCAAGGTCGAAGCAAAGCGGGAATCCATCTCACTGAAAGTATATCATGGTCATAATTAATGGTCAAGATTATTAGTTATTAGTTATTTAATCGTTAAGCCAAAGGCGAAGATTAGTCATCGGCTGGATATTGATAATCACCGGCACAAAGCCCGGGGCGTTTTGCAATTGCACAAGCATGGCGGGGTTCGATGTGGAATTTGATTCCTTGGCCGTTGTTTTGAACAGAAAGGGCTTTGTCGGAGGTTAAATCAATACCACCGTTTGGCTTTTCGGGACTAGAGAAATCTCCTTTTTTTGACTCTCACCGGGCGCGGGCAAAGAAAATTCTTGAGCGTGGGCTTGAGGTAATGGACCAATCGTATTGGCAAAAAATACCAATAAAACAAAAAGAGATTGCTTCGGCAAGCAAACAGCGAGCCTCGCAATGACACAGTCTTTCGACGTTGAGGCAATTGGGCCTTTTGACACGTTATTCGGCATAAACAAAGTATAAACTATGTATCTAAATTATGCCAGTTGAACACTGATGAGGGAGTCTTTGGTGATGGATGTTCTTGGGATACAGATTTTATCACGAGCTAACTGCTTGAAGGCAGGCCCCGCCACAGGCGGGGCAAGTGGTTTTCCGTCCATCAAAATTTCCTTGATCTCATACTTCCCGGCATCTAATTTTTGAGGATTATGATATTCGACTGTCAGGCGCTTGCCCGCGAATTGGCAGGTTACGCAGGCCATGCCCTTTTTATTAAATTCTTCTTTGACTAATTGAGGGGCCAGTATTAAATCCCCGCGAGACCCGCGCACGCCAAAGACATAAAGCAATTGAGTTAAAATCATCCAGCTGGCGGAGCCGGTTAAATAATGGTACATGCCCCGGCCTTCTGAATCAAAATATTCCGGGACACCCGGATAAATTTTACTGCGATAACCGTCGCTGGCCATGCGGTAGATGGATTGCAGGACCTGATAGCCTGCCTGGGCAAATCCCCGCTGATAAAGCGCTGCGGCGTACATGACATTCATATGGCTGAAAAAAGAACCATTTTCTTTGGTGCCGTAAGCAAACCCGAAAGCACGTCCCAAATCCAGAAAATGATCCACCCCAAAATCCGTGTTCAGGCGCAAGCCGCCTAATTCCTTGTCTTTTAAGAATTGATCGACGCTGGCAATGATCCCGCCAACTTGCCTTTTGGTGGCCATGCCGCTCATGATAGGAAATACCTGGCCTGTCAAGGTCATGCGCACCCGTTGGTCTTTATGGCCTTCCACGCGTTGGCCTTTGTTGTCATAATAACCGTTAAACCACTCATAGGTCCTGGCGCCTTTTTTAAATTGGATTTTTTCCTGATGGTGGATATGCGCGAATATCCAATAGCCCTTGGCGCGCAGGTCCCCTGCAACATCTTTGATAGCAAGTTCAACGGTCTCCCCGCTTAAGGCCGGCTGAACGCTGTGAAAATATTTACCAAAAAGATGATTGTGTTTGGCATGATAGTCATCGTAATTGACTTTTTCACTTAAAGTGTCCAACAAGAGCAAAAGTTCCCGATTCACGCGTATGTTATCCATTCTTTTGATGCCGGCCAAACCTTCCAGAAGATCGGCAAGGGCCAATAAATTCCCACCATACAGCGAAGTGAAGGCCACTGACTCGCCGCGGGCCGCCGCCATGTCCAGGCCATCGTTCCAGTCGGCGCTTTCCAAACGGATGATATTGTGTTCCCCGACGTTAAAAAATTGGGTCAGGTGCTGTACCAACAGGTGTTCAAGGATGGTCCCCTCGTAGATATTTCCTTTTTTGTCTAATAATTTGGATTCCCGCTTTCGCGGGAATGACAGCGGAGGATTATGATTAATCCATCCAATGTCCTTCTCTTGAGTACGGGAAAGCTGAGCGTCTCGAAAATAACTCTGCTTGTGCAGCAAGATATCAAAGTCCCCGCTCTGGTCGATATAAAGCTGCAAGGTCAACAAAGGCCATGCCCCATGATCCATCCACACGCGGGTGATGGCGTTGCGATCCGCTAAAAACTCGCCGGGCACCTCGCCAATGATGGTGGCATTGCTGCCATCAATGCGAATACCCGCGCAGTTATTGATCAGATCCTGACGCACCTGATGAGGCTCAATGAGGATCAGCGACAATAAGTCCTGCCAAATATCCCGCCAGCCACGACCACCCTTGCCATAATCATGATCAGGTAAAAATGAACAGCCGAAAATGCGGCGTAAAACCGGCTGCAGGGTGACCCATCGCATCCAGGAATTAAAATTTTCATCCCCAAATCTAAAAACAATGGAAGAAATTTTATCAGACCAGTATTTTTTATTGGCCTCCAGCGCTTTGGCGAATTTCTCAACGGAATTAAAACGGCTGAATGTTTCTTTGGTTTTAGCTTCATCAGGTTCGATGCCTACAGCCACGATAAAAGATTGACTCGCTCCGGGCTTGAGAGTAGTTTCCTTGAAACGCAACGCCCCCACCACTTCTTTGCCGTTTAGGGCTTGGGGAGCAAGTAATAGGGAATTTAGATTTTCAAAAACTGCCGCCGGCCGCAACATTGAACCGCCATCGCTATAAAAACTATCCGCTGTCGGGAAAGAACCTGTAACACCCTTCGATTCGTCCTGGCATCCGTACACATAATAGACATATTGGCTCCTCTTATGGCCTTGCTCATCAAAGACCATGGTCCTGTGCATCAGCACACCCTCAGGCGTCTGCCGGGCCCGATTTAAAAGGGCGGTCACATGTTCATGGTCATGTTTATTGTCCCGTGAACGTCCAAAAAGAGCAACGGCGCTCGTCGGTGTGAATCTGATTGATTTTTTTGAAATATTTTTGACCGTCACCTGCATGAGTTCAACGCTCTGGCCGCTCGTGGGAATAAAATTGACCGCGCTAACTGCCAATCCCGCCGCCTGATGAGTACGCTTGGAGCAATGCCACAGAGGCCCAATTTCAACGGAAGCTGAATTGGGTGATGTCTCCTGGAATAAACTGAAAATTCCTTTACCTTTGATAAAAACAAAAAATTCGCGCAAAGGGAAACGCAAATCTTCGCGGGAGGCGGGTTTGGTCAGGTAATGAAATTGATCAATTTTAATGTCCCCGCTTAAAAAAGGGGTAATGGCAGACTTTATATCCCCAATACAGGTACCGCATAAAGGCGCGTAGATGGTTTTTATCGCCCCCGCTGCCTTTGAGGTAAAACTTACTCCGTCAGGCAGATATGTATAAAATGATTCTGCGGGCATAAAACTTTCTTCTATACTCTTACTTTCTCAAATGGTACGAGAGATGTGCCGTTACCTTAATGTTCACAGAAATTCGGCCTTCTATATTCTTACTTTCTCAAATGGTACAAGAGATGTGCCGTTACCCTGGTGTCCTATTAGAAATTCGGCTGGCTGGTATTTACAAGGCGCTTGTCCGCCAATCCTTTGGATTGGCGAGATCTCGACCCGATAGGGCATCGGGGAGGATTTCGGCGAGTTTAAAAAGACGCTGCATTCTGAGAAAATGCACTTCGGCGAATTGAATTCCGATGTCCCACAAAGACAAATTCAATAATTTTACCCAAACCACGCGTCCGCTTAAAATCATCGGCTCTCCGCCATCCGGTAATTCAACCTCCAAAGAAAGCTGATCGTCTAAAAAAAAACGTTCCTTGGCCGAAATACGCATGCCTTGAGCGCAAGCATCGCGTAAAGAAACTTCGGCTCCGTAATCCTCGCGTGCATCTTTAAATTTTACCGGAAAACGAGCTGAAAAACGCTCAAACATTCTTCGTTCTTCCATAAATCTTACTTTTAAGTATATTCCCAATGACAAACTACTAATAACTAAATTTACAAAACACTACCGCAAAACGAAGTAATAGGGCATTTTGTCCATATTAAAAATGCGACCTTCCATTAAAGTTTATTTTACCAGCGTTTTGAAGTTAAATATTTATCCAGACGGTTCCCGGAATCCGAAATAAGCTTTTGAAACACCATGCCGGCGCGGTATTGGCCAGAAGCCCCAAGCTTGCGGATCCATTTCACAACTCCAATAACCACAACAGGTTCTGTATTTGGTTTAAGGACGATTTCGAGTGCTATTTTCTGATTGATCCCGATAGAATGTGAAGAAATTAAACCAATCCCATGCCGGCTGATATCCCATGTTTTAGCCCGATCAAATTCGGAACCCTCTTTACCTTCTACAGGTACAAGGCAACTATACCTATCTTCTGATCGTTGATTAACAGCAGCACACATACACAGACCTGATTTTTTATAGAGATTGATGGGTTGATTACTGAAAGCGCTTTCTCTACTAATAGTGTAAAACATATTTACTAAAAAGCAATCAAAATGGAAAAATTTTATAATCTCTTAATATGTTGGAGTTATTGTACTTATGTTAATATTAAAGTCCTTAATAATAAATTTATAAATAATTAACATCTAAAGGCCATAAAAATCCGCATTTTTATTGCGGCCATTTTCCGCTAATGCTATACTACGCCCATCCATGGCTGTCACAGACATTGCCACATTCATCTTAAGTATTTTCTTCCTGGTCCGCGGGGCCTCACGCGGATTTATGAACTCTTTGACGGTCCCTTTCTCTATTATAGTTGCCACTATCATCAGTATCATTTATTACCGGAACACTAAAGATATAATCGTAAGCTTGGGCTTAGGATTAATAGGCCCTTTGCTTTTGAATCTGCTTTTAAAATTTCTCCTTAAAAAATGGGCTCGTGCCACCAATACAGAAATAAAACCAGGTTTCTTAAGCCGCTTGGGCGGGGCTATCCTGACTTTAATCTGGGGCTGGGTATTCATTATTTTGACCTTAATACTATTAATCGTATTGCCGCCTTGGGGAGAAACTTTGACAGCCATACACAATGATGTGGTGAGATCAACCTCTGGCTTGATCGCCAAGCCTTTGGAAGAAATTCTTTTCGCTGCCTCAAAACTAAATAATGATGCAAAATCACTGGCCCAAGACCCACGCTTCCGGAAAATCCTGCAGGACCCTGAAATCCAAAAAGAAATTGACGCGCACGACATTGGTAAACTGATGAGCAATCCTAAAATGATGGATTTGGTCCAACAGATCATGAATGACCCCGTAACAATGAAAAAAGTCATGGCCCTCTACAGAAGTCAGGCACAGCCGCAGGAGACTAAAAATCCTTGAATGACATTTGCTTATCCTGAACGTTTTGAAATGACGCCGAGGATAAATGAATTCGCCCGTCGGGAAAATGGGCGCGTTTAGTGCCCATATCAAACATGTCCCTGATATGCTCCGCAAACAAACCCTTGCCCGCCATGCGGGTCCCCCATCCTGAATCATAAAGCGCCCCGTCACGCAATGCGCGGATGCGATTGAGTATTTTGTCTTTGCGCTCAGGAAAATATTCGATGAGCCAGCGCTCGAAGATGTCCTTGACCGCGTAAGGCAGGCGCAGGATCGTGTAGCCGGCCGCCTGAGCACCGGCTTGGGCCGCGGCTTTGAGAATGGAGGGGATCTCATGGTCGGTCAAGCCCGGGACAATGGGGGCCACGTTGACTGTCACCGGCACACCTGCCCTGGCTAATTCTTCGATGGCCTTGAGGCGATTGGCCGGTGTTGAAGCGCGCGGTTCCATCACACGGGCCAGGTGAGGATCCAGGGTGGTGATGGAAACCGTCACGCAAACGCCGTGATACCGGGCCATTGATTTAAAAATATCAATATCACGCGTGACTAATTTATTTTTGGTGATGATGCCGACGGGGTTTTGAAAATCCAACAGCACCTGCAGGCATTGGCGGGTGATTTGAAATTTACGTTCAAAAGGCTGATAGCAGTCCGTGACCCCGCTCATGACGATGACCTGCGGCTTGTATTTTGGATGGGCTAATTCTTTACGCAATAATAAAGGGGCCTCTGTTTTAACAAAAATGATGGCTTCAAAATCACTTCCCGAAGAAAGGCCGAAATATTCATGGGTAGGCCTGGCATAGCAATAGACACAGCCATGCTCACAGCCGCGGTAGGGATTAAGGCTTGTTTCAAAACCAATGTCCGGGCTGTCATTGGTGCTAATGATGGATTTGGAAGTGTCTTTATAGAATTCCGTTTTAGGCGAAGGGTATTCTTCGTCGGAGATATCCTCGTCACGCTCGAAGGAAATCTTCTCAAAACGGTTGGCAGGATTGACCAGCGCCCCGCGGTTGTGTATCTCTTTGTCAGGCATATCGCACCCTTAATGTCATTCCCGAATGTTTCTGTCGGGAATCCAGACATGCTAATTTCCAATGTCATTGCGAGTGCAGCGAAGCAATCTCTTTATCACTGTCATTCCCGCGAAAGCGGGAATCCATAAATCCAGCGGGTCCTGGCTCGGCATTGATGTTAAGGTGCTCCTCTTGGCGAAGTGCCACCCTATCAGCGGCCAGAAGGGTGGTTTCCCTCTAATAAATGACTTGATCAGTTGCCGTGCGCTCCTTAACATCAATGCCGAGCCACCCGCCCACTCTAATCAGAATTAATCTTGGAAAATATTCTTGCACTTGGGCATTCTTTGACCAAGGGACAGTTATCTTCCTTACCATTCTCTTTATAAAAACAATACGGATTCTTGGGAAGGCACCAATATCTGCCGATGTCCCAAGAAGCAAAATCTAACCCGCCGGGAAATGAGGGCATAAGTTCTCTCGCTTTATTTATAATGTCTGCATCAGTAGCATTTGTGGAAACCAATCCTGACCTCTGGAAGACTCTTCTAACCATAATGTCTACTGAAATGTCTATACTCTCCCAATTTGTAATCGGAATTTTGAAATAATCTGCAAGAAAATTTACCGCCATTGTCGATTTTTTCTGACCAATGCCATCGAAATCGTCAAAGCGTTCGATTATTATTCTTGCATCTTTTGTATCCTTCCAAATGTTTTCAGCCCTTCCTTCATACTGTCCTACAAGGTATACGCAAGCCGATTTAATCCATTTTGGCATTTTATTTACCCACCTGTGTAATTTGAATGGTTTTTTAAATATGTCAAGCAACTCATCATCATCCATTTTAGCAATCTTAAAAACATCCAAATGGCCAAGCCGTTTTTTGAGTTCAAGTGGTGTAGCCCACGCTCTCTCTGCACCTATCTGCTGATCAAGAATGACAGCAAACAAAAAAGCATTCCAATCATCCTTAATAAGTTGTTCGGCTTCTAAATTAGTTGTAAAAGCATTTTGAACACCCGACATTCCGTTAAGTTTCTTGTGTTCCAAAAGTCTATCGACTATCTTTTTTTCTATTTCAGTAAGCATTTCATTGTCTCCTTTACACAAATGAATATTGAAGGCAGCGGCCTGTTTCTATACCGCAAGTTTAATCATATTTGGCTGGGTTGTCAAAATTATTCAAAGAGGCGAATGGGCCTATGCGGCTAATGGCTAAATTTGTTCTTTGAAGCGACTGTTCGTTTTTAGCCAAAGCATGAGACCTTTGGCGTTAAAAAAACGATTCCAGGAGCGAAAAGAATAAATTTAGCCATTAGCGATATTCTGCCATTATAAGAACTCCCCCTGCCCCTCTTTATAAAAAAGAGGGGTGACTCGTGTCTGGATTCCCGACAGAAACATTCGGGAATGACAATAGGGGTCACTTACCAATGCAGAATTCGGAAAAGATGCGGTCCAGTAAATCATCGTCGATATTGCGGCCGGTGATGGCATCCAGTTGATTGACCGCGCACTTGATCTCTTCGGAGATAAATTCCAGAGAGGCATTTTCATTCATCAGACGCAAGGCGCCTTGCAAATTTTCTTGGGCCTCTTCCAAAGCCTTAATATGACGGATATTGCTGATGAGAATGCCGTGGGTATCCAAATTCTTGGTCCCACGGATCAAATCAATGATCTTTGTCTCCAACTTTTGGATAGATTGACTCTCAAGCGCTGAGACTTTTATCACGTACTCTTGGCCGAATATTTTCTTAGGGACTGATATATCTATCTGCCCTCTCAAATCCATTTTATTAACTGCCACTAAAACTTTGGAATCTTTTAATTGTTGCATAAGCGCCCTGTCCTGATCTTCTAATGGATAGCTATGATCTAAAACCAAAAGCACCAAATCAGCGCTTTTGATAAACAGATGACTGCGCGCCACCGCTTCCTCTTCAATTAAATCCCTGGGCTCCAGAATCCCGGCGGTGTCGACCAGCGAAATAGGGATGCCTTTCATTTGCGCTGATTCTTCCAGCACATCACGGGTGGTGCCGGCAATAGGAGTGACAATGGCGCGTTGCTCTTTGAGAAGAGCATTGAGCAAAGAAGACTTACCCACATTGGGCTTGCCGCACAAGACAATGCGTATGCCTTCTTTAAGAATACGGCCGCTCTGGGAGGATTCCAAAAGCTTGGCGATACTTTTCTCTTGGTGGCTTATGCGATTTAATATTTGCTGACGGCCCTGTATGTCAATTCCGTCTTCGGGAAAGTTAATCAATGCCTCCACCATCGTATAAAGCTTTGTCAACTCTTCCCGTATCGAATTAAGCCGAATCGACAATTCACCTTTTAATTGATGATGACTCTGACGCAAAAATGTTTCGGTCTGAGCATGGATGATATCAATCACTGCCTCTGCCTGGGCCAAATCCATGCGGCCATGAAGAAATGCCCGTTTGGTAAATTCTCCCGGGGTTGCCAGACGGGCTCCCGCGGCCAACACCGCCTGAAGCACCGCGCGCAAGACAGTCATGCCGCCGTGACAATTAATTTCTACGACATCCTCCGCGGTGTAACTTTTAGGCGCCCGCATTAAGGTTACCAAAACTTCGTCCAGGATATCAGATTTAGTATTAATGACCTGGCCATAATGCACCGTATGGCTTTTGCATTGTACTAATGGCTTGTCCCCTTGAAGGCGCACAACGGTATCAGCTACGGCAATTGCCGCCTTACCGCTAATGCGAATGATGCCAATCCCCCCTTGTCCCGCAGGAGTAGCAATTGCTGCTATTGTGTCTTCTAGACCTTTATACTGATACATATGCTCTACGCCCGCCCGCAATGACACTAGGATACGACGACCAAGAGAGTGCTACTAAAGCCTTTTGGTGTCTTCTAGACCTTTATACTGGTACATGAACTCCCCCTGACCCCCTCTTTAAATAAAGAGGGGGAAAAATATTCAATCGCTTCTGCTACTATAAAAATTGATCCCGTTACTAAAATCACATCTTGGGGATGGGCTTCCTGCAAAGCCTTCTCTAAAGCTTTTGGCAGGCTCTCTATGATTTCAAAAGGTTTATCACCAAAATAATTCTTGCCCTCTGATTCCTTGAAAAGGTACGCCCGGGGATGACGGGCCCTGGTCAAAATAATATGCGCCACGTTATCTTTTAAAGAATTGCAGATCGCCCCCGCGTCTTTGTCTCGGGAGACACCTATAACTAAAATCACTCGTCGGTGAGGATACGCCTCCCTCAAGGTCTGGGCCAATGCTTTGGACGAAGCCCCATTATGCGCGCAATCAACAATCACATCAGGATTGGACAGTAATAATTCAAAACGGCCGGGCCAGAGGACATTCTTTAATCCTTCACTCATCGCTTCATCAGCGATTTTAAACCCCATTGTTTTTAAAACCCCTGCCGCTTCAATGGCCGTGGCAGCGTTTATCATTTGATGCCTGCCCTTAAGGCTGATTTTTAAATTTTCATGGTTTTCCATACAGACAAGGACCGGATGAATGCCGAATTCCCGGCAGCGGGCAAGCACAACATCCATAACTTCTTTCTCTTGAGGAGCAATCACGACTTTTTGGTGAGAATTTTTAATGATACCTGCTTTCTCCGATGCTATTTTGCTTAAAGTATGGCCTAAGATCCGGGTATGGTCCAGACTCACCGGGGTAATAACAGCAACGCAAGAATCTGCTGCATTGGTTGCATCCAGACGGCCGCCCAAGCCCGTTTCTAAAATCACCACCTCCGCTTTGGAGGTGGCAAAATAACACAAGGCTGCAACCGTCAGGATTTCGAAATAGGTAAGGATATTCCCTTCATTTTGGATAGCAGCGGCAAAAGGACGCAAAAATGCCAGGACACAAGCTAAATCCTGATCGTCGATAGCCCCACTGAAATTATCTTTGGAGTGGATATTGTCCGAATTTAAAATACGGATACGCTCATTGACCCTGTGCAAATGAGGTGAGGTGTATAAC
>Ga0105164_10001832_pt1 | contig 13396 bp, 10 predicted proteins | sample VDWuncwatermetaG_FD_89674 | JGI IMG/M metagenome (GOLD analysis project Ga0105164, IMG submission 89674) | Wastewater microbial communities from Netherlands to study Microbial Dark Matter (Phase II) - VDW unchlorinated drinking water | ecosystem: Environmental > Aquatic > Freshwater > Drinking...
TACTCCTTTGTTGATGTTGTGGGGACAACTCAACTTAGATTGTAACAATGAGTCGTTTTACTGGCAAAGCCTTTAAACTCTGACCACGCCCACAGAGCGTGGTTTTCCACATTATTAATAAATAACAATGAATGCATTTAAACATCAAAAAAGACCTGAATTTTTTTTGAAACGCGCAAAAAACAGAACTTTAAAGCTAAATAAGGCGATTTGCTGATAGGAGATCATTGGAGAAAAACGCCTAGCTTTATTCTTGTGTGTATTAAAATGTTTGAGAGCTTCTGTAAGTATTTTAAGCAAGTAGATGTTATTTGCGTTGTGAGACGGAATTAAACTTTCAATACAGGTTCATGGCACAAGAGGGCAAAAGAATATAATTTTTATCTGCGTGGATTTAAATATTTGTTTATTATAAGAAAAGCCTAACAGGAGGAATCATGAAGCTACATTTTGTAAAAATTAAAGACTTTGAAACTCAAGCAAATATTATTATTGATATGGAGGGTCCTTATCATCCTAAAAACAAAAGGATTGGTGAACATATGTACGGAACAACTTTGTTGTTAGATAATGTTCCGTATCATTTTGAGAAATATATTCCAACTGAGGAAGAAATTAGAAAATTTATAAAAGAAAATGAAGGTGATGCCCAATATTCAAAAGGCGGTTTCCTTTATAGAATTGTACCGTTTACAAAATAATTAATATGAAATAGCAAATACAGTATTTAAAGAAAATCCGAAAGCTTCATCAAGAATGGAAATTAAATAAGGGGAAAAAGGGAACATGTCGTTTAACACTAATAATCCTAAAGAGTTTGCAAAATCAAAAGCCGAATTGCTTAAAGACACAACTGCAAACCTGGCAAAATGAACCAAATATGTTTAATGGGAAAAGGTAATCCTGAAAGTGCTGATGCAGTTATAGCAAGGGGTAGTAAAGTTTTTATTGCCGACAAACTATCAAAAACTAATAAAATACAGTTAGACAGCGTAGGTGTAGAATGGGTAGAGTTAAGATGTGAAAATGGCTATGAAAAATTTGCCGGAGCATTAAGACACTTGAATATTCCGTATCAGGACTTCATCGGCGATATTGACCAACAACTATCACAAATCTTTAAAGAAATATTTGCTTAAGCAAAACTACTTTACCATATACCGTCTAATTAAAGCAAAAATTGTTTATATCTACTAAATATTATTTTAAACTTGCGGTGGTTTATGTCTCTTAAAATTGAACAAAGGCTTGATAATGCATTCTTTACTGAAACTGGAACAAGAATTTATACAACAGGTGCCCATATTGTTCCTATGAAGATTAAGATTGGGCAAAAACAAAGATATGTTTGGGTTGTTGATGGATTCGATGATGATTCTTATTTAGATGGAAAATATTGTAATCCGGTGGTATATGCTAACAGCTCAAAGAACCTTTTACAGAGTAGACAACACATCTAACAATTAATCAAGCATTTGATTGATTGTTAAATTATCAAAAGAAAAGTCAAATTCAAAAGTTGGAAATATTTGGGTAAGCTGGTTTTTAGATGGATTGACGACAATTAGGGACAAGGATTGGGAAGAACTCTCTCAACATTACTTCATACCAGAACCTCGTAATAAGATTGATCACACAGCAATCAAACTGCGGAAGGGAAGAGAGACTTGTTTGCAATGTGGAAGCAGTTCAACGATCAACAACAAAACAAAAGTAGAGGCATCCATCTGTTTTTAACATAGGCTGTTATACTTTTCACTTTGCGCTCACCATATAATCAGGCATTTTCAAGGAGAGAAGTAATTCAACTGCACGATGTTTAATTTGATATTCCATTTTAGTGGGATTAGAAATCTTTATTGACGGCTTTTCTTCTTTTGATTTAGCCTTCATGCCTATCATCTAGAAATGCAATTCATGTGTGCATTCCATTACTATTATACGGAGTCCTTGGGAATATTGTTCGTATCAGTAAACACAGCTCATTTCACCGCTACCTTTAAAATCTATCCTGATTTTGTGTTAAACAGTTGAACCCCTTTTAAATTAATTTTTTATTGAAAGACACATATATTATGTTTAGAATTTTGAAATTAATTTAAAGAATTTTATGCAAAATTATTGACATTAAGGAGTTAAATTTTGGCAAAGGCATTGGCTTTATTATCAGGCGGCCTCGATAGTACACTGGCTATACGTGTTATTCAAAAGCAAGGCATTGAGGTAATTGCCCTTAATTTTGTGACCGTATTTTGTCGTTGCACTTCTCATGGGAGCTGCAAACTCGAAGCTGTAAAGGTCTCGGAGAAATTTGGAATACCAATTAAGGTTATCAACACTACGGAACGATTTCTAGATCTCGTGAAAAAACCCAAGTTCGGATATGGGAAGAATATGAATCCTTGCATCGATTGCCGAATCAATATCTTTCGCATCGCGGGAGAATATATGAGAGAAATTGGCGCCGACTTTATTATTACTGGTGAGGTGTTAGGGCAAAGACCTATGTCTCAGCGAAAAGACGCCATGAGGCTTATCGACAAAGAGGCAAATCTCACGGGGCTTGTTTTGAGACCTTTATGCGCAAAACACATGGAACCCACTATCCCTGAAAAATTAGGGCTGGTGGATAGGGAACAGTTGCTTCAGATTCGGGGTCGCTCCAGGAAAAACCAGATACAACTCGCCGACGTGTTCCAGATAAAAGATTACCCTTGTTCTGCTGGCGGGTGTCTTCTTACCGATCCAGAATTTGCACATCGTATGCGGGACTTAGTCAATACCAGCGATGCAGATGTCAATGATGTTAACCTGCTAAAGGTTGGCAGACACTTTAGGCTCGATCCACAAACAAAAATTGTCGTTGGTAGGAATGAGGAGGATAATGGCAGGATTGAATCGCTTTCGCGAGAGGGAGATTTGTTGTTAACCCTGGTCGACATGCCAGGTCCTCTTACCCTCGTACGTGGCAAAATTACCGAGGAAAAAATTCAAAGTGCGGCTCGCCTCACTGCCAGGTATGGGAAATCCCAGGTTTTACCTTCTGCAAAAGTTTCTGTAAAACCAGCCCAAAATGATGTTCCCGCAAGAATCATGGAGATTACACCAATGAGTCAAGAAGAGGTTGACAAAATCATGCTTAAAAAACAACCAGCGAACACCGTATCGAGAAAAACATCTTCGATAGCAGAACTCGATATTGAATAAAACCTATTACGAACACGTACGGAAAACATGCCGATTTATGATTAGGAATTTCAAACTGGTAGCCGTAACCTTTAAGTTGCGCCCTTTCGCAGGCTGATGTCTGCGGCTACCCAAAAAACTCTATGCCGCAGGTAGATTAATTTAAAACAACTTTAAAGTGTAATATGCCTAAAAAAAGAGGCTTCACATGACAGTGAAGCCTCTTATAAAACGTTTCCCTAAAATTTGTATTTAATTTGTCATTACACCTTCGAGAAATCCCTCCAATTTCCTGCTGCGCAGTGGGTGTTGAAGTTTACGAATAGCAATACTCTCGATTTGTCGTATCCGTTCCCGCGTTATGTTAAATCGTTCCCCAATCTCTTCTAACGTATGAGTATGTCCATCACCAATGCCGAAGCGGAGTTTGATTACCTCCCGTTCGCGATGGCTCAAAGTGTTTAGCACATTTTGCAACTGTTCTTTTAACAAAGATCGTTGGACCGAAAAGACTGGCGATTCGCACTTTTTTTCCTGAATAAAATCCTGAAATACTGTTTCGCCGCCATCACTAATCGGACTTTCTAATGATATCGGTTGCGATGCGATTCGATATACCCGATAGACCTCAGAAATAGAGATTTTTGCCTCTTTTGCAATTGTTCCTATACGAAGCTTCTTATCAATATCCTTGTGAACGGTCTTCAAGACCTGTGATGTCTTATTGACCACATCAGTCATATGTACCGGGATGCGCACCGTCCTTACCTTGTCATCTATTGCTCTGATAATCGCCTGCTTAATCCACCAGGTTGCATACGTGCTAAATTTAAAACCCATACGGTAATCGTATTTATCAATAGCCCGCATGAGGCCTGTGTTCCCTTCTTGGATAAGATCATGAAATGCCATGCCGCGCCTTCTGTACTTTTTTGCGATGCTGACCACTAACCGCAGATTACCTTCAGAAAATTGCTTCCTGGCGGACTCGTACTCATGGTAAGTAGCGTTAATTCTGTCGATAGCTTTCTTTGCCTCTTCAACTGGGATCGCTAACAAGGATTTTTCTTCATTGATATTATGTGAAAGTTTTTTGAATAATTCCCTTTTGCAAGAAGAGCTTTTATGCTGTTTTTCAAACGTCACTACCTCAGACAAAACTCCCAAAAATCGCCTCATGACAGGTAACAGGGTTTCCGTACGAAGATGTACGGCTTCAAGGTCTCTGATTACCCTCCTTTTTCTAGACGATATCGTTCTAAGGACTCGCGTTTTTACGCTGGCAGGAACATTTTTCTTGCTGATCTTTTCGTAGTCTTTTAAATTATTTTCAAGAATGTCTCTTAATTTTTTTGCAATGGTATGGATTTGCTCAACCATTTCGTCTTTACGTCTGTCTTTTTTTACCATTGTCTCAATAAATTGAATAAGATCAGATTCGCTATCCACCCCCTCTAAACCCCGCACGTAATTTTCCATCGCATAGTCAAACCCTAAAACCTTCCTATGAAGTAACCTGCTCATGATTCGTATCTTTTTCGAGAGATATAGTTCTTCTTCGCGAGATAACAATGGCAAGGTTGACATCTCCTTCAAGTAGAGACGAACAGGGTCATAATCCTTATAATTTACCTTTTCTTCGGCAGATTCCCCCTCGTTAACGTACTCCTCGTTCGTATAGTTTTCGTGAGCTGCATCGTTTAGGTCACGGTCAATTTTGTATTCAAATGTATCCATTTTATTTTCCTAATAAGATTTGCAAAAGTTTGTAATTTTACCATTTATAACATTTATTACCAGTAAAATGTTTCAATCTTCCGCTCTTTTATCGTATCGGAATATCTTTCTGTCTTCATTGAATCCGCCATACCGCAGATTGCCAACCCTCTTCTTTATTGTTAAGGCTGTGTATGTTGCAACTTTATGTTGTGGAATGTTTCTAGATTTTTGTTTATACTTTTTATCAATATTTTTTTAACGCATTTACACAAAATTTGTAAGGAATCAGGGCGATTTTACTAAAAATTTTTCATATGCTCGAATTATGGAACTATCCGTTATCTCGCTAAAGGCAAAAAGAAACTCCCTCCATCCATGGATATTTAATCGAATGATCCGCCATCCACAAAACCGTTTAAAACCAGGAACGTTGGTAGAGGTTGTATCAAAGGATGGAACCTTCATTGGGAGGGGTATTTACAATTACAAAAGCAATATCGGCATTCGTTTGTTGACAGAAAATATATCTGAACTGCTAGACTATGAGTTCTTCTTCAAAAAGCTTGAACAGGCAAAGCTGCTGCGTGAAGAAATTCTTGGAATCCATAAGACCTCCAATTGCTATCGGCTCGTCCATGGAGAAGCCGACGGTCTATCGGGATTGATTATTGATAAGTTTGCAGACGTACTTGTCGTCGAACCTTATTCTGCTGGCTATGTTGGAATAATAGAATGGATCGCGGCATCTTTACAATCCCTTTACCCTGGAAGTCGGATTGCTGTACGCCCAGACGAGCGAAATGCAGCAAAGGAAGGAGTGGATTTTTCAAGGGTGGCCAAAGATTATCCATGTCCTGATTCTGTGGAAATTAGAGAAAACCTGTTGAGAATGAAGGTGAATCTCAAAACGGGGCATAAAACGGGTTTTTTTCTCGATCAGCGTGAAAACCGTCTTATGCTAACACAATATTGTCATGAGAAAGAGGTACTTGATTGCTTTTGTTACACGGGGGGATTTGCTATTTCTGCAATGCTGGCTGGCGCAAGGTTGGCTACGGGTATTGATCTGGATGAAAAAGCGCTAGAGACGGCGCAAGAGAATGCACAACTAAATTCCGTAAAAGTGGCGTTTCAACATGTCAACGTGTTTGACTATCTGAGGATGATGAACGGCAAGGGTATGCAGGCCGATGTCGTGATTCTCGATCCAGCCAAACTTGCTGGTTGTACAGAAGAGATCAAGCGGGCACATCGAACCTATGGAGATATTAATCGGCTTGGTATGCAGGCCGTTAGGCCCGGCGGTATCTTACTCACCTGCTCTTGCTCGGGTCTCGTTTCAGAGAGAGATTTTCTTTCCATCCTGACCCGTTCCGCCTCGGAAGCCGGAGTTGTACTACAAATTTTCAAGATCACCGGCGCATCGCCAGATCACCCTTTTTCTACTATCTTTCCAGAAGGGCGGTATCTCAAGGCCGTCTTTGCAAGGGTATTCCCCTATACCAAAAAGGAATAGATTTATAGAACTACCCAGACCACCCCTCGTATTGTGTCATCAAGAGCGAGATTGACAAAGATAATCACAAAAAATCCCTTTCAGTTGGTGAGAAAGGTGTGGCGCAAGAGTAGAACAATTGGTGTTATTGTGTTCTTACTCCTTCCCATCGAGAGAAAAAAAATTAACCCAAATTTTTTTGGTCAAGTATTGATGTTGACAAAAATCACTCCATGTAATATATTGCTTCCTTCATTTTTTGTATCCTCTTCCACTCATTATTAAGGACAAACCAACGTATGACATATCTAGAGGCGCTGATCCTTTCCATAATTGAGGGCATTACTGAGTTTTTACCCATTTCATCTACTGGACACATGATAATTGCTTCCACATTTATGGGAATCAGCAAAAATGCCCTTACAAAAAATTTTGAAATCATCATCCAATTCGGCGCTATCTTGTCCGTCGTCGCGCTATACTGGCGCAAGTTTTTCACCTCTTTCCGGTTTTACCTAAAATTGGCCTTTGCGTTTCTGCCCGCAGCAATTATCGGTGTTTTATTGAGCAGCTACATTGACCGCTTATTAATGAATATATGGGTAGTGATTACTACGCTTTTCCTCGGAGGCATTATCCTGATCTTTGTGGATAAATGGTTTCAGCATGCTGAAGGAACGGAAGAACAAGAAATATCATGGTTCCAGGGCTTTAAAATCGGTTGTTTTCAGTGTATTGCCATGATCCCTGGGGTATCAAGGGCTGCTGCTACTATCATAGGAGGGATGGTTGTAGGACTTAACCGTCGAACAGCAGCAGAATTTTCATTTTTCCTCGCTGTTCCAACCATGCTAGGTGCCACTGCGAAAAAACTGATGGATTCTTACAAGACAATCCAGCATCATGATATTGCCATTCTGTTGTTTGGAAGTTTCATAGCATTTATCGTGGCGATGCTCGCCATCAAGGCTTTTATCGGTTTCCTAAAGCGGCACGGTTTCAAGTGGTTCGGATATTATCGTATTGTCATTAGCGTGGTGTTGGCTGTTATTGTCTTTCTGATGAAAATAAAAATGTAAAACGGTAAACAAGATTGTAAATTGTCTAAATTCATAGCATAATCCTACTCATACGTGATATATCCTGTATCTTCGCTATAAGCAAAGAGCTCTCCGTAGCGAGCCCAGCTAACGAGGATTTTAAACATCTTCATCGGATCTTCCTGTGGCAGATGTAGCACAAGCTCTTCCTCGACATAGCCGCGTTCGAGCCTTCCCTTTGGGTCATTCCTGAGCATATTCATAACACGTTTGTAAATGGTTAATTTGTATAACTGCTCTCTCCAAAGTTGTTTTCTGTCTGCAGTGTTTGACTCCACGAACTTTTTTCCCAACTCTGTAAGTAATATCTTCTGTTTGGGGGTATCCACAAAATCCAGCAATTCTGCGGCCTTGGTGATGTTGATCAGGTGTCCAAATTCTTTGTGAATTTCAATTGCCAGACGAAAGATATCTTCTTCTCCTCGATAAGCACCGAGAACTTCCAACAACCCGACGATCTCGTTTACGGACACATCGGGGAGCGGTTCTAGTATGATTTCCGTCGGAGGAATTTTTATAGGAACTATAGGCGCCTCTTCGTCAGGAATAATAGCGCTTGTAATGATGCGATGGATGCGGTCCACGAGATTGAGAAATTCTTGACTTCGGTAGTCGCGCGGACGAGCGAGTGTGTTTTGGAGAATACTGCGAATACTGCCGGGGTTGCTACCCATAATCACAATACGGTCTGCCATAGAGACGACTTCTTTAATATCATGGCTGACCATAAAGACTGTGGTTGGATTTTTTTCCACACAAGACCAGATATCCAGCACCTCCGCACGCAAGGTTTCTGCAGTCAGCGCATCGACTTGTGAAAATGGTTCATCCATACAAAGGATTTCAGGCTCTACAACCAGGGCACGGGCAATACCCACACGCTGCTTCATGCCTCCGGATAATTCCCTTGGATATGCCTCTTCATAACCGGTAAGCCCCACAAGGTGAATGTACTTATCCGCAAGCCTTCTGACCTCATCACGGGGCAGTTTTTTTGCCTTCAATACTATTTCCACATTTTCAAGCACCGTCATCCATGGGTAAAGAGCAAAGCTCTGAAAAACGATGCTGACCCCAGGATTAACTCCCGCCAAGGGCACACCATGATAGTGTACCTGTCCTGCTGTGGGGTGGATTAATCCTGCCAGTATCCTGAGGAGTGTAGATTTTCCGCAACCAGAAGGTCCCAGCAGCGCAACTATCTCCTCTCGAAAAATAGACAGGTTGATATCCCTCAATACCGTGACTGGATTACCATTGGGCAGAACAAAACAGTGATTAATATCTTTCAATTCACATAATAGTGATTTGGTTTTCGTATTCAGTTCAGGCATACCGTTCTCTTTTCTTGGAATTATAGTATTGCTTTGAGAATAGCCTGTAGCATGGTGTTCATCGCCAATCCGTATAGGACATAAATGCCGACGTTACATTTCCACATCATTTTGTGTATCAAAGCCCATGGTTTTACTATAGTTTGGCGCTTTTTATTACGAATAGTATCAATCTGTAATTACTCACCAAGGGCATATCTTTTTTGAGCTATGTTGTAAAGACTTCGCCACACAACACGATTAAAGACCACGACAAAGATTGACATTGTCAGCACGGCGCCGGTTAACAGCGCAAAATCGGCGTTTTCTGCGGCTTGACTAATCATTGCGCCAAGCCCATAGGCCGTAAGTGTGCGCCCTCGAAGCACAACATATTCTGATACGATACTTGCGTTCCATGCCCCACCTGCGGCCGTGACCCAACCCGTTACTAAAAATGGGAAAACTGCCGGGATATACAAATCTTTCAACCGCCTCCAGAGGCTCATTTTGTAAAGCATGGACGCCTCCCTTAGATCGGCAGGTATAGACATTGCACCCGCGATTACATTAAAGAGGATGTACCACTGCGTTCCTAGTAACATGAGCGCAACACTCCCAAAATCAAGAGCCACACCGACGACTTGTAAAAAAATAATAATCGGTATAAACAACATGGGCGCTGGAAAAGAAGCTACAATCTGAATCACAGGCTGAAATATGCGTGAGAGCTTTGGGGAAAGTCCAATGGCCAATCCTGCAGGCAGAGTCCAGAGCGTACCAATGGCAACGGCGGATAGAACTCTGGCCAGGGTTAAACCTCCGTACTGTAACATCTGGTACCAATTTGATAAAGACAATGCCTTAAGCATGTAACAAAGTTTCCAGCAACCTAATCCAAAAAGACCTATAAAAGCGGCATACATCATCCACACAAATACACGGAATGGAAAGTGTATTTTCCGGAAACCTTCTCTCTCCACACGGGCCTTATTTTTTGAGAAAAGATAACTGGCACAACGATCCGCTAAGTATCTAAAGAAGTCGCCAATATTCCGCAACAAGCCAGCCTTTCTTAACCAACTTAAGAAGAATGAGGATGTAGCAAGCACCGCCCCCGTTTCTTCTATCTTAAATTTTTGTGACCAGGCAACGATAGGTCTCCATAAAAACATATCTAAAAACACAATCATAATTACCATAGCCGTTATGGCATAAGCCATAGCTGTGAAATTACCCTGATTTACCGCTACGCTCATATAAGAGCCCACGCCGGGAAGACGGAAATCATTGTGACCCAGCACAAACGCCTCGCTGATCATCAAAAAAAACCATCCTCCTGCCATGGACATCATGCTGTTCCAAATAAGTCCAATAGCGGCATGCGGGACCTCGACCCATTTCAATGTCTGCCACCAACCGAAACTAAACGTATTGGCCGCCTGACGCATATCTGCAGGCACAGTACGGAGGGAGTGATAGAAGCTAAATGTCATATTCCACGCCTGTCCTGTAAAAATCATCAGGATTGCGGCAAGTTCCAGGCCGATATTTGACCGATGAAATAGACCTACTAATGTTAGCACCAGCCCCGGCATGAATCCCAGGACGGGAACACTCTGGAGGATGTCCAGCAAAGGCACCAAGACCTTTTCTGCAATCTTGTCCTTGGCTGCCCAATAACCATAAACAATAGTAAACGCCAGGGACAGAGCGTACGCAACGATACCCCGCACCATCGAAAAGAAGGTATATTTTGGCAGCGCCCATGGGCTGAGGTCAATTTCAGCTGCAGGATATAAAACACCCGTCCACTCTTTCTTGACAGATACAAGACCGTAGAAAATGCCCGCAATGCCTAAAACAAGCACAAAATCAATCCATCGAAACCGTATTGGTTTGTGCGGGAACGCAAATCCACCCCAAATTTTATGAAAAATTTTTGTTACATGATTGGACATTGAGGTTGTTTTCCGTTTATAGTAAACGTCATAAATAAGTAGACATAATGTTACCACCTATGTTTTTACAGAAGTAAACTTGTCCCCGCGAAACTTATCCCCGTGAAAGCGGGAAGCGGGAGGTGGGAATCCATGTTTTCTGTTGTAGAGACAGGTTTAAAACCTGTCTCTACCAATAGATTATTGTCTCCGCACTTGATACGGGAAATGACTACTTTCTTTTGTCATTGACTATAGTTTCATTTCCTGCGCTGAATTATGCTAATAGTAAATGAGCAAACTGATAATTGCTAGTAAAAATTTATTTGTGCGAAAATACCGCCATTTTAGTCATTTAAATTTGTAGGGGCACGCTGCTGCGTGCCCTTATACGGTTCTACAATTTGTAATGTGTGTGGGGTTTGTTATATAATATTACCTTGTAAAAACTTCTTTTTTTGGAAAGTTTTTTTACACCCCCCGTGTCCTCCCTTCGCAAGGGGGGACACAGGGGGGTCTTTTGGTTGCGGTTTTGTTGCGCTATGAAATTTGTGATTTATTTGGTTCTTCTCTATCGCCAGGACAGGCGTATCTCGCATTGTTTCAGCGTGTAACGTTGAAGGCAGGCTAAGATTCAGATGGCAGGTTACTATCTCCATGGGAAACAGTCACCTTACTCAGAGGAAAGGATTCTTCTTGCCAGGCTCTATAGCGAAGGAGGAAAGCGAGTCCCGGAATAGCCAACAAGGCACAGAAGATGAAAAAATAGACCCACCCCATGCTCTCAGCCAAAAACCCGGCAGGGGAAGAAACAATTACCCTCGGAATGCCCATAAAACTGCTCAAAAGCGCGTATTGTGTGGCGGTAAATCTCTTATTGCAAAGGCTTGCCATAAAGGCTATAAAGGCCGAAGTCCCCATGCCGCTGGTCAGGTTCTCAAAGGTTACCGTTGCCACCAATACGGAGTAATAAGCGCCCATAGAAGCAAGCGCGGAGAATGCCAGGGTTGAGCCAGCCTGGAGGATTCCAAAAATCCAGAGCGCCTTGTGAATCCCTACTCGCAGCAAGAGGATACCCCCGATAAGTCCGCCTGCAATCGTGGCAAATATGCCAAAGGTCTTTGCGACAACCGCCAACTCTGTCTTGGTAAATCCGATCTTCAGAATAAAAGGAACGGTCATATTGGCCGCCATAACGTCGCCAATTTTATAGAGAAGAATAAAAGCCAGAATTTCAAATGCCCCCCTCCTTTTGAAATAATCGGTAAAAGGGTCTATGACGGCATCACGAAGCGACTGCGGCGGGATTATCTGTCCATCATCAGGATTTGGCGCCATGCATGTCGTGATAATACCAATGAGGAGTGAAATTGCCAGCAGCAGGTAAACGTAATTCCAGGGAATATGGTCGGCTAGAAATAAGGCAAATGCACCGGAAATGAGCATGCCGATGCGATAGCCGTTAACGGCCAAGGAGGAGCCTAACCCCATCTCTTCATCGCTTAAAAGCTCGCGCCGATAGGCGTCAATAACGACATCCTGGCTTGCGCTAAAGAATGATACGAGCACGGCCATAGAAGCCACAATCCATGGGGATTCCGCAGGTCTCACCAGATAAAATGACCCAATGGCGAGCATGAGAAGGATTTGGCAGATCAGCATCCACCCACGCCGCCTGCCGAGGAATGGAGGTATATATCTATCTAGGAAAGGCGACCAGAGGAACTTGACCGTGTAGGGAAGCCCGACCAAAGAAAACATCCCGATTACTGCGAGGTTAACCTTTTCATCGGTCATCCATGCCTGAAGCGTGGAACCGGTGACGAGCAGGGGAATGCCGGAGCTTATGCCCAGGAAGAAAGTAACCAGCATCCGCCAGCTAAAAATAATCCTTAAGATAGGAACTTGCATGTTAATTCGTGGACAATATCTTTGCTCGTATAATCTTTAGACTTCTCCATATCCTATTACACCCTCTGGTGACATTACGTCGATAGGCTTAGATTAATCCAAGTAGGATGGGTCAAGCGGAGCGGATTCATCAACATTGCACTAATCATCATTTTTTACAAAGTTCAAGAACATGAATCTCCGAAAATTTTGTAACATAATGTTTAGTATTGTCTTTACTCATAAAAAGAAGATATTCTCCTGTTAAACCCAAATATTTCAATCTTTTTTGGTCTTGAAATAACTCTTTATTTTTAAATATAGAAACATCTACATAAAAACAATTATTACCAACTAAAACTCCATGACTTTGTATTTTCCCAAATGCATAGGCAAGCACTGGCATACCTACCACTAACATTAATACTATATTTCTAACTCTTTGATTGGGAATAATATTTTCCAATAATTTATATTTATTTAGCTCTTTAGTAATTAAGATAATTACAAACATAGCCAATGAGATCCACCACACACCCCAAATAATACGAATATAATCTTTTGTCTCGTATAAATAAATTACCATTACAACAACTATGCAAAATCCAATCGCAATATAATCTTTAATTTCATTCAACTTTCTGGCTTTTTCTGTTTGATTCATACGAATAACAGCAGTATGGCCACCTACAAGTGTTCCAAAGATAAAAAATACCAATAATATAATGGCTGGATTTATAGATAATTTAATGA
>Ga0105164_10001833_pt1 | contig 13390 bp, 7 predicted proteins | sample VDWuncwatermetaG_FD_89674 | JGI IMG/M metagenome (GOLD analysis project Ga0105164, IMG submission 89674) | Wastewater microbial communities from Netherlands to study Microbial Dark Matter (Phase II) - VDW unchlorinated drinking water | ecosystem: Environmental > Aquatic > Freshwater > Drinking...
AAAAAACATCCTTTTATTACCTTGATTTCTGGTAGAGGGTGCTTTGGCGCCTGTACCTTTTGCAGGGACACACAAACTATGTATGGCAGGAAGTTACGCCTCCGGGACCCTGCACTGGTAGTAGACGAAATAGAGTACGACCTAAAACTCTTTCCTTACCTTCAAGAGATAATGTTTGAGACAGATACCTTTGTGGCCTCCAGTAACTATGTGAAAAGGGTCTGCGAAGAAATGATGCGGCGGAACGTAAACGTCCCCTGGAGTTGCAATGTGAGGGTGGACATGGATTTGGACCTTTTACCTTTAATGAAACGGGCTGGATGCCGTATGTTGATGACTGGATTTGAATTTGGGACAAATGAGGCCCTTCGGGCAGTTAAAAAGGGTATTACCATTGAACAGTCAACAAAGTTTGCCAAAGAGGCGCACAAATTAGGTTTCGTAATCCATGGTTGCTTTATGATAGGGGCGCCCGGGGAGACTCCAGAATCCGCAAGGAAGACTATAGAGTTTGCTAAGTCTCTGCCTTTGGATACAATACAAATCTCTGGCATCTGCGCCTATCCTGGTACCGAGATATATCAGTGGGCCAAGGAGAACGGCCACCTGGTGCCAAGGGAATGGACGGAGTGGGTGGATGAAAATGGTGAACAGGTAACCATTTTAAGCTATCCTGATTTTTCTAAAGAGGAGATGGATGCCGTGATAGATGAGGGGCTGAAGGGGTTCTATCTACGGCCCATGCAGATGTTGAGAATGCTGGCTAATATAAGGGACATTGGAGACCTTAAGAGAAAGGTATACGGGTTAGCCAGCTTTTTTGACTACTTCTCTGTCCGCTAGGAGGCAGATTTGGCCCAAACGGATACTCCATGGCAGAAATAGCACAAAACCTTTGTAGGTACAACGATTGAAGGCACGGAATATTTTACTCGTACATCCTTCTAAAAAGCTGCTGGGCAAGGAAGACCCTATTTATACCAATGAATCGCTTACCCCGGCCCTGGGGCTGGGTGTGCTCTCTGGGTACCTGCGAGATAAGGGGGTTGAGTGTAAGATAGTAGACCTTCGCCTGCCGCACCGGAGTATAGAAGACGTATATAGTTATATAGAGGAGGCCAGGCCTCTTTTAGTTGGCGTAACGGCATTCACGGCTGAGGCACCGGCGGCCAATGTTGTGGCGGAGAAGGTTAAGGCACGTTGGCCACACGTGCCTGTGGTGCTGGGTGGTCCCCATGCTACCGCAGCGCCGGAAGACGTGCTTAGAAGCTATCCGAGTATAGATATGTGCGTAGTGGGTGAGGGGGAAGAGACAATGCTGCACCTCGCAGAGACCCTGGCAGGGCGTAACGGTGGTTTGTCACAGGTAAAGGGGATTGCCTATAGGACACGTTCTGGCAGGGTAAAGATAAACGAGCCCCGCCCCCAGATTGATGACCTGGATTCCTTGCCCTTTCCGGCCTGGGACCTTTTTGAGATTAAGAGCTACAACGACGTCTTCATGGTCAGCAGCTCGCGCGGATGCCCATACCCATGCTATTTCTGTACGCCTAGTTATCTGGGCAGGAAGACGCGGGTACGAGATTTCAGGAAGGTAGTGGACGAAATCAAGCACATCGTAAATAGATTTGGTGCACGAAAGATACAGTTTGCGGATGCAACGCTGAGTCTTATGGAGGAAAACACGCATCGTTTATGTCAGGAGATGATAGATTGTGGACTTAACAAAAAAATAGAGTGGGTGTGTGAAACCAGGGCGGACAGCGTAGACCAGCCCCTGCTAGAGAAGATGAAGGAGTCGGGCTGCAGATGGATTGCCCTGGGCGTTGAAACTGGCGACGAGAGGATACTGAAGGAAGTGGTTAAAAAGGGAGAAAACAAGGAACACATCAGGAATGCGGTAAGACTGGCCAAGAAGGTGGGGATTAAAGTGCGATGCTTCTTTCTCATTGGACACTATACGGAAACGGTTGAGACAATTCAGAACACCATCAACTTTGCCCTTGAACTTAACCCGGACGCCCTGTCCTTCGGGCTTCTTGTGCCAAACCCAGGTTCTCAGTTCAGAAAGATGGCAGTAGAAGGCAAAAGCGGTATGCGAGTCCTGCACAACCGGTGGGAGGACTACAATCAGTTTAATTACGATTGCTATGAGCTGGAAAACCTACCCCTGGCCGAACTCAAGAAATGGCAGTCTAAGGCTTATTACACCTTTTACATGCGTCACCCCATAAAGGGAATGAAACTGTTCCTTGATGACGCAGGTTACAACTATAACCTTAAGGCCCTTTTTACTATCCCGTTAATGTTGTTGAGGAACATGGTTAATGGGCGGTCACGCCTCGGGGGGGTCCTATAGATGGCTCGGATTATGCTAATAGAGCCCGGCACTGAGACGACAGAAGGCGTAATGAGGATACTGGCTTCTCTTGGCTCTAACAAGGTCAACTGGAAGTTCCCTCCCCTGGACCTCCTTGGGGTCGGTGGAATGCTTAGAAGAAACGGCATAGAAGATTTCGTGATACTTGACGCACTAAACCAGGGCTTTACCCACCAGTACACAAAGGAACAGATAGAAAAGGAAAAACCAGAGCTAGTTGTCTTTACCTTTACGAATTACACTATAAAAAACGACATGAAGGTGGCAACCCTGACCAGGGAGGTCTCCCCTGACATAAAAACTATTGCCGTCAACTTTGCTGCCGAGTCGTACCCGGGAACGATTCTCAAAGACTTCCCCGACCTTGATTTCCTGGCCTATCATGACCCAGAGTACCCTACGTTAGACCTTATTAGAGAAAATTACAAACCCGAGAACGTAAAGGGTATCTACTATCGGGAGAATGGGACTATAAAGAAGAATCGGGAAAAGATGCTTGAGAATCTTGATGAGATTGGGATACCACCCCATGACAAGCTCCCTATTAATATATATTGTTCGCCCTATCAACTCAGGTCTCCCATGTCGGCCACCAGTTTCACCCGCGGCTGTATAAACATGTGTACCCACTGTATTGGCTCAAGGTACCTGAGTCTTAAAAAAGGCGGGCATCCCAAGGGCGGGCACGTACGGATTAAATCCCATGAAAGCTGTCTGGAAGAGCTGCACCTCCTACAGTCTCTGGGCGTGAAAGAGCTCCGTTTCTTTGATGGAGAGTTAACTGCAGATATGGATTGGGCGGAGGAGCTCTTTGAGAGGATGGTCAAGGAAAAGATAGATATGACCTTTTCATGCAACGTCAGGGCCGACACGGTCAGGGAAGACCTGCTGTGGAAGATGAAAAAAGCAGGGGCACACCTGGTATCTATGGGCATTGACAGCGCCAACCAGGAAGTGCTGGATAACATGAAAAAAAATCTTACGGTACAGCAGATTACGGACGCCGTAAAGATGATAAAAAAAGTTGGCCTGCGTCTCACGACATATACCACCTTCGGGCACAAGGGGGAGACAAAGGAAACCATGCTGGATACTATAAATTATATAAAAGAGGTAAACCCCGACCTCTGTTCCTTCTCCCTGGTAGTGCCGGTTATTGGCACGGAATTCTATGACTACCTCAAGAAAAATAAACTGTTGGACGAATCTGCACCTTTAGAGGCATACGACCCCAACCTCCCTCCAGTATATTTCCTGCCGACTATTTCATCAAAAGAGATGTATGAAACTGCAATGTACGGCTACAGGTCTTTTTATTTCAGGCCCAGATACATCATAAGAAGGCTATTTACGACCAACCATCTTTGGAACGACGTAAAGTACATGATATTTTGCATTCAAAGATATATACTGGAACCACTTACTAAAGGTAGCGCAGTCCCGTAATTTCTTATTTGGTTTTAGATGTCACCTGAGCCAAAACTACTGATCCAATCTCTTACATACAGGATATAAGATGAGACTCTTACTGATAATGCCTGCTGGCGGGCAGACGCATTCCAACGTTACGCCCGACCGCTACAAAGACCTGAACATAGGACTGTATCCCCCCCTTGGCCTTATGTACGTAGCCGCCTACGTACAGAAATACGCCTCCCACGATGTACAAATACTAGATATGGATGCCGAAGGGGTGGGCTATGCAGGACTAGGGGCGGAAATAAAAAAGCGCCGCCCGGACATTGTTGGAATCTATATGACTTCCTTTACCGTCTATGATTCCTACAGGGTCGCACAGGAGACAAAAAAGGTTGACAGCCAGATAGCGGTAGTCATGGGTGGACCCCATGTGGACATATATACAGAAGAGACCTTAGACCTGCCGTGCGTGGACTACCTGGTACTGGGTGAGGGAGAGATTACCGTAACGGAACTCTTGAACGCACTGGGAAAAGCTTCTAATTTATCAAACGTATCAAGTATAGCATACAAGAATGGCAGCCAAAGGGTTATTACCCCCAGGCGCCCCCTCCACCATTCCTTAGACGGCCTTCCCTTTCCAGCACGGCGGTTAGTGCCGTATCGGCGGTATTACTCCCTGATTGGCACGGGTAATGTGAGTACTACTATGATGGCTACTCGCGGATGCCCTTCTGGATGTAACTTTTGCTATGTCCAGTACGGAAGGACGTTCCGAGCGCGTGGTGCCAAGAACGTCGTTGACGAGCTGGAAGAATGCGTTGGAATGGGCATTAATGAGTTTTTCTTTTTCGACGAGAACTTTACCCTTAACAAGAAGAACGTCCTTGCAATCTGTGACGAGATAATAAACCGTAAACTAAAAATCTGCTTTGACGTGCGCTCAAGGGTTAATACCGTAGATGAGAACCTCCTGCTAAAGCTTAAAAAGGCGGGGTGTGAGCGCATACAGTTTGGCGTAGAGAGCGGCACACAGGAAATTCTCAAGGCGATGAACAAGAATATAAACCTGGAAGAGGTGAGAAAGGCATTCAAGTTGGCTAAAGAGGCAGGCATCGCCACGTACGCTGACTTTATGATAGGTTATCCAGGAGAAAGTCTGGAACAGATTATGAAAACGATTGAGTTTGCCGTTGAACTTGACCCAGAATTCGTCCAGTACGGTATTACGTCACTCTTCCCAAGGACCAAGATATATTACGAGGCGTTAGAAAAGGGCGCCCTCAAAGAAGACCCCTGGAGGCAGGCAGCCAGGAACCCCGTCAGTGACTTTTTGCCCCCGCTAGCTTCTGATAATCTTAGCCGTGAAGAACTGGAGAGGCTGCAGAGGTTTGCCTATCGGAAGTTCTATATCAGACCAGGTTATGTATTCAGGAGGCTGATGAAGGTTAGCTCGCTTTCACAGCTACTTCGTCAGGCCCAGGCCGGCTTCAGCATATTCACAGAAACCCGCGGTGTTTAAGTGTTAGACAAGGGGACGACTCTGACACTCCGAAATATTGTACTAACCACCGTAGCCATTGGCTTTTTGTCAATATTACTGGCCGGCGTATACAGTGACCCCTATCTGGCCGATGAGGTCTTTCATTACCGTCTCGCTAAATACGTCTACGAACAAAAGGCCATACCAGCCTATGACCCGCTAGCCCACACCAACCCTTTAACCGGCAAGAATTACTACGTCAATGAGCCGCTGTGGCATACCACGCTCGCACTCTTTTGGACAGTAACAGGGCCTTCCCAGGCCGGCGGCCAACTCTTTCAGGCCTTTGTTTACATCGGTCTGGTATTTGTCGTATTTCTCCTGGGTAAGGAGTTGTACGGCCTGGAAAGCGGATATTATGCGGCCTTACTGGCGGCCAGCGCACCTATGGTAGTCCTATACAGCATACTTTTCCACGTAGACGTCTCCCTTATGCTGTTATGTGCCTTGTGCTACCTGATGGTATTGCGCAAACGCTGGCTCTGGGTTGGAGTAATACTGGGCCTGGCCTTTGTTACAAAAAGGAACTCGTATCTCATCGCACCGGCAGTAGCCTTTTGCGTCCTTTACTACTCCGAGGGCCGACCGAAGGAGAAGCTGAAGAATCTCCTTGTTTTTCTTATAGCCTTATCGGTAACAGTCTCCCCTGACCTGTATCGCAGGCACAGCGCATTTGGTCTCTATGGCGTCGTTGATGACAAACAACACGAGTCGGTGTCAGCTTCGGCTGGACAGGATAAGCAGATTCCTCCTCCCCCTGTAACCCATACGGAGACCGCAACCCTCGCACAAAAGGCTATTACCAATCCTGAGAATAAACAGCCGCTCGTTGGAGGTATGCCAGACAAATATCCGCCCCGATTGAAAAGCAGACTGTTTGGGAGAATAAACTCCCGGATAAAAATGGCAGTACAACCCAGAAACCATGAGTATAATCCGACAGCAGATGAACGCTACCATACGGTATTTATACATCCTGAAGATATACTCCGACCCAGTGTAATCCCTACGTATCTTGGCGCTTCTATGGTCATTGCCCTTATTGTAGCGGTCGTACACGTCCTTTTAAAAGGAAAGTGGGTTGATTTGGCGGACCAAAAATACGTGCTGCTTTACGCCACCATACCGTCGTTCCTGATAGCATATTTTTTCTGTTTCTTAAACAACTGGGGCTTGAGGTACATGGGGCCTGTACTGGTCTTTTTATTCGTGCTTGGTGGAAACGCCTTTAGCTACCTGAAGGAAGGCTGGAGGAATTACTTGCGCTACTTGCTGATAGTAATATGCATTGCGCAGATTATTGCCGCATCTTTTTATATTCATCAGCAGAGGAAAATACCACCGGGCGCACGAGAGGCCTATGAGTATGCCAAAAAATATTTCCAGCAAGACCGTTGGACGCTGACCTGTAAAGGGGCCTTTCCTCTTCTTACAGGAAAACCTATGCTGTGGTACTCCAATGCGGCCCCGATTGAACTGGACTATATTTTCTGGGATGCGAATGAGAAACAGATGAAAGAAATCTTTGGCAAGTTTCACATATCCTATTTATTTGTCGACAAAGATAGGGTTTACAATGACTCCGACGTACGTCACCTGCTTGGCTATCCAATGTCCTTTATCAAGAAGCTCAGCACTTTTGATTCCATCAAACTCATTTTTGATAATCAAGACGTGGCTATTTGGGAGATAATGTATGATTGAGTCTTTCCGGAGGATTGATGGTAAACCATAGCCTTGTCCCTTTATGTCTTCTTTCTGGCTTGGGTTTAATAGTAGGATTGAATAAGTGGAGGCGGGCTCCGGGTTTCTTCCTTATATTCAGTTATAGCCTGGCCTGCGCCGTTACGCTGGGGAGTATCTTCCAAAGCCTTTATCCTTCCTATGTCTTCCTCCTTACTCTAGTCATCTTTCTAGGGATGGCCGCTGGGTTAAAGACTAACGGGTTGGCCCTAACCTGTTGCAATGGGTGGGGTCTTTTTCTCCTGAGTCTCCTGTATCTCTCTTTCGTAAGTTTCCAGGTTTTAGAAGGCTTCCTGGAAGGACAGGATGGGAGGGCGATGTATCTACCCATGAGCCGGTTACTTTCGCAGGAGCCGAATCTGCCTCCTGAGTGGTACTACGAAGCCCTGCCCAACTTCAGTATTTGTACTGGATATCCACCTGCCCTTATAGGGATAACTTCCCTTCTTTTTAACCTCTCTGGTTCCACGGCAGAAGAACTAGCTGCCTTTGTGCCGGCTGTATTTTTTATAGGCTTCCTCACGGTCCTTCTACAATGGTGTAAGGAAGAGGAAGTATCCATCGCCATCCCTGTGGGTCTGGTCCTTCTTTCGCCCTTTTTCATAGAAAAGTTGTCCTGGTTTGGCTATGAAAGCCCTCTTGTCTTCAGCACCACACTCTTGGTCTATGCCCTGTGGAAATTCTCAAAGAACAATAACGACCAGTACCTTTTTTACGCCATGCTAGGCTCCGCCCTGGCGTTAATGTCAAAATATACGGGGTTCTGCTTCACCTTGCTGTTAATGTTCTATATACTCAGGTGGAAGGGAGTTGATAAGAAGGTATGGGGGACTTTCTTCCTTATCCATCTGGTTCCCGCCCTGTGGTACCTCAGGAACGTCTATTATTTCGGCAGTCCCGTCCCTCCTTTTCTTAATTTCCTGACCCTTGATCCTCAATTCAGAACCGGCTGGGAAGGACACTGGTTGTTAGGACATGAGGAAGCCCATGTGGCAGACCATAAAAGGCTTATAAACCTTGCCCTTAATTCTATCTCTATCCCCCTCTTGCTTCTCTGGGCGGCGATATTCCCCTTTACGGCCATTAAAAAAGAAGTGGTTTATAAAGGAGTACATACGCTTTTTTGTGTATTCCTCTTTTTCTGGCTTACCTATAATCCCGACATGAGGTATATTATGCCCTTCTATGGAGTGGCCCTTGTACATCTCTCTGGCTTGACTCAGGGCATACTCAAACGAAAGGTACCCACTGTCTTAGCCCTAAGTCCCCGTAACTGGGGCATTATTATATTTACCCTCTTTCTGTCAAACCTGTGCGGGCAGTACGTCTATACGAAGCACATCCACCCCGACCGCATAACACCCGAGCTGGGGGCAATAAGGTTCTTGGTAGAGGAGGAACATGCCGGAACGGGTACCAGGGTCTTTACTGATACAGACCATATCCTGACATGGCGGGCTGGTTGGGTGGTATTTGACCCTAGCACTCCCAAACTCGCCCCGGATTTCTTAAAGGCAAGAGGGCAAAAAGATTTTTACGGTCTGATGAGCAGGTATAGTATTCAATACATCATCAACCATCCATGGAACAGCCCCTGGGAGGATGTCTTTACTGCATTAGAAAGAGATAGCCAACACTTCAGGGAGGTGTACAAGGATACTACTGGTGTAAGGGTCTGGAGGGTGATAAATGAATAGCCCGGGTGGTGGAACGCCTGGGCTAATATGGGCAAGGGGATGTAAATATAGAACCGGGGCTCTGCCCCCAGCCAAGTTATATTTGCGTTCTAAAGTAGATAGACCTTATTTCCATTAGATTTGCTTTACTCACTACAAGTTTTATTTTCTGAACCATCCCCCGAGGAACCACATTAAGAGGCTTAGTATTAGACTTAGCAGGAGGCAGCTTGCCAGGGGGAAGTAAAAGGTGAAATTTTCCCTCTTGATGTAGATATCGCCGGGGAGTTTGCCTGCGAGGGGTATCTTGCCCCCCACTAGAAAGAGGACCCCCGGGAGGAGGAAGAAGATACCTAGAAAAATGAACAGCTTTCCAAAGGGATGGAGGTCTGCCATTGTGTATGGCAGGGGCAATTCACTAATTGCCCCTACAGCTAAAATCTACCAATGCCAGTAGCTCTTTTTAGGTTTATGGAGTTTTAATATCTGAGGCTTCTGCTCAGCCGTTCCTCCCGGCCTGCCCAGGAGTCTTTCCCCGGTCTCTTTTGGAAGGAGTTTTTCGTCTTTTTCTCCCAACCAGCAGGTCTCGGGGGCCTTTATCTCTACGGCAAAGCCCTCGCCTAAATAACTCTTTATGGCCATAGGGTCGTTTATTATCTCTGCCGTGGCACCCTGGGAGATGACCTCCCCTGCGTTGAGGATATAGGCCCTGTCAGTGATGGAGAGGGCCTCCCTGACGTTGTGGTCGGTAAGGAGTACGCCGATGCCCATCCTCTTCAGGCCCATGACCATGGTCTGGAGTTCGCTGAGGGCTATGGGGTCAATGCCGGAGAAGGGCTCGTCCAGGAGTATCATGTTAGGGTTTGAGGCCAGGGCCCTGGCCAGCTCCAATCTCCTCTTTTCCCCTCCAGAGAGGGTATAGGCCTTCTTCTTGGCCAGATGGGTTAGCCCAAAGTCATTTAGTAACTGGGCTGACCTCCTCCTCTTATCTCTATGGTTCCCCCTTACCTCCAGGATGGCCAGGACATTTTCCTCCACAGAAAGCCTCTGGAAGACGGAGGGCTCCTGAGAGAGATAACCCATCCCCATCCTTGCCCTCTTGTAGATGGGGAACCTGCTAATGTCTTGCCCCTGGAAGTAAATCCTGCCGTTATCCGGCTTTACCAGCCCCACTATCATGCTGAAGGCGGTACTCTTACCAGCACCGTTATGGCCTAGAAGCCCTACTACCTCCCCCTTTTCTACCTCCATGTTCAGGCCATTCAGCACCACCCGTTTGCCATATATCTTGGTAAGATTTTCAACCTCTAGTAACTTCATCTTATGAGTCTTATACCCCTTGGGGGCCAGAAGACAAAAAAGGCCTTGCCTACAAGGTTCTTCTCCGGGACAAACTTCCAGACCCGGCTATCCTTGCTGTTAATACTGTTATCCCCCAGTACAAAATACTCCCCCGTCCCCATCCGCACGGGAGTAGCCCCTCCCCACCGTCCGGAGAAGAGGTCGGAACTGTAGTATATGTCCCTGGATATCTCAATGTCTTCAAAAAGGCAGTTTACGTCCCTTCCCCCCAACTTTACCCCGCTTCTTGAGATGCCCCGCGAGGGCAATACCATGTCATAATCATAAGAGAATATCTCCTGGCCGTCAAGAAAAAGCCTTACACTACCATCGGCATGATAAAACTCTACCCGATAAGACTGCCCGGGAGATAGATAGACGTCTGCCTCTTGCAGACGCTGTCCGGAACGCTCCAGATAGCTTTTCTCTTGTGTGTCCGAGGTGGATTTGATTGCTAGGGAGACGAGAAAGAGGTCTGTGTTATCGGGAGTGGCCCCACCACCCTCGTTGGGGGTGGCCCTGCCCCCCCTCTCAATAGCACAAAGGATTGTCCCCCCTGTCGCCAGGGTTATTTTTGTTGAGAAGGCCAGCTTAATGTCCCCCACTTCCTCGGTCCCCTTTACGTCGTTGTAGGCGTAGCTGTCAGTAATCTTCCTGGCGAAGGAGGCAAAGGTGGACGGGCTACTCCCAACAGTGGCAGAGTCATCCCTAACAGGGGACTCCCGGGGCGTTTTAAGCAAGAGGTTGGTATTAGAGGTACCTTCCGTAAACATATCTGTCTGCTTCCAGAGAAACCTCTCAAAGCTCCAGGGCGGGACCAGTTCCTCCTTTGGTGCGTGTCTGCTGTTGTAGACAGGTACCCAGAGTTCTTCCTGCACCTGCCTGGGCTTCTTGGCCACGTGGTTGTTGATGTACAGGTCCCCGCCGACTATCTGCAGTTCCTCTCCAGGCAGGCCTACCAAGCGTTTTATGTAGTTTTTGTGTTTCCTCTTGAGGCGGCTGGAGCCGCATTTCTTACACTTAAAGCCCTCCACCCACTCCTGGTCCACCATCAGGTAGCCGCAGTCCTTACAGGTAACCTCTGCGAGGGGATATTTAAAGACCACCACGTCCCACCGCTCTGGCTTGTTGAAGCCATATATAAATTTGTTTACAAAGAGCCTGTTTCCACCATGAGAGCCATCGTTACGAATATCTATGTTGAAGAGGCAGTTAGGGCAGGTGGCCGTGGTACTGTAGTGGTCTCTGGCGAAACTCCAACCGCAGTTGGGGCACACCACGTCCTTATGGACCCCCAGGAGGGTTGGTGCCATAGAACCCGTGGGGATTTTAAAGGCCTCCACCACAAAATGTCTTATTAAGAGGGCCAGGAGGATGGAGAGGATTATCCACTGGAGGTTTTCCTTTATGGCCTCGTATTGTCCCCCCTTGCCGGGGGCGGTCTTGTCCCCTTCGGCGGGAGTGGCCCTGCTACCCAGTGGGTATCCCACCCAGGCCAGTACCCTGGAGGCTAGGGCGGCATAGGCGTTACTGGTATCTTTTTTCTTACTCATTGGACGCCAGCACAGAAAGGAATGCCTCCTGAGGTATCTCCACGCTTCCCACTACCTTTAGCCTCTTTTTCCCCTCCTTTTGCTTCTCCAGCAGCTTCCTCTTCCTGGTAATGTCCCCACCGTAACACTTGGCAGTAACGTCCTTCCTCAAGGGCCTGATGGTCTCTCTGGCAATTATCCGGCTCCCAATGGCCGCCTGGATGACCACCTCAAAGAGGTGTCGTGGTATCTCCTCTCTGAGCTTTTTTGCAAGTCTTTTACCCTTATAATAGGCCTGATTCCTGTGGACTATGCTGGAGAGGGCATCTACCTTTTTGCCCCCGACCAGTATGTCCAGCTTTACCAGGTCTGCAGGGCGGTAACCCAGGAAGGTGTAGTCCATAGTCCCGTATCCCCTTGTGGCAGATTTGAGTTTGTCGTAGAAGTCAAATATCACCTCTGCCAGGGGCAGCTCATAGTTAAGGATTACCCTCTTTTCGCTCAGGTACTCAGTGCTGATGTACTTACCCCTGCGCTCCTCGCATATCTGCATTACTGCGCCTATGTATTCACTAGGCAGGACTATCTTCATGGCCACTATCGGCTCCCTAAGCTCCTCTATATCTCCGTCCATGGGCACGTGGTCGGGGTTATCTATTTTATTTACCTCTCCTTTTTTATTCACTATCTCATAGGTAACGCTAGGGGCCGTCTGGATGAGGTTGACGTTACTTTCCCTCTCCAGCCTCTCCTGTACCACCTCCATGTGGAGGAGTCCCAGGAAGCCGCAGCGGAAACCAAAACCCAGGGCCGGGGACCTCTCGGGCTCAAAGGTAAAGGAGGAGTCGTTTAGACTGAGTTTCTCAAGGGCCATCCTTAGCGGCAACAGGTCAGTATCCGCCGTAGGATAAAGCCCGCAGTACACCATAGGAAGGGGTTTCTGGTAACCAGGCAAGGCTGTGCCGGCCCGATTTTTATCGTGGGTGACCGTATCTCCTATCTCCACGTCATGGATGGATTTTATACTGGCCACCAGATAACCCACCTCTCCAGTGTGCAGGGTCTTTACAGGAGACATCTTTGGCTTGAAGACCCCCACCTCCGTTACCTCAAACGACCTCTGGATTTTCATCATATAAATCCTGTCGCCGGCCCTGAGTGAGCCGTCAAAGACTCGCAGATAGACGACTACGCCCCTATAGTCGTCGTATATAGAGTCAAATATGAGCCCCCTCAGGGCTCCCTGGGAGTCGCCCTTGGGAGGGGGAACCCTCTCAATGATAGCCTTGAAGAGTTCATCAATACCCAGCCCCGACTTGGCACTGACCTTGATTACATCTCTGGGGAGCATCCCCAGGGTCTTTTCCATCTCCTCAATAACCTCCTCAGGCCTGGCCTGCTGGAGGTCTATCTTGTTCAGTACCGGTATGATTTCAAGGTGCTTTTCTAAGGCCAGATAGGCATTAGCAACGGTCTGGGCCTCTACCCCCTGTGCGGCATCCACTAACAGTAGTGCCCCCTCACAGGCCGCCAGACTACGAAAGACCTCGTAGCTGAAATCCACGTGCCCGGGGGTATCTATAAGGTTTAGCACATAGTCCTTGCCATCTTCTTTGTAATTCATGGTCACGGCACTGGCCTTGATGGTTATACCCCGCTCCCTCTCCAGGTCCATGTCATCCAGTACCTGCTCCCTGAACTCCCTGGAGCTGACGGTCTGGGTACTCTCCAGTAGCCTATCGGCCAGGGTACTCTT
>Ga0105164_10001836_pt1 | contig 13377 bp, 7 predicted proteins | sample VDWuncwatermetaG_FD_89674 | JGI IMG/M metagenome (GOLD analysis project Ga0105164, IMG submission 89674) | Wastewater microbial communities from Netherlands to study Microbial Dark Matter (Phase II) - VDW unchlorinated drinking water | ecosystem: Environmental > Aquatic > Freshwater > Drinking...
AAAAGAAGTCGTTGGGTAATAATCATAATTATATTATTTGTAAGCCAATACAACACTAACCCTGAAGGAAGTCCATAAAACATGACCCCGAAAACAAAAGGCATCATCATCGTCATTGTCCGTTGGGCATCCGCTTCAGGCCCTGCCCCCATCCCGGTCACTGAAGCGGAAAGTTTCTGCTGGATAAACATCGCGAACGCCATGAGAATTGGGAGGACATTGATGGCATTTCCAAAAGGCCCCAGTTGGAACGGAAGAGGGACCGCACGATCCGGCAATGAGAGATCTTTAATAAAAAGAAACGGGGCTCCTTTCAACTCTATCGAATGGATCAGCGCACTATAGAAGGCGATAAAAATGGGCATCTGAATCAGCATCGGAAGACACCCGCCGAGAGGGTTCACCTTTTGGCGTTTATAGAGACCCATTAATTCCTTGTTCAGTTTCTGTGGTTTTTCTTTATACATCTCCCGGATTTTATTGACTTCAGGTTGTATTAACTTCATTTTTTTCATAGAGTTATAACTAATGCTGGTGAGAGGGAAAAGAATCGCCGAAACAAAAATAGTTAGAAGGATAATAGAAAGCCCGTAGCTGTTCACGACCCGATGAATATATGCCAGGATTCCTAAAAGAATTTTCGCGATCGCACCGAAAATTCCATAATCGAGAACTCCTTCTGCCCAGGGCCCCAATTTCTTTAGCTCCTCCAGCTTATTCGGCCCAAAATAGAGAAGGTAATTTTCCGTCACCTCCCCGCCGGCGGGGATATTCTGAGGGGTTGACCGGACCCGTACAGACAGGCCTTTCTTGTCCTCTGTTGCCATGATCTCAAAACCTGAAAGCTCCGTATCGGGCTTTAGGATCAAACTAAAATATTTTTCCTGTAACGCGACCCAAACGGTTTTCTCGTCGGATGAAATAGGGTTTTTCATCGCTTTATGAAGGTTAAATGTCCGTTTCTTCCCATTACTAAAACTTAGTGCCTCAAAAAATCGCGCTTCCTGAGGTTGGGGCTCGAGATGGGAAGCCGCCACAAGATGATAATAAAGAGGGACCGCGTGCGTTGTCTGATTCCTAAACCTCAAGGAAAGTTTTAAAGCATATGAAGAATCCAAAAACTCTATTCTCTTTTCAAGAGTAACCCCGCCTGGCAGATCCGTCCTAAAATTAATACTATGGGAATCCTGCTCCACTTTCTCATATAAAACTCTACCTATATTGGGTGATATGAACCACAAGTTCCCTATAAAAAATGTTCTATCTCCCACTTTGACTAATTCTATCGGCTCCTTTGCATCGTCAACATACTCCTTTAAAAGGACCTTTTGGATAGCCCCTTCTCTTGGGTCAATAAAAAGCTTGAGTTTATCTGTTTCAAGAATAAGCGGAGTTTCAGTGGTTTCATCGGCTTTCGAAATTTGATTTTGAGTAGCAGAAGGTACCGCAACATTTTTTGTTTCATAATGTTCCATGTTATACTTACCTGGCTTAGAAGGGGGCCCGTAAAGATGCATGATAAGGCGGGAATATGCGAATAGAATGAGTAAAGAGAGAGTAAAAGCCAGAAGAAACTTTTTTTCCATGGGATTCCTTACTTCAGGAAGGGGGGGTAATCAAAGCCCCCCTCGGAGAATGGGTGGCATCGTAACAGCCGCCGTATGGTGTAAAAAAGGCCCCACAGTACTCCTTTTTCTTGGATGACTGTAAATGCATAATTCGAGCAGGAAGGATAAAATCGGCACCTCGGAGGGAGAAAAGGCGACAGTCCTTTCTGATACAAAAGAATGAGGGACAGAAGAAAACGTCTCATTGAAATGCCCCTAATCGCCTCAAGTGGACCTCCATCTCCTGTTGAATCGTTTTAAAAGGGGGGCTCTCTTCCTTTTTAACGCGGATCAGAAGATCCCCGCCTCTCGCTTGGGTCTCGAAAGCTAGCCCCTTTTCATTTTGTAAGATGCGGATCGCCTCGCGGATCTGACGTCTCAGTCTATTGCGCGAGGTGCTGCGGGGGAAAAGGGCCCGGGGGATGGCTATCCCTATAGTGACTTTCACTCTTCGCCCGGGATAAACAGAAAGAGTTGACCACGCACCTTTAGAAACGAACAAGGGCGGGTCTTTTCTCCTCACCGGGAAAGGATTTTCCGGCCCTTTCGTCGCCTTCGGGAAAAGATGAGGTGGCCACCCCGTCTCCGCATACGGCGGCGGAATCCGTGAACCCTTTTTCTCCGTACGTTGGATTTGTTTGTTAGTCTTTTTTTCATGTTCAGGTGTGTCAGATTATAGAAATATTGCTCTTTTTCGTCAAGGGAAAAAGTTTTTTTAAAAATTTTCCTTGAATAGCTATGATGCAGTTGTTATAATGGGGCCGTTTCCCTGAGAAATTTTAGTTGATTGTCTCGGAAAGAAAAGAGATTCTTTCCGAGGGATCTTCCTGTGTATAAGTTGTGTGTAAAAGCTTTTTCCCGTTAACCGAAAGACGCCCGAGAGGTTCCGCTTCCTGACTTTAGCCATCCTAAAATAAAAGAGAAAAGCCCCGGACAAGGGAAAGCATTTGCCTATTTCAAAGGGTGTGGGGTTGTGGATAACTTGTGAATTGTGATGGAAAAAACTCAGAAAAAAGCGCATGAAATCTGGGAAGAGGCGCTCTCTCTTCTAAAATCAAAGCTGGGCCCCCGGAACCATGAAACTTGGTTTCACGGGACCAGAGGGATTGATATCCAGAATGGGGCGATTACTGTTTCTGTCCCGAGCAAGTTCTGCAAAGAATGGATTCAGGATAAATATAAATCTGTCGTAAAGGAGGCGATCGGGGCGACGGGCTCTGAGGAGCTAGAGGTCGAGTTTGTCGTAGAGGGAGGAGAGAGGATTTCCAAAAAAAAGGTTGAGATGACACCTCTCCCTACGGAAAAATTTGTGGCGAAACCCGTTCCCCCCTCACCTAAAGAGAGCGCCTTTAACCCTCGTTATACCTTTGACTCTTTTGTGGTGGGGCCGAGCAACCGCTTTGCCCATGCCGCTTCCTTGGCGGTGGCCGAAAGCCCGGCGCGCTCTTACAACCCTCTCTTTATTTACGGAGGGGTAGGACTTGGCAAAACACATCTTATGCAGGCGATCGGCCAATTTCTTCTCAAGAAAAACCAAAATGCCAAAGTGCTTTATATCTCAAGTGAGCGCTTCACGAATCAGCTGATCACGGCAATCCAGAATCGGACAACCTTGGCTTTCCGCGAAAAATACCGCACTTTGGATGCGCTCCTTATCGACGATATCCATTTTATTGCGGGCAAAGAAGCGACCCAAGAAGAATTCTTCCACACCTTTAACGCTCTCTACGATTCGCACAAACAGATTATTCTCTCGAGCGACCGCCCCCCAAAAGACATTCAGGCCTTGGAAGAGCGTCTTGTTTCTCGTTTTGAGTGGGGGCTGGTAACGGATATCCAAAAACCAGACCTTGAAACCCGCATTGCCATTTTAAGAAAAAAAGTGGAGGCCAATAGGGTTTCGGTTCCTGAAGAGGTGGCGTTTTTCATCGCGGAAAGGGTCACCTCTAATATCCGTGAGTTGGAGGGAGCCCTCATGCGGGTTGTAGCGTATTCCTCCATTTTTGAAAAAGAAATCACCCTTGATCTTGCGAGGGAGGTCCTGAAAGAAATGCTTCTTGAAGAAGAAAAACGGATTACTGTGGACTTTATTCAAAAGAAGGTCGCTGAGCATTTTGACATTCGGCTACAGGATATGAAAGTAAAACGGCGCAATAAAGCTATTGCCTATCCAAGACAGGTGGCGATGTACTTGGTCCGGGAACTTACGGATCATTCCCTTCCTGAGATTGGGGAGTTTTTTGGGGGGAGGGATCATACCACAGTACTTCATGCACATACTCGCATTCGGGAGGAGTTGAAGAATAACCAAACGACTCAGCATCTTATCCACAAGCTTACCTCTGACATAAAGTCTTGAAAAAGAACTCATTAAAGGTTTTTAAGTACTCCCCACAGGGGCTACTTCTAATACGTCTATCTTTAAAGAAGAAGGAGAAGAGAAAATGAAAGTACGGTGTGAAAAAGAAAGTTTGTTAAAAGGGGTTCAAACGGTACAGAACGTGGTCTCCAACCGGGCCACACTTCCCATTCTTTCAAATATGCTCCTTGAAACTCAAAAGAAAAGCCTTTACCTTGCTGGAACTGACCTTGATGTAGGTATTGCAACACACGTAGAAGTCGAAGTTGAAGAAGAAGGGGCAATTACTATTCCAGCCAAGAAATTCGGGGACATTATTAAAGAGCTTCCAGCGGGAGAATGTGTTCTTTCAACAAAAAAGAACAACATGATAACCATTGAGTGTGGAAAATGTTTCTTCCGTCTCCCGGGACTTCCAAAAGATGATTTTCCAAAATTTCCCTCCTTTGGAGGCGAACCTCGGTTAAGTATGCCGCAACAACTCCTCAAAACAATGCTGCGAATGACGTCTTTCGCCATGTCTTATGATGAAACCCGCTATGTTTTAAACGGCGTTCTTTTTAAATGTGGAGAAAAAAGTTTGACCTTGGTCGCTACCGATGGACGGCGGCTTGCTTGCATTGAGAGGGTATTGGAAAAAGAATGGAAGAGCCCTTATGACATGATCGTCCCTACCAAAACCATCCAGGAGTTGAACCGTATTTTACAGGAAGGAGAAGTGGGGCTTATCAAGAAAGAGAACCAGGTCCTTTTTGATCTTGGGGAGACCGCCGTGATTTCGAGACTCATCGACGGGGAATTTCCCAATTATGAGCAGGTCATTCCAAAAGAAAGCCTAGAAAAGGTACTTCTGAATCGCGAACAATTTCTACAGGCGACAAGGCGCGCAGGGCTTCTCACATCTTCCGAATCCCAATCGATCAAACTCGACTTACTCAAAGATAAAATCATCGTTTCTAAAACGAGCCCGGAAGCAGGAGAGGCACGTGAAGAAATTGAGGCAGAGTACAAGGGGAGAGAGCTCACAATCGGTTTCAACCCAAATTATATTATCGAAGGACTAAAGAACATCGAGGATATGGATGTGGCTTTTGAGTTAGAAGGCCCCGAGAAACCGGGCGTGATCCGGACGAAGGACCACTACGTCTATATTGTCCTCCCCATGCAGATTTCTTCATAACCCCATGGAGAAGGAGGGGCCTCTTAGAAAAAGGGGGCCGATTCCCATTAGTGAAGTGATTCCGGAACTCACGAGAGGTCTTGGCGAAGATGTTTTAAAGCGGGAAAAGATAGCGTCTCTTTGGCAGAAAGTGGTTGGGAAAAAGAAAGGGCTTCACGCAAAAGCTGCCACATTCGAAAATGGCGTTTTAACCGTTGTCATAGATAACTCCAGCTCTCTTTATGAACTGTCTTTGGAGAAAGAAACGATCCTTCAGAAATTACAAAAGGAGTTGGGTCACCGAGAAGTGAAAGAAATTCGGTTTCAGGTGGGGAACCTTACAGAAAACTAATTCTTTATTCATAGGGAAGTGAGACACATGGCACAGGAAGCGGAAACAAAAGAGGAAAAGGCACGATACGACGCCAAAAGCATCCAGGTCCTTGAAGGGATCGAGGCCGTTCGCAAGCGCCCCGCCATGTATATCGGAGACCTCTCCTCGCGAGGGCTCCACCACCTTGTCTATGAAGTGGTGGATAACTCCATTGATGAGGCGATGGGTAGCTTTTGCCAGAATATCGATGTGACCGTCCATCCTGACAACTCCGTCACCGTCATCGACGATGGGCGGGGGATTCCGGTGGATATTCATAAGACTGAAAAGAAACCCGCGCTTGAGGTGGTCATGACGATGCTTCACGCGGGCGGCAAATTCGATCACCAGGTTTACCGTGTTTCCGGAGGGCTTCACGGCGTCGGGGTGAGTGTGGTAAACGCCCTTTCGGAGTGGCTTGAGGTAGAAGTGCGGCGCGACGGGAAAGTCTACCACCAGCGCTACGTTCGCGGAAAAACAGCGAGCAAGCTCACGGTGATTGGAAAAAGCACCAAGAGCGGAACGCGCGTCACCTTTAAACCGGACAAGGAGATTTTCGGGAAGAAAATCGATTTTACCTATGACATCCTTTCAAACCGGCTGCGGGAACTTGCATTCTTAAACCGCGGTCTGAAGATCGAGTTCAAAGATGAACGGTCGGACAAAACCGAGACCTTCAAATACACAGGCGGCATTGAGGCGTTCGTCGACCACCTGAACAAAAATAAGAATGCGCTGCACAACAAAGTGATCTACTTCAGCAAGGAAAAAGACAAGCTCAAGATCGAAATTGCCATGCAGTATAACGACGGCTATGCGGAGAACATTCTCAGTTTTGCAAATAATATCAACACTATTGAAGGGGGAACGCACCTCTCGGGATTTAAATCGGCGCTGACCCGCGTGATCAATCAATACATCAAAGAAAAGGAGCTTGTGAAAGACACCGACCCGCAGATCGGCGGGGATGATGTGCGCGAGGGACTCACTGCTGTCACCAGTGTTTGGATCCCTGACCCGCAGTTTGAGGGACAGACCAAAACAAAACTCGGCAACAGCGAAGTTGAAGGGATTGTCGCTTCGATCGTGAACGAGGGACTCTCAACCTACTTCGCAGAAAATCCGTCGGTTGCGAATAAAATTGTGGATAAGGTAGTTCTTTCGGCCCGGGCTCGGGAGGCGGCCCGGAAAGCGAGGGAGTTAACGCGACGGAAAGGGGCGCTTGACGGCGGTTCGCTCCCCGGCAAACTGGCCGATTGCCAGGAAAGGGATCCGGCGCTCTGTGAACTCTATATTGTTGAAGGAGACTCAGCCGGCGGGAGCGCCAAGCAGGGAAGGGACCGGAAATTCCAGGCGATCCTCCCGATCAAAGGGAAAATTTTGAACGTTGAAAAGTCGCGGCTCGACAAGGTTCTCTCCAACCAAGAGATCCGGACCATCATCACGGCGGTCGGGACAGGGATTGAGCAAGATTTTGATCTTACGAAACTCCGGTACCACAAACTGATCCTCATGTGCGACGCAGATGTAGACGGATCCCACATCCGGACACTTCTTCTCACATTTCTTTACCGCCAGATGAAACCGCTGATCGAGAATGGGCATATCTATATCGCCCAACCTCCTCTTTATAAGATTAAGCGGGGGAAAAGGGAGGAATATGTTCAGACAGACGGAGAGTTAAACGACCTTCTCCTAGACTTAGGCACTGAGGATGTCCAATTGGTAAGAATAAAAGATAGTAAATTATTTAAAGATAAAGAGTTAAAGCAAATACTAGACATTCTTATCGAATTAGACATGCTTACGAGTAGTTTAAGGAAAAAGGGAGTAGAAATTCAAAAATTTGTCAGTTTTAGGCATGTAAAGACCAAAAAACTACCTATTTATAGTGTAAAAGTAGAGGAGAGTAACCACTATTTATATAGTGATGAAGAGCTCGCAAAGCTTGTGAAGGAGGAGGAGAAAAGAAGAGGAGAAGAGCTTGAGATCCACGAAAAAGAGGACAAAGAACCCCTGACCAAGAAGACGCTTGACGTTGTGGAGTTCTATGAGGCCTCAGACCTTGAGAACCTTTTTGAAAAGATGGAAAAACTCGGGCTTCAATTTGAAGATTACTTGGGGGAGGGGGAGAAGACAGAAAAACCTTTGGCAAAGGCGAAGGACAAAAAGGAGCCGAAGGCCTCTTACAAAGTCATCGATGAAAAATCGGAAAAGCTTCTTCCGAACCTCAAAGAGGTTCTCGGGTACATTAAAATCTTGGGCAAGAAAGGAATGAGCATCCAGCGGTATAAAGGGCTTGGGGAAATGAACCCGCCACAGCTTTGGGAGACAACGATGGATCCTGCTCGCCGGACGATTTTAAAGGTAGCCCTCGAAGACGCCCTTTCGGCGGATCAGATGTTTACGGTGCTGATGGGGGATGCAGTGGAACCGCGCCGGGAATTCATCGAAAAGTACGCCCTTGAAGTAAGAAATCTGGATATTTAAAGGAGGTTTACGGTTAACGGTGTACGGTTTACAGTAAACCGTAAACAGTACACTGTACACAGGATTTCTGAAAAAGAAAATGGTAGATAAAGAGAAAGACAAAAGAAAGAAATTAGAGGAAAAGCCAAAAGCGGAAAAACCGGCTGCCGGCAAGGACGGCGGGCGGGTCGTTCTGATCGGGATCGACGACGAAATGAAGGCCTCCTACCTTTCCTATGCCATGAGTGTCATTGTGGGGCGCGCTCTTCCGGATGTGCGGGATGGGCTGAAGCCGGTGCATCGGCGGATCCTTTATGCGATGCGGGAACTCGGCCTTGAACATACAAAACCGTATAAAAAATCGGCCCGTATCGTTGGAGAGACGCTCGGAAAATATCATCCCCACGGGGACACCGCTGTGTACGACACGCTAGTCAGAATGGTGCAAGATTTCTCATTACGGTATCCGCTCATCGACGGGCAGGGGAATTTTGGGAGCGTTGATGGGGATGCGCCGGCGGCGATGCGGTATACCGAAGCAAGAATGGCTTCCATTTCGGATTTGATGCTCGCCGATATCGACAAAGAGACCGTCGATTTTACCCCGAATTTTGACGATACCCTTTTGGAACCACGCCTCCTTCCGGCCATTCTTCCGAATCTTCTCGTGAACGGGTCAAGCGGTATTGCGGTCGGGATGGCGACCAACATTCCGCCTCACAACCTCGGCGAAGTCGTGGAAGGGATCACCCGCGTGATCGACAACCCCGACATTTCCATCAAGGAACTCATGGAGGTGGTGAAGGGTCCTGATTTCCCGACGGGCGGAATCATCCGGGGGAAGAAAGGGTTCGAATCTGCGTATCTCACGGGACGAGGGCCTGTCCGGATTTACGCCAAGACGGAGACCGAAGAACTTAAGGGAGGCCGTGAGGCGATCATTGTCACCGAAATTCCTTATCAGGTAAACAAAACCACCCTCATCGAACAGATTGCGAAGCTTGTGCAGGACAAGAAAATCGAGGCGATTTCAGACCTTCGGGACGAGTCGGATAGGGATGGGATGCGGATTGTGATCGAGCTGAAACGGGATGCGAACACCCAGATCGTCTTGAATCAGCTCTATGAACATACTCAGATGCAGTCGAGCTTCGGGATCATCTTTTTGGCACTCGTCAACAACCGACCCCAGGTTCTTACCCTAAAGCAGCTGATCGAATTTTACATCCGGCATCGTAAAGAGGTCATCCTCCGCCGCACCACTTTTGAACTCAACAAGGCTCAGGCACGCGCCCACATCCTTGAAGGATTCAAGAAAGCACTCGCTAATCTTGATAAAGTCATTGAGACGATCAAAAAGTCCAAAGATCCGCAGAGTGCGAAGATCGCCCTCATGGATAAATTTGATTTTAGCGACGCGCAGGCCCAGGCGATCCTTGAAATGCAGCTTCAGAGACTCACCAATCTTGAGCGGGATAAAATCGACCAGGAATATGCGGAACTTCTCAAGAAAATTGAGCTCTACGAATCGATCCTCCGGAGCGAAAAAAAGGTCCTTGAAATTCTCAAAGAGGAACTAAAAGTTGCGAAGGAAAAATATGGGGATGAACGGAGGACCCAAATTGTTTCCAAGGAGATCAGTTTTGAAGAGGAAGATCTTATTCAAGAAGAAAAAGTTGTCATCACAGTCAGCCATGCAGGATATATCAAGCGGCTCCCGGTGGATACTTACCGGAGTCAGCGACGGGGCGGGAAAGGGGTCACGGGGGCTCAAACCAAAGACGAAGATTTCATCGAGCATCTCTTTACCGCCTCAACGCACGACTACATTCTTTTCTTTACCAACCGGGGGAGGCTCTATTGGCTGAAAGTCCATGAGGTTCCTCAGGCGAGCCGAACTGCGAAGGGAAAACCGATCGTGAATGTCATCGAGCTTCACGATGAGGCGATCACATCGATGATCCCGGTGAGTGAGTTTTCAGAAGAGGCCTCTTTGGTCATGGTGACCAAACAAGGAACTCTCAAGAAAACGCTCCTTTCCGCTTTTAACAATCCCCGCAAGGGCGGCATTATTGCTATCACGCTCGAAAAAGGGGATGAGCTGGTGGAGGCGGAGGTTGCCACGGCCAAAGATGAGATTGTCCTTGCCACCCGAAAAGGGAAGGCGATCCGATTTTCAGCCAAACAGATACGGGACATGGGTCGCGCTGCAAAAGGGGTGCGGGGGATCCGTCTCGAGAAAGACGAAGTGATCGGCATGGAGATTGCCGAGGCCAAGGCAACGCTTCTCACTGTCACCGACCAAGGGTTTGGGAAAAGGACACGGCTTGATCAATATCGGACGCAGGGCCGCGGCGGGAAAGGAATTATCAATCTCAAGACCACCAAGAAAAACGGGGAAGTGGTGAGGCTCACAACGGTTGAGGACGGCGATGAAATTATGGTCATGACGCAAAAAGGGATGATCGTCCGGATCGCCGTCAAAGATATCCGTACCGTCGGGCGGAGCTCCATCGGAGTTCGGATCATGCGCCTTGATTCTAAAGACAAAGTCACCTCCGTCGCCAAGGTTGAAGCGGAATCTGAAGAACAGGTCTAAGGCCGAGGACTCCGGGCCAAAACAGAGGAGTCCGAGGCCCTTTTTGTTTTTAGGACCCCGTCGTCTAGCCTGGTCTAGGACAAGAGCCTTTCGAGCTCTCGACACGGGTTCAAATCCCGTCGGGGTCATTCTACTTCGCTCAGATGCTTTCGCTCTGAGCTTCGTAGGAATTGTACCGACGAGGTTCTACGAAGCTGAATACGTAAGTATTCGGCGAAGGAGACCCGTCGGGGTCAGTAATTCTGTGTAAAGTGTAATGTGGAAGGTGAAAGGTGTGCGGGATTATTGGATACATCGGAAAACGGGATGCCGTCCCCGTCCTGGTCCAAGGACTCAAGGCGCTTGAATACCGGGGCTACGACTCGGCCGGGATTGCGGTCCTTTCAAACGGGACACTTTCCTCTCGGAAGCGGCAAGGAAAACTTTCTGCCCTAGAAGAATCTCTCCAATTGGACCCTCCTCAAGGAACTCTCGGTATTGGCCATACCCGTTGGGCGACCCACGGACTTCCCAACGAAACGAATGCCCATCCCCATTGTGATTGTTCCGGGACGGTGGCGGTGGTACATAACGGGATCATCGAGAACTTCGGGCCCCTCAGAGAACGGCTTGCCGCGGGGGGACACCACTTTCGATCCCAGACCGATACCGAAATCCTCGCGCATCTGGTGGAAGAATATTATGAGGGGAATGTAGAAAAGGCTCTACGGCGCGCCCTCCGGGATGTTCAGGGAACTTATGCCCTCGCCCTTCTCCACCACCGCCATCCCGATCTCCTCTTGGGGGCGAGGCTGGGAAGCCCGCTAGTGGTTGGGAAAGGGGAGACCGAAAATTTTTTGGCGAGCGACCTCTTGGCCTTTTTTCATTATACGAAACGTGTGATGTATCTGGATGATGGAGAAATGGTCCTTCTTAAGAAAGATGAAATTTTGGTGCGAAATGCCCATGGCCATCCGGCGAGAAAACAGTTTCACGCGGTGGCGTGGGATGTTTCTGTGGCACAAAAAGGGGGGTTTCCCCATTATATGCTCAAGGAGATCCATGAGCAGCCGCAGGCAATCCGACGGACGCTCGCCGGCCATATGCAACGGGGAGGGGCTGCGATCGTTTTTGAGAAAGGGCTTTCGCCCTCACAGCTCAAGCGGATCCAACGGGTTATTTTTTTCAGCTGCGGCACCGCATGGCATGCGGCCCTGATCGGGAAATATCTTTTTGAGAAGATCGCAAAGATTCCGAGTGAAGTCGACATTTCGAGCGAGTTCCGTTATCGACAGCCGATCGTGCCGCGGGGAACGCTCGCGATCCCCATTTCTCAGTCAGGAGAGACGGCGGATACTTTGGCGAGTCTGCGGGAAGCAAAATCCAAAGGGGCCAAAATCCTTTCCGTCTGCAATGTGATCGGAAGCACTATTACCCGGGAATCGGACGCGGTCCTTTATACCCATGCCGGCCCTGAAATCGCTGTCCCCTCGACCAAGGCCTATACGTCACAGCTTGCCGCCCTTTATCTCCTTGCCGCTTACCTGGGTCAGTTGCGGGGAGACTTTGGGGCCCGGGAGGCGAAGGGCTATTTGAAAGAACTCCTTTTGCTTCCTCATCAATTGGAAGAAGTCGTTCAAGATAAACAGACTCAGGAAGTGGCGGAGGAGTGCGGGCGGCGGTATCACACGGCGACCAATTTTCTCTTCCTCGGCCGCGGGGTCAATTACCCGACCGCCTTAGAGGGAGCCTTGAAGCTTAAGGAACTTTCTTATATTCATGCGGAGGGATGTGGGGCGGGAGAGATGAAGCATGGGCCGATCGCTCTCATTGATGGAAGACTCCCTGTCGTCTGCATCGCTCCCCGGAGCGAGACCTATGGTAAGATGGTCTCTAACATACAAGAGGTGCGTGCCCGGCAGGGTATCATTCTCACCGTCGCGACGAAAGGGGATCCCACCATTACAAAATATTCAGACCAAGTCTTCTTTATCCCTGAAGTGAGCGAAATTTTTTCCCCGATACTTGCCGTAGTCCCCCTTCAATTCCTTGCATACCATCTTTCGATTGCAAGCGGCTGTGACGTGGACCAGCCGAGGAATCTGGCGAAAAGCGTGACCGTTGAGTAAATCATGTTATATCTTGTGGCAACGCCGATCGGGAATCTCAAAGATATCAGTCTGCGGGCACTCGAGATTTTGAAATCCGTTGATCTCATCGCTTGCGAGGATACCCGGCAGACGCGGAAACTTCTCTCCCACTACGATATTCATGTGCCCCTCTTGAGTTATTACGACCATAATGAAGAGGCCCGCCTCGAACCGCTCCTGAAACAATTGCGAGATGGAAAAAATATTGCCCTTGTTTCTGACGCAGGGATGCCTGTTTTTCAAGACCCGGGGTATTTTTTGACGCGAGGCGTCATTCGAGAGGGGGTTCCTTTCACGGTCATCCCGGGCCCGGTGGCAGCGGTCACGGCGCTGGTTCTTTCAGGGCTTCCGCCCGACGCGTTCATTTTTGAAGGGTATCTTCCGCCTAAAAGAGGGCAGAGGCAGCGGAAACTGCGGCGCCTTTCCACCGAAAGACGGACAGTGATTTTTTACGAGTCACCCTATCGGCTCCTCTCAAGTCTTAAGGATATTCTGGAAGTTTTGGGGGATATCGAACTGGTTGTTGTGCGGGAGATGACCAAGCTATTTGAAGAGGTAGTCCGGGAAAAGGCCAGCGAACAGATCGCACACTTTGAAAAAAAGAAACCCAAAGGGGAGTTTGTTATCCTCTTTAACCTGAAGGGGTTAGCAAAAGAAACAGAAACTTTATAATAAAAGCACT
>Ga0105164_10001838_pt1 | contig 13343 bp, 4 predicted proteins | sample VDWuncwatermetaG_FD_89674 | JGI IMG/M metagenome (GOLD analysis project Ga0105164, IMG submission 89674) | Wastewater microbial communities from Netherlands to study Microbial Dark Matter (Phase II) - VDW unchlorinated drinking water | ecosystem: Environmental > Aquatic > Freshwater > Drinking...
GTTGTTATCATAGTGTTATTATCTTCAATACTAGCCGCTTCAATATTCTACCAGAACAATATAACCGCCAATGTTGTAAAAGAAACTTCAATCAATGATAATAAAATCTCAATGCAAATCACTGCAGTTAATGATATAAAAGAATTAAGCCAATTGAATGAAGGCTGGTATCAAATAAGAAATGGGTTTGTGTTTTATCTTGAGACTTTCAACTCTTATGTTCCGCTTTACATTAAAGTTTTGAATCCAGAGCAGCAGAACGGGTTGCTGCTTGTCGAAGCTGACGGAAAAATAAGCTTTGACGAGACATTCAGAGGGCTACATGAGAAGGAAATTGTGGATGGGAAGAAAGAAGAAAGTGTAAAAACTAGCGACAACACAGTTACAGCTGCCGCAATAAGAGATATTACAGGAGATGTTACTAGTGGGCAATCAGTTACCAAAGCCAATATTTTTCAAAGATGGTGGTGCAGTTGCTTCTATTACCTTGGAAACAAGCCTTTGAAAGAAAATGAAAAGTTTTGGGACAGTAAGGGAAATGAATACACTGTTGGGATACTAGCAATTACCGGGTTTGACAAGGAAACAAGACAGCCAATATACGTAGACGATGTATCTAAGTTACCGCCTAATGATTTTTATGTTTCTAAACCTCAAGAAGAAAAAACTGCCTTGCTGCCAGAAGTACCATTAAATTTACAAATAAAAAATATTAGAAATGAACCTGAATTATCCTCACTAATTGACTTCACCTATAGATTACCTCAAGAACGACGTGACTATATAAATTTATTACTAAATGGAATTTTGGAAGCTGGGAATATTGACAATAAAGGTAATTTTAAGGGGCAAACCATTGATGGACGACCTGTTTTTATTCCTCAAGATGGAAGTGCTGTTTATTATCCAGAAGCAGATGACCAAGGAAAACTTAAATGGATTAAAAATGAAATTGGTGGTCCATCAGAAATTTTAGCTACTCAATTACCAAAAGATTTCCAAGATGCTATTAAATTAGGTAAAACTGATACAATAGATAATCCAGTAAAATATAAAGATCCATTGACTGGGATTACTGTTTATGGAAAACCAAGCGAAGAGGTTTCTGTTGTTGATTCATCAGGCGATGAACACATAATTAGAATACCCACACAAGAACAAATAAATCCCGTACCAGTGCAGACACCTTTACCTACTCTAAACGTTCCAACATCTGCTCCAAGCCCAGCGTCAGCAGCTCCTGCGCCAGGTCCAAGCAGCTTCACTAAATTTTATGATATCTCCGGAACACGGGAATTGACAACTCAGCCTGCAAGCGGTTCATATATAGTTGAGTATGTCGGACAAAATAAAAGGGAAGTTTATGATGGCACAAAACTCATGAGAACAGAGGTGAAAGAGGGAGGTATATGGAAATTGCAGCAGGATAATCCGACTCCAAAATCTTATGATATTTTCAGCAACAATCAGCTCGTGACTACAATAACAGCAAATTCTGATCAGGAAGCGAAAGATAAGGCAACATTTTACGGCTTGCAGAATGTGAGAATTTCCCAATCAAAAACAGATGTAACATCAAGCAATCTTCAGCAGTACTACATCAGTGTGGCATTGGCAAACGGAATAACAATTCCCTTAGGCGGCAAAGATTATGATGATGCTGTTGCAAAAGCTAACAAGTTAGCAACCGATTCAAAAACAGAAGTTGTAAGCATTGAGCCTACAAAATTCATTGTTAAAGATGCAACCAATCCAGGTAGCGAGTATGTAATAGAAGGAGTTGCGAATGCGAATATTGCAAGAAAAACTGCAGAAACCACATATGGGATAAAAGCAGGTCCTGCAACAGAGCAAAAACCGTTTGCGAAAGGTGGAGGACAGACATATTTGATAACTTTGCTTGACAACGATAACAAACCAATCAAGACTATACAGATTAACGCGAAAGATGAAGATGAAGCTTATAATATTGCAACCAATCATTTGAATACCAATGAACAGGCTCTTGATTACACTCTTGAAAGAAAAATTTCTTTGGAAGAATTTAAAAAATTAAATCCAGGAATACCATCACAAATTTTGGATCAGGCATACAAACAAAAATACATTCAAAAGATTGAAGAAACTCCTAAAGAAAAACAAGTTGCATTAAAGCCAATTGTTGATGAGCAAGGTAATTCAATAGCATGGGTGGTAGATAGTAAATTATACACAAAAGAAAGTGAAGCACGTGCTAAATTTAATGAAATAATTGCACAAAATGAAGCAAAAGTCATCGCAAAAGAACAGAAATTAACTTTGCTAAAGGAAACTAATTTAGCAGGTCGCCCCCTTGCTAAGGATTCTAGTGGAAACATATACGAACTAATTGATAAAGACGACAAACGTTCATATGTGAAAACAAATGAATACACAGTATATGAAGAGATTAAAAAGGATGATAAAATTTTAGTGATATGGACAGTATATAAGAGAGACTCAGAAGAAGACACATATCAACAAGTAAAAATTCAAGTATCTCTCCCTGAAGGGGGTAAAGGTTACTTATTTGTGGATCCTGAATCAGCAAAAGAAATAAAAGAAGCATTTAACAAAGGTTTGGTTGTTGAAGGTGAGGGAAAATCTCAAGGTGCTAATTATATATCTTTTATAACAATTAAAGATAAAGAAGGCAAGGTATTAAGCGAAACAACGCTAATAAAAAGTGATAAACCATTAGAAGTAGAAGGCACAAAAACAACTGAAAAATTCGGGACAGCATATTATTATAATGGAAATGAAATAACAAAAGCAGATGCTGATAAATTAAAGCCAGAAGAAAAAAGTAAAGTTGTAACTAAAACTGGCGAGGAATTCCTTACTTTTAAGGTAACAGAGGAAAAAGAGAATGGTAAATTAACATATTTAACAACTTACAATTTTGATACAATATTTGACAAGGATAATAAACCGATAAGAACTTATGACGCTGTCAAAACAAACCAACAAACTGGTGAAGTAAGTGGATTTATTTATGGTGAAATCATTAATGGCATTAATGGGCAAAAAAATGAATATGTATTGAATACTCAAGGGGGGGTAAACATACTTGATGTATTTTCTTCTAGAAGATATGAGTGGGTTGGTGATGCTAACAATAAGGAAGCATTAGACAGGGCAAATACTCACTTTAATCAATACGTCTCACGCCAATTCTTCGCCAACGTAGAAAGAGTTTTCACAGAATTCCAGGGGCTTGGGTATTATTCGACATTGTTCTTCAGCGAGGACTCGTTATTAAAATGGCGCGATAATGTTGACAGGGCATTTGCAACATTATATCTTGGAACAGAGTACTGGAGCAGTGCAATCTGCGGCAATTACATCAATGGCGAGAATGAGGGAATTGCATACGCTGAAACACCACAAGGATTGGCTCAAGTTGCAGCGCATATCGAAGCCACAAGAACAGAGCAGATAATAGATGAAAATGGAAATAGGTTTTTCATCTACAAAATAACTTTCAACGTGAGAAACGGCGACTTTGACAAAGATCCAAGAGCCCCGTCAGATATGAGCATCAATGTTGTTTTAAAAGGAGAAAGAACAATAACTTTGTTCAGGCAAAACCAAAATGTAAAAAGAGGATCAACATTTGGAATGACCGGAAGAAGCGCAATTGCAAAGACAAGCAGTGCATTCTACAATGAAATCTGCCTGACTTTCGACAAAGTGCCTTTAAGATGGAAAATCAGCAACAATGAAATATGCAACACAATCCAGGAATCAGCGGGAACACCTACAGCAATAGGCACTTCGGCAGGAACATCGACTCCGGCAGGCACAGGCGGCGGAACAGGCGATACTAATGATATTTAAATTTAAAATGACCAAAACAAAAAAATCTTTTCTTGAATGGAACAACGATGTCTTTGTTTCCTCCATGAAAAAAATTAATCTAAATATAATATTGATTGTAATCTTGGATGCCTTGTTTTATCTTTTGTCAGGCTATTTATTGATATTATGGTTTCAGAGAATCCAGGCCAGGATGGCAGCCTTCAATCTGCTAACAGATATTGTGTCGCTTGGCTATGCAAGAGCCCAGCAATTGGTAAGCGATGTAAAAACATTTTATTACCTGATTATTCTTTCATTTATACTGGTTTGTATTGCAATAATATTCCTTGCTAGCATACTAAAGGGAATAATCTGGGTAAAAACCACAAAAACAAAAATCAATTTTGCGTTAATTTCAAAATTTTTGGGATTGAACTTAATTTGGATGAGTTTCTGGTTTTTTGCAGTTTTTTTAATATCCTGGCTTGTCCAGCCGGCATCTGCTCCCCTTTTCATGGCTATAGCAATAATTTTAGGGATTTACTTTACAAACACACTCTACACGATTTTTATGCAGAAGCAAAGCTTTAAATCCATTTTTAGCGCAATTAAGCTGAATATTCTGAAAATTCATCTGTTTCTGCTGCCGTATATAATTATTGGCTTACTGTTCTTTATCATTATAAGATTAGGCAATCTTCTTAAATTCAGCTATTCGCCAATTTTGCTTGGCTTAATTCTGCTCGTTTATTCTGCCGTCGTCAGGTACTATGTTTCTGCACTGGTTTTGCATGCGGGAAAACCCTAAAACCGAAATCTTTATAAATTCCATATATACTTTATATATAAAACTATGCTTTTAATTAATGAAAAATATATAAAATATATATAAAATAGCTATGTTTCATATATGATGAAGTACACCAAAAAGCTGATCAGGACAAGCGGTGGCTTGGTTGTCAGGGTACCTTCTGACATAGTCAAGGTGCTAAATTTGACAGAAAAGGACTACGTTGAGATTGACCTGAGCAAAATAGATGTCAAGGCGCTAAATAAAAAATCGAAGTAATAAATATGTAATATAAAAATCAAAATCAAAAATTTATAAAAAATGAGCATAAAAAAAAGAGGTGTAAGCAATGTATTAATTTCAAATTCAAAAGCACAGGCAGCCATATTCATAGTATTTGCATTGGTAATAGTGCTTACCGGCTTGCTTTACTTCTTTTACCAGAAACAGGCTGTTGAAAAAGAGGTCGAAGTTGTTCAGCCGGGGTTTATTCCAATAAAATCATATGTTGAGAATTGCATAAAAAATGTTGCAGAGGACGGTTTGGACAAAATCGGGCTAACCGGAGGCTACATAAACCTGCCGCAGGCAATAAGCAACAACCCAAGCTCGTATCTTTCAACATTTCCAGGATCTGAATTCAAAATTCCGTATTGGTGGCATGACGGAACTGACGCAGTCCCAACAGAAGATTTCATAAGGCAGCAATTAACATTACACATTAAATCAGAGTTGAAAAATTGCATCAATAATTTTGCCCCATTTGCCAAGACGTTTGAGATAAATGAATTGAAGGAAGCGGATGTTAATGTGCAATTCAACGATAATGACGTTTCTGTCGGCTTGAAATATCCACTTGAGGTTATAAGCAAAGAAGGAAAACTGAAACAGCTTATCCAAAAATTCAGCTACACAACTCCAATCAGGTTCAAAAAAGTGTACGAGCTGGCAAAGTTAGTCATGGACAGGGAAAACAAGGACACTTTCCTTGAAAGAAAAACCATTGACCTTTATTCCATCGACAAGGATATCCCGACAACAGATGTCGAGGCGACATGCAGCACGAAAACTTGGCTGTTGAGCAATATAAAAGACGAATTAAGGACATTGCTGAGAGTTAATATCCCGTACATCAAGATAAAAGGCACCAACTACAATCCTAACATTTATGTTCCAAATCCAAGCGGCGAAAGCACTTTTGCAGGCTCATATTACCAGCAGCATTATGTGTGGGAAATAGACAAAGATGCAAGCATGTACAGAAATATGAAAGTTGCGTTTGCATATGAAAATTGGCCGATGCAGATTTATGCGCGTCCAAGTGAAAATGGGATTTTGCGCTCAAATGCCCAAAAAGGAACTGAATCACTTTCATTCTTGTGCCTGCACATATGGCACTTCACCTACGACTTAAATTATCCAGTTTTGGCCACAATTTCTGACCCGGAAACAGAAGCAAACAAAGCTTATCAATTCACATTCCCATTTAAGGTTAATATAGACCACAACCAGCCAAGCAGAATCAATACAGGCACAACCTTGTTTGAAACAACTCCGGATTTGTCATCAGAGGACTATTGCAGCACAGTCCAAAATGAAATAACAGTATTCACAGTCAACAATGCAACCGGAGACGACATGAGAGATGTCAATCTTACTTTTGTCTGCGGCAGGTTTTATTGCGATATGGGACAGAGCAACTGGCTAAGCCTGGGGGCGGCAGCAGGGGTAACAAAAAGATTTCCATACTGCGTCAATGGAATAATAAAAGGCACAAAAGACGGATTTGCAGAATCAAAATCATTCATGCAAACCGATGTTGACGGCCGCTCTTATATTTTGTCATTAAACCCCGTCAAGGCTTTGAACTATAAAGTTGTAAAGCATCTGCTTTCAAACCCAAGTGCTGCAGAAGAGCTTTCTTCCAATGAGAAGGCATCAATCCAAATAAAAGGAAAGGATGTCGGATACGAAAGTTTTGCTGTTTATCCAAAAGAAGTTGATGCTCCGCTTAATGTTGCTGACGGCAAGGACGCGACATATGAAGTAACCATTTACCTCACTGACGGCGAAAATATAATCGGAGGATATGTTGGAGACTGGAAAGTGAGCAAAGATGCCTTAAAAGGCGCTGATGAAGTTGTATTCCATGCCATAGAGCAGGGACCTGCATCAGACGATGACAAATTTTTGTTTGTATCCGGTTTAAGCTCTTATTCAAAAAATGTCCCGGCACCGGAATTAAAATGATAAAAATTATGAATTAAAAAATAAAATCAAAAAATGACTAATAAATTAAGAGACTTCATAACGATATTCCTCCTTCAATTAGTTATAACTCTGCCGTTCTATACAGCAAGCGTATATGGACTGACAATTTCAAATGCAAGAGTTACAAAGGTTACATCAAACTCTGCGACAGTTGAGTGGAACACCGATTTGATTTCAAATGGAAGGGTTAAATACGGAGAGACAACCGCTCTCGGCTTTACACAAAGGCATGACGACTTCGTTGCAAATCATACTATAACTGTTTTCAATGGCATTAACAGCGACACATCATACCTCTTTAGCGTTGAATCAACTGATTTGGCAAACAATAATGCAATTGACAATAACTCGAACAGCTTTTACACATTCCATACAACAGACATAATGCCGCCGCCGCAAGTCACAGGGTTGTCGGCTTTGTCAGCGACATCTAACTCCATATTATTGTCGTGGAATAATGTGACAGCGTCCGATTTGAACCATTATATTATTTACAGAAATAGGATTCCTGTTGCTAACGCAATAACAAACAGCTTTAATGACACTGGGATAAGCTCCGCTTCAAGTTTTAGTTACAAAGTTTCAGCTGTCGACAACAGCGGCAATGAAGGCCCGCAATCAGACACTGTAATTGCTTCAACACTTGGAATTGATTCAACCGCTCCTGTGATAAGCAATGTTGATGTCTTGCCTGCAACAGACACAACAGTAAAAATAAAATGGGTTACAGACGAAAACTCAACAACAACAGTGCTTTTCGGCATAAACAAGACAGACAAATCAAAAGGCTTGGTGGAATTAACCACAAACCATACAATGCTTTTAGATGGACTTGTAAAGGGCTCTCAATATGTTTTTGTTGTCAAGTCGTGCGATGCCTCAAACAATTGCGCAATTTCTTCAAATCAAACATTTACTGCGGGAAAAGACACGGCAATTCCTTTCATCAACTTGTCAATTCCAAGATATGTCAATCGAAGAGCAATCGATTTAATCGGCTCCACGAAGCCGTTCTCTTCAGTCACATTGTTTGTCAACAACATGAATGTCCCGATAAGAAGCCTAAGCAATAATGAAATTGGCAGCTCTGGCAAGTTTACTTTTAGCCAGATACAATTGCAGCAGGACAACGTCATTAAAATTGTGGTTGTTGACAGGTTCGGCAACAAAAACCAGAAAATATTTCAGATTGGAATTGACACGGACAGCCCGGTAGTCCAATTAAGTGATGTCCCATCCCTCACGTCAAAAATAGAGTTGCCAATAAGCGGAACTGTAAATGAGCCGGTTGCAATAAACGTTTTTGTTGACGCCACTATAAATCAAGTGCCAACGCCTTCCAAAGTTGAAGACCTAACTGCCGCAAAAGTAGGGCAGAACTCTGTTGAGCTGCACTGGAATGAATCAACAGACAAGGATTTCAGCCATTATGTTGTTTACCGAGAAGATGCAAGCCCGATTGCGATAACAAAACCCGCTAATTTTAATTTGTTTATCGACGCGTTGGTGGACAGCGGAAAAAGCTACACATACCAAATTTCCCAAATAAATATTTTTGCAAATGAAGGCCCGAAATCCGATTCCATAACTGTGACAACATTGAAGGGAGGGGCAATCCTAAACCTCAGGCCGGCAGATGTTGATATTTTTGCGGACTTCAGAAAGCCAGTCCTTACAAAAAATGCAACCAACAATTTTAATTTTACAATCAGGCTGAACAAAGGAGATGGCACTTACAATTTGAAATTAGTATTTACCGATAGAGCTAATAACAATGTTGTGCTGGAAAAAACAATAACGCTTGACACAAAAAAACCATCGATAAAAATAATAAGCCCGCCGTCAGGCTCATTGATATTTGAAAATGTAGCAAATGAAATTGACGTTGTTGGGACAACAAAGCCGAATTCTCGCGTTCATTTATTTGTTGACAGGACGCCATTCAGCTTTTTTAATGCATCGCTTGAATTGAGCGGCTTGCCAAATGAAATCCAAAATCTTCCAGAGGCGCAGCTTGATGCCAAATGCCGCTCAAAGATTGTTGCTTCATCATTCTGCAAAACAGGTGCTGATTTCTCTGTCGATGCTGACTCGCAAGGCAATTTCAAGTTTGAAAAAGTTGATTTGACAGCACTATTTGGCGGGGCTGCACGCTTATCGGAGGTGCCTCCGACTGAATTTACAAACCTGCCGCTTAATCCAGAAGCGCAGGAATCCAAAAAGACAACCCTTGTTGTTATTGCAACAGATTCAACAGGGCAAAGGGGGGTTGCAACCCAATCAGTAAGCATAGGAACTTGCTGGAGCGGCAACCAAAGCTGGGATGTGATTCCATTAACCCAATACCAAAGTCCAACTTTGCTGAGCACTGAAAGATTTGCAGAGGGAACAGAAACAATTTACTTTTATTTTAACTACTCATACCTTGGAAGGGGCACAGAATCAAAAATAACAGGCATATCATTGGCAAAGGCATGCGGCACAAGAGAGGTGATTGACCCGAGATTTAACGTAAGCTGCCAAGTTTTACCTGCGGGAAATTCCCCTACAAAATTGAACAAGGAAGGAACTTTGTCTTATTCCGCAATCACGCTCAGCAGATTCCCCGGCATGGACCAGTTTTTGGCAAACGACTGGAAAAGTTTCTTCAAGGCGATAAACAATGAAATGACATTTCCGTTCAAGGTAAGGATAACCTACGAGCATAACATTATAGATGAAAACGGAGTACAAAAAAAGATTACAGAAACACAGACAACCTGCGAGCAAGTCAGCTATGTGGTTGACAAATCAATCATTGACCCGAGAAAAGTTCTTCCTGACTGGCTTCTTTTTGACTTTGTTGATTTCCTGCAAAGCTCGATAAAAACATTGACAGATGTGCAGGAAAAAGTAAACCAGCTGCTGAATTATGTTGCAGTCGGCTGCTTGACATCATTTGGGCTGACTATTGCTGTCCAGCTTTACAGAAGATGGGTTACTTTTTGGGACGAGAAAGCATACAATGTCTTGAAAAATGTGCAGGATGTCGCGAAAGTTGCAGAACTATTCCAAAAAAATCCGCTCAAGACATCAAGCGAGGACGAAAAAAATTATTGCGAAGACACTATAACAAAAATTGCAAAAGCAAAAGGAAACTTCCAGATGAAATACATGACTGATATCGACTTGAAAAAATGCTTTCCTTCATCTGCTTCAGCATGGAATGCAGAGGCAAATATCTATTCATTGTTCAGGTGGAGCTGCGACAGGGTTTTCGGGCATGCTGCGCCTTCAAGATGGACTGAAGCAAAAAGCGACAATGAATTAATAAACAAAATACAGAGCGGGGACGGATGCGCTGTTGATCAAAGCGTAAGGGGACAGCCTTTAAGGGCAGAAGATTGCAGGACGCTTATTGCATCGTCATTCCCTCAGCTGAATAAAGATTCGTATAATGTTGGCGACAAATGTTTTAAAGTGGATATACGGGGGGGTAAAGCATTGTACAAACTAGGGCAATCTATAAGCAATAATCTATACGAACTGGAATTTGTCCCGGGTTCCGGGGCATTGATTAACATACACTACGCAGTAAAAAAAGACGATACAAATTACCTCACAGCGTCGTCCAAAAGCTGCGCAGAACTTTGCGGAGTAAATGCAAAAGCATCTTCCAAAGATTTGGTTTTGGACGGCAAGACGGTATTCTCTTCCAAAGACCCAAAAGACAAAAGCGGAAATGAAATTGTGCCTTACTGCACGACTGTTGATAACTGCAGAAGCTGGAATGCAAAGAAAAAAATAATTGGTTCAGACGGAACTGTCCATGAAATAAAATATGCAACTACTGCTGGTTATGCAAGCAAAATTTCAGATAAAGATGCAACTCCAACTCCTTGCTTTTATGATGCCGGAAAATCTGTCAATGTTGTCAGCGATTCCCCTGCAACAAGAGAAGAATGCTGCTGCATAAACGCCAAGGAAACCAAAGTAGTCACGCATTATTACCAGCCGGATGATAAACCACAATACGAAACATTAAGCCCTGTTCATGAATCAAAATCAGTTCCAGGGCAACCCCCACAATCTAAACCTAAACCAGGAGGCGAAGGCGAAGAAAGTTATTCTGACATGGATTGGAGTTACAGATATTGGAAAGACAAGTTTGAAGCACAAGGAGCAGACGGAACAATACACAAGGAATACAATCCAAACAGATACATCAGTGGAAGAGACCAATCGGCATGCTTTGGGCAGAACAATTTAATTTATGATGGTTTTAGCAGGACAGATGGAAAAGTTTTAACTGTTGACCCCTTCAGAGATCATGTAGCAGCGTTTATCCCATGTGTTCATCTTGCAGGAATAAGCAACAGGATACAGTTCATCAAGAATTTAATGACTTCAATGTCAACTTGCCTCATACAGGTAAGAACAACCGGAAGAGGAGATGCAGGGGCATGCAAGGAATTGTTCACACAATATTTGTGCGGGGCTATATGGCAGGTTATAAGGGCAATTGTTGATGGGTGTGCTCCCTCAGGCGCTGGAATAAATACCAAACCAGAAGATGATTATTCGCTTGGAACTTACCTTAAAGCAGGATTCACAGGACTACATCAAAGCGTATCTGATTTGCAAAGTGACATAACAAGCGAATATGGAAATGCAAAACTGAATGAATTGGTTGGCACAGGAGAGGAAAGCATAGCAAGAAAAATCTGCTTGGGAGCATTTGGCTATGACTGGGAATTTAACGTGAAAAATCTCGTCGATGCCGCATACACAACGCCTTTTGCAACTTTAGTCCAGCCAATAACAAGGTCGAGAGAGTTTTTGACAGTTGAGCCAGTATCTTTAAGGCCAAAATATGAATACAGGGCTTCATGGATAATAAACCCGGGCTGTGATTTTGAAAGATATGATGTTTATTTGACATGCGTTGGAAGAAAACAGCTTGACCAGTATCCAAATTCCGTTAATTGCGGAGCATTAGGAGCGCCTTCAATCGGATACACAGGAGCGATAGGAACATCCCAGGGGTATAGCCAGTGTGACTGCATAAATCTGCCTGATGAAAAAGTTGGTCCTTTGGTTTTTACAGGAAAATTAAAGCAAAATATTTTGGAAGACAAAGCCATCCCATCAGGGCAAAGATTACAAGAGTCAAATTACAGATACGACCACTTAAAGTTCGTCTTAAGGACTGACAGAAAAATACCTCCAAACATTAAGCCAAATTGCTTCCCTCAGGGCTTTGACAATGGCGTGTTTTATTTTCCACTGATAGACAAGACTGCAAGGGATATCGCGGATTGCACTGTTGACTACCTGTCTGGTGTATACAGTTGTGGTGAAGGCACAGCTTTCTTCAGCAGGAAAGGAACTGCAGAATTGAATGAAGTGAGAATCAACGGGCAGAATGCAAATGACTTCAAGGAAGAAAGTTCGGGTAAGCCATTGGAAATTACAGCAAGAGTTACGAAAACCGGAAAGGACAAATGCATTAAGTTTTCAATATCGCCTGATAGGATAAATCCGGAGTACAGATCTATTACGTTAAACGGTACTAGTGAGGTAAGTGTCACATTGACAGACAGTTTAAGAGTTGCTGCTGGACTCGCAGGAAGTGTTGAAGCAAGAAATGTTTTAACAAACCTTATATCCCAAAACAACCAAGACCCTGTTTTGGTAAGCGTCTCATTTATTGACGGGGATGACAACAAGATTTACAGCAAAGGGGATAAAATTACTATTGATGGCTGGATTGTAGATTTACAAGAAGGAATTGTAAAAGAAAGCGGGAATCAAAATCCTGATACAAAGATTTCATTAAATAATCAAATTATACAGATAGAAAAAGGCAATGCAAAGATAGAAATAACAGGTGTCACATATATATCCTCTCAAACTGGTATATGGGGTGACAATGAAGTAATAAAAATAAATCCCCCGCAGCAGGCAACTCAAACCACTCAAACAAAAACAGTTACTGTAGAATTATTCCACATAAAAGAGGATAGGGATTCTTACAACAACGCTGACGACTGCAACCTGAATGACAGAATAACAATTTCACGCCCATATACTTTTACAGTCAGCGATAAAAGAGCCGATACAAGCAAATTGGCGCCAGTTATACAAAATCTGAGGATAAATCCGCCAAAAGGGAATCTTATTGAGATTTCAGCAAAAATTACGCATTCGTCCGGTATAGCGAAAGCTGAAATTACGATTTATGATACCGATGGTAATAAAATTATAGATGCGGAGCCTATGAGTAATGTAAACAGCGAAGTTGGATATCTATATAACTTTGACACAACCGGCAGAACTAAAGGGCAGTATACTGGAAAAATTGAAGCTACACGAAATACAGTTGATGCTGCAGATACAACCAACACAAAATCTTCCATAAATCTTAAATTTGAGTTAAAATGAATAAAAATGCAACAAAAATATTTAATTCTAACTAGTTTAA
>Ga0105164_10001840_pt1 | contig 13334 bp, 10 predicted proteins | sample VDWuncwatermetaG_FD_89674 | JGI IMG/M metagenome (GOLD analysis project Ga0105164, IMG submission 89674) | Wastewater microbial communities from Netherlands to study Microbial Dark Matter (Phase II) - VDW unchlorinated drinking water | ecosystem: Environmental > Aquatic > Freshwater > Drinking...
CCCCTGATCGAGCTGATCGATGTCACCAAGACCTATCGCAGTGGAGAGCTGGATGTCGAAGTGCTGCACGGGGTCAGCTTGAAAATCTATCCGGGCGAGTTCCTCGCGATCATGGGCGCGTCGGGGTCGGGCAAGACCACGCTCATGAACATCCTCGGTTGCCTCGACCGGCCAACCACCGGCACCTATCGCTTCATGGGCGAGGACGTTTCGGGCTTCGAACGCGACGCGCTGGCGCGCCTGCGGCGCGAGGCCTTCGGTTTCGTCTTTCAAAGCTACAACCTGATCGGCACCGCGTCCGCGCTGGAGAATGTCGAGGTGCCCGCGGTCTATTCGGGAATGCCGGCGCGCGAGCGCAGCGAGCGGGCGAGAGTGCTGCTCGGCTCGCTCGGGCTCGGTGAGCGCCTGGCGCACCGCCCCAGTCAGCTTTCCGGCGGGCAACAGCAGCGCGTGTCCATCGCCCGCGCATTGATGAACGGCGGGCGCATCGTCCTTGCCGACGAACCCACCGGCGCGCTCGACAGCCAGAGCGGCACCGAAGTGATGGCGCTGCTGCAAGACCTGTCGCGCCGCGGGCATACGGTCATCCTCATCACCCATGCGCTCGACATCGCCGCACAGGCGCAGCGTGTCATTGAAATCAGGGACGGGCTGATCGTGAGCGACCCCGGTCCGCAGTTATCCGCGCAGCCCGCCAGTCAGCCATCGTTGCTGCAAACCGCGCAGGGGCAAGAAGAGAGCGGCGCTTCTTTTCTGGGGGGCGCGTTTGAGGCGGCGAAGACCGCGCTGCGGGCGCTGCGCGCCAATCTTTTTCGCACCGTGCTCACCCTGCTCGGCATCGTCATCGGCGTCGCCTCGGTGATTGCGATGCTCGCCATCGGTGACGGCGCCAAGCAGGTAGTGCTGGATCGCATCAGCGCCATGGGCACCAACCTGCTGCTGATCCGCGCGGGTCAGGTGAATCGCAGAGGCGGCGGCAGTGTGGTTTCGCTAATGCCGGAAGACGCGGACATGATTGCCGAGCTGCCCAATGTGCTCGCCGCCGTGCCCGAACTGGGGGGCGGCGTCACCGTGCGCGTCGGCAATTCCGACTATCAGACTCAGGCGACCGGAACCTCCGCGGACTTTCCGCTGGCGCGCAATTGGCGGGTCAGCAAGGGCGTGTTTTTTTCTGCGGCGGACGTCAAGAGTTATACCTCGGTGGTGGTACTTGGTCAGACCGTCGCCGACAAGCTGTTTGCGAAGGACGTGGAGCCGCTCGGTCAGTACGTCGTGCTTAACAATGTGCTGTTCCAGGTCATCGGCCTGATGGCGGTGCGCGGCGCTTCGCCGCAAGGGCAGGATCAAGATGACGTGGTGCTGGTGCCGCTCACCACTGGCGGCTTGCGCCTGTTCGGCCAGCGCTTCCTGCGCAGTATCACCGTGGCGGTGGACGACGTTGCACGCATCGACGAAACGCAGGACGCCGTCACCACGCTGTTGCAGTCGCGCCACCAAACCCTGGATTTCCAGATCCGCAACATGGCCTCAATCCTGGAAACGGCCACCGAGACCCAGGATACGCTGACCATTCTGCTCGGCTCGATCGCGGCCATCTCGTTGCTGGTGGGCGGCATCGGCGTGATGAACATCATGCTGGTGAGCGTGACCGAGCGCACGCGCGAGATTGGCATTCGCATGGCGACCGGCGCGCGCATGAGAAATATCCTGCAGCAATTTCTCATCGAGGCGCTGGTGGTATCTCTGCTCGGTGGCGTGATCGGCGTGTTGGCCGGCCTGGCGGTCGCGGCAGTCATCGGAACCTTCGGTACGCCGGTCAAGTACTCGCTCGAGCCGGTGCTGTTGGCCTTCGGCTGCGCCTTTGCGACCGGCGTCCTGTTCGGCTACATGCCGGCACGCAAGGCGGCGCGAGTGGATCCCATCGTGGCATTGGCGACGTGAGCAGGATGATGTTGCGGTGGCTCACATCCCCTTTTGTTGCGCTCGTTGCGCTCGCCGTGCCGCTCACGCTGGTGCTGGGCGCTTGCGCCATCACCGGCAAGACGCCGCTACCGGCAATCGCGTCCAACATGCCGCTGGCCTGGGACGAACGGGTGCCCTCTGACGCCGCCGCAGTCGCGCCTGACTGGTGGCGCAGTTTCAACTCGGAAGAGCTGCCGGCGTTGATCGCTGCCGCCCTCGACGCCAACCCCGACCTGGTGATCGCAGCGGAGCGCGTACGCCAGGCCGAGGCGCAAGTCCGGATCGCGGGCGCGTCGCTGTTTCCGCAACTAAGTTTCGGCGCGGGTACCGCGCGCCGCGCAACCCGCCCGGATGGCGGCGGCTGGAGCAGCAGCGATGGTTCCAGCGCCACCTTCAGCGCCAGCTATGAGATTGACCTGTGGGGACGCAACGCCGCAGGAGTGAGTGCGGCCGAGTCAGCGCTGCGCGCCAGCCGCTTCGATCTCGAGACGGTGCGGCTGACGCTGGTGACCGGTGTTGCCAGCGCCTATTTCCAGATTCTGTCTCTGCGCGGCCGCCTGGTGATAGCGCGTGAAAATATTCTCATCGCCGACCGCGTCTTCGCGGTGGTGGACGCCCGCGTGCGCCACGGCGCCGCTTCCGCGCTCGACCACGCGCGCCAGCAGGCGGCGCTGCTCGCGCAACGCGCCGCCATTCCGCCGCTCGAATTGCAGGAGCGCCAGACGCTGTTCGCCCTCGCGCTGCTGCTCGGCAGAGCGCCCGAAGGATTCAATACGGGACTGAATGCCGCGGGACTCAATGCCGCACACCTCAATGAAAATTTCAGCGCTGCGGACTCTACTGGGGCCGTAAAACTGACCGGTCTGACGGTGCCGCGCGTTGCGCCCGGACTTCCGGCAGATTTGCTGACTCGCCGCCCCGACCTTGCCAGCGCCGAGGCGCAACTGAGCGCCGCCAATGCCAACGTAGCCGCCGCTCGCGCTGCGCTGTTGCCCGGCATCCAGCTCACGGGATCGGCGGGACTCGCGAGCACAGTGTTGCTCAATTTCCTCAACGCGCCCAGCGCAACTTGGGCGCTGGGCGCGGCGTTGGTACAGACGATTTTCGACGGCGGGCGTCTGCGCGGCCAAGTCGAGGTGGCGGTATCGCGCGAGCGCGGACTGGTCGAGAACTACAGAAAGTCCATCCTCGCCGCACTGGCAGACGTCGAGTCCGCGCTGGCCGCCAACAGCCGTACGGCGGATCAGGAGTTGCTGCAGGAACAAATTCTGGTACAAGCGCGGCGGGCGCTGCGCCTGGCGGAAATCCGCTATCGCGAAGGCGTCGACGATTTACTGACCGTGCTGGACGCGCAGCGCACGTTGTTCCAGACCGAGGATCAACTCGCGCAAATCCGCCTGTCGCGGCTGCAAGCCTCGCTCGGCCTGTTCAAGGCGCTGGGTGGGGGTTGGGTGATGGCCGAGCCATCCAGATAGCAGGGTAGCTGACTCTTTGGACGTTGTTTCCGCCAGCAGGAAGCTTGCCTGTTCACATCCCCAGAAAAACCGCGCTATGAGCGCTGGCGTACAGAGTTGGCGGGATATTCGGCGTACTTTCGATGAAAATCGTACCGCACCGCACGATTTTGGAGCAAATGGGTTTTATCAGTGCACAGTCTTTTTACCTACACCAGAGGAGTAATCATGAAACATTCAATGCTGTTAAAAAAAATGAAACCTGCGCTGTTGCTCGCGGTTATTGCGACGTTGGCCACCGGCTGTGCGCACCGGGATTATGATGAGCGTGAGCGCCACTCGACGCGGTCGGCTGAACCCAGTTGGACTGGTCCTGCCGGTCCTGCCGGCCCCACTGGCGCCACGGGTGAACGCGGTGCTACGGGCCATACCGGCGCACCCGGCGTGGCGATGGCCGGTCCTGCCGGCCCCACCGGTGCTACCGGTCCTGCAGGTATGCAAGGCCCGGTGGGTGAGACGGGCGTCACCGGCAAGATGGTGAGAGGCCCTGCCGGCGAAGCGGGCCCTGTCGGTGCCACTGGCGCGCAGGGCGCTACCGGACAAACGGGCGTTCAAGGCACCAGTATGGCGGGACCTGTCGGCCCAGCGGGACGTACCGGTCCTGCGGGTGTGCAAGGCGTAGCCGGCAGCAGGGGTGCTGAGGGACCGACCACGGTCGGCCCGGCCGGCCCGGCGGGTCCTGCCGGCGCCACTGGCGCGCAAGGCGGCAGAGGGTACACGGGCGCCCAGGGCCAGACTGATCTGGCTGGCGTCAGCGGCCCAAGCGGTGCTACCGGCGCCGTTGGCAGCCAAGGTGCGACCGGTCAGACCGGCGCCCAAGGCCCGTTGGCTGGGAGTGGCAGATGGAGTATGTACCGGGAGTACACGATCAATGCCAACGAGCATGACATACTAAGTTCTGAGCGCTACAAGACGAAGGAGATCGCGGATTACATGAATCAGAATCCGTCCGCCCGAATCGCCCTCGACAGCGCTAACGAGCGTGCCGTCGGTGAGGTTCGCCGTTCGTTGATCAGGGCTGGCGTGCCGTCGAACCGGATTCAGACGGGTGCGTACGGCGAACCGCCATTCAGGCGTGACAACCGGGTCGTGGTGCTGGTCAGCAGCAACTAATCCGGTTTCAGCGGTTGAGATAGCCGAACGGCGCGATCTTGTGATCGCGCCGTTCGTACGTGTGAGTCAGGAGAAAGAGCGTTGCTTCTTAAATCGCTGCATGCCCCTCTTCCCACATGACATCAGCTTTCTGCTGGGCAGCGGCGGATAGCAACTCAATCAGCGGATGAGCGCGCAGCCGCAGTCCCACCGGGGGCGGCGCGTCCGCGTCTGCTGCGTCCGGTTCAACGCCGGGCTGATTTTCTTCTTGAGGGGCGGTGGCAAGCGCTTGCTGCAGGCGTGCCAGCGCCGCGGGAATATCGGCGGCGAGCAGGGCGCTTGGCACGGTGCCGCTATGCCCCGTCATCTTCAACAGTGCCACAGCGACATCACCAAACAGGGTGATGCTGCTCCACGCTTTACTATGAAATGTCACCAGCATTGTTAGTTTACCGTTGGAATGCTCCGTGTAAAACAGTTTTTACGCCCAAAATAATACCGCCTCTGTACGGCTCCGCACATAGTTTTCCGCAGATGGCGCATACACTTTTACACAATGATTCGCGGCGTGAGCCAAGGCGGCGAAATGAGCGCCTGATATTGATGATGGAAAAATCACAACCATGAAACAAACATTGGCAACGAAGGTGTGGATACTGGCGCGGCTTTTTATGGTCGCCCTGCTTTGCGTCGATATGGACATCGCTCATGCCGCCGATGCAGGTGAGAATTCACCCGGGGCGCTGCGTGCCAAGTACGATACTTTGCGCGAGCGGCTTGCTCTTAACCCGTTCAAGCGACCGCTCCATCTGGACTCCAGCGAAGCCTCCAGTGAGGTGGCGGGCGGCATCTACGCGGTTATAAATTCCCCGTTTGCAACAGTGGACGCAGCGCTGAACAGCCCGGGTAATTGGTGCGACATTCTGATGCTGCACCTCAATACCAAGTACTGTCGCGCCTCCGCTGCCGGCCAGGGAGATGTACTCAGCGTCAGCATCGGCAAGAAATACGATCAGCCGCTGGCGGATGCCTACCGCGTGGTCTTTGCCTATCGTGTCGCCGCCCAAACCCCGAACTACCTGCAAGTCAGGTTGCATGCAGACCAGGGGCCGCTCTCCACGAGCAACTACCACATCATGCTTGAGGCGATCCCGCTGGAAAACGGACAGACGTTCATTCACTTCTCGTATTCGTATGCCTATGGATTGGTGGGGCGGCTGGCGATGCAGGTCTATCTCAGCACTATCGGCAGAAACAAGGTGGGGTTCACCGTTGCCAGCGTGCAAGCCAACGGCCAGATCCTCCACATCGGCGGCATGCGTGGCGTGGTGGAGCGCAATACCATGCGCTATTACCTGGCTATCGAATCCTACCTCGGCGCCTTGTCCGCGCCGCCGCCGGCGCAGCTTGAAAAACGCCTCCAGGCCTGGTTTGCCGCCATCGAAAACTATCCGCGTCAGTTGCATGAAATGGAACAGGACGCCTATCTCGACATGAAACGCATGGAACACCGGCGGCTCCAGGCCGAACTGCCCGTTGCGAACGCTGACCGGTTGAAGGTTGCAATTCCGTAGTGCTGTGCGGACGGAAATGCGTTAAACAGCAGCGGGAATGGAAGTCGGTATCAACTTAACAGGAGTATCAATCATGGGAAAATATTTACTGGGTTGGCTTTTTGGCGTGCCGGTCATCGTGCTCGTAATTATCTATTTATTGTTTAACTAGGCGTGTTCTCAGTGAGGTAGCGTGCGCCATGCGCACGATTAATTCATTTTGCCGCTCCGTCGTTGTTCTCCGGCAAGTTCCACGGTGCCACAGTGAGCGTGCGCATGGCGCACGCTACGGAGTGGATTGTGCATGAGGGCACTGTCCTGCCGGAAGGCGTTGGTGGTTAACATCTCTATGTGCGCTATCGCACAGAATCCTCCATTTCATCAGCCTATCTTCCGTATTAGTCGGCATTTGGCGACGCAGGATTGTATCGAGCGCCAGGATTGAATGCCGCAGTTCAACAAGGCTAGCGCCTACGTACTTTTTTACAGGAGGTATCATGAATATGCTATTGAAAAACGTGTTGGCGGTGGCCGGCGTGGCGCTGGCCACGCAAGCGGCCGCACAAATCACCTTTTATGAACGTGAAGGTTTTCAAGGCCAGTCTTTCACCTCGGAGAACCGGGTCAACAATCTTGAGCGCTATGGCTTCAATGACCGCGCTTCGTCGGCCATGGTGCAGCGCGAACGTTGGGAAGTTTGCGAAGACGTCCGCTTCCGCGGTCGCTGTGTCGTCCTGCGTCAGGGCAGGTATTCGTCGCTGGCCGCGATGGGTTTGAACGACCGCGTTTCATCGGCACGAGTTGTGAGCAGGAACGCGCGCATCAATGAGAATCGTTATGCACCCGCTCCGGTGATGACGGCACAGGTCACCTTTTATGAACATGATGGCTTCCAAGGCCGGTCTTTCACCTCGGAAGAACAGGTTGGCAACTTCGAGCGCCATGGTTTTAATGACCGCGCCTCATCGGTCGTGGTGACCGGCGCGCCGTGGGAGGTTTGTGACGACATCCGCTTCGGCGGCCGCTGCGTCGTCTTGCGTCCGGGCCGGTATCCGTCGCTGGCGGCAATGGGTTTGAACGACCGCGTGTCATCGGCGCGGGCCGTGAGCAGGGACACACACATCGATGAGAATCGTTACGCCCCCGCTCCCGGTACAGCCCGTGATTACCGCCGCCGCAGCAACGAGCGGCTGTACGAGGCTAACGTCACTTCAGTGCGTGCGGTGGTCGGTACACCTGAGCAGCGCTGCTGGGTCGAGCGCGAACAGATTCCTCAGGATCGCAGGAACGCCAATGTTCCCGGCGCGATTGCCGGCGCCGTCATCGGCGGCATACTTGGTCACCAGGTCGGTGGCGGACGCGGTAAGGATGTCGCCACTGCCGGAGGCGCTATCGCTGGCGCATACGTAGGCGCCAACGTCGGTCGCGGTGGCGGGGCACAAACCCAGGACGTGCGGCGTTGCGAAAACGTCCCCAGCCAAGCCAGGCCCGAATACTGGGATGTGACCTACGACTTCCGCGGTCAGGAGTATCGCGTGCAGATGACCGCACCCCCCGGCCCCACGGTGACGGTCAACGAACAGGGCGAACCACGCGAGTAATGCCTTGACGTAGCGACTGAGCACGGCGGCCCTGCGGGGCCGTTTTGCTTTTCAGCCTGCGCGAAAAGCCAACAAGACTACCCGCCGCCCTATGTGTGATACCGCACAGAAATGCTTGGGTAAATGTAGGTAACATGTAAAAAGCTAGGGTTGCTGTCGTGTTCTGTTGACAGCAATCATGACGTCGACTTTGGTTATCAAACTGGAGGCCGCAAAATGCTGAAAATTCGTCACGTATTGATTACGCTGGGGGTGCTGTTATCTCCAGTGGCTCCAGCTGCTGCTCAGGTGAGCATCGCTATCGGGGTTCCACACGTAAGCATCGGCATCAACTTGTCGTCCTACCCTGAACTCGTCGTCGTGCCAGGTTACCCGGTCTACTACGCGCCACGACTGGGAGCAAACTACTTCTTCTACGACGGCATGTACTGAGTCTACCAGGATGACTATTGGTATGCGAGTTCCTGGTACAACGGGCCATGGTGGATTGTGGAGCCGGAGTTTGTGCCGCTTTTCATCCTGCGTATCCCGGTGCGCTACTATCGCTACCCGCCCGCGTATTTCCGCGGCTGGAGATCGGATGCGCCGCCACGCTGGGGTGACCACTGGGGACGTGATTGGGAAAATCGTAGAAGCGGCTGGGACCGATGGAATCGCCGCGATGCCCCGCGGCCTGCCTCGCTGCCTACGTACCAGCGGCAGTATTCAGGGGATCGGTATCCCCGCCAAGTGGAGCGGCAGCATGAGCTTCACCAGCAGAATTACCGTTACCAGCCGCGGGACCCCGTAGTGCGGCAACACTATCAGGAGCGGTCAGTGCAAAGAGCGCCTGAAGAGAGAGGTTCCAGGCAGCAGGATATCCAGCGTTCTACGCCACGTCATCAGGAGGCTCCGGCTACCCCGCGTTCACAGTCGCCACAAGGAAGAGACGTGGAGGTTCAGCAATCAACTCCAGCCTCGCCACAACCGGGACGCACTGGAGTTCAAGATCAAAAGCCGCCGCCCCAGCCAGGAGCAGGCCAGCGTGAACCGCAGGTGCCAGGGGCGGCGGGCCAGCAAGAAAGTCAGAAAGGTAAGGCCGCCACGCGTGAGCCAAAACCAAAACGGGAAGGGAAAGAGCAGGAGTTGGAACTGGAGCGGGAGCGGGAACGGGAGATGGAACGAGGTCGAGGCCGGCCGCAGTGAGTAATACAAGGTTCGTAGATTAAGCATGAATCAACAACAACAGGAGATTTAACATGAAACGTTTTCTAATTGCAGCGGCAATAGCCGCTACCACTGCCATCACGCCGGCACTCGCTGCCGACGTGGGTGTGTCGGTAACCATCGGCCAACCCGGCTTCTATGGCCGCCTCGACATCGGTGACTATCCACCGCCGCGACTTATCTACCGGCAGCCGATGGTGATCGAGCGGATAACCGTGGAGCGCCCGCCGATTTATCTGCGCGTGCCCCCTGGCCACGCCAAAAATTGGCGCAAACATTGCCGCAAATATGACGCCTGTGGTGAACAGGTCTACTTTGTGCAGGACAACTGGTATCAGCGCGAGTACGTTCCGCGTTATCAGGAACGCCACGGGGATCGTCGTGATGAGCGAGGCAATGATCATCGCGGGGACAAGAAGGACAAGAAGGACAAGAAGGACAAAAAGGACGATCACCGCAGCAATGATCACGACCGTGGCCGCAACCGCTGAGGAAGTGCTGAGGCAAAAATATTTCACGACTTATGTACGCTAACGCACGGAACCCGGCACTGCGGAAGAACATGATGGCTATGGCAATTTGAACATCGTGAGTTCACGATGTGTCTCAAAGCGTGCCCAATATTAATGCGTTACTCAATGGAGAATCTGATCATGACAACACTTAAAAGCATTTCCGCAATTTTCCTCGCCGTCCTGATGGCCACTGCCGTGGGTTGCGCCTCCACTGCCAAGCAAGAAGGCACGGGCGAATACATCGATGACACCGTGATCACCACCAAGGTGAAGGCGGCGATATTCAATGAGCCTACGCTGAAATCCGCCGAAATCAACGTCGAAACCTGGAAGGGTACGGTGCAGCTCAGCGGCTTCGTCAAACAACATGCCGACATGCACAAGGCGGCCGAGGTCGCACGCGGCGTGAAGGGCGTGCAGGCGGTCAAAAACGACATCCGGCTCAAGTAACCGCAGCCTGAGGCCGGCGCCCCGGCGCCGGTCTTTGCGGTAACGATGACGGGATATAAACGAAACGGGGCGCAAGCCCCGTTTTCATTTCCGATTCCAATTTCAGGAGATTTTCCTTGAAACATTCACTTCCCCTTTTACCGTATGAGTCTGCGGCGCTGGAGCCGCACATCGATGCGCGCACCATGCTGCTGCATCACGATAAGCATCACGCGAGCTACGTAGCCAATCTGAACGAAGCGCTGGAAAAATTTCCCGAATTGCAGCAGCGTTCCGCGACCTGGTTGCTGCTCAACCTCGACAAGGTGCCCGAAGCGGCGCGCACGGCAGTCCGCAACAACGCAGGCGGGCATGTGAACCACAGCCTGTTCTGGCGCGCCATGTCTCCTGCCGGGGGCGGCTTGCCGGCGGGACTGCTGGCAGACGCGATCAAACGCGACTTCGGCAGTTTCGAGCAGTTCAAAACGCTATTCGAAGAAACAGGCGGCAAACTGTTTGGCTCCGGCTGGGTGTGGCTCGCGCGCGTGCAGAAAGACGGCGGGAAACTACAGGTGTACACCACCACTGGCCATGACAATCCTCTGATGCAAGGACACTTCCCGCTGCTGGTCAACGATGTCTGGGAGCACGCTTACTACCTGAAGCACGAAAACCGGCGAGCCGATTATCTGAAGGGCTGGTGGGCGATTGCGAACTGGGAAGAGGCGGCGCGAAGGTTCGAACTCTCCGATCATTCCGCCGAGCAGGACTGGGAAGACGAAGGGGGTTTGGTTCTGGCGCCGGCGAAGTAATTCCAATTTTATTTCGAAGCAACAATGATTATGAGCGTTCCACGCACCAATGATGATGGTGCGTGGAACGCACCCTGCCGCGGCTGCATCAGCTTTGAGCCCGGTGAATCCGTACTTCAACCGCATGTTCCAAACGATCGTCAACCAGAGGAACGGTCTCGTCCCGCTGCTCAACGCCGTCAACCGTGACACGGGTCTTGTGGTCCGCGGCCTGTGTTTGAACAACGACGATGTGGTAGAGCGTTTCGCGGTAGCGATAATGCAGCTTGAAGGTTTTCCAATCCGCCGGGAGACAGGGTGCAAAGCGCAGTTTATCGACTTCCAACTTCAACCCCAGCAGTGATTCCACGATAAGCCGATACATCCAGCCGGCGGATCCCGTGTACCAGGTCCAGCCGCCGCGACCGGTGTGCGGTGCAACCGCATAGACGTCGGCTGCGACCACGTAAGGTTCTACTTTGTAGGTGGTGATCGCCGTCTCGGAGCTCGCATGATTTACCGGGTTGATCATGTCGAATAGTTCCCATGCGCGCCGGCTGTCGCCCAAGGCAGCGAACGCCATCACCGTCCAGATCGCCCCGTGCGTGTATTGTCCGCCGTTTTCGCGCACGCCCGGCACGTAGCCCTTTATATAACCAGGGTTCAACATCGATTTGTCGAACGGCGGATCCAGGAGCTGAATCAATCCGTGCTCGCGGCGCACCAGGCGACTATCCACCGCGGCCATCGCCGTGCGCGAACGCGCAGGATCGCCCGCGCCTGACAGCACGGCCCAGCTTTGCGCGATTGCATCAATCTGGCATTCGGCGTTGCGCGCCGATCCCAGCGGCGTACCATCGTCGAAGTAGGCGCGTCGATACCACTCGCCATCCCAGCCGCTGCGCTCGATATTCTGGCGCAATTGTGCGGCCTCTTTCTGACAGCGCGCGGCGAAGGATGCGTCGCCGCGCATGCGCGCAAGCTCGGTGAATAGCATCAGCACCTCATACAGGAAGAAACCCAACCACACACTTTCGCCCTTGCCGTCTGCGCCCACCATGTTCATGCCGTCGTTCCAGTCACCGGAGCCCATGAGCGGCAGGCCGCGCTCGCCAAAGCTGAGACCTCTCAGAATGGCTCGCACGCCGTGCTGGTACAGGCTGGCCGAGTCTTCCGAGCGGCGGGGCAAGTCGTAATACGAGTCCTCTTCGGGGTTCACCGCCCGGCCGTCAAGGAAGGGTATGGGTTCATCCAATACCCCGGCGTCGCCGGTACTTAGAACATAGCGGCACAGCGCCGACGGCAACCACAGGTAGTCGTCCGAACAGTGCGTGCGCACGCCGCGTTCAGAGGTGGGATGCCACCAATGCTGGACATCGCCTTCGCGGAACTGATGGGCCGCGCAGCGCAGCAGGTGCTCGCGCGCGAGCCTGGGCTCGGCATGGATGAGCGCCATCACGTCCTGTAACTGATCGCGGAAACCGAACGCGCCGCCTGATTGGTAGTAGCCGCTGCGCGCCCACAGCCGGCAGGCCAGGGTTTGATACAAAAGCCAGCCGTTGGTCAGCACATTGAGGGACTGATCCGGTGTCTCAACCTGTACTGCGCCTAGCGTGTGCCGCCAGTATTGCCGCACACTTTCCAGCGCGTCTTGCGCCGCCGCCGAGCCGCGGTAGCGCTGCAACAGCTTGCGCGCATCGTTGAGGTCGCGCCCGGCGCCGAGCCTGAAGATAAACTCACGCTCTTCCCCGTCGGCCAGATCGAACTCAACCTGGATTGCCGCGCAGGGATCCAAAGCGGCGCCCACCTTGTTGGAAAGGCGCGAGCGGGTCATGGCCGCCGGATTCGCCAGCGTGCCGTTGCGTCCGACGAACTCGGCGCGGTCGCCGCTCATCGTCGTATTCTGGGTGCGGCTCATATCGTCAACGTCGAAGAACGCAATCCGCTCGGCGAACTCGGTGTTATAGGCGTTGCGTGCATGGAACGCGCCGCTCTGCGCATCGATTTCAGTAATCACGTGCATGGCCGATTTCGACCGCAGGTCGCCCAGCACCCACTCCACGTAGCCGGTTGCCGAGAGCCGGCGCGCGCGGCCTGACTCGTTGCGCACTTTCCATACCGAGAACTTGAGCGCGGCGTCGAGCGCCACGTAAACCGTGAGCGCCGAGCTGATGCCGTCTTCCGCGTGCTCGAAGCTGCTGTAGCCGAAGCCATGCCGGCTGACGTAAGGCGTGGCGCCGCGGCTGGGCAATGGCGTAGGCGACCAGAAATGTCCGCTTTCTTCATCACGCAGATAAAAGGCCTCGCCGCCCACGTCGCTTACCGGATCATTGCCCCAAGGGGTCAGGCGGAACTCATGCGCGTTCTCGCTCCAGGTGTAGGCCATGCCGTTCTCGGAGATGACGGTTCCAAAGTGCGGATTCGCCAGCAAGTTCACCCAGGGCGCCGGTGTCACGTGTCCGTGAGCAGTCGTGATGACGTACTCGCATCCATCGGGGGTGAAGCCGCCGAGCCCGTTGTAGAAGAGCAGATCGTGGCGCGGGGGTGGCAGCAGGGGCGTGACTGACGGCGGGAGATCGGCCCGATGGGTCCGGCTTGGCTTGAAGCGCGGCAAATTCAGATGCGGTGCGCGCGCTTCCGTCAAACCGCGCCGGTTGATTTGGTCCACCAG
>Ga0105164_10001841_pt1 | contig 13329 bp, 12 predicted proteins | sample VDWuncwatermetaG_FD_89674 | JGI IMG/M metagenome (GOLD analysis project Ga0105164, IMG submission 89674) | Wastewater microbial communities from Netherlands to study Microbial Dark Matter (Phase II) - VDW unchlorinated drinking water | ecosystem: Environmental > Aquatic > Freshwater > Drinking...
CCAAGCCCGCTGAACCGCCTCCGACGACAATGATGGGATGAGTTGCCAAATTATTCTCCAACCGCCCTGGGTCGTCTCATAGGGCTTGTATTTGAGTGGGTCTCGACAATGACCTCAATCTCATCACGCTTCAGCCACCAACTATTATTCTGACTGCTGAAGGAAAAACCATCGGGCAATTTTTTGGACTTATTCCATTTCACGTTATGGCAAGCCGGATAGACTGGCTGAACGACATACATCCCCTCGGTCTCCACCGTATGGCGAGCTTCGTCTTCGCCAATCAAAATTTCATGAAGTTTTTCCCCGGGGCGAATCCCGATGTAGTCGACCTTACATTCCGGAGCGATCACATCAACCAGATCAACAATTTTGGTGCTCGGAATCTTTGGAACAAAGACCTCGCCGCCCTCCATCTGAGTTAAACAGGAAAGCACAAAATAGACGCCCTGATCGAGTGTAATCCAGAATCGAGTCATCCTAGGGTCTGTGACCGTGAGGTGACCCTTGGCTTTCTGCTCAAGAAAGATGGGGATAACACTGCCTCGGCTTCCTACGACATTGCCGTACCGAACGCAGGAAAAACGCGTGCCTTTCTCTCCGCTATAAGCATTCGATTGCAGAAGGAGTTTCTCCGCGCAGAGCTTAGTCGCACCATATAAGTTAGCCGGATTCACAGCCTTATCCGTACTCAGCGCCATGACTTTGGTGACACCGGTATCAATCGCTGCGTCGATAATATTCTTTGTCCCAATCACATTGGTCTGAATCGCTTCCATGGGATTGTATTCGCAAGTCGGAACCTGCTTCAACGCTGCGGCGTGAATCACATAGTCCACGCCATTCATGGCCCGCCGTAGTCGGTCCTGATCCCGGACATCACCGATAAAATACCGTAAATGATCTTGGTTATAGCCACTCACTCGCATTTCATGTTGCTTCAATTCATCTCGTGAAAAAATAATCACCTTTTCCGGAGCACAGAATTGATTGAGAAGATCCACGCACTTCTTCCCAAAGGAACCCGTGCCACCGGTAATTAAAATGACTTTATTCTTAAATTCCTGTTGGATTTGCCGGACCATAGGTTTCGATAAATGGATTTGATTGATAGGCTTCATAAAATGGAGTGTCCCTAATTGATAGTGATTATGAAAAACGGGGAAAAGTTCCCAGAAATGGGGCTAGTGCTCTAAACAAGTCACCATTATTATTGTATCGACCTTCTTAAGTGGGGTAAAGCCATCAAACTCTTCCACCGTGACTTCAACACAAAGCGCCACTTCTTCAGCTCGCAAATCCAACGCTTTGCCACCATGGGAGATCCCTTAATCGTGCCTATGGCTCCCGTAACGGGATTATTCGGTACAACATGACGTAATTTAATGCCACGACGCTTCCACCAGTACGCATATTGCAAGGCGTTACCTTGCGGCTTAGGCGTCAACTCCGCCACAACCATTTGCATGAGCTCGGAGGGAGAAAGCGGCCGATAGCAGGCGTCAAGGTCCTCATAGAAGGATCTTCCTACTAATATGGACGGCTTCCTCCAATAAGTGGCTTCAATGCCAATCGTCGATCCAAAGGTGATCACCTTCTCCGAGGCCTCAAGTAACGCGTAGCTATCGACTGACGACTCAGGGGCAATCAAGCTAAAGTTTCTGCCACGCAAGGACGCTAATTGGCGATTTTGCGCACAATCAAGGCCCGTTAGATTGGGATGCGCTCTCAAATAAAAGTGGATTGAAGGATCCTGGCAGTGGTCGAGAAGATACTGAATCCCATCGGTTTGATTCGCAAAGAAAAGGTTATCCCACCCCGGCGCGACCACAATCTCGTCCTCGCTGGACCCAAAGATAACGATATTTCGTTTTCTTCGGTCAAACCCGTCGGGCAAACTCCCTACCGTCTGTTCTCTTAGGTAATTGCAGAGAATCTCTTTGTTGCCGGAGCGTGTTCTCTCGAACCACGATCTCGAAAGCGCCTCGGCCTCAGTGTCCGAACTGAATGATTTCTTCCACCGCTGAATGCTACTTTTAATAAAATTTAGGTCGACCCCATTTGCATTCTCCAAAAGAATATACTCTTGAAAGTTATCCCGTTCGCCAACGATACATTGAATGCCGGACCCGCGTGCCGCCATGAACGCCGCGTTGTAGATGACCGACCGGCCATTAAAGACATAAAACAAATCCGGCCGAGTTTCTTGGATCAGCTGCGTAACCGACTGATGGACCGCTGCGAAGCTCATGAGCCCTTTGACGATAAAATCTCGGTACTTTAGGACATCAGGCTCAGTATCTCGGCAGAGCGCCGTGATGGTAGAGGATGCCACCGCGAGGCCCGCCGGCAACCCATTCCACTTAAATTCTCGAACCTCAGAAATATTTTTAAATGTCGGAATCTGGTGGACGGCTAGAGGAAAACTGAGCTCAAGCTGATGCCGATTTTCTTGGGGGATATTCACCGCGTCAAGCGTGTTGGTCGAGATGGAATGGCATCCCAAACAATCGAGAAAGTCATGCGTGGGGTTAGCGTCACACGTCAGTAGCTCACCGTTACATTGCAGAGCGTGCACAACATGCCCCTGCGATTGGTAATCGGCGACAACCTCAGCATCCACTTCATGATGCCCCGAGCTACAGCCAAAAGGAGTAAATGCTAAAAGCTTCATTCAGTATGATTGCCAGATTAAGGTTAGATCTAGGGGTATGTTATTATTCTATCAAATGCGGGTAATAATTGATGGCGTAGTTTACTCCTCGGCTCCTACCGGTGGAATTTATCGTTACTTTAACGAGCTCATCCGTCGACTCAGCGAGCTTCCTGATACCGACGTCGAGGTTTACACACCGCGCACCACGACGCTACCTCCCCAGGGGCCCCACATTAAAATCCATCAAGATAGACTCCCCTCCGGTAGTTTCATGCCCAATGGGTGGGTCAAAGACCAACTTTCCAAACTCAAAAAATTGATTCAAAAGAAGTTACTCAATCGCGAGATGGGTGGATTTCAATCTGGAGATGCTGTCTATCACTCGACCTACTACACCCCATCTCCGTGGCCCGAGCTTCCGCAGGTAGTCACCGTCTACGACATGATTTCTGAGAAATTCCCTGAGGACGCGAAACTCCCCCATAATATTGTACTCAGCGCCGCAAAAAGAAAATCCGTCCAAGCCGCAAAGCGAGTCATTGCAATCAGCCAAGCAACCAAAGATGATCTGTGCGAGATTTATGGGATCAGCCCGAGTGTCGTTGATGTCATTTACTTTGGCCTCGACCGATCTTTCTATGCCAAGGCCGCAACCCTTGGAGAAAAACAGGCATTGCAGAGTCGCTTTAAGTTGACTGAGCCCTATGTTCTCTATGTTGGTGGCAGACTGCATCATAAAAACTTCAAGCGTCTTGCTAGGGCCTATGCGGCCTCAAAAATAAAATCCAATTACCTACTCGCCGTCGCCGGGTTTGCTTGGGATGAAGAAGAGAAGGCCTTACTCAAGTCTTTGGGGATTGAAGACCGCGTCAGGTGGATGCCCTATTTAGATTCGGAGCTCCCAGCGATTTATCAAATGGCTTCGCTCTTTGTTTTTCCAAGTTTGTACGAGGGGTTTGGCTTGCCTCTAATCGAAGCCTTTGCGGCCGGCACTCCCGTAGCAGCTGCCAATGCCGGACCGTTTCCAGAACTTGCAGCCGGTGCTGCCTACCTTTTCGACCCTGAAGATATCGATGCGATCACTAAGGCTTTGGAAACCATGGTGGACCCGAAGCTGGCTCAAGAATACCGGAAGCGGGGCTTAAAAAGGGCTGAGGATTTTGATTGGTCCATCGCAGCAGCCAAGACCAGAGAATGCTATCTTCGAGCGATGGGTGAGTCGCTCGATCCTAAACGATGAGAGTATTTTTCCAGAAAGGCATTGAGGTCATCAGGCGTCCCTAAACCGTGCATCTTGTCCTGGTGAATCTCGTAGATGCCAATTCTTTTGGAAATCCTAATCAGTTCATTGTAGACGGGACAGACATAGAACTCGTTATTAACTCGATGGCCCGATCGAATCATCGATAGGCTGGCGCTTAGATAATCCTGCACCGTTCTAAAGTAATAGATTCCTACTGTTGCATGGGGGCTAATGGGATTCTTTTCTGCAACTTGAATCACGCTGCCCTCGTCGTCAACCGCGGCATAACTCCACTTCGTCTCGGTCGCCTGAAATGTCATGATCAACCCATCAACGGATCGCAACTTAGCAGCCCTTAAGAAATCATCGACTGAGCATTCAACCCATTGATCGGAATTCGCAATCAGAAGGGGAAGGTCCAGGCGAACGTGATCAAGCGCTAGCAACGTGGTACAGGCTGCCCCTTCTGTCACCGCAGGAACCGATACAATTGAACACCCGGGAGAAAGCTCTTTGAGCTGCTTCTCCAGATTAAACTCTCTGAGATGCTGCTCGTTGCACAGAAAAGTGAAATGCGCTTTGAAGTTCTTAGGAGTCATATTTGATATGACCCACTCAATCATTGGTTTACCAAAAACCTGAGTCAGAGGCTTTGGAAGTCGGTAACCCGCCTCATAGAAACGCTGCCCTAGGCCCGCCATCGGAATAATCACTTCGACATCATAGGCCTGATTGGCGACTCGTTGATCTCTGCTCTCAGCGTACGCAAGCTTCTCTAAATGACTTTCAATTTTCTCCAAGGTCACTTCCGACGGCGATGCGACAATCATCACATGGGCGCCGGACTGCTGAGCGGAATGAATTCCCGCCGCAGAATCTTCGACTATCAGAGTCTCATGAGGCGATAACCCCAACTTCTGGATGGCTTGCTGATAGATCCTTGGACTTGGCTTCGACTCACCCACATCTTCGTGGGAGAGTTTCAGATCAAAGTACGGGTCTAACTCCATCTTATGGAGCATTAAATCAAGTGTCTCTCTTTGGCTATTGGTTGCCACACCAAGTAGGTACCCAGATTGTCGTAAATGATTCAGCACCCGTTTGATCTCATCAGTGGGTTGCCCAAATTCTGCGATGGATTGTCGCGTATAAACCTGCTTCATCTCGTTAACAAACGAATGAAGTCGTAGGGGAAGACCCCGTTTCTGGGAAAGGATTTGCAATTTTACTTTTGTCGGAAGGCCATTGTAATAAGCGAGATGCTCCTTCTCCTCAATATCAAATCCAAACATGGCCAGCGCACGATTTAATGCCTCATAATGCCAAAGAGCGGCATCCACCAAAACGCCGTCTAAATCAAATAGAATGCCTTTTATCATTGACGTTGCGAGTCTGAGATTGGGTAAATGAAGCCTAGAATTATTTTAGTCGAGTGCGGGAATCTCAGCCAGTAAAAAGGGGTAGTCAGTAGTATTTGTGGGCTAATTTGCAGTCACTTCCGGTGAAGCGCAGCGCTTATCGCGCAGTGCCGACTTCGCAACCGGCAGGGACTCCATCTACTTCAAAATGCTGTAGGGGTTCTCGGCCTTGTCCACCAGAAACAGGGCGGGCTTTATATTATCCTTAAAGACCTGATCGATGAGCGAGGTGTTAGGGTAAAACCCACCTTCGGAAAAAGACCTCGGACTCAGTTCAAACGTAAAACCAAAGATTCGATGTTTATCATAAGCCCAATCCGTCGTCTCTCCCGATGCCAGATAGAGCTCACTGATTTTCATTGGCTTATACTTAAGATCGGCTGCCATCTTTTTGCCCATCCATTCAAAGACGAGGCGATCCGCCGAATTTTGAACCTGATCGTAGGTATAGCCATAGGGCCATAACACCAACTCACTGAACGAATGGTACGTTAGAAGCACAGTCGCACGCTTGCGTTTTTCAATAAAATCTCGAATGGCTTTCGTTTCAGGTTCCGAGAAAGGATTTGGTCCATGGTACACCGGCGACAAGGGATCGGCACTTGCCCCAGGCAGAGACCAACCCGCGTCATAGTTTCGATTAAGGTCGACTCCAAAAACATCAGACCCAAAATACTTTCCTAAGAAACGACGATTCTTTCTCCAATAAAGCGTTCCTGGCTTCGTAAGATCATACTGCAACCCATCTGGATTAATCACTGGGGCAATCCAAACCTCGCGATGATCAAGAAGATTCTGAATGATGGGATCGGTACCGTAGTGATCCGCCAAGTGCTCCGCTAATCTCAGAGGAACTTCCGCGCTCAGATATTCTCGGGCATGGTGGCATCCCAGAAAAACCGCCGTGGGCAATGAATCGTCGATAGGATTGGACGACAAACGAATCGCCCAGATGTCACGTCCCTCCAAGCTTTTTCCGAGGCTTAATACTTTAGCAATCTTTGGATATTTTGCAGCAACGGATTCTAAGGCAGCATGGGATTGGTCATAATCTCTAAACCCTGTCGGCGGTCCAAAGAACGCTTGCTCATGAAGCCGACTCTCTGCAATCGCGTAGGCTTTGAACTTAACCTTTTGCCGCTCGAGAATCCTCTTCTCATGATGTGTAATCACCGCATGAACAGAATCTGGACTCACTCGATCAATGGCAACGCCAAGCGTTGTGATCTTAGTTCTTTGCTCTTTGTTGGAAGCCTGAATTTCCGCTGCAAAAAATTCACTGGCCAAAGATAAATGGCATAGGCAACTACCCAACGACATCAGTAAAAAAAGAGCCCTGAACATCGATGCCCCCATCCCAGTCGGTTCAAACATAACATGAGCTCCTAGCTAAGTTACGTTCAACCGTGCCCAACCGTTAACAATTGTACTTCTTAGATTCCAAAGGCGCGTTCCTAATTGACTGAAAGACCCCTAAAATAAAGACAGACCAATAGATTAGTTTTACTAAGATTTCACACCCTCCCTGCACCGACAATTCAATAGACAAGTATGCTTCCAAAAACTGAAGATCAGCTTCTGCGTGCTAAGACTCTATTCGAAGAGAAAAAGCTCGTCGAATGCTACAACATCTTACGCCGCTTCTTTGATCGGATCCCCTTTGCGTTTGAAGCGGGACATTCTGAGCATATCGGCCGCTTCGGCAGAGTGTTACTGGAACTAGGCAAGGAATATGAACTGAGCTTTTACGCGAGAGAAATTGATCGAGTGTACCAAGCAACTCGCAATCCCCAAGTGGGTTATGCGCTTGGTCTGATCCACATGAGTTGTGATAAACCAAGTTCTGTGTGGATTAGTCTTTTCGAAGAAGTGTCCCGGCATGAGAACGCCGGAATCTTTCGAGACAAGGCAAAAATGTGCTTACTTCATTCTTATATCGCAAAGGAGGATTACTCCTCGTGTTGGACATTGCTTAAACAAATCCAGACCAATGGTGATCTTGAGTTTGATATTCTCATTGATATTTGGGAGGCCGTCATTCTCCGTCGAGAGCGTAAGTTTGAGCCGATGGACAAGACGCTAGCGACAGTGTTTGCTCGTATTCGGGAACCGAAGTATTGGTATCCCTATTTTTCAGCTCGAATCGTCCAAGCACTTTCATTTATCGACCGCAAGCGAGACCAGGAAGCCCGCACCCTACTTGCCGAAATCCGAAGTATTTTTGAAGCACACCCTTTTAGAACGGTACATAGACAAATTGATTCTCTGGAAAAGCAGATTAGGTCTGATAAAATGCCTAAGGAGATTTATTTAGCTCATCGCGATGAATACACTGAAATTTTTACAGAGACGGCAAGTATAAAATTGAGATCCTCAAACCCAGCCGAGCAACTTCTTTTAGCTTTATTCAGCCAACAGCGCTTGTCCAAACACCAGGTGATCCAAGTACTTTACCGGCGAAATTATCAATCAAGATCAGACGATGCCTTGATCTACTACCACGTTCATCATTGCCGAAATCTTTTAGAGTCTCATGGATTACCCCGTGAGCTTATCAGCACCTTTCAAGATGGATACCAATTACAATGTAAGGTTACTCAAGGAGGCCCTAATGCTTCTCTCTAATCGATGTCAATTTGGGTTGCACACCTATGCTCTACTTTCGCTATTAGCCATTCCATCTTGGGCTGAAACAGTGATTCAGCGCTGCGCAGGGTCTGAAGGGCCAACACCCTGGACTGATGTCACATCATCTGTGAGACCAACGTATAGTATTTTGGGCACCATAGGGAATGTGAAAGAATTTCTTATCTGGGAGACAAAGAATACGATTATCTACCGAACTGATAAGAATGAAGTCATCGGACGAGACCTTGTTTACCCGACTTCAACCAACTACGGCCACATGGGCGGATCGCTTCTTAGAATCATGGACCCTAATGAAAGGCGAGTCCTTGACCGGCAGAATCGTGTTTATGACACTGTCCACGGAGAGTCGAGTGCCATTGACGCATCGTGCGCCTACAGCCAACCCATTGATTGGCGCGGAGACTCCATATATTCTGCGACCACGAGCTACGACACTCGGAAGCGGATTTTTACTTTTTCAAAATACGATCTCCAATCTAAACAGTCATCGACTATCTGCAGTCTATCAACCCGCGAGGAGGATAATTACCAATTAGCTTCGGGCCATAAGGTCCCTCAGGTTGTTCTTTACTCAACTCAGAATTTAGCGCTAGGCACTTTTGTCAGCCTGGCTAAGGTTGACCTAAACCAATGCAAGATCACATCCGTCTATTCGTACGCTCAGAATCCGATGAAGGGACGCATTCGGAAAGTTACCTACTCTCAAGAAGCTGACACGGCTCAGATTGAGTTTGAGGGGCCAAATGGAAATCAAATCCTGCTAGACCAGGGCGGGCTATGTTCTGTGATTGATTCTGAGAATCAGAATATTGTCAGCGTGAACCAAAATCCCTATTTCCCGGCCTGGCTCACCTGGAATCATGCGGCTAATCCCACCTTGATCATGTCGGTCCAGCAGCAAATTTACTCGCTCAAGATTTTGGAAGGATTTCCGATCGAATCGCTATTGGAATCTGATATCTGGATGACGCAGAGTATCGATAGCCTGTTTCTAAGCCCGAAACTTGTCGGGCGAAACCGAAAGTGGGTTTATCAAATTCCAATTTCAAATTTCCTCAAGCAAACCCCGCGCTACGGAAACTAACCATTGCGCTGCGTAGCGTCGATAAAAGTCAACATTGGTATTTTGCGTTTTGCGTGATCAGTGTGTTATGTTTTGATTGACTTTAATAGACGCCAAAAATGAACGAAAGAAATAACACACAGCTCGAAAGAGCCAAAGCGCATTTCTATTCTTGGCGCTTCACGGAATCGTACAATATTCTACGTCTATACTTCAGTCGTTTGCCGTTTCAACCCGAGCGGGAACACGCCGAATACATCGGTATTTTTACGCGCGTCTTAGCTGAACTCGGCAAGAGTCGCGAACTTGAGTTCTACATGCTTGAACTTGAAAGACTGCACCGAAGGACTCCGACGCCGTTGATCGCATTTCAATTAGCCATGGTCTATCGCAACCTGCCCCAACCCAGGATTAAAGAGACCATTGCTCTTTTAGAAAAGCTTGTCAGCGATCCCTCAGCCAAGGAGTACCAAATCAAAGCCAAGATGATGCTGGCTCATTGCTATGATTGGCTTGAAAGTGACACCAAGCATTGTCGCGAAATTATCGACTCCATTGAAGACCCCGAAGAGAGAGATTTAAAGATTATGTTGGATCTTTGGCGAGCAAAATTAGACCGAGATGAGGGGAAACCTAAAAAAGCGTTACTCATCCTAAACTCAGTTTTAGATGAGTTAATGCTACCTCATGATTGGTACTTGTACTTTAGTGCAAAGATTCTTTTAGCGGACCTGTATCTCGGTCAGCGTAATCTTAAAGCTGCACAAGCTCACCTTGTCGACATCCGAGATCTGCTCACGGGCAGGCGATTTCGCGCGATTGAGATTCAGGTGGAAGCCTTGGAGAAGCGAGCTAAGGAAGCTGGATTAAATCTAGATTCTCAGACACGTCCAGCGCCAGAAGATTTATCTCGGGCATCCTTACGACGTCCGACCGAAGTGAATTTACTGGGACTCTAGAAGGAGGGGACTATGCATCACTTAAATGCCTTGGCTGTAATGACTCTTGTCGTTGGCCTACTCGTCGCCAGAGTTCAAGGAAAAGCCATTGAGCCATGCGGCCCTGGAGATGGCCCTCAACCACTCGTTGATATCACACCAGTTTTTGGAACAAAGGTCCGGTTACTCCCGAGCCCCACCGACGGCCAGGCTATTTCGCTACTCGAGCCACAACGACAGGCTTGGATCCAAACGACATCCGGAGAAATCTGGGAACAGGAATTGCAAAGTGCAGGAGCTACCAAGTGGGTTACGGATCAGTCACTCCCGATATCGAGAGTGATATCATCTAACGCGCGTTTTGGATTAGCCTCGGATAATCACGGGCTCACCCATCCAGAAGCTGGGCTCAAATTATTTGATAGACTTCTCGGCAAGCAATGGACTCAGATCGAAACGCAACCCTCAACACCTCTCTACTGGTATCGTAACTCGCTCTACTATGTTACCACCACTAGCGTGGCTCAGACTAAGATCCTACGCGCTTACCAATACGACGAAGAAAAGCAAACTCGGAATCGCTCCTGCGAACTCGAACTCGATAATTCCTGGACGCTCTCTAAGGGGCATAGTTACCCGCTGGCGTTCTTCCACCGAAATTCAATATTCAAATCTCGCAACTACACTCAACAAGCTCAGTGGAATCTCGAAGACTGCACCGTTCAGCTCAGTTTATTACCTCAAGGGCAGAATGGCCCCGTTCACGAGCTCTACCAATTCGTGGAAACAAAATCGCTCGTCGCCATCATTGAGGGCAACAACAGCTCATTACTCTATCAAACTCCCAGATCCTGTACGCTCATTGAAACTCCCAACGTATTCGCTGTCACATCGGCGGGGAATCGAAGTCAGCCACTCTTCATGCAGTTCTCGAAAGAAAATGGTGCCTATCTAGTCTTTGTCGAGCAACTCCAAAAAGCCAGAATCCTTGCTAATCTTCCTATCGTCGAGCTCGATGAGAAAAGGGTTCAGCTCAGCCAGGACGGGCAAACCATCTATCTGATGCCGAAGCTGGCCAATGGCAGCACCCCATTGATCGAAATCACCATGACAAGATAGATTAGGCAGCGTGGTAGTTTTTTGAACGCTTTGCCCACGTCCAAAACAGACAAGCAAAGCCAAATAAAACGACAACCACCACACCCAAAAGAAAGAGAACACCCTGGTTCGCTGCCTTGACTAGTGGTGATGAAGCATTACCTCCGCAAACCGAACAAGCAAATGCCTCGTTGGCCCTTAAGAGAAGGACCATCAAAAGACCGCTCATCGTCGCCCATTTGGTCAGAAACCAACGAAAGTAAAAAACCAATCCGATTAACGCAATAACGCTACCAATCCCAAACCCAAGGTAAAGCCCTTGTTGTGTCTGCCCATAATACTGAAACGACCAGCCAGCAAAGCCGCCCGTAAGAAGGATAGAAAGTGAGATGAACGCGGTATGAAAGATTCGTAAAGACATCCTACCTCTATATCATGATCGTCGTTGCAAGCAAGAAAACGAAGAAAATCGCGGTCAACGCCAAGCTAGCGTAAATAATTTTCTTCTCATGATTCAAGTGCATGAAGAAAAGAGCGACTAGCGTCGCTTTTATCGACGCAACGAATAACGCGACAGCTATCGCCGTCCCGACAGGAAGGTGTAGATACGAAACACCCACCGTGACGATCGTTAGTATCATTAAGGCAGTAAAAACCGTAAAGTAGATTTTGATCGACTTTTTAATTTCTTCAACCGACATCTCACCGCTCATCGGAGAGCTCCCTTCGTTAAGGTAAAAGATACAGCATTGGGAATAAGAAAATCCAAACTAGATCCACGAAATGCCAGTACAAACCCGCACATTCTATTCTACCGGTAAATTGCTCAGGACGCGAATGCCACATTTTACTGCCCGGAAGGAGTAAATAGAGGTTCACAACGATTCCACCGATCACGTGAATGCCATGCAGCCCCGTCATCGTAAAATAGATCGCAAAAAAGGTATGAGTTGACGGGAAATAGCCATGATGAAATTTCGCGGTGTACTCAATGTACTTAATGACCAAAAAGCCAAACGAGAGAAGAATCGTTAAGGCCATATTAATTTGAAACTTCTTAAAATTCTTAAGCTTCAATGCGGCCCAGGCCATCACCATCGTCACACTCGACGTGATGAGCACAACGGTGTTGAGTGTCGCCAGAGGAATATTCAATACCTCGGCTGCACTCGGCCAATTCGCTGAGCTGGTGCGCAGAATGATTAAGGTCGAAAATAGGGCTCCAAAGAGCATGACTTCGGAGGCCAGAAACAACCACGTCCCTAACTTCCCATTGGTTACCCCAGTGGTGGGGTTCGGTCTGTCTATATAGGGGATTAATTCCAACATGCTCAAACCTCCTTAAGGTGTTGCGGCATAAACTTATTATCTGGCCCATACGCATAGGGGTCTCGATAAACTTCAACCGGCGTCGGAAAATTCTCGTGTGGAGGAGGCGTTGGAGTGGCCCACTCTAAGGTCGTTCCGCCCCATGGGTTATCTGAAGTCACGGGCTTACCACGTTTCCAGCTGGTCAACATATTGTAAATGAACGGAAGCTGCACGATGAATAGTGTAAACGCCGCAATCGACATGATCACGTTGTACCCTTGAGTTGCGCGGCCATGTGCGTAGACGTTCTGATCGAATAATCGACGAGAGACGCCTTGCAGCCCCATCGGGAACATCGGCATAAAGATAAAGTTCATCGCAACAAACGATCCCCAGAAATGGATCTTGCCTAAGGTTTCAGACATCATTCGGCCTGTGACCTTGGGATGCCAGTAATACACACCCGCCATCAGCGCAAACAATGTCCCCGGGGCGACCACGTAATGGAAATGTCCAATGACATAGTAGGTATCATGAAGATGGATATCCGACGCAATCAGTCCCAAGGGCAAGCCAGTCAATCCGCCGATCGCAAACATCGGCAGAAAGGCCAAGGCGAATAGCATTGCAGTATTGTACCGAATCGATGAACCCCACAAGGTCATCAATAACGTGGTTAAGATGACAACCGAAGGGATCGAGATAATCATCGTCGTTGTCTGAAAGAACGTGCTCAGGGTCGTCCCCATTCCCGTCATGAACATATGATGCGCCCACACGATAAACGACGTGAACCCCAGGAATAAAATGGAATAAACCATCGTCTTATAACCATACAGAGGCTTACGAGTGTTTGTCGTGATGATCTCAGTGACAATACCAACCGCTGGCAAGATCAGAACATAGACCTCAGGGTGGGCCAGAAACCAGAACAGATGCTGCCAGAGGATCGG
>Ga0105164_10001842_pt1 | contig 13329 bp, 8 predicted proteins | sample VDWuncwatermetaG_FD_89674 | JGI IMG/M metagenome (GOLD analysis project Ga0105164, IMG submission 89674) | Wastewater microbial communities from Netherlands to study Microbial Dark Matter (Phase II) - VDW unchlorinated drinking water | ecosystem: Environmental > Aquatic > Freshwater > Drinking...
CCCGCTATGGTGTGCAATGTATGATTCCTTAGGTTCGGTTGGGATTTTGAGCGCTGGAGCTACGGCTAATGCAAACTTTAATATAGATGTAACAGGCGATATTCCTACTGCTTGTGAAAGCAATTGGCTTGTTACCGTTACCAATACAACCAATACCGATTCAAAAAACAGCAGTTGCGGATATGGTGCCACCACCATTGACTTAGGCGCTCCCGGTACAAACATCACCTCCACCTACCCTTCCAATTCCTATTCGGCTATTTCGGGAACATCAATGGCTACACCACACGTAGCGGGAGCCATTGCCTTAATGTACTCCGTTTTTTGTCCGCAGTTTATTATCAATTACAAGGCTGATCCGGCAGGTATTGCACTGATGGTTAAGGATTCACTGTTAGGCGCAGTTGATCTCATCCCATCTATGAGTGCAGGAATTACCCTGACTGGTGGGCGGTTGAATTTATTTAAAGCTGTAAAAGCTGTTCAAAATTATTGTTCGCTTGTTTCTGTTGGTGATATTTTACCTTTTCACGATTCTTTTGAAATTACAAACGTGTATCCAAACCCGGCCAATAAAACACTAAACATTGTTTACAATAGTTCTCTGCTATTGGGTAATCAAATATCTGTTGCGCTGGTAAATGTATTGGGTCAGGAAGTGAAACGCATCAAAATGGATAACAACGCCTCGGGGATACAGCATCTTAGCATGGATCTAAATTCCATTGAAAAAGGGGTTTATTTTGTCAATATGAATGCTAACGATAAAAAATCCAATGTCGTAAAGGTTGTTGTTTATTAGTATTGGGCATCAAAGGATAAAAAATCTGCTGATATTTTGATGCTACAATAGGAGACAAATACTTAACATTTGTTTCATACTCTCTTATCATTAAAAAAGTCTCACTTTAACCTTACAAACGGCTGTTTTTTAGCTAATTAACCCCCATTGTTTCCTTTTTTTTCTTTGAGACGAAAAAAATGTTGTATTTTTGTCCCCCTATATAAAACCCAAAACTAAAAAAGCAATAAAAATGAAAAAAACCTTACTTACTTTATTTACTGTCGGTTTGTTTAATTTCGCAAATGCGCAAGTTAGTGCCTACACTTTTGCAGGCAGCTCTGGAACGTATACAGCGTTTTCAACAGGCACCTCAATTGCAACAGGCATACAGGATGATAGCGTTATCACTGCAAAACCAATTGGGTTTACTTTTAATTATAATGGTACAAATTACACCACCTTTGGTGCAAATATAAACGGATGGATATCTCTTGGTTCAACTGCGCCAGTTAGCAGCTATACTCCAATCAGTAGCGGAACAACCAATAATGTTATTTCTGCATTGGGCAGAGATCTTCAATTAGGTTATTCTGCAGCAGGTAGCTATACATCAGGTAGCCCAACAGTTACAATGGCTGTAGGGGGTACTACCGGTTTTGTTGTAGGTGATTTTTTTGTTACTTCTACAGGATTTGCACCAGGAACAACTGTTACAGCAGTAGGCGCAACAACACTTACTCTTTCTGCTAATGCTACCTCAACTGGAACCGCTGGCACTTATACGGTTATGGGAAATATCCAGTATTTAACTGCCGGAATAGCTCCTAACAGAACTTGCACTATTCAATGGACACGTGCCCGCAGATACAGTGCTACAGCATCGGTTTACCAAAACAATTTTTTTAATTTCCAGATCAAACTTACTGAAACAAGCAATACTATTGCATTTGTTTATGGTCCTTTCCAAACCAACTCCACTTCAAGTAAATATGAGGTTGGTCTTCGTGGAAGTGCAAACACAGATTTTAATAATAGAAAAACAACTACTAACTGGGCTTCAACTACAGCAGGTACACTTAATACTGACACTTGCAGCCTTACCACAACAGTTAAACCGGCTTCTGGTCAAACCTTTACCTGGACGCCTCCACCAGTTTGTACCGGTGCTCCAACGGCAGGGACAGCTTCTGCGCCAACAAGTGCTTGTAGCGGTGTAAGTTTCAATCTTGTGTTAACCGGTTATACTCCAAATGTTTCAGGTCTTACTTTTCAGTGGCAATCATCAACTTCCTTAGGTGGAACATATTCAAACATTCCATTAGCTACTACTACAACTTTTGCAACAACACAAACAACTACAATGTATTATAAATGCATGGTAAGTTGCAGTGGCGGAACGGCAGTGGCTTCAAATATTGTAACTGTAACTTTAACTGCTCCTGCAAGCTGCTATTGCACACCTGTCCATTCTGTTGCATGTAATACTACAAACAACATTGACAGCGTAGTTATAGTAGGTACAACGCTTTCGAATATACAAACAGGATGCACTAGCACAAACGGTACAGCATACACTGTGTATCCGGCAACCGGAACTACAACTGCATCATTAACAGGTGGAACTATTTATACTTTTAAAGTTACAACTACTTCTAACAATATCATATCCGTTTGGATTGATTATAACCAAAATGGAACGTATGATGCAAGCGAATGGAACCAGATCAGCACCACTTCGGTTGCAAACACTCCTAACTACGCCTCCATTACGATTCCCTCCTCTGCTACTGCAGGCCTTACAGGAATGAGAATAAGAAGCCGTTCAAACGGAAGTTCAAACGGAAGCACCGATGCTTGTACAAGTTTTGCAAGCGGTGAAACAGAGGATTATAAAGTAACCATAATTGCAGCTACCCCATGTACAGGTGCACCAACTGCCGGAACAGCTTCCGGTCCGACTGGGGCTTGCAGCGGGATAAGTTTTAACCTTGTATTAACAGGTTATTCTTCAGGTGTTTCTGGAATTACTTTCCAGTGGCAATCTTCATCTACAATAGGTGGAACCTATTCAAACATTAGTGGTGCAACTTCTCCAACTTATGCAGCATCATTAACAGCAACAACTTATTACAAATGCCTTGTAAGTTGCAGCGGTGGAACAGCAGTAGCTTCAAATATTGTAACTGTAACGTTAAATGCTCCTTCAGCTTGTTATTGCACGCCTGCATCAACAAACTGTTTAACTACTGATAAAATTACCAATGTAACGATCTCTACAATTAACAATACAACCACTTGTGGTACTGCCGGTTATTCGTCATACACTACTCCAACAGCTACCTTTAACCAAGCTGTTAGCTACCCTATTACAGTAACTGTTGGCGCTACCTCACAGTATGTTGGGGTTTGGATTGATTATAACCAAAATGGAACTTTTGATGCCTCTGAATTTACTTACTTAGGTACCGGAAGCTTAACTATTACTTCTGCAATTGTTATCCCCGGAACAGCCACGTTAGGAGCAACGAAGATGCGTGTTAGAACAAGATGGAATTCCACATTAACCGGTGCAGATGCTTGTTTAGCATATACTTATGGAGAAACTGAAGACTATGCAGTAACTATTGCTGCCGGAACAGCATGTACAGGAACCCCAACAGCCGGTACAGCATCTGCCACTAATGATTCAGCTTGTAGTGGCACGAGCTTTAACCTTATATTAACTGGCTATACTTCCGGTGTTGCAGGAATTACTTTTCAATGGCAATCTTCTTCCACTTCAGGTGGAACCTACACCGACATTTCAGGTGCTACCACAGCAACCTACGCAACAACACAAACAGCTACAACTTATTACAAGTGTGTTGTAACCTGCAGCGGTGGAACTCCTGTTAGCTCAAATATTATTACAGTACATCTGACTCCAATTATGAATTGCTACTGCACCTCAAATGCAACAAACACTTCTGACGAAGATATTTTTAATGTTACTGTTGGTACCTTAAACAATACTTCAACTTGCCTAACAACTGGTGGTACAGGGTCTGTATTGAATAAATATTCAAATTATACAGCTGTAGCTGCTCCAATTCTTTCAAGAACAGCAGCTACCTCTTTTTCAGTTTCAATTGGAACTTGTGGCACCTCAGCCTATACAAGTGCATTTAAAATATGTATCGATTATAATAAAAATGGCTCTTTTGCTGAAACTGGAGAAACAGTTTATACATCAGATACCGCTACAGGTGCATATACAAAAACCGGTACCTTTACTGTTCCTACATCAGCATCAAGTGGTAGTACATTGATGAGAGTTGTGAATACAGAAACGGACTTTGCTAATACAATTGACTCTTGTGGAACTTATGGTTACGGTGAAACAGAAGACTATTTAGTAAGCATTCCTTCTCTTGTTGGAATTGAAGAAAACGAAATGCTTAATACTATTTCGGTATATCCAAACCCAACAACTGGTTTATTTAATATAACTACAAGTAACGCTAACTTTACTCAATTAACTATTAGTGTAATAGATATCCAGGGCAAAGAAGTGTTCAACACTTCAGATAAAAATTACTCTGCTAATTATAACAAACAGATTAATTTAGAAGGCTTAGCAAAAGGTATTTATTATATCAGACTAAATACAGGAGCTGGTGTTAAAACACAAAAATTAATTATTCAGTAAGAATAAGATTCAGGCATTAAAAAAGGCCCATCCTCAATAGAGGGTGGGCCTTTTTTAATGCCTTTGTTTTCTAATTTTCTTTTGAATAATCTGTCTACATTTTTTCAAAGATCTTCAAACACAAATTCTCCTGTCTGGTCATTTCTTCTTTTGCGATTTTTGTTTTATCGGTATAACCCAACAAATGTAATACACCGTGAATAACTACCCGGTGCAATTCATTTTCAAACGTTTTAGAATATTTTAAGGCGTTTTCTTTCACACGTTCTATGCTAATAAAAATGTCTCCGCTAATGGGCTGTTTGGTATCCTCCTTTGAATAATCAAATGTAATGATATCAGTGAATGTATCGTGATTGAGATATTGTTTATTGATGTTCAACAAATAATCGTCATTACAAAAAACAAAAGTTATTTCCCCCGATTTTCGTTTCTTTTTTTCAATGACCTCCTTTATCCATTGTTTCAGAAGGGTTTTATTTTTTAAAGTGAATTTTATGTTTTCGGTTTGGAGGTTTATCATAATAGATTGAGAAATAAAAATGATTAAGCTTTAATAACTTTAATTGTTTTGGCCCAACCATTTCCATTTACCTTGATAAAATATACTCCTTTGGGCAGGCCGGCCTTTTCTGTAAATATTTGTAAGGTGTGTTTTCCCTTCGATTGAATTGAGGACGATGCAATCATTAATGGTAATTCCTGTCCTAATAGATCAAGCAATTTAATGGAGATCTTTTCTTCTTTTTGCAGGTCAATTGCAATAGTAAAATTATCAGTAAAGGGGTTTGGAAAGGAACTTAATGTTGATGATAATGAATTTTCATTTACGCTCATATTAATAGAGCCATCCGAATAAAGGTGATGCGCGTAGATGTCGTTACTCATGTTAGCATCATCACGTCTGTCCTGCCAGGCATAAATAGCTCCACCATTACCATCCGAAACATTTTTAGGACTTGATTGATTGCCAACGGCATTGGATACCACCACTCCATTTATTGCCCATTGAATTATTCCATTTCCGTTTATTCGCTGACTTTTTATGTCCGTATCAATTCCTGCGGCATCCTGCCATACAATGATAGCCCCACCGGCATTATCATTTAAAATATTAGGGTTTAACTGATCGTTGATCGATGTGCAAATGGGTGAATCATTGTTGGTCCATTGTCTGACTCCCGCAGGGCTTAATTTTTGGGCATAAATATCATAGTTTCCTGATCTTACATCCTTCCAGGTAACAATTAATCCATTAGTTACATTTCCATTGCTTAAAATATCCTGAGCGCTTTGATTTCCTACAGCATTGGTTACCACCACACCGTCATTAGCCCACAGAATGTTTCCATTTTCATCTACCTTTTGAGCATATATATCATAATCAGCGAGGTTTCGCTTGTCAACCCAAACAATGTAAGCTCCGCCAGTAGCGGAATCCGGATCAATTTTAGGGTCGATCTGCGCTCCCTCAGCCGAACAAATTGCTAAAGCCCCAGTTCCCCATAGCAATGAACCCGAGGCATTTATTCGCTGAGCGTAAACATTGTAATCAGTAAGATTTCTATAGTCCTGCCAGGTGATGATGGCGCCACCTTTTCCATCTTTTTGAACTTTTGGATTCAATCGGTTAGCATCCACCGTGCATAAAGGAACGCCTCCAACCGGCCAAACCGGACCTCCTGAATGATCTATACGTTGAGCCCAAAGGTCCCAGCTCCCATTGCCACCCTGCTGTTCCCAAACAATTATTGCGCCTCCGGCATCATCACTTACTATCTTTTCGTTATGCTCCCTTTCCGGTTTGTTGGCAACACCTACACCGTTTATTGTCCACTGAACTACCCCGGCAGAATCTATTCGTTGCGCAAAAAGATCGCGTTCAATACCTGTCCGCCAATCCGACCAGGCTACAATTACACCGCCAGCCATATCTGATACAATTGACGGAGTACTTTGGTCAGCTGCGTCTGTGCACAAAGCAACTCCATTTGTTGTCCATTGAGGATAACCGGCTTCGTTTAAATATTGAATATAAATATCGGGCAATCCAACACCTCCGCCAGACCTATAATCTTTCCATGTTATGAACACCCCGCCTTTACCATCATCAGCCATCCTCAAATCAATTTGCCTTCCCAAATCAACACACACGGGGGTATTAACTGAAGTATTGCTGCTCCACTGCCCAATACTTGTTTTTACAATCAGGGTCAGCAGTATCAGAAGAAGGGGTTTTGTAATGGCTATTTGTTTCATTTCTATAAGTTCTAAAGGAGTAAAATGAACATCTTAAGTTTTGAATAGCTCCGTATTTTTTATATCAACAAAAATGTATCCAATTAAAAAAAACTATGAAAACCTTTAAAAAAGGTGCTTTGCCGGATCGGCTTTTTTCAGTTCACTAATCTAAGAATAATAATTAAGAAAAGAAAAACGTAACAGAACTTAAAAAGATCAAAAACTATAAAATAGGTGCTCCAAAAGAATAAATCATTCTTTTAGTGATACTTTGCATACTTCACACACACACAACTGACTAATAATCAGCTTTCTGTAAATTATTTTTATAAATTGATCCTTATTCTTTTTTGATGGTATGGTTATTCGTAAATTCGTATTCCTCTAAGATAGAGAGTAATTTGAAGGAAAATGAAAAAAGGCATCTATTGTTTAGAAGGTTTATGGGATCGTGATCTTCAAAACAAATCTACAGTACTTCCAATTCTGGAGTTATTACACAAAGGCGGCATTTGTAATTATATCTATCACACCTGTGCTACCAAAGAAGAGCTGGAGTTCTTCTTGAAAAAATGGAAACAAAAAGCGATCATTACTAAATTCCCAATTCTGTACTTAGCCTTTCATGGGAAAAAGGGACATATTTACATCACACATAATAACACTTACTCTCTGAATGATCTTGCGGGAATCCTTGAAAATTCTGCCCAGGGGAAAGTTATATATTTTGCTTCTTGCGAAACGCTGAATGCTGCCGAACGAACCATCCAATCATTTCTTAAAAAAACGAATGCCATAGCAGCAATTGGTTATAAACAAGAGGTGGACTGGATGATAGCAACAGCCTTTGAACTTCTTGTTTTGGATGCACTTCAACAAGACAGATTTGATAGCAGAGGAATACAAAAAATAGAAACAAAAATAAAATCAGAATACGGTAATTTGCACCAGATACTGTGCTACCGTATGGTTATAAACAAACACCTTCATTTTCCAAGAAAAAGAATTAATAAATCAATTTGATAATGTGTAAATTTGATAATTCGAACAGGTGTTAAAAGTATTAAACAAATTAACATCTAATCGCTTTGACAAATTAATAATTTATCAAACTATGAAAACTACCGTAGCCACAACTCCTCAGTACCCACAGGAAAAAAATAATGTTTTAAATAAAAATTCCCGGACAAGTACTAATTTTTATCACAGCGATAAAATTTTCGGACATTACTTTAAAAAGAACAGCACTCCAAACGGATTTGCTTACATGGCCGATAAACTGGATTTCATTGGTAAAGAGGCTGCCGGAAAAATGAACGAACTTTCTCTGCTTGCTGATAAATTAGGGCCTGAACTTGTAAAAAGAAATTCTTTTGGTGAAACAATTAATGAAATACGTTTTCATCCTGCCTATTGGGACCTAATGAAAATCGCTGTAAAATCGGAAATGTTTCGCGTAAAATGGGAGCCTTCTTTACGTGAAAAATTTAATAATGAAAAACAACTTCTTGGTTTTGCTTCAGGATATATTTATGGTTTAAGCGAGTGTGGCCAATTCTGCCCTCTATGCATGACAGACGGTGTTGCACGGCTTATAGACCTGTTCTGTGATGATGAAGATAAAGCAAGGTTATTACCACATATTTTTACTGATAATGCAGATGAATTATATAGCGGAGCTATGTTTCTCACCGAAAAAACCGGTGGTTCGGATGTAGGCGCCAACTTAGTTGTTGCTACGCATAAAGAAGGAAAAAATTATTTTTTGAACGGAGAAAAATGGTTTTGCAGTAATGCAAATGCCGATCTTATTTTTGCTCTTGCACGTACCGATTCAAGCGTTAAAGGGACAAAAGGACTTTCCATATTTTTAATTGAAAAAACACTTCCTTCCGGAGAACGAAACCCGATGGATGTTATCCGGTTAAAAGATAAGCTTGGAGTACGTTCAATGGCAAGTGCAGAGTGTATGCTTACCAATACTGTTGGAAAGCTCGTAGGCAAAGAATTTGATGGGTTTAAAGTAATGATGCAAATGGTTACCCTGTCACGACTTTATAATTCCATAGCCGCACTTGCTTGTTCGCGCAGGGCTTTAATAGAGGCCTACCAGTTTTTATGCTTCAGGGATACATTTGGGAAAACAGCTACTGAACACGCATTGATCCGAACCAAACTCACTGAACTAGGCTCCCTGCACGTTGCTAATTTTTATCTTGTGTGGAGAACAGTTAAGTCACTTGAACTTGCAGATGCTGGAGATGAAAGGGAAACACAATTACTTCGTTTGATAAATCCGATGACAAAAAAATGGTCCGCAGAAACAGGTGTTTACATTAACCGTGAAAGCATGGAGTTGATGGGCGGCCTGGGTTATATCGAAGATACGGTAATGCCAAAGTTAATGCGGGACATGATGGTATTGCCTATCTGGGAAGGTTCCGGAAATATCATTATCCTGGATATGCTAAGGGCCATGTCAAAATCAAAAGGCTTTGAAGTTCTATGTGATGAAGTAAACAAGAGTGCAGATAAAAGCACTGCTTATGGTAAATGGATAAAAGAAGAATTAAATAAATTAATACTTTTTTCAGATAAAATAAAAACGTTTGCTTCAGATAAAATGGAAGCATCAGCAAAACCATTTTTTGAAAAACTAACCTCACTGTACCAGATATCTTTACTCATCGACAATCTGAACGAAGAAAGTAAGCCCTGGGTGCTCCCTGCATTAAATTATCTGAAAGAACGATACACCCCTTCTGAATTATCAGAAGTAATGCCACTTTCAAGTGATGAGGTTAAAGGTTTGATCGCCTGGGAATTTTAACAGATAAGTCAAAAGAGAAATAAGTCAGAATTCAAAAAAACGATCAAAATTTAAAAGAAAAAGCACTTTAAACTTTTGAATTTCACCTTTATTACTTTCAATTTTTTTTAATCAGTGTAATCATTTTCACATGAACGAAATTTATCTTCAACCTGCAAAGTTCGTCAACAGCGACTCAGAAGAAGTAATACAATTTACCAATAAAATTATTGGAAGCACAACAGATCCTATTGAGAAGGCAGTAAAAATTTATTATGCTGTTAGAGACGGATTCCAATACAATCCTTATGATCTTGATTTAAGCCCTGAGGCGATGAAAGCAAGTTCCTTACTTGAGAGAAATTATGGATATTGCGTTGAGAAAGCTTGCTTACTTGCTGCCTGTGCGCGGGTGGCCGGAATACCAAGCCGGCTCGGTTTTGCGAAAGTTCGTAATCATATCGCCACTGAAAAATTAGAGGAAGTTTTAAAAACAAATGTTCTTGTTTTTCACGGGTTTACCGAGCTTTTTCTTGAAGGGAAATGGGTAAAAGCCACTCCTGCATTCAATAAAACACTTTGCGAAAAATTGAAAGTTGAATCGTTGGAATTTAACGGAAAAGAAGATTCTATCTTTCAATCTTATAACGAGGAAGGGAGCCAATTCATGGAATACCTGCATGATTATGGAAGTTTTGATGATGTTCCATATGAATTATTTATCAGTGAACTGATAAAACATTATCCGCATTTGTTTGAAGAAAAAAAATGGAATCTTTGATTATGTTTTACACAGAAATGCCATGCACATTCTCGACTCCGCTCGAACTGGCATCGCGCGGAGTCAGTTCAAGCGTATTCGAGAGCGTGCGCAAGCTTATTTTCTAAAAAACTCATCCTTAGCTAAATTATAATTATGCACGTGTTAAAATTCGGTGGAACCTCAGTAGCAAATGCGGAGAACATAAATAAAGTTGTTGCTATTGTAAAACAATCGCTTTTAAAAAACAAAACAATAGTGGTGGTATCCGCATTAAGCGGGATTACTGACCTTTTGATTGCTGCCGGAAAAACAGCCTCTTTACGAAACGAAACGTATAAAGAAAGCCTGAAAACAATTGAAACCAAACACTTACAAGCTGTGAGGGAATTAATTCCAATAGAGCGCCAAAGTGAAACACTTAGTTTGGTTAAGAAAAAATGCAATGAATTAGAAAGTATCTGTGAGGGTGTATTTTTACTGGCAGAATTATCACCACGAACGCTCGACAATATTATGAGTTACGGGGAACTTCTTTCCTCTTTAATAATTTCAGCAAAGTTCGGTAGCCTGGAAATGCCTCATCAATGGGTAGACTCCCGGGAAATTATCCGGACAAATTCTAATTTCGGAAATGCTATAGTTGATATGGACAAGAGCACTTCTGCCATCCAAAATTATCTTATTAAAAATCCTCAACAGCTTTGTATTATCCCTGGATTTATCGCTGCTGACCCCAATGGAATTACTACAACATTGGGGCGTGGCGGTTCTGACTTCACGGCTGCAATTATAGCAGCAACAATGGATGCAGAGTTGCTCGAGATCTGGACAGACGTAAGTGGCATGATGACTGCCGACCCGCGATTGGTAAGCAACGCCAAAATAATTCCTAACATTTCCTATCAGGAAGCGATGGAGCTATCGCATTTTGGAGCTAAGGTCATTTATCCTCCAACCATTCAACCGGTTATGAATAAAGGAATTCCGATCAGGATCAAAAACACTTTCGCTCCTGACGATTATGGAACATTGATTGAACGTAAAGCAACTGAAAACAAAAACAGTGTAAGTGGTATTTCGAGCATCGGCAAAATAGCTTTGTTGAGCCTCGAAGGAACTGGAATGGTTGGCGTTCCGGGTATTTCAAAACGTTTGTTTGAAGCGTTGTCGGGCGAAAAAATAAATGTTATTCTTATTACTCAGGCTTCATCTGAATATTCTATTTGTGTTGGAGTGGATGAACCCTTTGCTGCAAAAGCAAAAGAGGCTGTGGATGCAGAATTTTTCAATGAAATCGCTTTCAAAAAAGTAGATCCTGTTTATATAGAAAAAGACCTGTCTATCATTGCTCTGGTTGGTGAAAACATGAAAAACCATACCGGAATAAGTGGGAAAATGTTTGGTGCATTAGGCCGTAATGGAATAAATATACGTGCAATTGCGCAGGGCTCTTCCGAAAAAAACATTTCAACTGTAATAAAAACCGCTGACGTAAAAAAGGCGGTGAACGTATTGCACGAAGATTTTTTTGAAACAGTGCATAAGCAGGTTAACTTGTTTTTAGTGGGTTGTGGCAATGTTGGCGGAAAGTTGATAGAACAGCTAAAACAACAAATTAAAAACATTGATGATCAGCTACATTTAAATATACGGGTTATAGGAATTGCCAGCAGTAAAAAAATGTTGTTGAATGAGGATGGGATTGATCTGCAGGACTGGAAACAAAAATTAGAGAATTCAGCAGCAATGACATTAACAGATTTTACTGACTTTATAATAAACAAAAACCTGCGGAATTCCGTATTTGTTGATGTCACCGCAAATGCAGAAACTGCGGCATGTTACGCTACATTATTAGAGAAAAGTATTTCGGTGGTGGCTTGCAATAAAATTGCCTGCTCCTCTGATTATAGTAACTATAAACAATTAAAAGGTCTTGCACAGGAATTTAATGCATCTTTTTTATATGAAACAAATGTTGGTGCCAGTTTACCAATCATAGGAACGCTTAACGATCTAATGCGTAGCGGAGATAAGGTTAATATTATTGAAGCCGTGCTTTCGGGCACTCTTAATTATGTATTTAATAATTACAACGGAACCGTTTCTTTTGCTGAAATAGTAAAACAAGCGCAGGATGAAGGGTATACAGAACCTGACCCCCGTCTCGATCTGAGTGGAAAAGATGTAATGCGTAAAATTTTAATATTGGCACGTGAGGCCGGTTATAAAATGGAAATGGATGACATAAAAAACAATTGCTTTCTTCCCGCATCCTGCATGCTGGGCAGTGTTGATGACTTTTACATTGAATTAAAAAAACACGAAGCACATTTCAAAGCTCTCTATGAAAGTGCTGCTAAAGAGGATTGCAAATTAAAATTTGTTGCTAAATTAGAAAATGGAAATGCCTCTGTAGGCCTACAGCACATTAACAAAGAGCAGGACCTGTTTCATCTGTATGGAAAAGACAATGTGGTACTATTTTATACTAATCGTTATGTACAGCAACCTTTGGTAATTAAAGGTGCAGGCGCAGGTGCGGATGTAACAGCCTCCGGAATATTTGCAGATATTGTAAGAGCTGCAAGGGTATAGGCAGTAGGCAGTAGGCAGTACCCAATGACTAATACCCAATGATCAAATAATCCAATAACCCATGACAGAAATAACCATCCTCTCCCCCGCTACTGTTGCAAATGTGGTTTGCGGTTTTGATGTACTTGGTTTTGCCCTGGATGGGCCATTCGATAAAATGCTGATTCGTAAAGTATCAGGAAAAGGTGTAACTATTATTAATAAAGACGATTATAATTTACCAACAGAGCCGGCAAAAAATGTGATCGGGGGGGCTTTACTTGCTTTATTAGAAGCCGTTCCTGAGGACATTGGTTTTGTGGTGGAAAGCACAAAAATAATTAAACCCGGCAGCGGTATTGGATCCAGCGCGGCAAGTGCTGCGGGTGCTGTAGTGGGTGCAAATCATTTATTAAACGATCGGTTTTCAAAAGAGGAACTGATCCGTTTTGCAATGTGTGGCGAAG
>Ga0105164_10001843_pt1 | contig 13313 bp, 18 predicted proteins | sample VDWuncwatermetaG_FD_89674 | JGI IMG/M metagenome (GOLD analysis project Ga0105164, IMG submission 89674) | Wastewater microbial communities from Netherlands to study Microbial Dark Matter (Phase II) - VDW unchlorinated drinking water | ecosystem: Environmental > Aquatic > Freshwater > Drinking...
AACATAATGAGACAATTAATAGAAAATAAATAAACAATAAAATAAACAATAAAATAAAGATAATTAATAATAAGGGCCCCAAAAGTGAAGACAGTTAAGACAGTGAAGACAGTTAAAATAGTAGAAGTCGGTTTACGAGACGGTTTACAGAATGAAACAAGCCAGCTCTCTATTGAGCAAAGATATGATCTTTATGAAAAACTAGTGCAGTCTGGCATTAAAAATATCGAAGTGGGCGCCTTTGTTTCACCCAAGTGGGTGCCGCAAATGGCAGTAACGGAAGCCTTGTGCGCCATGATCACTTCAGAAAATAAAAAAAATAAATCCGCTAAGACTAAAGTGGCTGCTAGCGTTCTCGTTCCGAATCAACAAGGTATGCTGCAAGCGATTAATGCTGGATTAAAAGAAGTGGCTATTTTTGCCGCCTGCTCAGAGAGTTTTTCACAAAAAAATTTAAACTGCTCAATAGCGGAAAGTTTTGAAAGATTTATTCCTATTATGCAGTTGGCTGAAGAATTTAATATAAAAGTTCGCGGTTATTTATCCACCTGTTTTGCCTGCCCGTTTGAAGGAAAAGTTTCTGAAAAAAAGGTTATGGGTTTAGCTAAAAAAATGCACACACTAGGAGTTTATGAAATTTCAATTGGCGACACCATTGGGGCCGCCAATGTAGCACAGGTGATTTCATTATTTACACAATTAAAAAAAGTGCTGCCCATCAAAAAAATAGCGGGCCATTTTCATGATACTCACGGGCAGGCCTTAGTCAATATTTTTGCAGCTTATCAGATGGGCGTGCGCACGTTTGATTCCAGTATTGCAGGTCTTGGTGGCTGCCCGTATGCGCCGGGCGCCTCGGGCAATGTGGCCACAGAAGATGTGGTTTATATGTTCGATGGCATGAAAATTAAAACCGGAATTAATCTAGATGAATTGATCTTGATTAACCGGTGGTTGCGACCGCTGATTAATCATGAGTTGTCATCAAAAGTTGGGCGCGCTAAGTATATTAAAAGCTAAATTGAAAATTAAAATGTATTACATCCGCGCAGGTAGGTGGATACTTATATGACAACTATAAGCATGCTGAGTGACTGTAGGTCTTGAGGATAAGCATGAAAAAATGATTGAAAAAATCATTGGCCCATTCCGGCATCAGTCTTGCTAAGCTTAACATGAGGTTTGAGTATGGCGTATCTTCAAAGACCCTTGGGTCTTATCTTCTTGATTTTAATGCTTATTATGGGCGCCCAGGTGGCGCTGAAAAAACCCCTATGTATTAATTCTAGGCTTGTGTATAAAATCGACAGAATCAGCGCCCAGCAGACAGAGACTATTTACAGCTGCAATCAATATAAAAAAGTTGAATTTTCAAATTATTTTTATGAAAATTTAACTGCTTTGCAAGCGCAGCTGGATCAGCTGGAAGTGATTTCTTTACAACTAAACATCACTGGCAAAATGAATATAGTTATTGATGAGATCAATAAAAATCAAACAGCAGAGTTGTTAAATGGGGTTAAGATAGGTTCAGATTTACTTGCAACCCCGCATTTGCAAAAAATGCTGATTCAGCTGAGTTTAAAAAATAAATTGAACATTCAGGATCAAATTTTTTTACAGAGTTTTACTGATTTTTTAATTGCGGATGGTCGTTACCAGAATTTAATTTCTGAGGCTTGGGGTCAATCATTTAAAGAATTCAATTTTTTTACAAAAAGAAAATTTACAAAATTTATTATTCAAAATTTTCTAAAAAATCATAGTTTTTTTGTGGACTCAGGTCGCGACACCCTAAGTAAATTAATAACCTTGCTCGCTACGCTTGCTCCCACTGAATTGCAGGGTAATTTTAATAAAAATTTAAACAAACTGGGTTACTATTCTGAGGCGGAACTGGTTCAGAACAAATTTGATATTGTTATTGAATTCACTGATAACAAAAATATTGTTGATGACTTTGTATTTCTAGCAAAAAATAATCCCCACTTAAGAATTGCTATTAAAAGTACTGATGGAATGTATTTACTGCCCTCTAATTTAAAAGTGCCGCCGGTATTAGAAAATAGTATATTCACTCAATATCGCCTTGTGCTTAAGGACTCTAATAATAACAAAACGCCAATAACTCAATATCTTAATAATACCGAAAGTCTAATTTTGATTCATAATGAAAACAGAACAAAAAAAATTAATTTTCAGCCACTTTTTGCTTTTGGCATAAGAGATTTCTTATTCCAGAATAAGCAAATAGACTTTGTTCAAGTTCATCTGCCTTCGTACATGTTAAAGTATAAAGATCTTAGTAAAATTGAAAGTTTTTTTGAGTTTGTCAAAATCAAAAATTTGTCAAAATCTGAGCATAAGGCTCTGGGTTGGCGTCAAAACATGTGGCTAAAGGACTTACGTGCCTTTAGGCCTATTGCTAATTACGAGGCCATTCAGTATTTTCGCGTCAATTAGATAGTAATATTCATAGGATGTGGTATAATAGTACGTAGAGGCTAACTCTATGCTGAAAAAAATCTGTTGGTCGGTTACTTTATTTCTAATTCTTAATCCACTTATTTCGGTGTTGCTGCTGGTGCTGTATTTAGTTTTTTTCAACACCTATAATTTAAATCAAATTATAGGTGTTAGTGCGTTTGCGCTGATTTTTTCAGTTTTAACAAATTTAAGCATCACCATGGGGTTTCATCGGCTTTATGCACATAGGTCTTATGAGGCTCACCCAGTTTTAGAGTGGATTTTATTATTCATCAGTTCTGGGGCTTTTCAGGGCTCGGCTTTAAAGTGGGCCAGCGATCATAGAATACATCATAAGTACGAAGATACAGATAAAGATCCTTACTCTATTAAAAAGGGTTTTTGGTATGCCCATATGGGCTGGATGATGGTTCATAAGGCCGTCAGTATGCCTATTCATGCGCCTGATCTTGAAAAAAACAAATGGATTAAGTTTCAACATGAGTATTATTTAATTTGCGCCATTGCCGTGGGATATTTGTTTCCCTTAATGGTCGGCTGGCTAATGGGTAACGCTTTGTTAGGGCTTGTTATTGCTGGCGGTTTAAGAATATTTTTAACTCAACAGTCAACATTTTTTGTAAATTCACTCAGTCACACATTAGGTAAAACTCCCTACTCGGCAGAAAAAACAGCCAAAGACAGTTTAATTGTTGCCATTTTAACTCACGGTGAAGGTTATCACAATTTTCACCACAAGTTTCAGATTGATTATCGTAATGGTATTAAGTGGTATCACTGGGATCCAACAAAATGGAGCATTCAGTTAGCCGCCTTACTGGGCCTTGCTAAAAAATTAAGAACCGTGCAATTTTCTGAAATATTAAGAGCTAAACTTGAGGTTGAATCATTAAAATTTAGAAACTCTTTGTTTTATAAAGCAAAACTTGAGCCACTTTTAAATAAAATTATTGAATCGCAAGCGCGCATTGAAAAGCTTAAAAAAGAATACGCTATGGCCAAAGATCAAAAAATGATTGAACTTAAGACTGAAATTGAACTAATGAAAATTGAAATCCAGTCTATGAAAAAATCATGGAAAGTTTTAATCCGCGCAGCACAGGTGAGCGTTTAATTTTTTACGATTTTCGACCCGCCAATTCTTTGCGTATTTCTTTAAAATTATTTTTAGCATCAACAAAAACTACTATCGGCTTATGCCGCGTGGCCTCATTTAGTTCTACGCTGGTGTAGGCTATAATAATGACTTTGTCGCCCTTGTGCACCAGCCGCGCCGCCGCACCATTTAAACAGACCTCGCCTTTTTTGCCTTTAATAATGTAGGTTGAAAATCTGGCGCCATTGTTACAGTTTACAATATCCACTTTTTGATTTAAAAACATTTTAGCTTTTTTTATTAGTATCGGGTCGATTGAAACTGAGCCTTCATAGTTCAGATCTGCATCGGTTACCGTGGCTCCGTGAATTTTTGAATAAAGCATGTCAATTTGTCGCGTAGTCATTTATCGGCTCCTATTAAATTAGCTTTATAGTTTTGCGAATTCATTTGCAAGGCAATTAAATTTCCTTTTAGGACTAAATCAGGGACTATGGTATTAAATATTTTTTCTTTTTCAAAAAGACTTGAAAACCCACCTGTACCAATGACAAATGTTTTTTCATTTTTAAAGCTTTCGTGGGTGATGCGGGAAATGATTTCTCGCATGGCACCTAGATGTCCATAATAAAGTCCCGATTGCAAACTTTCAACGGTAGACTGACCTAAGACCTCACTTCGTGACATAATTTCTACGGAAGGTAGCTTTGCGGTTTTGGCCTCAAGGGCTTCCATACTCAATTTAAGTCCTGCAATGATCGCGCCCCCCAAATATTCTTTTTCTTTAGACACTGCACAAAAGGTGGTGGCGGTTCCTAAATCGACTAAAATTAAATGTTGATTGGGGTACAGATTTACCGCAGCTATTGAATTTGCGATGCGGTCGGCCCCAACCTCAAGTGGGTTACGATATTTAATTCGCAGTCCAGTTTTTACTCCGGCCTGAAGTATAAATGGCGTAATATTAAAATACTTCTGGCAGGCGCCTCTTAAAGAATAAATGACTTCCGGCACCACCGAGCACAAGACAATTAGTTTAATCTGCGCGGGATCAATTCCATTTTCACGAATAACCATTCTTAAAAACACGCCAACTTCGTCTGACGAGGACCCCTGCTTAGAGCTTCTTCTAAATGAAATAAGCATTTTTTCTTGACCGATAGGCCCATCAAAAACGCCACCAAAAACCTGAGTGTTACCGACATCTAAAGAAAGTATCATAAAGTCTCCTCAAGATTTTTTTGACTTATTGAAATTTTTTGAAAAATAACCGCACATAAGCTTTGCAAATCATTAATGCTTTCTGAAGTTTGGTCTTTATTAAACACTCTGTAGCGGTAGTTTTTATTTTTAATATCAGACCAATTATTTTGAATTACATAATCACATTGTGCTTGCGCAAATAGAGAAGTAACTTTTTGCGCAATTAAAGACTCATCTGCAGTTGCCGTTAATTTAAAAGCTAGCAATAAGGACTGGGGGCTTATTTCTTTTATTTCATTAATCAGTTTTGGATTTTTTTTTAATCGCAATACAAGTTCGTCCTGCTCGCTGTTTATTTTTCCCGGTTGTGCGGTAACTGAATAATCACTAACCGCAGCCGCATGAATAACGCAGTCATATTGGGTTTGGCGCAATTGATTAAATAAAATATTTTTTAAATCGCTGTAGCTTTCAAATGGCATCGATTCGCATTGATTTTGAGTTTTAACTGCGCCCTGGCTATGAAGATAGGTTACGTCCAAGCCCGACTCAATTAGGGCATCAGCTATTGTCGCCGCAGTTTTTCCGGTACTTTTGTTGGTAATGCTGCGAATTTCATCTATAGGTTCTGATGTGCCACCAGAGGTAATTAATATTTTAATTTTTTTAGATCGCGTATTAGATCGCGCAGTTGTGTTGGCAATAGATTTTAAGTTTAGTCCCAGATGTTTTTCTACCTCTGCAATAATAAGTTCAGGCTCTAGTAATTTTCCTGAGCCAATTTCTCCGCAGGCCAAAACTCCCGAAGCCGTCTCTAAAATTTCTAAATTCATTTTTTTTAATTTATTGATAGAATTTTGCGTTGTGGGGTGTAAATACATTTTGGTATTCATTGCGGGGGCAATTAAAAAAGGTTTGACAAAATCATGCGCTAAAAAAATCGTGGTGAGCAGGTCGTCACCCAAACCGTGAGCAATTTTATTAATGTAGTTAGCGGTGGCTGGCGCGACCAAAATTAGGTCCGCCCAGCGAATTAAATTAATATGCTCCATGCTGCGCCCGACAGAATACATATCAGTGATCGGGGCTTCGCCCGTTAGACCTTCAATTGTGGCACGACCAATAAATTCAAGGCTGCTGGGCGAGAGTATTACTTTTAAGCGGTGCCCCTGCTGTTTTAATTTAGAAATGATAGCGCAAGCTTTGTAGCAGGCAATAGATCCAGTTAAAATAATCACAATATTTTTAGAGAGCAACATTATCAATAAGCCTTACCCCGTCTATAGTACCAGCAATAAAACGACGCCCAAAATGTTCTTCAAAATATTCAAGCTCTATACCCTGTGATTTTAAAAACAGAGCAGCTTTTTCTAAGTCAGAATACTCAAGCAAGGTTTTATAAATCAGGGGCGCTTTTTTTCTACCCGCTAATGTTAATCTGGCATTGCGTGAACTTAGCGCAAGTCCATCGCTTGCGCGCACGGTAGCGCAAGCGACAATCTCTGTTTTTAAAAACAAGGCCGCCGTCATATCTTGTATAAGCTTGAGCTGCTGAAAATCTTTTTCACCAAAATAAGCTTTGTTAGCTCTAGTAATGAGCAGCAGTTTTAAAACTATAGTGAGCACGCCATTAAAGTGGCCAGGGCGGCTAGTACCACAAAGCATTTTTGAAAATGAATTTTCACTTAATATATAGCGGTAGTTATCGGGATAGATTTCTGCAAAACGCGGAGATAAAACGACCTGCGCGCCGCTAGCTTCGGCCAGGATTAAATCATTTTCCCAAGTGCGTGGATATTTTTCAAGATCCTCTTTATTATTAAACTGAGTGGCGTTCACAAAAATACTTAATACAGCCAAATCATTCTCTTGTGAGCCGCGTTTAATTAATGCGGCATGCCCGCTGTGAAGCGCGCCCATTGTGGGTACAAAGCCAATTTTAATATCATTTTTAAATGAATCTCGATATGTAATAAAATCTTGAATTGAATGAAAAACTTTCATTTTACTCATAGCTGTTTTCAACGCCAGGAAATTTATGTTTTTGAACTTCAAAAACATAAGTGTTAATAGATTCCGTCATCAGATCGTATCCCTGTAAATATTTTTTTAGAAATTTCGGATGAAAGCTTTTATTCATACCCAGTAAATCTTGCAAAACCAGAATTTGTCCATCGGTCTCGGGCCCGGCGCCAATACCGATAGTGGAAATTGTTAGTTTATCTGTAATAAGCTTTCCTAATTTGGTTGGGATGCATTCAAGCACCACGCTGAAACAACCGCAGTCTTGCAAAATCAAGGCTTCATTTAAAATTTTGTCAGCAGTGTTTTGCGCTTTGCCCTGAACCTTTGGTCCGCCCAATTGATGTATTGATTGAGGCGTAAGCCCTAAGTGCCCCATAACCGGAACACCAGACTCTACGATATGCTGGATCAATTTAGTATGCCCCTCGGCGCCTTCAATTTTAATAGCCTGTGCCCCCGCTTTCATTAATTTTTCAACTTGATCCATTGTATTTTTTAAGCCCTTGCGAGTGGATAAAAAGGGCATGTCAGCAACTAAAAATTTATTTGGCGCACCTTTGGCTACCGCCTGAGTGTGCAAGGCCATCAACGCAGTTGAGGCATTTAAGGTGGTGTTGTGGCCGTGCATAACCTGCGCGAGTGAATCGCCCACTAAAACTCCATCAATGTTGGTATCTGAAATAATTTTTGCAAATGTATAGTCATAACAGGTGAGCATTGTAATTTTTTCTTTATTATTTTTCTTTTTTTGAAAATCTAAAATTGACTTCATTTACTGAACTCTTTCACAAAAGTGGTGTAGATACTTTTTAATTTCGGGGTATGGCTCAATGAGGAAATATTTTTTTCAATGGTGTCGTAGTCATTGCGGGCAATAGGTCCCGTAATGGCTTGTTCTTTTAAAATCAGAAAATTTTCGGTTATTTGTTTTATATAATGATCTAATGCCTCAACGGGCAAATTAAGTTTTTTGGTTTCTTGAATAACTTCATTCCACAGCAACTGCGGAAAGTTTCCGGCCAAAACGCAAAGCGCATGGTAAAAGGCTTTGTGTTCTGTATTTAAAACCGTAAATTTATTTTTAAAACCGGGCAAAACCTCATTAAGAGTCTTGGTGCCACTAATCACAAAATGAATTTTGGCGTAGACTTCATCAGGTAATAATGTCTTTGGAAAACTCATTAATGGATGCGCACATAAAAATCTGTCATCACTCAGCGCACCGCTAAAATGAATGACCGAGGGGCCAGGGCTTCTTAAGTGCTCATTATAAAATGATTGAATAGCAGAATCAGTTATGGCCAGCCAGACGCTTGTGCATTGGTTTAAGTAAGAGTTAAGAAGTTGTAAATTTTGTGAGCGATCCCAGCAAAGTAGCCGGTGGGGTGTTTCTAATAAATTATTCCAGTACTGTAAGTGCTGGGCTGCGCGGCCAGAGCCAATTAATAAAATGGGCAGCGGCAGAGCTTTCAGCTGCAAAGCAGTTGGATTTGTGTGCATATTCCTCCGGTACCTGTCTCAAATCAAGCTTGATGATCAGGTCCAAACCTAAAATTAACAGATTTTAAATAAAAAACAAGATGCAAAGTAAACTTCAAAGTAAAGTGCAAAGTAAAGTGTAAAGTGCTAGTAAGAGTTATGAATTCAACTAAGTCAAAAAGTGCTTTATTGTGGGTTATAATCGTTGCCATCGCTTCTACTGGGATATTTGTTTATCTAATTAGGACTGACAAGCCCAGCACACAGCCCCTTATGGAATTGAGCTATTTTGCGGATGAGCAAGATGTTGCTCTGCATATAGGTAAAAACTTAGATCCAAATATTAAACAAAATATATATTACTGGCTAGGCGTCGAGCCGCAAAAGCCCGAACATATTGGCATAGTCAGTCAGCTTATAAAAAAAATAAAGAAAGAACACCCTATTCAAAAAATTATTGTGGATCAAGAACTGGACCTTAAAAAAGACACTCTTATGCAGTTGGGCTACACCGATATTATTTCGGTTAAAGAAAATTTATTTGAACTGGGAGAAAAACTTCAAGAGTTTGAAGATACGGGCGTCAGTTATATTTTGGTGTCGGCCTCAATTTACACCAATTCATTTCTGAAAAAAAATCCACTCAGTCTATTGAAAGTAAAAAATAAAATTGATCCCCTAAGCGTCTCTTTTTCTTATCTTCCGATGGAGGCCCGGGATGAAAAAAATATGCTCTTTCAATGCCGCACTGAAGACCAAACCGGTACTTCAGATTGGGGTTGTGTCATCGTTAATAAGGCCCGTTTTGCAAGAAAAAAACTCTATAAAACTCTTGCGCCCAGCGGTCAGAAAGCTTGGTTGGCGTTGATGGACTCAACGGAGAAAAAAGATTTCATACTGATGCTTCGAAAAAATTAATTTATTTAATAAATCTCTTACGCCGCTTGGAGTTGTCCCTAATTCGACAATGAACTACATAAAATTCTAACCAAACAATCCTAAGCGCTTTCCTGTTCAAGCGGATCAAGGGCAACATCTAAGCCATTTAAATAAACAGTCTCAGGATCAATATCAATACAATTTGTTGGGTCAAATTTGCCACTCAAATCCCAAGCCAATGTTCCATTCATCACTGTGCATTTATTTAAAAAATTATCTGCGTCTGATATTTGTACAAATACACCTTTATTAAGAAAGGGTTTCATATCATAAAGTTTTATTTTTCCGTCAGTAAAATAAATATGAACTGTAAAGTCAGAATTAGGTTTTACTTGGATAACTTTTTTTAACATTTTTAGCTCCCTACTTTAAAGGTCCAATTTTTGTGATCTCATCATTTTTTTGAGCTGAATTCCAGTTCTGAATTAATTCATCTTTATGAATTTCACACCAGGCTAGTACTAATTTTAATTGTCTGGCTGGAAGCACGCCTTTTATCACTGCAGACTCTTGAATAGAAATAAGTGCCTTTGAAGATCCATACTCTGCATGAAAGTGCATCGGAAAATGATCAGCCCAATACATATAAATTTTTATACCGAAAAATTCGCTAATCAAAGGCATACTAAACTCCTAAAATCTAAGAACCAGCAAGATGACCCTCTCGAAGGCGAAAGTTAATTATAACAATAGCTTAAGCTACATGCGTGGTGTCAAAGACCGGGCGTATGCGACCGTCGCTGACACCGCCTAGTTTCATTCATAATAGCTACATACTTAGTTAATTGAAAGTAAAATTGCGATAGCCGCTATATCTTATTTGAGCAAAACACATCCGCCGGCAAACCCTGTATTTTCAAGCCGTTACGTTCCTCTGCCGCGACGCCCACCAGGGCGTACGCACTTGCAGTCGCAACAGCATATCGCATAACTTGACCACAATTTTGAAGTGCCTGGTGAGCAGTTTCTAGTGCGCCGCGATTTTCAATGCGCTGAACACAAACTAAAATTTCGTGCGGAGTAATGCTTAATATAGCCTTTTTTTCTAACCACGGAAAAATATCTCTTTCTAGTCTTCGCAAAGTTCTATCAGCGCGAGTGGGACCCAGTTTCGACCATGTTTTGCAATCCATTCTCTTGAAATTGATTCAAAAGTATTGTTGCCACTTTCGATTTGTGAATTTTTTTGTGCTTTTCTGTTTTCACTGGGGTCAATGTCCTCAGCAATTAGCTTTTTGAATTGATCTCTAAGCTCTCTGGCTCTTTTCAACCTAACTTCAGGGTAAACACCCACTGAGATTCTTTTTTCTTTTCCAAGAAATCGGTATTTAAAGCGCCACCATTTGCCACCACTGGGTGAAACTTCTAAATACAGCCCGCCGCCATCAAAAACCCTTTGAGTTTTTTTTGTGAGCTTTAGATTGCGAATAGCACTATCTGTAAGCATGGGGGCAACTCCTTTTGGCAAAAATACAGTTGCCCCCAAACTTGCCCCCCGTTAGGGCTAAGCTGTCAACAATCGATTTAGAACCATTTTGGACATTAATTTTAGTAAATTCAATCACTTATGAACTTACTTAGGACTTTGCTGAACGTCCTTAAACAAGAAAATGGTGGAGGCGGCCGTCACTGACACCAATGAATCCGTTCATATTAACTACATACTTAGTAAATGGAAAGTGAATTGCGCAGATGTGCGCTTGATAAATAATTTTATCGACTGTTTTCAGTTCTGTTTAGATTATTGCTTACGATATTCGATATATCCTGTTTGGTTAAAATTCATACGCCAAAAAAGCCTGTACTTTCAAGCCGTTGTAGCCTGAAAAGCTATGATATATTGAATGCCAAAAGAGGAATCAAATGAAAGATAAAACACCCAAAAGTATCCGTACTTTAGCCCGTGATTTAAAAGCACGATGTAAACGTAAACTTGCGCCCGAACAAATTGACAGATTAAATAAGGTTTTTGAAGAAATTGAAAAAGAACAGCAAAAAGAAGAACGTGAATGCAAAGCTAAAAATTAATGTGATAATTTTTGAAATAATTTTGCTAAGCCAGCTTTATCTAAAGTTTTTTTAGCAAGGCCAATCATAGCTTCGTAAAGCTCCTCGTTCGGATCACTAATTTCAACATGGTGCCAATCCAAAAAAACTAATGCGGCAGCAAGCGCAGTTCGCTTATTTCCATCTACAAACGGCTGATTTTCAGCAATATGAAAAGCATAAGCTGCAGCTAATTCAAAAACGCCATTATGAATTAACTCGCCCCCAAATGAAGCTTGAGGTGTCATTACAGCAGATTCCAGTAGGCTTTGCTCGCGTACACCGGGGCTCCGCCGTAACTTTCAAGTTGCATGTCATGCAACTCTAAAACATCCTTTAAAGTTAAAAATCTAAATTCCATTGGCTTACTTGGCTAGTTTTTTAAAAGTTGAGTTATGCTTTTTCATAATTTTTTCTGCCGATGCTCTTAAAGTTTTTTTTGCAGATCGAATAGGCTCAATTATAAGTCGCATACCATCTGTAGTCATTTCAAGATCAGTTTCTCGGTCAATCTTTAAAAGTTCTAGAATAGGTTTTTCGATAACTAAACCGTAACTATTGCCGACTGCTGAAAGTTTTTTTCTCATAAGTCCTCCGTATTACGTTAGTTATAACATATGTATAACTTAAAAAACAGCTAAATATGCCACTTCCACGGCTTTATATCCTATTTAAGCTAGGGTTTCTCATGCGAAACTCGCAATTTGTCCCTGAATAATACAGCCCCACACTGATTTTAACCCGTACCCAACTTTATTGACTGTGAAAAAGTAAATGAAAAAATATCTTCAGGCCTATTTATGTTTCGTTCCGGACTCTTTCTCTACACACTTCGACAGGTACGGAAACATGATAAATTTCCAAATCCGCATCACAAGCATTTGCGAACTTCAGAAGCCCTGTAGAACAAAATCCACGGCGCACTTTTTCTGATGAATGATACCAAGTAATATTCTCTGAGCCATTTATCTTAACGGACGAACGAGGAACATCTGTACCCGCCTCGAAGTGCCCCGTATGTTTTCGGCACTTCGTGTAATGGCACGCGCTAGGCGCTGGAAGATCGCCTTCAACTTCAAAAGTTACAGCCTTACAAAGACAAGAACCTTTATGCATTACGCTTCCTTCCTATCTTGGAATATTCCAAGATCTTTTAAAATTTCAACAACCAGCTCAAAGTTAAAAATGTAATAAAATTGCCTAAACTATGAAGCAACCATGAAGGCATAATGCTGCTTCCATTTTTTCTATAGTTTACAAATCCAGAAGCCAAACCAAGTCCAAAACTTGCAATAAAAGCATAAACTTGAAACCATGAAATCCAACTGCCTGTCATAAAGCGAAAAATCAATAGATGCATAATCCAAAAAATAACGGCTTGAATTAAGTTTCCTTAAAATTGCCAAATTTATTAAAAAACCTGCGCCCAATTAAACCACGAAATAAAATTTCTTCAGAAGCACCGGCTTGAACAAAGCAATATAGAGCCCCTAAAATGATTGATGTTATACTAAACTCATTTTTTAAAATTTTACCATAGGGTGAGTTGTCGCCTGTAAGATAACCACGTGCCTCATCACCAGCATTAAACTGAATGTACGTACTAACGACCGCGAACAATACGACTGCAGTTAAAATCAGTCCGTAAGTTTTATCAAATTGGTTTGCAGCAGTTTTAATTCCTACATATTCAAAAAAATCTTCTTTATGTTTTGAAAAAAATCGATGTATTTTAAAAACTGTAAAACTTAGAATAAGAACTACGAATAGTTGTCCGAATGCTGATGTAAGCGCGTTTATAATCATACATTCATTCCTGAGTAAGGATCAAAATCATCCTCAAATTTATTCGTCCAATGCTCCGGCGAGCAATACCCTGGCGAATAAACTATTTCGATTTTGATTCGATCTGGATCGTACATCATCGAAAGTCCCGACATTTTCAAAATGAATCACTAATAATAATCTAGATTCACGAACACAAGGAGGTGTCGAATGGATTTAGCGATTTTAAAAAAGAAATTGAGTTCTTATAAGA
>Ga0105164_10001844_pt1 | contig 13312 bp, 11 predicted proteins | sample VDWuncwatermetaG_FD_89674 | JGI IMG/M metagenome (GOLD analysis project Ga0105164, IMG submission 89674) | Wastewater microbial communities from Netherlands to study Microbial Dark Matter (Phase II) - VDW unchlorinated drinking water | ecosystem: Environmental > Aquatic > Freshwater > Drinking...
AGCCCAAAATCAGCCAGCCCATACTATAGATGAGGGGGAAGCCCGCCTTTCGGCCGTCTGCGGCGTTGCTTCTCCTCGGCGTAGTACTGCGACTACGCCTTCGTCGTCGCGCCTTGCATACGGTCTAAATTCGGGCTTCCAATGTGCCCATTATTTGTTGATGACTCAGTAGAGAGTGAATATGTTTGAAGCATACTGGAAATTAAGAGAAAGGCCTTTTGAGAATACGCCTGACCCGCGCTTTCTTTATTATTCACCCCAGCATGAGGAAGGTTTATCCAGGCTGCTTTACGTGGTCCAGCAACGCAAAGGCGCGGGAATGTTAACAGGTGTATTTGGCTGCGGTAAAACAGTCTTGGCGCGCGCCCTTTTTAATACCCTAAATAAAAATATCTATCAGATAGCATTTATAAATAATCCTCATCTTAAATCAGTAGAATTACTTAGGGCTATTGCGCGTCAATTGGGCGCGGAAAATTTGCCGGAGAAACTAACCGAGATGTCCTCAGACCATTTTACGGAGGTAATCAGTAATATATTGCTCAATAATTCCAAAGACGGCAAAGAGACATTAGTTATTGTGGACGAAGCCCATGTTATTGAAGATGCCGAAGTTTTTGAAGAGCTTAGGCTGCTTTTAAACTTTTCGGCCGAGGATAGGTTCCTTTTAACGCTTTTGCTTATGGGGCAGCCCGAACTGAAAGAAAGGATTCATAAGAATAAACAATTAGTCCAACGTATAGCTATGGGTTATCATCTGGACCCCTTAGATAGAGAAGAAGTATCAAAATACATCTCCCATCGCTTGGAGGCCGCCGGTGGCAATAGGAATATCTTTACCGTTGACGCCATTGAATTAATTTTTGCTAATTCCGGAGGCATCCCCAGAAGGATAAATCAAATTTGCGATTTGAGTTTAATTACCGGTTTTAGCAAGAAGCAAGATCAAATTAACGGAGAAATCGTTAATGAGGCAGTGGATAGTTTGGGAGTGTAAAAGAAGGAAGCCTTCATATAACTTGCTTAGTTTGCAAAGATAAGGCATTGACAATCCCTTAGTTATGATATAAACTAAAAAAATATACGAGGAGGCTTAATGCCGCAATATGAATTAAATTTAAGGGACTATTGGCAGATTATTCAGAACAGGCGTTTTATTTTTCTGATTGTTTGCTTTACAGTTTTTTCACTTGCCGTCATTCGTACCAATATGCAAAAGCCGATTTATCGGGCAAGCGCTTCAGTGCAATTTATAGAACGCAGGACTATAGGAGGGTTGTTATCGGACTTAGTTGTTGTCTATAGGGGCGACCCTTTTACAGCTCAAGAGAAAATTATAACCAGCCTCCCTGTTTTAGAGAGGGTAGTTATGGAGTTAGGGTTGGTGGGACGGGATGCTGCTTCCACAGAGATAATGCAGGCGGCCCAAAATTTAAAAGGAATGGTTTCCACAAGCGTAATTAGAGATTCAAGCATCATACTTATAAATGTTACTTCCGGTGATCCGAAGATGGCGGCAAATATCGCCAACGAAACTGCCAAGGCCTATATTGCCGAAAATCTGAAAGAGGCAACAAAAGAGAGCCGCGGGCTCCGGCAGTTTATCGAGAAGCAATTGGAGGAGGTGGGCTCAAAATTAGCGAGTTCGGAAGAAGCCTTAACCAGGTTTAAAGAGGCAGAGGCGCCTTCAGGCATAGCAGTAGTTTTAGAGAATAAATTAGCGAGTTTAGAGACGGCGCGCCAGGACCTTCTTAAACGGTATACATTAGCTCACCCTGATATAAAGAGTATGGATGAACAGATAAGCTCGTTAAAAGAGCAAATGAAGGGCTTACCCCAGAAGGAATTAGAATACAGCCGGCTCCAACGCGAGGTGGAGATTGATACTAGATTATACATTGAACTTAAAAACAAGCTCTCAGCAGCGCGTATTTCTGAAGCGGAGAAGGCGGAAAATGTAAGATTAGTGGATACCGCTATGCCGCCGGGTGCTCCAATCAGGCCAAATAAACCCTTAGGTTATGTTACAGGCCTTGTAATAGGACTGGTATTGGGTTTCGCAGCCACATCCGTAGTGGAGCAATTAGATACTTCCATTGGCACTATCGACGATGTTGAAAGTTTTATAAAACTTCCTGTTCTGGGTGTAATCCCTTACCTAAAGACTAAGGGAGAAAAAGGAAAGAATCTTATCCAGAAGCTGCTACGGCCAAAGGAATTCAGGGGCAAAGAGAAGGTTTTGCGTTTAAGAAACCAGCTGGTTGTGCATTATTCCAGTTCTTCCCCTGTTTTTGAGGCATATAGAATCCTTAAGACAAACATTCTAACCGAAGTATTTAAAAAAGAAGAGCTAAAAGGGAAGGTGCTCTTGTGCAGCAGCTCAGGCCCTGAAGAAGGCAAATCTATCACCATTTCTAACTTAAGCCTAAGTATGGCGCAAGGTAATTTACGGACACTGCTGATTGATTGCGATATGCGCCGCTCTGTAATCCATAATATATTCGGGCTCAAAGATAAAGACCCCGGGTTATCAAATGTATTGGGGGGGGAACTTAAGGTTGAAAATGCTATCAGGACATTTGCGGATATCTTGATGGGAGATTTAGGGTTTGACGAGGCACTAAAATTACCCGGGTTGGATAACTTAAATATCTTAACCAGCGGTTCTGTACCCACGCTTCCCGCCGAATTACTAGCCAGCCCGGAGATGGCGAATTTATTGAATAATTTAAAAGAGAAATTCGATATTATTTTAATAGATTCCCCGCCGGTTATGGCAGTAGCTGATGCCAGCATATTGGCCTCAAAGGTAGACGGGATAATGTTGGTTTATCGAGTAGGCAAAACTGCCCGTTCGGTATTAGTTAGAACAAAGACACAGCTTATAGAGTCCGGGGGGTCTGTAAAGGGGATAATTCTTAACAATATCTCTCCGGAGATAGAATTGCGGTATGGTTATTACTATCATTATAAATATTACGGGAAATATTATACCGAGAAAAAATCAGAGACATAAATATTGCAAAGAATAGATAAAGCCAGAGCTAAGTCCCGCATGCAGCTTGCGGGTTTATTTTTGTCCGCCTTCGCAGTATAAAAGTTTTCCATGAGCATAATCCACCTTTACAATAAAATAATATTTGCAGCCTTAAGAAAGAAAATAAAGCAGAGCCCTTTCATAGGCCAGGGGCAAGATGACGGCACTTATTTATACACAAAAGGCAGTTACAGTATAAATTACCGCAAAAGCATTCTGCCGGACGGGAAATTATGCATCGAATGGGTCTGGCATAAGCGCCGCCTAAGCCCTTATGAAGAGAAAATAAGAAGGGTAAAAAAGAGGTTTCTTGAATTCTGGTATTATCAGAGATGGCTCCTCTTATTTAGGCCGCCCCTTATTTTTCTTTTAATCATCGGCGTATTTCTTTTTTACTATGGCGTGTTGGGGACACAAGAAGCAAAAATAGAGAGATTAAAACTAATTGTTGCCTCTGCAGTTGGTATAAATACCCAGGATATTCAATACATCGGTGATGGATGGTTGGAAATCTCCGGGCAGAGGAAAGTAGCGGATGACACAACTGAATCTCTAAATTATACCTTTAATCCCCTGAGATGGCTATTTTTTTCCGATACAGGTTTTGTTAAGCGCTGGCGACGCGGATCCGGTGAATATGTTAAATATCCGGTTGTCTATAATGAAAAAGGGGATGTCTGGCTAAAGGATAAAGATGCTTGGCAACATGGGATAATTAGTGACCAGAATATAAAATGGGATACCCCGCAGGGTTCAGCCAGAGTTACCGGGCAAGAAATCACTAGAGAGGATAAGAAATTAAAGATTATTGATAAATAGCCCATCATAAACTCATTTATCCGGACGCCTTATTTTAAATCATAAAAAGATGAAAATAATAATTATCGGGGCAGGCCCTATCGGCTGTTATACTGCGCAATTGTTTAACAAATTTATGCCCGGAGTAGATGTTATCAATATTGAAGAGCATCCTCGGGTAGGTAAGCCAGTGCATTGCGCTGGCCTGGTGAGTAAGGGCATATTTGAGGAGTCAAAAATTGCCCTTGACCCCGGATCTATCATCAACGTTATTGAAGGAGCAAGGTTTTTCTTCAATTCAGATAGCTTTTTAATACACAGAAAAGATGCTGCTGTGGTTGTGGATCGTTGTAAATTTGATGCGGCCTTAAGTAAAGGATTAAATATTGTTACTAATACGAGGTTTGTGGGCCTTGAGAATGAAGGCAGGGGTTACCTTATAGAAACAGATAAGGGGGAATACCATGCGGACATAGTAATCGGCGCAGACGGCGCAAACTCTCTTTTAAGAAACGTTATCGAAGATAGGGAAAATATAGAGTATTTTCGCGGCGTACAATTCCGCATAAGAAGTAAGCATAAAAGAAACATAGTCAATGTGTATATTAGAAGCCCGTTTTTTGCCTGGGCTATACCGGAGGATGAAAACATAATGCGCGTAGGGATAATTTCTGATAATCCGTACCATGACCTGAGAAGTTTACTAAAGAAAGAGAATATAGAAGGAGAAGTATTGGAAAAGTTTGCGGGCGTGGTTCCTTTGGGGCGCTGCCAAACGCAGAAAGACAAGATTTTTCTGGTAGGGGATGCCGCTTGCCAGGTTAAACCGCTTACTCACGGAGGTTTGTATTATGGGATGCGCTGTGCCGAGATTTTAGTTGATTGCATATTGCAAAACAAGCCCAATGATTACCCTAAAAAATGGCAGGGTAGGTTTGGCAGGGAGATAGCAATAGGTTTAAAAATAAGGCAAATTTATACAAAATTGAGCCGGGATAATATTGAGAAGATGTTCGCCATCCTTAAAGAAAATGTAGGCATCATAGAGGAATTCGGCGACTTAGAAAACCATTCCAAGTTCGTATCAGAAATTATTAAAAATCCTAAATTACAGATTTTATTAGGGAAGGTTATTTTTTCTCTCATCAAAGACATAAATACTTAATAGTATGAAGATTGGCTTTTTAGTGCGCTGGCTGCCTCCGAGGATAGATGGGGTTGGTGACTATACCTGGAATTTAGCCTGTGCATTACGCGAGCTTGGCATAAATGTATATGTATTTACTTCCGAAGAGCAGAGAGGTTTACCCCCGCACCAATTGCAATCCAGGGTCACAATACGCAATTGGTGCGGGGGTGTAGTTAAAAATGAATGGGTTTTTCCAATCATTAGGCTCTGGCAGCCGAAAGCAATAATAGAGGCGCTAAAGGCCTTTACCTGGGAGGCGCCGGATTGGCTCTGTTTTCAATTTGTGCCTCAATTGTATGGCCGGGGGTGTATGGCTTGGCAGGGGGCAGGAATTCTTAAGGAATTGAAGAAGCGGTTTAAATGTAAGATAGCAGTAACCTTTCATGAATTTACTTCGGCTTGGAGCCTAAAACCAAGAGATTTATTTTTAGCTGCTTTCACACGTTTACAAACAAGGCGTATGCTTTCAGTAATTGATTCGGCTATTACTACCTGCGCTCGTTATAAGGAAATACTCCAAGGCCTATCAGGCCTCACTTTACCGGTAGATGTTATTCCGGTGGGCTCTAATATTGAACCTATTTTCATCAGTCCAGAAGAGTTAACAGGGCTTCGCAGACAAATTTTCCCCGAACAGGCAAAGGTATTTGGTTTGTTTGGCACACTCTCTACATTTAAGAACTTCCCTCTTGCCATAAGGGCTTTACAGACGGCGCGTCAGCAGGGATTGGATGCTTGGGTTTATCTTATAGGAAGAGTAGAATCATCCAATCCTAAGCTCTTTAAGGAGTTGATGCATTTGGCAGAGAAACTTAATGTTAAATCGTTTATAGTTACAAGCGGAGAATTATCCAAAGAGGATATATCTATTCAACTGCAGATGGTAGATGTATTTCTTTTTACCCAGGTCAATGGTATTTCTACGCGTAATTGTACGTTAATGACTGCATTAGCCCATGGCCTTCCGGTGGTAAGCCTTGAACCTCAATGGGGTTTGTTTGACCATTTTAATATCCCCTGTGGCATATTGGTAGATAGGTATAATGAAGAGGATTTCATTAAGGCAGCAGTGGATTCACTTAAGAAGAGCGATGATTTATCTAAAAAAACTGCCTTGTCCAATCGCGATTATTTTTACAGTCATTTTTCCTGGCCGATTATTGCCAAGAGATACCTTGAGGTTTTAGCAACTTAATATAGATTGTAACCGAGTTAAGAACTCAGGATGAATTTTATCACGGATGCAAACAGATGATTACGAATGTCACGGATAAATTACTGTATCGGGAATTAACCTATAAGATTATCGGAATATTTTATAAAGTTCATACTGCCTTAGGTTGCGGCTTTCCTGAAAAGGTATATCAAAGGGCAATAGAAATAGAATTAAATAAAGAAAGCATTCCTTATGAAACAGAAAAATTATTTAAGGTAGTTTATTTTTAGGAACAAGTAGGTAGTTTTCGATTAGATATGATTATTGATGGGAAGGTGATTGTGGAGATAAAAGCAGTAGAACGTTTGCCCAAGGTATTTAGGGAACAGCTAATTTCTCAACTAAAAGCGTCACCTTACCAGATAGGTCTCTTAGTAAACTTTGGTGCTCCTAAATTAGAATATATACGGATAATGCGCTCTAAGACATCCGTTTGAATCTGTTAAAATCCGTATGCATCCGTAAATAAACTATTTTTTAGATTCCTATGAGTTGGCGCAGCTTATTTCCGATAGTATTGTTATTCAGCTGTGTAGATGGATTTATTGGCAATTGGCTTTACCCCGCGCTATTGCCTTTGCTTTTTAAGGATTTTCTTCTTTTAATAGTATATTTTCTTTTTTTCATTCAGGAGGGCGGGCAGCACTGGATGTTTAAATTTAAAAGAAATATTGGTTCTGGTATATGGTTTTTGGCAATGCTCCTAATGCTTTTGGGTGGGTTGCAAATACTGAATCCCGGAGTTCCCAGCATAGAGGTAGGTATATTGGGATTCAAGGTTATGTTTTATTATTGGCCATTAGCTATTCTAACCTTTGCTTACGTGGATAGCTTGGAACGCCTGCGGGGCCTTATAAAAAAAATTGTTTATTTTTCCATACTTATTTGCCTGTTTGGCCTTTATCAATTTTGGCAGGGCCCGGATTATATGGTTAATACATTCGGACAGGGTTTTGAAAGGGCTATAATTGTGACAACTGAAGGCGTAAGAGACAAAGGTTTTTTGCGCGTGTTTGGAACTTTTGCTTCTACCGGCCAATTTAGCACCTTCTTAGCTATTAATACGATGTTTATATTTGCATTGCTGTTTACCTCTAAAAATATGTTTGAAAGACGCCTGTTGAATGGCTGTGCTTTTTTAAACTTTATAACCTTGCTTGCCACAGGTTCACGCGGAGCATTCGCAAGTACGTGTATAACTGGTTTTATCTTTTTAGTTTTATGCCGTAGATTTTTGCGTAGAGTTGTCTTTGTGTTTATTTTGGCTCTTGGTTTTTATTCAGGTTTTAGTTATTTGGGTAGATCGGTTGTCTCGCGCTTTGAGACATTAAAAGACAAAGAGATGCTTAAAATGCGCACTGTAAGCATTACTAGCGCAACATTTATGGAGTATTTAGAAAAATATCCATTAGGCCGCGGAATGGGTACTGGTGTTTCAGCCTCTCGCCATCTTTTAGGTGGAGTAGGCGAAGGTAGTAGTGAATGGCAGCTTATTGAGAATTATCCTGCTAAATTGCAATACGAAATGGGTATTCTGGGAGTAATTATTTTTTATCTTTTTTTAATTAACTTAACTATTCACGGGATTAAATATTGGTTGAGTCCAATTGACCCTGAAGTCTATATTGTCAGCTCTGCCTTGAGTTCCTGGCTTCTGATAATTTTATGGACTACTTTGTTCAGCGTAATAGATAGCCCTCCTGTTGGATTATTTCTCTGGGTTGTGGTTGGCATGGTAGCTAAGATTACCAGTCTCCAATCAGATGCCGAACAACTTACCCAAGAAGAAACTTATGCGCTGCGATGACTTCAGCAACACCTTTGGTTCCTGAGTTCCATTGTGGTATGGTTCAAAAGAAGATAATGATGCGGATTATGTTTATCACAGGCAAGTATCCTCCCGAGCAATGCGGTATAGGTGATTACACGCAGAGGCTTGCGCAGAAACTAAGCAGCCCTGAAACCCAAGTATTTATTCTTACCTCAGTTTTCCAGCAAAGACAAGATGAAATTAATGAAAGGCAAAACAATGACATAGAGATTATTCGGGTATTAAAGCAATGGGATTTTAAGAATTATCCGGTTATTCGCAATGAGATATTAAAGAATAAGATCGATGTAGTTAATATTCAGTTTCAAATTTCTTTTTTTAATTCTCATCCTATGATTACCTTATTGCCTTTTCTCTTAAAATCAAGAGAACATACAAGCAGAGTGAAGGTAGTAGTGACCTTGCATGAGTTAGCAGGGCCGGCCACGAGGTTTTTACCGGGCCTGTTGCGCCGGCTCTGGCTCTTGCCATTGATGTTCTGGGCTGATGCGATAATTGTTATTAACGAACGCGATCTTTTTTTGCTACGTAGAGTTCCTTTTCTTAAGAGCAGGGTACATTACATCCCTTTGGCTTCAAATATTGATGTAAGGCCAGATGTAGATAGGCAGGCTGCGCGAAGGAAACTTCAGATAAATGACGATGAAGTTCTTATATTGAGTTTTGGGTTTGTTAATAATATACGAGCCAGTTTCATTTTAGAGTTAATCCAAGCCATAAAGAAACTCTGTAACAAAGGGTATAAATTAAGGTTAATTCTGGTGGGGGGGGTGGGCCTAAAAGATGGCGGTATTGTTTCATCATATGCTAATTCTCTAGGCATTGCCGAACGGGTTATTCTGACAGGTTATTGCTCAAGCCAAGAGGTATCGCAATACCTGGGAAGCGCTGATATTGCAGTGCAATTGAATTCTGACGGCGTGTTCAGGAGCACCGCACTCTTAGCTACAATGTCACACGGCCTTCCTACCATCGGCCTTAAGAAAAGATATATTCCTGCGGTATTTGTTAACCGTGAAAATATTTTACTTCTCTTAAATAATGATCCTGAAGACATTGCACGCGGGATAGAGGAACTTATCTTGGATGGGGCGCTCCGGGAAAGATTAAGCAGAAAGTGTATCCAGGCAGTTAGAGGGTTTAGCTGGGAGACGGCCTCTAAACTGGCAAGCCAACTCTATGCATCTTTATGAGAATTATCATCGCCTGTAATGTCCCCAATACACGAACTCAAGGCGCAGCCAGGCATATACACTATCTCAAAAAAGAAATGAATGAGTTGGGCCATGAGGTTGATTTGCTCTTTGCTGAGGATGTGCCAGCTCCCCTGGATTGGTGTGAATTAACGGGTTTAACTTTTCCCTTTCTTATGCTCTTACCAATTATTCGGCTTACTCAAACTAAAGGAAGATATGACATTATCTATATTCATTCCCTGGAGGCGGCGGTATATGTATTTCTGCGCCGTATTTTCCGGCAGTTTCCTCCCTGCGTTATTTTATCCGAAGGTTCTGAAGAGCTCGCATGGAAAGTGGAAAAAGAAGAGGAGAAGTTAGGATACAGGCATCTAGGATGGAAGAAGAAACTATTATTTTACAATCTTATTATAAGACAGGTCAGATACGCTGTCCGTTATGCTGACCATGTTATTGCCACAAACAATTATGAAAAAGAATTTTTCGTTAGAGCCTTTAATATTAATGAAAGTAAAGTTTCCATGATTACCCAGGGCGTGGCGCAGGAATTCTTTCAGAGCCGTGACTACAATCATAAACCCAAAAGCCTATTATTTGTCGGAGGATGGCAGTGGATAAAAGGCATTAGGTACTTGATTGAGGCATTCACGAGGGTGGCGGAGTCTAATGAAGAAGTTACCCTTTCGCTTGTAGGCGTGGGACAAAGCCGGGATAATGTAATACAGGCTTTCCCGCCGCATCTTAGAAAGCGCCTTCAGGTTATACCGCATGTTTCAGCAGAGCAAATGCCCAATGTATATGCCTGCCATGATATCTTTGTTTTTCCTTCCCTTTTTGAGGGTGGGCCGCTGGTGATTCCTGAAGCTATGGCTTCAGGAATGGCAATAGTAACAACCAAGGCTTACGGAATGCAGGATAAGATTGAAGATGGGGTTTCGGGATTTCTGGTTTCACTCCGAGACACAGAAACTTTAGTAAAACGTATCATAACTTTACTTAATGATTCAGCCCTTTGCGCAAGGTTTGGCCAAGAAGCGCAAAGAAAAGCAAGAGAGTTAATCTGGCATAATCTTGCCAGACAAACTCTTCATGTCTATGAAAGGCTACTCAAAAAATCAGGGACGTTTCTATTTTTGTAACAGTTCAGCTCTTGGAAGTGCTCCGACGAAACCGTAGTCGTAGGGGAGGTTTAAACCTCCCCTACGATAGGAGTCCTTTTAAGAGCTGAACTGTTACCTATTTTTTATTTATTTGACAAGGCTCTATGCTGTGTCCTGGCTGTAAAAAAAAGGGATTTGCAAAATTTCTGGAAAAAACAGGCCAATACAATCTCTTTATCTGTAATGCCTGCGCATTAACCTTTTGCGAACCCATGCAGCCGGCTACAGGCAATTTCTACGAACTAAAAGCGCAGTACGAAGATAAATGGGAGTTCGGGTTTATCTGCCAGAAAATGCAGCAATTAGGCTTAAGCGGAGAGCTTTTAGACATAGGCTGCGGAGATGGAATATTTATGGAAATGGCGAGTAAGCAATTTGCGGTTGCAGGAATAGATATAAATATGGGGGCACTTAAGGCTGCCAAGTTAAAAAGAAACCTCAATGATACCTATCCGATAACGCTTAAGGAACACATAAATATGTTTCCCGCCAAGAAATACGACATTATCACTGCTTTTCATATTTTGGAACACGTGGGAGAGCCGGCTGAATTCATAACAGACATTAAACATTCCCTTAAACCCCAGGGAATAGCCGTAATTTCTATTCCTAACCCGAATAGATGGACCCTGCGTTGGGTAAGAGAGGCATGGGATTATCCGCCGCACCATCTTACCAGATGGACCACTTACGGTTTATGCGCTTTGCTTGAGAGCCGCGGCTTAAACGTGCTGGAAGTGTTCTACGAAAGAATATCATTTTTAAGCCAGATCAGGGATGCCATGCGTGATATTATCTGGTCAGTTGTTTTCAAGAAATTTAGCTTTAAAGTCGCATCGCGAATCAATCTAAGCAAAGAACGCTTTGTATTATGGCCTTTTTTAGTTAATATAAAAGGCAAGGTAATTAAGTTGCTTGCGTTTTCTTTGGCATTGATTACGTATCCGGTTTTTCGGCTGGGGAATTTTACAGGAAAGAGCCTTTTGGTTTTAGCAAAGCCAAAGGATTAAGTAAGAAAAATATGAAAAGAGCTGCGTTGCTGACTCACGGCCCGATTAATATCATTGGCGGGGTTGAACGTTATATTCAATATTTATTGAATTTCTTAAAAGAAGAGGGCTTTAAGGTAGATGTTTTCGTGCCTACCAGGGTTAATATTCCGATTTTTTTTTATCCCTTTGTACGATATTATACCGGAAGCAGATTAGGCAGGCAGATCAAAAATTACGATTTAATCTTTACTCTGGATTATACTGGAGGTTTTTTAAAGGAAAGAAATACCATAAATATTTGTGTTGGAACAATACAGTCTTATCTTAAAGCTATAAGAAAATCATATAACCATAGATTTCTTTTAAACATGTACATGAGCATTATTTTTGATAGGTTAAGTAAAAAGGGTAAAATGTGCCTGGCAGTCTCGCCACAAGTTGAAAAGGAATTGATGGAAGATTACGGAGTCTCAAGCACCGTTGTCCTATGTGGCATTGATACAAAACATTTCACCCGGCGCCACCCAACCAGACAAATCAGGCTGCGCTATGGTATAGACCCGCAATCATTTGTTGGCGTATTTGCAGGCAGGTGGGATATACCACACAAGGGACTGGATTTGCTTATTTCCATAATGAGAGAAAGGCAGGATATCCATTGGCTTATTGCCCCAGACCGACAGATTAATCTAAAAGGCATTAAGAACTTGACTGTTTTGCCGGATGTGCGTTATGCAGAATTGCCGGATGTATATTCTGCTGCAGATTTTAGTATTCAACTCTCACGCTATGAGAGTTTTGGCTTTTCTTTTGTGGAAAGCCTTTCTTGTTCGGTACCGGTGATTTCTACGGCTGTTGGCATTGCCAGCTATATCTACGATGACCCCCTTTTAAGTGAGCTCATCGTTTACGGCAACGGATATCAAGCAGAAAAGATTGTTAAGGATGCCCACAACAAAATAGACAGATTAAAAGACAGGCGCTATCTGGAAACGCTTGCGGCAATATGCCGGGAAAAAGTGGAAAAAGAATTCTCTTTGGAAGTGTGGAAGGAGCGTATGAGAGATATATTACAATCAGTGAGGTAAGCCCATGCAGGTGAAATTAATTGCGCCATGGCAAGATCGGTGCGGAGTAACAGGATATGCGCTGGCGCTAAAGAAAGAACTGGATACACTTCTAGACGTGCAAATGGTTAGAGTCCCTAAGACCAGGAGCCTTAAAGGCATATTAGCGCTTTGCGATCAGATAAATAAAGGAGATATTGCTCATATTCAGTACGCTCAAGATTTTTATGGCTCATGGAGATATCAGGGGATACTTTGCAACTTTACGTTTTTTCTCAAGCATATCAGGATTCCAATTGTTATTACAGCGCATGAGCTGACTCACGGCTTACCCTTCTTAGGAGTTAATAAAATAAGCTTAAAAAGAATATTCTATAATACTTTATTAGTCCCAATTGTTAATTGGACGCCTTACGGTAGATTCTTACGTGGTAGATTTCTTGATATTGCCAATTGTATTATTGTCCATAACAGTGCCGACAAACTATTATTGGAGTCCTTGAACATAGATGCACAGAAGGTTTCCCTGCTATATCCCGGTGTAGCGGATATAGAGACGCCAAACAATGCATTCACACGGGAAGAACTCGGATTGAAAGACAGAAGATTAATTACCACATTTGGATTTATCAGGCCGCATAAAGGCTATGAGACAATTATTGAGGTAATGAAGTATTTGCCGGAAGACGTCGTTTTTATCATAGCAGGAGGACTACGTGATGGAGCCATTAATTTGTATATGGCAAAGCTTAAAGCATTGATTAGTTCCTCGGGATTGCAGGATAGGGTGAAAATCACAGGTTATCTGGATAACGAAAAACTCATA
>Ga0105164_10001846_pt1 | contig 13306 bp, 13 predicted proteins | sample VDWuncwatermetaG_FD_89674 | JGI IMG/M metagenome (GOLD analysis project Ga0105164, IMG submission 89674) | Wastewater microbial communities from Netherlands to study Microbial Dark Matter (Phase II) - VDW unchlorinated drinking water | ecosystem: Environmental > Aquatic > Freshwater > Drinking...
AACATTTTGTGAGAAGAAACGGATTTCCTTTTTGAATCTCTCGCATGCGATGGTAAGATGGAAGGGCGATTTTGAATCTCTGTGGCTCGCCGACGGTCATTTCAGTCCGGAGGGACACCGGTGAGTGGCGGAGGCATTATTGGATGCGCTTCTTTCTGGGAGTTCCGGCGACACGATACTCAATGTCCAACACAATCCCAGACAATAAGTCCAGTGTCCCTCGAATTTATACTTGAGCACTTTCTTCTGGTCCATCGGCTACTCAATTGACAAAGGAGGAATGTTGTAACTCTTGTAATCCTCTAACTTCCCACCCCACAAATCGTTAAATCCTAATTGACGCATTCCCAATAAGTTAGTAAAATACTCCCTGAGGAATCGATGAGAAAACATCACTACCACTCTCCTTTGAAAAGAGGATTGTTTTCCTTTGCCCTTATCGCTTTAATTATGACCGTAGGGACAATTGGGATTCATTGGATTGAAAAACTCTCCTACATCGATTCTTTCTATTTCATGAGTATGATTACCACCGCCCAAGGGCCGACGTTTACCCCCGCTTCGATCGGGGGAAAAATATTTACCTCAATCATAGCCTTCATCTCGGTGGGGTCTGTGGTGGCCGCATTAGGGTTTCTCTTCGGTCCTTTCTTCGGAAAGTTGTGGAAGGTGGGGGTTGAGAAATTCGAAGAGGAGCTCCACTCCTTAAGAAAAGATAAAGACGATTGAATGTGAAAAAATACCGTTCCCCGCTTATCCTCATCTTCGGGACCATTTTTCTTGACCTGGTCGGGTTCGGGATCGTCATCCCGGTTTTGCCGCTCTACGCGGAGCGTTTCGGGGCCTCGCCCCTTGTCGTCGGTCTCCTGCTCGGTATCTACTCGGCGATGCAATGCCTCTTTGCACCCATCTTGGGAAAGCTCTCGGACCGCGTGGGCCGCCGGCCGGTTCTTTTGGTAAGTGTTATCGGAACGTCTGCCGGTTTTCTTCTGATGGGACTCGCGAATTCGTTGTGGCTTCTTTTCGTGGCCCGGGTGATTGACGGGGTGACCGGCGGAAACATTTCAACGGCGCAGGCCTATATTGCGGATGTCACGTCTCCGGAGGAGCGTTCCCGCGGCATGGGTTTGATCGGCGCGGCCTTTGGCCTGGGGTTTATCTTCGGCCCTGCGATCGGGGGACTGCTCAGTCACTTTTCGTTGGCAGCACCGTTTTTATTCGCCTCGGTCTTAGCCGCCGCAAACGCCGTCGCGATTTACTTTTTCCTTCCGGAAAGCCTTCCGGTTGAACGCCGCAGTCAGACGCGTGAGCACACCTCCTTCTTGGCCCTCTTTCGGCAGGCGAGGCAGCGGCCGCTTGGGGTCATCCTGACGGCTTATTTCTTTACCGTCGTGTCGTTCTCGCTTTTGACGGCGACCTATGCCCTTTTCACCGAGCGGCGGTTTGGTTACAATGCGGCACAGAACGGTTATCTCTTCGCCGGTCAGGGGCTTTTGGGCGCGATCATTCAAGGCGGACTGCTCGGCTGGCTGGTGAAGGCGTTTGGGGATAAGAATTTGGTGATTGCCGGTACAGCCACATTAGCGTTGAGTCTCTTCCTACTTCCGATGAGCACCACCACCGCCTTCCTTCTTTGGGTCACGACAGGCGTAGCGATCGGGCACAGCCTGGTCTTGGCGCCGCTGAATGGGCTCGCTTCAAAGAGCGTGAGCGAAGCTTCCCAGGGACAGGTCCTGGGGATGATGCAGTCGGCGTCCAGCTTTGCGCGGATCGTGGGACCGGTGCTCGGCGGTTGGCTGCTCAACTATGACGCGCTGCATCTGACGAGGGCGTTTGGCAGAACGCCCTATTTGGCCGGGGGGGCGGTTACTCTTATCGCCGTTGGCCTCGCGATGGCACTCTAGCGTTCGAGATGACACGATGACATCATGAATTCTGGGGGCACACTACTTAATTCAAGAGATAAGTGCTGTGCCTCCCGAATTATAGCACTAAGAAGCAAATGGTTGATTTTTTTAAAACTTACGGGCGGAAAGTGTGGGGGAGCTCGTACCCATTAGAGAAGATCCTGCCTTTGTTTAAGTTTAAATAGGAAACCCTCTGTGAAAGCAGATTCAAAAAACCCAAAGCAGGATATCCGGAACCTCTCTTTTGATGAATTGGTTAGCTATTGTGAATCCATAGGAGAAAAGGAGTTCCGGGCAACCCAGATTTTTGAATGGATTTATAAGAGAGGAATCTGGTCTTTTGACCGGATGCACACCCTGCCTGAGAGTCTTCGCCGAAGGTTATCTCAAGCGTTTGATCTGGGACCGCTCGCGATTGCTCAGAAACAGGTGGCCGGGGATGGAACAACCAAGTTTTTGTTTGATTTGTCCGATCGTGAGAAAATCGAAACCGTCCTTATTCCAACGGCGACCCGGACGACCGTCTGTATCTCCACGCAGGCCGGGTGCAAGTTCGGCTGTAAATTTTGTGCCAGCGGCATCGGCGGCTGGGCCAGAAATCTTTCCTGCGCGGAGCTCCTCACCCAAATCCTTCATGTGAAGGAAGAAGCGGGGAAACACAAAAAACCGTTATCCCATATCGTCTGTATGGGAACAGGGGAAAGTTTTGACAACTATGAAAACCTTCTTAAAGCGCTTCGTATTGTCAATGACGACCGGGGGATGAACATCGGCGCAAGGCGGATGACCCTCTCCACCGTAGGATTGGTTCCCAAAATCATGCAGTTTTCCAAAGAAAATTTTCAGGTGGAACTGGCCGTCTCGTTGCATGGGTATAACGATGAATCAAGAAACAAACTCATCCCCATCAACCGGAAGTACCCTTTTACCGAGCTCATGCAGGCCTGCCGGAAGTATATCCAAATGACCCGCCGGCAGATCACCTTTGAATATATTTTAATCAAAGAGATCACCTGCACGGAAGAAGCGGCCGGAGAACTGGCTAAACATCTCAAAGGCATGATCTGCAAATTGAATTTAATCCCCTACAACCCTGTCCAGGAATTCCCTCACAAGCCTCCTTCCCATGAGGAGGCGCAGCGCTTTCAAAAAAGGCTCAAAGCATTGGGAGTCCATGCCACGCTACGCACCCCTCGCGGCCGGGATATTGCCGCCGCCTGCGGCCAGCTAAGGCATTCCCCACAAATCGTTAAATCACAATTGACGCATTCCCAATAAGTTAGTAAAATATCCCTTGGAGGTTCCCATCATCCACCCCAATCTTCTTACTACAAAAAATTCAAACCTATGAATATTCATGGCGTCCCCTGTCGTAGTCTCCGGGTCAAAGAAGGTGATCCCCGTACCATTCAGATTATTGACCAGCGCTATCTTCCCCACAAATTTGTGATCGAAGAAATAAGAACACTCAATGAGGTCACTTCCGCGATTCAAGAGATGCATCTTCGCGGGGCACCCCTCATTGGCGTTGCGGCGGCGTTTGGGATGTATCTGGCTCTTTTGGACGCACCGTCGGATCAGTCTCTTGAAAAAATAATGGAGGACGCCTCCTCCAGGCTGAAGGTTACACGACCGACGGCAGTCAATCTCCAGTGGGCGATCGAACGGCAATTGAAGGTTGTCAGGCGAATGCGTTCGAAAGAGGAAGGGGTTCAGCTTCTCTTCGAAGAGGCGCAGAAGATGGCTGAGGAAGATGTTGAAAGTTGCCAGAGAATTGGAGAACATGGTCTTCGGCTCATCGAGGCGATTCGTGCGAAAAAGGGGAGAGGGGTTGTCCATATTCTTACCCACTGCAATGCCGGATGGCTGGCCTGCATCGATTGGGGAACGGCGACATCCCCCATGTATCAGGCATTCGACAAAGGAATCGATCTTCATGTTTGGGTGAATGAGACGAGGCCGCGCAATCAAGGAGCGAGTCTCACCGCTTGGGAGCTTGGTCAACATGGTGTTTCTCACACGGTCATCGTTGACAATGCATCCGGATATTTGATGCAGCGCCGCAGGATCGACTTGGCCATCGTCGGCTCGGATCGGACGACGGCTACCGGCGATGTCGCCAATAAGATCGGGACCTATCTCATGGCTCTTGCCGCCCACGATAACGGAGTCCCTTTTTATGTGGCGCTTCCTTCCACAAGCATCGATTGGGGAAAGAGAGAGGGTATTTCAGAAATTTTAATTGAGGAGCGCAGCCCCGATGAAGTTACGCATATCCAAGGTCTATGCGACGGAGAAATCAAAAAGGTCCTTTTAACACCCAAGGAAACTCAGGTGGCGAATTATGCTTTTGATGTAACGCCGAGACGGCTCGTGACGGCCCTGATTACGGAACGTGGGATCTGCCCGGCAACCGAAGAAGGGCTTCTTCAATTGTTTCCCGAGAAAAGAATGTCTCCATGATCGATGAAGGCGTCATTCAATTCCAGTGCGAATGGATCCCCGCACCTCCTCCTTCCGAAATTGAAATTAGAGAGCTGAATCATTGGCGCGAGCGACTTTACGCACGCGGCTTTATCGGCAGTTACGAAAATGGTATCGCATTCGGAAATATCAGCAGACGGGCGGCCTTCGGAAAGGGTTTTATTATTTCGGGAACGCAAACAGGGGGTTTGCCTAGACTCAAGGCCGACCATTACACCTGTGTCGTAGCATGCCGCATCGAAGAAAATTATATCCGTTGCAAGGGGCCCCTCAGAGCCTCCTCAGAATCACTCACCCATGCCATGATTTACGAAATGGATCCTACTGTTCAATTGTGGTACACGTCCATCATAGGCAATTGTGGCGTCACTTGATGGGGAAGATTCCCACGACGTCCAAAAAGGCCCCTTATGGAACGCCTGCCATGGCTCGTGAAGTGAAACGCCTCTATGGAGGAAGTAACCTTCGCGATAAAAAAATTCTTGTCATGGGAGGCCATCCAGAAGGCAGTATTACCTTTGGAAGTAATTCAGAAGGCGCCAGTTTAACGCTTTTAGGTTACCTATAAATGACTCTCACGTATGAGGGCGCTTCCATGAAAGAGGCGCCAAAGTGACATTTTAAATTCAATTTGCTATAATAGTTCTGGCTTTCAGAGCGTCGAGGAGGAAGAAATTTATGTTCCTTTGGAACTGGGTTCTTTTTGCATCCCTATTGGGGTTGAATCTTGGACTCATCGTGGCGTCCCGACGGTGGGGAGGTGCGAAGGTCGATGAATGGCTTTTCCGGCATCGTGACCACCTGCCGATTCCATTTCTCTCCATCGGAATCCTCGCGCACCTTACTTCCAAAGGATTGACTCCGACTCCCGAAAGAGGATGGATGAACCTCCTCGGTATCTTCCTTGTCATCCTTGGAGAATCGCTCCGGATCTGGGCGGTCGGAATTGTCGGGGCGGCGACCCGATCAAAATCGACAAACGCGAAGCGGTTAGTTCAAGAAGGTCCCTACGCGGTCATCCGCAACCCGATCTATGCGGGTAATTTCCTCCTCTGTTTTGGCCTTGCTTGTTTTTTACACTCATGGGCCGCCCTGCTGGCATGTGTATTGTATTTTATCGTGGTTTACGATCGTATCATCCGATCAGAAGAAAAATTTCTGCAAGCAACCTTCGGCTCTGTCTATGAGACTTACTGTCGCTTTGTGCCCCGCATTGTGCCGCGATGGGGTTGGTCCTGGCAGGCCTTACGGGCGCCCTTTAGGCTTAAAGAACTTCGCAAGGAGTATTGGACCGTTACCGGTATTGCGTGTGCGGTACTTATCGCACACTTCATGACCTTTCAACCTTTACACGACTGGCTGGCCGATCGCCTCCGGAGTCTCCGGCACAGATCGCGTTCGTCGATGGGGCGCCGCGTCTAACCTCTCCACCCCCACCCCCGCCAGTATATTCTTAATGTTCCTTTCACGCTAGAAAAGTTTTATAATAATTAACTATATCCAAGAGGTATTATATCTTTCAGGTGAAAATAGTGATGAGGGAAGATAAGACTCAAAAATTAGATCTTGACGATATTCATTCTCCTATTGAGGCCCTTTTTGAGAAATACAAGGCTTCTCTCAAAGGGTTTTCTGATGAGGAGGCCCGAGAGCGCCTCACGGTCCACGGTTTTAATGAACCTGCTAAGAAAAAGAAAAGGACCATTCTCATTCAAATCCTTTCCAAATTTGCAAATCCATTGGTTATCGTCCTTCTGGTCATTGCAATCTTTTCTCTATTTTTCGGAGAAAAGATCAGTGCGCTTTTGGTTTCTTTGATGGCCGTCCTGAGTGTCTTCCTATCCTTTATTCAGGAATTTCGTGCAGGACGAGAAGCGGAAAAGTTAAGTGAAATGGTCCGTGCTACTGCGACCGTTTACCGAAATGGCAAAGCAAGAGAAATCAAAATTAGAGAAATTGTTCCGGGGGACATTGTCGATTTGTTTGCAGGGGATATGGTTCCCGCAGACTTAAGGATCATTTCTTGCAAGGATTTATTTATTAATCAGGCTTCTTTAACCGGTGAATCCTTTCCCATCGAGAAGTTTGCAACTCCCATAGAGCCAAAGAGCCATTCGATATCCGAATTCACCAACGTCGCTTTTATGGGTTCAAGTGTGGTGAGCGGTACCGCATTAGGATTGGTCATCAGAACAGGTCTCTCGACTCAGTTCGGCGAACTGTCGCGCAGCCTTGCGACAGCAAGGGTTGAAACGAGTTTTGATAAGGGCATCCATCAGTTCATGTGGCTCATGATTCGTTTCATGTTGATACTGGTGGTTGCGATTTTCGCCATTAATGTCTTTTCAAAAGGCCGTATCTTGGAGGCCTTTCTCTTTTCATTAGCAGTCGCCATAGGTCTGACGCCTGAAATGCTTCCCATGATTGTTGCGATTACTCTTTCAAAAGGGGCTATCTCCATGGCCAAAAAACAGGTGATCGTCAAACGCCTCAACGCGATTCAGGATTTTGGTTCAATGGATGTGATTTGCACCGATAAAACGGGCACCCTCACACTCGATAAAATTGTCTTGGAAAAACATTGTGATGTGGTGAGAAAAGAAGACACTGATGTTTTAAGATGCGCCTACATGAATAGCTTTTACCAGACAGGTCTTAAAAATCTGTTAGACCGAGCCATTCTTAAACATGAAAAGTTAGTGGTAGGACAATTTAAGAAGGTTGATGAAATGCCTTTTGATTTTGAAAGGAGAATTATGTCCGTTGTCGTCGAGATGGACGGAAGACATAGAATTATCTCCAAAGGGGCCCCGGAGGAGATCTTTAGAAGGTGCACGACCTACGAACTCGACAACGAAATTTTTGAGATGGAGGATTTGACCCTTTTTGATTTAAAGGATGAATATGACAAGCTCAGTGCAGATGGTTTTAGGGTGTTGGCCGTCGCGTATAAGGATGTGGATCGGAAAGAGGGGTATTCAAAAGAGGATGAAAAAGACCTGGTTCTAAAGGGCTATCTCGCCTTTCTGGATCCTCCCAAACCCACTGCGAAACGGACGATCCGAGCCCTCAAAAACCTTGGCATCGAATTTAAGGTTTTAACAGGCGACAATGAATTAGTCACAAGGAAAATATGCAGTGACGTAGGGCTTGATGTGAAAGGCTTGGCAACAGGCGATCAAGTCGATCGATTGTCTGATCAAGAGCTTCAGGAGCTGCTCAAAACCACAACTGTATTTGCCCGACTTTCGCCGTCGCAGAAGGAGAAAATTATTCACACCCTCCGGAAGAACAAACATATCGTTGGTTACTTGGGTGATGGTATTAACGACGCCGCTGCCTTGAAAGCATCAGATGTGGGCATTTCTGTCAATAACGCGGTGGACATCGCCAAAGAATCCGCGGATATCATTCTCCTTAAGAAAAATCTTACCGTGTTGAGAGATGGCGTCCTCGAAGGGAGGAAGACCTTCGGCAATATCGTGAAATACATCAAGATGAGTTCGAGTTCGAATTTTGGTAATATGTTCAGCATGACGGGGGCGAGCCTGTTTTTACCCTTTTTGCCGATGACACCTATACAAATTCTCTTAAACAATTTTCTCTACGATCTGTCGCAAGCAGCGATTCCGACCGATGAGGTCGATGAAGAATATCTCACAAAGCCGAAACCTTGGAATGTGGAAGCCATCAAAAGATTTGTGATCCTCCTGGGTCCGGTGAGTTCGGTCTTCGATTTTTTGACATATGGAATCCTCCTTTTTGTGTTTCATGCGTCTCCCAGTTTATTTCGCACGGGCTGGTTTTTAGAATCACTTTGCACACAAACCCTCGTGATCCATATTATTCGCACAGGGAAAATTCCTTTTATCGAAAGTAGACCGAGCAAATTTCTCGTGGCGACGTCTCTCTCGGTCGTTCTTATTGGTTTTGTTATCCCATTCTCCTTTTTGGCGAAGCCGTTCGGTTTTGTGCATCCGCCGTCCTTTTACTTTCTTATTCTCTTTGGAATTGTGTCTCTTTATTTATTCGTGGTACAGTGGACAAAAAGTTGGTTCAATGAAAAGTACGGTTATGCCTGATCTTGGGCATGCGGAATAAGTGATGCGTATCCTGTTGGTTGAGGACGATTCACGGGTGGCGAGTTTTATCCGACGGGGCCTTCGTGAGGAACAGTACACTGTTGACGTAACGGGCGACGGCGAAGAAGCGTTGTTTCTGGCGCAAACGAACGACTATGATCTTATGATACTCGATCTCCTGTTGCCAAAACGGAGCGGCCTCGATGTGCTGCGCACCCTGCGTGCCGAACGTATCAGCGTGCCGGTCTTGATCCTCACGGCCAAGGATGAACCCGAAGACAAAGTAACCGGGTTGAACGCCGGGGCCGACGACTACCTCACCAAACCTTTCGGATTCGAGGAGTTACTGGCCCGCCTCCGCGCTTTGCTTCGCCGGCGCGGTGACATGATACCGACGGTGTTGCGGGCTGGCGACCTTGAACTCGACACACTGCGTCATCGTGTCACGCGTAGGGGGCAAGAACTCGTTCTGACGAACCGCGAATATGCGCTGTTGGAGTTTTTGTTGCGCCACACCAATCAGGCGGTGACGCGCACCCTATTGGCCGAGCATGTGTGGGAACATGATTTTGACCCTCTTTCCAATGTGATCGACGTTCATATTGCCCGCCTGCGACGGAAGATCGATGACGGTTTCTCTCCCAAACTCCTCCACACCCTACGTGGCAAGGGGTATATGCTGCAACTTCCCAAAAAGCCATGATCCGCTCGATCCGCGTTACATTGACATTGTGGTACATCGGAATCCTTGCAGGGATTCTCTGTCTCTTCGGATTGGTCCTCTATACCAATGTGGCGACCAACCTTGCCCAAGATGTGGATGATGTGCTTGTATCGCAGGCCGACGGGGCGACCGACTCGCTCGTCGCCTTCTGGGAGGGAAAATGGGGGGCCCTACATCGCGAGACTCCTTCTCAAACGATGAAAAAAGAAATCGATATGAAACGTTTTCCCAAGATGATTGATCAATGGGTTCATGAAACGGGAGAATTGGAGAATCCTCATGCGATTCGTCTCGTTGATCGCGATGGGGCACCGTTAGTGACTTCAACAAATTTCGCAAGGCTGGCGCTGCCGCTGACACAAACGGCAATGACTCAGTCAGGACAGGGACGCACCGTCTACGAAACATTTAACCTCGGAGGGCCTCGGTTTCGGCTTGTCACACGTCCGGTCATTGAGAAAAATTATGTCCTCTACCTTGTCCAAGTGGCCGCGAGTTTACAGCAGGCGGATGCGTCGCTCGTGCGGTTGCGCCGATGGTTGTTATGGCTGATCCCTTCCACACTCGTGGTCACAAGCACCGTTGGATGGTTCTTAGCAACCACGGCATTACGGCCTGTCGACCGAATGATTAGACAGGCAGAACGGATCGGCGCAGAGCATCTGCATGAACGGATTGACGTGCCCCACACCGGCGATGAACTGGAACACCTTGCTACAACTTTTAACAACATGCTTGTCCGGCTAGAGAGTGCTTTTCGGCGATTGCGTCAGTTCAGTGCAGCGGCCTCCCATGAGCTGCGCACTCCGTTGACCATCATGAAAGGAGAACTGGAAGTCGCTTTGCGAAAATCTCGTGATGTAGAAGAATACCAACGTGTGCTTCGAACGCAGCTAGAAGCACTCAACGAGATGGCTTCCATTGTAGAGCAGTTGCTGATGTTGGCTCACAGTGAGGCGGGGACGATAGCGGTGGAGTGGCGCCCTGTGGAATTGGGTGTACTTATCCAGCAGGTGCGTGATGCTTTGAAGATGATCGCCGAGTTAAAAGAAATTTCTGTGCAGATCTCCGCCCCTGAGCCGATTTGGGTTCAGGGGGAACGGCGCCTGTTAGAACGACTGACGGTTAATCTTTTGGATAACGCCCTGAAGCATACTCCCCTGAAAGGGAGTGTCACACTACAACTGGGACGCCGTGGGAAAGAGGCTTGTCTCACCGTACAGGACACGGGTTCCGGTGTCCCTCCCCACGAGATACCCCATATTTTTGACCGTTTCTTCACCCGTTCGTCTCTAGGGACCCCCCCACGTTCCAGTTCCAGTGGTTTAGGCCTGGGTTTATGTCGATGGATTGCCGAAGCCCACAAAGGGCGTATTGATGTGGCCAGTCCACCTGGTCAGGGAGCCACCTTCACCATCTTTCTTCCTCTTACCCTTCCTCCCACTTGAGTTCCCTTTGGCCTCAAAGATGAACAAGTTGTCATCTAGAATTCATCGTTCCGTCATGCTCTTTTGGGTACACTGACCTGTAAAAGGAGGTGATATGCATGCGTCGTTTCTTGAGGATATGGAGCGTTTTCATGCTTAGTATAGTGTTTGTCGGTACAGGTCTGGCGTTGGCCGAAACTCCGACCACGGACGATGTCTCGTCAGCGAGTGCAGCTCACGTGACGGCTCAAACGAAGCCACATAAACCAGCTAAAAAGCATAAGACGTCCAAACCGGCTACAACGAAAAAGGCCAAACCGGCGGCAAAGTCAAAAATCGGGAAGACCGAGCAGACGACCCCGCCCGTTCAACAGTAATATTCCTTGTGATACTGAAAAAAGGAGAGGACCATGAAACGAAATTGGAAAGTATGGCTTGTCTTGACGCTTGTCGTGTGCGGAACGGTCCCTGCAGCGCTGGCAGGTGAGCATCCCGGCACACCAATGGGGAGCAGAAAAGCAACACCGGCCAGCTCAAGTTCCACACCCACACCGCAGATTTCATCGGCCGAAGGATCCATCAGCGCAATCGATCTCCAGACGAATAGTCTGAATCTGACTACAGCGGATGGCAAAATCTGGACCCTCGCCCTCGACCCGAAGACTACTTTGGTCTGGAAAGGAACCGAACAAGCCAAACTAGACAACTTAAAAGTTGGGGAGAAGGTAAAGGTACGCTACGTGGCGAAGGAGGGGAAGCAACTGGCGAGGTCGGTCGATATCAATGAGTCCTCCCCGACGGCTTCAAGTGCCCCTTCGGCAGGGAAGTAACGCATTGATCAAGTGAGGAGAGTGACAATGAATAGCATTCTGAAGAAAATTTTCGCGTCTGTCATGATCATGATTTTCTTGGTAGGGGTTATGGGGCAAGAGGCGATGGCGATGGGGAAGTGGCCTGGACAAAAGAAGACAACGGGTGCTACGACGACAACCACCTCTAAGCCAGCTAAGTCAGCTAAGCCAGCGACTCGGTAGCCTTTTCAACCGAACTCACCCAGAAACGTTTGCCCATGGGTGTCCGGCCGTTTCTGGGTGAGTTTATTCTGCCTGTAGGCCATCATTCCTTTTTCTTCCAGACTCGTAAAGTCACGTCGTCGACCAAGAGACTCCCCTCATAATAATTGGTGTGCGGGTCACCGAGGAACCAGTAATGGGGATCGTTGAAGTGGAAGATGTGGCTTGTATCGTTGAAGATCGCTTCGTACGTTTTATTTCCTCCGTACTGAAAATCGCCTGAAATCTTCATCGATATCCTGTTATCAATTCGTGTAAAACAGACGGTGTACCACGTATCTTCCTTGTACGCATCGACCGCACGGATCTTGCCCGGCTCCTGCCATTCACTCGCCGCGTAGGAGAGAAAGGGGGGCCCGTACTCTTCCGTTTCCTCGCCACGGCCATCCACCGCCACCATCATGACCGGATGAACGCCGCTTTTGACAAATGCCTCTTTCCCCGGATCCCAAATCGCTGTCCATCCTTCTTTGTTGTTATCGGAATCCATAAAGAAAATTCTTTGGTGATGGGCAAAGATATTGTTGTGAGGCATGGGCTTGACGCGATAGATGGCACCAAAGTAGAAGCCGTTTTCTTCCGTGGCGTCGCTGTCGACCCAAGGTCCGCTACGCTCTCCGCCGCTGTATCCGTTATCGCCTTCACCTGTTCCGAATTTCATATAGCCGACCCGAGCGCAGATCTGGTAGCGGGTTCCTAAGGCGTCTGTCCGGAGGATCGTTCCATCCGTATGTTCCGGCGAGGCGATCCGGAGAACATGGTTTCCGGGATGCGCAGGGTCTTCGGCGATATCAAAAAGGCTCTTCGGGTCTTTCTTTGTCCGGGAATACGATTCGATCGAAAGAAGTCCATGTTCTCCTAAAGGGACAGAGAGGCGATATCCGGCAGTCGGTACAAACTCCGGATTTTTCTTACGGAAAAAGGTTCCGTTGTCCGAGAAAGGGGTGCTAGGGTCAGGGGCATCCTCCCTCCAGACGGGGGGTTGCAGAAACTGAAGTTCGTTGAATTCTTCCTTGACTACCTCTTCCCACCGTCCCGCTTCAACGGGAGGAAGGGATTCAGAACCTGCACCGGCCGGCTGAGTGCCGATGAGGAGGATCACAAAAACCATTCTTAAGACAAGACGGCTCTGTTTCATCCTTTTCTCCACCGCACCATTATAAATCCTAATTGACGTCTTTTCAATGAGTTGTTAAAATACCCCTATGTCTCAGAGGGGCCGTTTTCTTCTGTTTTGGGTCCTTGCATTTTTTCTCATGAAAGGAGGGATGGCGATGTCACTCACGGAATCGACCATGCTTGAACTGGGAACGGAGGCACCCGACTTTATACTTCCGGATGTTGTCTCCGGTCAGAGGATCGGTCCCAAGACCTTTGCCGGTCAAAAGGCGCTTTTGGTCATGTTCATCTGCCAGCATTGCCCCTATGTGCAGCATGTGAAGCAGGAACTTGTCCGTCTCGGGAAGGACTATGCAAAGCGAGATATCGGGATCGTTGCGATCAGTTCCAACGATGCCCAGAATTATCCGGACGATGCGCCGGAGAACTTAAAGAAGATGGCCCAGGCACTCGGATTCGCCTTTCCCTTCTGCTACGACGAGACTCAGGG
>Ga0105164_10001847_pt1 | contig 13306 bp, 15 predicted proteins | sample VDWuncwatermetaG_FD_89674 | JGI IMG/M metagenome (GOLD analysis project Ga0105164, IMG submission 89674) | Wastewater microbial communities from Netherlands to study Microbial Dark Matter (Phase II) - VDW unchlorinated drinking water | ecosystem: Environmental > Aquatic > Freshwater > Drinking...
TAGCGCTTAATGCGAGCTCTAAGGGCTTAAGGATTTTTTCAATCTTTTTCCACAAAAGTTTTGTTTTTTCTTTTCGAGCTATCTTCCCAATTATTTTTTTGTAGATATTTCCTCCTCTACTCCATATATTTTTGTGAACTCTTACTGTTTCTCCACTTACTTTTAAGACTTGTTCAATTTCAGAATCTTTGTAACCGTTTTCAAGCATTAAATGAAGCATTAATCTTTTGGTTAACATAATTTTTTCTTCTCGAGTAAGGAAATCGTTAAAAAAGAATTCTATATCCTTCGATTGATTTAAATTTGAAATAAGAGTAGCGAAATATTCCCTTAGATCTCCGTCAAGTTGTTTATTGATAAATCTTCTGGAGGCTCTTGGCATAAAACCAGTATACAGGTATACCTGCCTCAAATCAATTCAAGTGCTTCTAGAATTTTGCTGTTGACTAACCTAACTTCTGAAGGATTTTTGCGGTAGTCGTGACCGATACCAGGAATTAGAATAAATTTCTTCGGTTCGTTGGCTTTTTCAAAAATTTCTTTTACGCTTTCGGGCGCGACTAATTTATCAAGTTCTCCTGCAATAAGAATTAAAGGAACTTTGATTTTTTTAACATCTTTTGGGGAATTATATTTTAGATTATCCTGAAAATGTGAATATGGTACGCGAAACTCTCTCTTTTGCTTTTTATCTTCCGGTAAATCTCTAAAAGAAATGCTGAATCCTATCTTTTTTGCTTCTATAACTCTTTCATCATTTTTGTTCATATATAATGATGATGGCATAATACCTAAAACCCCGGAAACTCTTCGATCTCGTGTGGCATAAAGAATTGAAACTTTTCCTCCTCGGCTGTGTCCGCCTATTAGGATATGTTTAAATGGATTCTGTTTGAGCATATATTCAAGAACATTTTTAATATCGACAAGATATTGAGTTGTGGTGTAATCGGAAATGTCTCCGTCGCTCTCCCATGTTCCGATGGGATCAAAACGGACAGCTGTATATCCTTCTTTTGCCAAATCTTCTGAGAGAATTTTAAGATGATCGTAGTCTTTTGAATCCAAGTACCCGGAGCAAAGAATCGCGAGCTTATCGGTTTTATTTTTCGAATAGTGAACGACTGCGGCAATATTTCCTTTAGGCGTAGGAATTTTAATATTTATCATAAGTTTAGAAATAAATTTTCGAGAGCCAATCGGAGGTTGACGTTGGTGGTTTTAATGACGGTGTGAAATTTTTGAATTGATTCCACTTTCTTGTAATTTGCTACCAAGTCTTTTCTAAGATCAATAATCAAACTTTCCAGAAAATCCAGGGCTTCGTTTTTGCCCGCTTCGCCGCGAGGCGAGTCTTTGGATAAGTCTTGCGCGAGCTTTAATCTTTCCCCTACTCCATCTGTCGAGCTCAGTATTTTAATAAATTTTGAAGTATCGCTATATTCTATTTTCGAACTTAACTCGATAACTTTACAGCGGGACAGAATTGTAGGCAAAATTTCATCTGAGTTTAAAACCTGAACTATTATAAGGGTACTTTCGGGTGGCTCTTCCAAAGTTTTTAAGAGTGCGTTTTGCGCTTCCGTTGTTGCTCCGGAAGTTGCGTCTAATAAGACTCCTTTAAAATCTCCTTTTAGGGGCGACAGATAGATTTTTCGCTGGATTTCCCGGACATCTGCAATTCCCACTGCTTTTTCAAATTCAAGAACCGCGATATCAAATTTGTTTATCTTGAGATTTCTCAAGATTTTTTCCGCTTCTTCCCTGCCCCTAACTTTATCTCTTGAACTTATTAGTATAGATTGCATGCAATTTAAAATTTTAAATTGTGAGTAAAACCTATTGCATTATATCCGAAATTTCTTTACTATAAAAGCAATGCCCGATACGAGCAATTTGTCTAGTGGAAACCAAACATTAAGTGATGTTCTTCTTTCGGATCGCCTTCTGACTCCTGCGCAGTACGATGATGTTAAAGTAAAAGCCGCATCCACAGGAGTAACAGACGAGACGGTAATAATGTCGGAAAAAATGGTTCCCGAAGAAAAAATCGCAGAAGCCAAGGCAAAACTCTTGGGAATACCATTCATATCTTTGGAAACAACAAGCTTTTCTCCGCAGGCAATAGGTTTTGTTCCAAGGGCTGTCGTTGAAAGATTTAATCTCGTTCCTTTCATGTACGACGAAACCTCAAAAACTATATCGATTGCAATGGCTAACCCCGTTGATTTGGACGCAATCTCCTTTGTAAGGCAAAAGACCGGCCTTACTGTCAAGTCATTTGCGGCAAGTCCTGCGGATGTTGAGAAAGCAATTAAAGAACAATATCGTCAGGAGCTGGTTGGACAGGTTGGGGCAGCGGTAAAAGAGACAGAACAATATAAGACAAAAACAATAGATAGTAAAGAGATCTCAGAAATTATAAAAGAAGCGCCGATTGCAAAGATTGTTGCGACGATTTTGGAGTATGCGGTTTCAAGCAGGGCATCGGACGTTCACATTGAGCCTCAGGAAGACAGAGTTAGAGTTAGATACAGAATTGACGGAATATTGTATGACAGGTTGAGCCTTCCAAAAAGCGTGCAGGAAGCGGTAATCTCAAGAATTAAAATTCTCTCCGAAATGAAGATTGACGAGCACCGTACTCCCCAGGACGGGCGTTTCAACTTTAAAGTCGAAAATAAGGAAGTTGATCTTCGTATTTCTGTTTTACCGACAACTTTTGGTGAAAAAGTCGTAATGAGGCTGCTTAGAAAAACAGGAGGGATTCCGTCTCTAGGTGAGCTTGGGCTTACGGGTAATTCTTTAAAAAATCTTGAGACTTCGATTCTTCGTCCGCACGGAATAATTATTGTCTGCGGACCGACCGGATCCGGAAAAACAACGACTTTATATTCGGTTCTTAATAAGCTCAATTCTACAAGAGTAAACATAATGACTCTTGAAGATCCGATCGAGTATCAAATGGCTGGAATAAATCAGGTTCAGATAAATCCGGCTGTAGGGCTTACTTTTGCAACGGGACTGCGATCCTTTTTGCGACAAGATCCTAATATTATTCTGGTTGGAGAAATTAGAGACAAAGAAACAACAGAGCTTGCATTACAGGCCGCCCTGACCGGCCATTTGGTTTTCTCAACGCTTCATACCTCAAATGCCTCGGGTGCTTTGCCCCGCCTTACGGATTTGGGAGCAGAGACTTTTCTTCTTGCATCCACAATGAATGCGGTCTTGGGACAGCGAATTGTTAGGAAAATCTGCGAGAACTGTAAAACAGAATATGTTCCTCCGGCCCAGATAACAGAAGAAATAAAAACAGTTCTTGGAAAGTTATTTCCACAAAATGGAGTTGCTAAGCTCTATAAAGGTAAAGGCTGCGAGGATTGCGGTGACTCGGGTTATTTGGGGAGGGTTGGTATTTTTGAAACATTGCCCGTTTCATCAAAAATTGCAAGCTTAATTTTGCAGCATGCAGACTCAACTACAATTGAAAATCAGGCGATTTTGGAGGGTATGATAACTATGAAACAGGACGGATATTTAAAAGTTCTCCAAGGAATGACAACGGTAGAGGAAGTTCTAAGAGTAGCACAAGAGTGATATGGATATTCATGAGCTTTTAAATCTCACAATCAAAAATGACGCATCCGATCTTCATCTTTTGGTCGGAATCCCCCCTGCTTTAAGAATAGATGGGACGCTTCGCTATCTTTCAAATTACGACCCTTTAAACACAACGCAAATTTCGGAAATGGTTTTTACCCTTCTGTCTCCCGAGCAAAAAGCTCTTTATCTAAAAAATAAAGAATTGGATTTTTCATTCGGGTTTGGAGGAGGAACTTTTGGGAATTTGGGGAGGTTTAGGGCAAATGTTTATTACCAAAGGGGTTATGTATCGGCTGCTTTTCGATTTCTGCGGCCAAATATAAGAACTGTTGAGGAATTGCATCTTCCAAAAGTTGTAAGCAGTTTTTCTGACGAAAAACAGGGGTTCGTCCTGGTGACTGGCCCGACAGGACATGGCAAATCAACAACCATTGCGGCAATAATAAATGAAATAAATACAAAAAGGGCGGTTCATATCCTGACGATTGAAGATCCGATTGAATATATATATCCTTCGGGCAAAAGCATAGTTTCGCAAAGAGAGGTAAATATAGACACGGTTTCATGGGACAATGCTTTAAGATCTGCGTTGAGGGAGGACCCGGATGTTGTTTTGGTTGGTGAAATGAGAGACCCCGAAACTGTTGCATCCGCAATAACAATTGCTGAAACCGGACATTTGGTTTTTTCGACCCTTCACACAAACTCGGCAGCCCAAAGCATAGACAGAATTATTGACTCTTTCCCTTCCGACCAGCAGTCGCAAATAAAGGTACAGCTTGCAGCAACCCTAAAAGGAATTATTTCCCAAAGACTTATTCCTATGATATCAGGCGCCAGAATTCCTGCTGTCGAGGTTCTGATCGGAAATTCCGCAATAGCAAATAACATCAGGGAGGGCAAGACCCACCTTATTGACTCGATAATTCAGACATCCCAGGATCAGGGAATGGTGACACTTGAATCGTCTTTGGCTTCGTTGATCTTAAATGGTTCGATAAGTTTGGAAACCGCAAAAAGCTACACCTTAAAGGTAGAAGAACTGGTTCGATTGGTTGGCTAATTTACATGAAACTTCATTACAAAGCAACAACCCCCGATGGGAAAATAATACAAGGAATAATGGATGCAAATGATGTAAACGAAGCAGTATCTTATCTTCGGGGAAAAGATTTGTTCCCGATTCAGATAAGAAAACAGGGAGAAAATCTACTCCTGCAAAAGTTTCTCCCTTTTTTTAATAAGATTTCAGCAAACGATCTAATCCTTTTTACAAGACAGTTGTCTTCCATGCTTTCATCGGGGCTTACTCTTCTTCGTGCTCTTCAGATTTTCAAAGACCAAATACAAAATGAAGCAATGATTGAGGTTGTCAGCGGGGTTATGAACGATATAGAAGAAGGTAAATCTTTTTCCTTTGCAATTGCAAAATATCCTGACGTTTTCTCCCCGATCTATGTTTCTTTGATAAAAGCCGGAGAGTCATCCGGGCTTTTGGATAAAGTACTTTTGAGACTTGCTAATAATTTGGAAAAACAAAGCAGACTTAAAAGCACCGTAAAATCGGCGTTGATGTATCCTGCGATTGTTGTGGTTCTTATGATTTTTGTCATTTTTATAATGATGATTTTTGTTATCCCGCAGTTGTCGGTCCTTTATAAAAATTTAAATGTCCCTCTTCCTCTTCCGACCCGAGTAGTTGTCGGACTGTCGGGAGTTATCGGAACTTTTTGGCCGGTAATTATCGCACTTTTTGGACTAGTCATATTTCTTTATAGAAGATGGCGAAAAACAGAAGAAGGACAGCTTATTGTTGATAACCTAATTTTAAAACTTCCTGTTTTTGGAAAACTTATAGAAGAAACCATTCTTGCTGAATTTTCCCGGACCTTCGGTTTGTTAATCGGAACTGGAACTTTAGTTGTTGAGTCTCTTTTGGAAACTGCAGATACTACTGGAAATATCCATTATAAAAATGCAATCAAAGATGTTTCAAAACAGGTAGAAAAGGGTGTATCGGTTGGAGACGCAATGTCTTCTTATACCCTTTTTCCGCCAATGCTTGTCCAATTGGTTAAAATTGGAGAGCAGACAGGGAAAATGGATGAATCCTTAGGAAAGGCGTCTGAATATTTTGAAGAACAGGTAAATCAGAAAGTTAAAACACTAACAACAGCACTTGAGCCTTTTATTATGATTGTTCTTGGAGTCGGAGTAGCATTTCTAATCATTTCTGTTATTACCCCGATATATAGTCTCATATCGAGCTTGCAGTGAGATTAACTATCTCAAGTCTGCAGTAACGAAGTTATAGCTGAGCTTCTAATCTAAATGCTAAGGATCCAGTCTTTAAATTTGTTTTTCAAATCGTAGTTTGGAATCGGTTTTAATGATTCATCCAGAAATCCACCAATTGCACGGGCGGCAAGAACAGTTTTTAATTTGTTTTTGCCGTATCCTTTTCTTATTAATTCAGTAAATATATTTTCTGCAATATTTATTCCTCCCAACTCCGAGTGAATTCTTTGGATAAAGTAGCAAATATCATAATTCTCTACCCCATCGGATATTGCGTGTTCCCCATCGGTAAGACCTAGTCCATTTTTCATTTTAATAATATGCCATGGAGTAAAATCACCATGCCTTGTCTTTTTTTTAAGTTTTGAACTTTTTTCCTTAACGATTCCCATGAGTTCATCAATTTTATATTCTTGAGCCTGATCTTGAGGAATTCCTTCAAACCATAATTTTGTTTTGTTAACGAACCATTCTATGTAGTCTTTTGATTTAACATAATCATTTCTTTCCAAACCTGAAATTTTTATTTTTTGAATTGTTTCCGAGAGCTTTATTATCTCCGGGATGTAATTTATAATTTTGTCAGGTGAGTCATACTGGATACAAAGAGGTTCGCCTTCGAAGAACTCCATAATCTCGAAAAATAAACCTTTGTAGGTTCCCGACTCAAAATTGTTTGGGACTTTAAACATTGCAAGATTTGGATATTGTTGGTTAAAAATTTTGTTCCACTTATATTCCATTTGAGTCATTGCCCCTATCCCTTCGGATTTTGCCAGTTTAAGAAATAACTTATTGTTATTTTTTCTTAAAACTCCAAGAACGTGTCTTGGGTTAGACCACACTTTCTCTACCTTAAATTTTTTAGAGAAAAATTTGTTTATATCATTTAGGTCTAAATCGCGGCCCAATCTATAGTCTAAAACTTTCCCTTTTGATTTTATCTTGAATGCTTTAAGGTTTTTACCCATATCTTAAAAGTATACTATTTTTGGGGTCTTGACAAATAAAAAACAATATGATCATACTTAATTAGACCATGAAATTATTACGAACGATAGTAAGTAACAAGCTTCGCTTATTTAAATTCTTAAAGTCTGAGAAGGGCTTTACCCTTATAGAACTTCTGGTCGTTATTGGAGTTCTAGGTATTTTAGCAACAGGGCTTTTGGCAACAATTGATCCTCTCGAACAATTTAGAAAAGGTGCAGACAGCAACAGAAAAACAACTGCTTTGGAGCTTAACAATGCATTGACCAGATATTATTCGGTTCATAGCGTATTCCCTTGGGACACGGTTGCAAACGGAGGAGCAGCCTGCAATGGCGCAGTAGCCCCTGCTGCTACAAGAGTAAGCAATGTGACTGCAGCATCAGGGTTTAACGACTGCTTAACAACTTTAACAAACGAAGGAGAACTTAAGACTTCGTTCCAAACCCAATTCGGGATTCTAAACAAACTATATATAACAGATTCTACTCCCGCAGGATCTACGGCAAAAAGTGTTGCCATATGTTTTGATCCTGAATCGAAATCCGAATCTGCAAAACCTGAAACAAAATTCAGCCAGAATCCAACAGGTGCTGCTTGCGATCCTACAGTAAGCACAACCTGCTATTGGTGCGCACAGTAAACCGTGGCTCTGGGAATATTCCTCTTTTTTATTTTCGGAATTTCCATAGGAAGTTTTCTTAATGTTTTAATATACAGAATTCCTAAGAAAGAGAACATCTTTGGCAGATCTTACTGCGACCACTGTAAAAAGAGGCTTCCATGGTACGACTTAGTACCAATAATTTCCTTTTTAAGCCTTCATGGAAAATGCAGGTTTTGCAAAAAAAACATAGATTCAAGTATTCCTTTTGTGGAGATTACAACAGCACTACTGTTTATAGCAGCTTTCCTAAAATTTCCTATTCCTACCGACTACAACTTATGGTTCTACTTATACTTTGTCTCGTCCTTAATTGCGATTTTCTTCATAGATTTTAAAAGCGAGATAATACCTGACAAAATAATATTTCCTGCTCTTTTTGTTTCGATTTTGTTTTTGATTTTATCAAACAATTCTTTGAATCATATTCTATCCGGAATCGGCGCTTTTGTCTTTTTTTTAATCTTAAGTTTATTAACCCGCGGTAAAGGAATGGGCGGAGGAGATATAAAACTTGTAACACTTTTAGGTGTTATTTTAGGCTTTCCAAACATTCTTATTAGTGTTTATTTGGCATTCTTGACAGGAGGAATTCTCTCACTCATACTAATCTTATGGAAGAAAAAAAGATTCAAAGGAGACACAATTCCCTTTGGTCCTTTTTTAGCTCTCTTCGGAATAATTTCTCTATTTTTCGGAAATCAGATGGTTTCACTCTTGTTGAGCTTCTTGTAGTTATATCAATTATAGGAATAATTGTCTCCGCTGCGCTTTTAATTTTAAATCCATTCGCGCAGATTCAAAAAGCAAACGACGCAAAAAGAAAAGGCGACCTCTCTCAAATACAAAAAGCTTTGGAACTTCATTACCACGATTTAGGAAGATACCCCGTTTCAGACTCTTCATACCGGATAGTTTGGAATGGGTCCGGTCTTGCTTGGGGGTCTTCATGGAATCCTTATATATCTATTTTGCCTAAAGATCAAAATTTCCAAAGGACTTATATTTACTATGCCAGTTCTAACGGCCAATCTTACTGGCTCTACGCATATTTGGAAAGACCAAACGATCCGCAATTTTGCAACAAGGGAAACCCCTGTTCGTCTTTAACTACCAATGGTATTCCAACAAATGCTTGCGGAGCCGGCGGTGTATGCAATTTCGGAGTATCAAGTTCAAATACAAGCCCATGAAACGATCAATTTTCAATCCGCGGGGGTTTACGTTGGTTGAGCTTTTGGTGGTTGTAGCAATTATTGGAATTTTGTCCACACTTCTTACGGCGAATTTTATTGCGGTTAGGCAAAGAGGTCGAGATGCGCAAAGAAAATCAAATCTTCGCCAAGTTCAATCAGCGCTCGAGCTATATAGAGCTGATCAGGCAGGGTATCCTCCTACAGCAAGCTTTCCGGCATGCGGGTTGTCCTTTACCAACGTAGCCGGAACTACAACTTATATGCAGAAAGTCCCATGCGATCCGACGAGTGTTTCTTATTCTTATTCGTCGACTGATTCGACAAGATACACGCTAATCGGATGCCTAGAAAATTCAAGCGATTCCGAAAAAGACTTAACAAATGTGGCTCCTTGTACGGGGACAACAAACTTTTCTTTAACATTTACAAATCCTTAGATAAGCAAAGCTTGAATTTAAGAAATATGAGACCGCCAGGATTTAACCAACGCGGCTTTACGATTATTGAGCTTGTTGTTGTTTTTTCAATAATAGCTGTTTTATCTGTAATAGGTATTGCTGCGTTTGTAAATTACAGTCATGTACAAACGGTTGAAAGCTCGGCAGCGGATCTTTCTTCCTATTTTGTTGTCGCAAAGTCGCGGGCGATTTCGCAAGTCAAGCCAACGTCACAAATTCCTCAATGCGACAGTAATGCAATTTTAAACGGATACAGAATTATACTTTGTCAAACTTCTTCCTCAGATGTACTTTGCAGCAATGCAAATACTTACGTTCTTGCGGTTCGCTGTTCAAATGTAGATTATAAGATTCAAGCAGGAACACTTCCTAAAAACGTCTCTTATAGCCCTTCCCCCACTTCCTCTTCATTTTTTTTTCCTGTAATTTCAAGCGGAGTTGCGGGCTCGGGTATACTATATCTTAGTGGGTATGGATTTACAAAAACCATAACTATTGATCCTGTTGGAGGAATACAAGTTCAGTGAAAAGTTCAAAGTGGTTTCGCGCAGGCAAAATTCAAAATTTTGAGTCGGGGCAGAGTCTAATTGAGGTCTTAATTGCTCTTGCCGCTTCTGTTGCTGTTGTTTCGGCAATTGTAGTTACTGTCATAACTTCTTTAAGTAATGCCGAGTTTACCAAAAATCAAAATCTTGCAACACAATACTCAAGACAGGGAATGGAGATTGTGAGACAAATTGCCAAAAATAACTGGAGTAATTTTTTGACATATACAAATAGAGATTATTGTTTGAATAAAGACAGCACGACTTTGACGGTAATGACCGGCTTAAATTGCTCTCTTAATATAGACGGTATATTTGATCGAAAAATTACAATTATCCAATCAAGTTTGTCTCCTCCTTCGACTTATTGCACAAGCAGTGCGGAAATTGTATCTTCTGTCTCGTGGTCTGATAGCAAATGCCAGGCCGGGAACATTTTATGCCACGAGGTTAAGCTTAGGTCGTGTCTTGCAGACGTAAATTCGGTTAAAGCACCATGATAATAAATCAAAAAGGATATACGTTAATTGAACTTTTGGTGGTTATGATTATTATGATAACCGTCGGAATAATTGTAGCGGCAATTTTAGTCTCCGCCCTTCGCGGGTCGAGCAAAACAAATACAATAGATACAATTAGAAAGAATGGGAATTACACAATTCTTCAAATTTCAAAAATGCTTGAATTTGCGCAAAGTTTCGGCGGAGTTTATGATAGTTCATTAGGAGCTTACAAAACAGATTGCGCTAATCCTTCGACTCCATATAGTTCAATCAAAATAATATCTTTTGACAATCAGCAAACGATTTTTTCGTGCAATATGTCTTCAAGTCCTCCTACAATTGCTTCAAATTCTGCCTCCTTGATTAACACAAACGAAGTTTTGCTTACCCAATGTTCCTTTACGTGCGCAAGAAATGTTACAGTTCCGCCTACAATCGGAATAAACTTCACGCTTTCCCAAAAAAATACGAATGCCCCGTTTGAGAAAAGAGAAACAACCGGCTTCCAAACCTCGGTGATTTTGAGAAACCTCAATAAGTGATCGTAAACTTGTTGACAGGTTTGAGTTCACTTGATACGCTAGAAATGTATCGCCTTTAGTTAAAGAGAAAGCTTTAACTAAAGCTTTGCTTATGTTTAAATTGAACGAAAAAGGTCAGGCTCTTCTTATAGTTGTTTTGGTCATGGTTGTTGCACTGACAGTCGGGCTTTCAATTGCTTCAAAAACCATAACCAATCTAAGAACTTCAACGGAAGAGGCAAATTCCCAAAAGGCTTTGTCTGCGGCTGAAGCAGGGATAGAGCAGGCACTAAAAACAAACCAAATCGCAAGCGGAACATTTACCGACAACCAAACCAGTTACCAAACCTCGGTTACTCAGGTTTTAGGCACCAGCTTTCTCATGAATGGCGGAAATCCGGTACTCTCGGATAACGGAGCAGACCTATGGTTGTCCGCCTACTCAAACGACTCCGCTCAATTATATACAACCAATTTATACACAGGAACTCTGACTATAAAATGGGGATCATCTTCGGACCCCTGCACAAACTCTGCTTTGGAAATCGTAATCATCTCCGGTAGCAAGCTAGCGCCTTCCTCCAGTCGCTTCGCATTTGATCCGTGCGCAAGTCGGGCAGGCTCCAATCATTTTACCCAAGTCGGATTAACAAAAAGTTCTGTTTCCGGCAAGGATTTTTTCTATCAGGCGCAAGTTGCAGTCTCGTCAGGACTTTTGGGAAGAGTGATTCCGCTTTATTTTAATACGCCTATTGCGGTTGTCGGAAGCCAAGCGTTGCCTCCACAAGGGACAACAATAACATCAACCGGCATCTCAGGGACAACATCCCGCAAGGTCAATGTTTTTCAAGGTTATCCTGAAATCCCCTCAGAATACTTTCCTTACAACTTATTTTCACCGCAATGAACAAAAACCCTTTTGGTTTAGATATTGGGGCAACTACCCTAAAGCTGGTATGGCTCGAACAAAAAGACGGCCTGTTTCTCAAAGCTGCTACTATGAACCCTGCGCCTTCCAAAGGGATGATGTCCGATTCCCCGCTTGATCAGGAGGAAATGGCTCGCGCAATTCAAAAAGCTGTGACTGATGCAAAAATAGAAAGTAGACTGGTTAATGTGGCTCTTTCTGAAAATCAGGTTTATACCAAAGTTTTGGAGATGCCGATACTTTCGGATAAGGAGCTTCGCTCGGCAATATACTGGGAAGCAGAGCAATACATTCCTGTGCCGCTTAATAATATTACTTTAACCTGGAGCGTTCTTTCTAAACCTCAAAATCCAAATGTATCTGATAAGATGCAGGTTCTTATGGTTGGTGCTCCAACTGTACTTATCGAAAAATATAAAAAGATAATATCTATGGCAAACCTCATAATTGCTTCGATGGAGACGGAGATACTTTCTGCGATAAGGTCGCTTGTTATTGGAGTAAATTTTCCTCCGACTTTGGTTGTGAATATCGGCGCACTTAGCACGTCCTTAGCGATAGTAAGAAATAACGTTATGGTATTTACTTATTCAACGGCGATTGGAGGAGCCGCAATTAACCGTGCCATAGCAACCGATTTTGGTTTTACTTCGCAGCAGGCTGAAGAATATAAGAAAACTTACGGTGTATCGAACCAATTTTTAGGCGGAAAGATTGGCCAGGCAACGACACCCATTCTTGACGCTGTCGCTACGGAAGTTAAAAAGTCTCTTGCTTTTTATTCTCAAAAATACAGGGATTTGCCAATCAAGCAAATAATTCTTGCCGGAGGGTCGGCAAACTTGCCGGGTATCGATGTTTTTTTTGCTCAAAATTCCGGAGTAGAGACGGTAGTTGCAAATCCGTGGAAGGTTCTAGCTCCATCCCAAATTCCAAAAAACGTAATCGAAAATGCACCCGATTTTGTTATTGCCGTAGGACTTGCAATGCGTAGTTATGAATGAGGCGATTAATCTTGTTAAAACAGAGGAAAGAGATGATCTAAGAAGACATAGAAAAATTTTTATACTTCGATTAATTTCTCTTGTCTTCATGGGTTTTGTCGGCGTTGTTTCAATAATACTTTTTGTCTTATACGCCAGAATTTCCGTTTCATCTGTCAAAAGAGAACAATCGAAAGTTGTTCAGAATATAGTTTTTCAAAAAGATAAACTTGCAAAATTCAACTTATTAAACGATAGGCTAAGAGGGATCAATCAAATTCTTCGGGACAGAAAAAACTATACAATAACACTAAATTCATTACTGGGGCAGATACCTGTTGGCGCTTCCGCAACGTCTTTTAATATAAACAAAGACGGAGTTTCCTTAACCGTTGCCTCGCAATCGCTTCTTCCATTAAACAAATTTCTAAATAATGTTGTTGATCTTTCTTCAAAAAAACATTCAATACGCGAAATGGTTATAGAGAGTCTTACTATAGACTCTAAATCCGGAATTTACTCGCTTTCGATTAAAGCAAAGACAATATGATTTATTTATGAATAAGATTAGTGTAGACAGATCAATAATTACCTATTTTTATAGAAGATATAGA
>Ga0105164_10001848_pt1 | contig 13305 bp, 15 predicted proteins | sample VDWuncwatermetaG_FD_89674 | JGI IMG/M metagenome (GOLD analysis project Ga0105164, IMG submission 89674) | Wastewater microbial communities from Netherlands to study Microbial Dark Matter (Phase II) - VDW unchlorinated drinking water | ecosystem: Environmental > Aquatic > Freshwater > Drinking...
AGGATAACTGTTTTTCCAAAAATTTCAAGAGGTTTACTCCCTCTAAGCAGTTTTTCTTGCTCTTTTCTTTCATTTTCTTTTATTTTCAAGAGTCGGGATTTTTCTTCCTTTGAAATATTTAAGCTTTTGACCAAATTATTATTCCAAAAAACTGTGTTTTTGGGCGCAACTCCTCCGATTGCAAGTTCTGGATTTGCGGGCAAACCTATTTTTTTTATAATTAAGCCGTCTAAAGGAGCATTTAAAAAAGTTGCAATAACTTTTGCGACAATAACTCCTCCACGGGCAAGTCCCAAAACTAAAACATCCGATCTTTTTGCAAAGACTTCAAGTTTTTTGGCAAGAAGAAAACCCACACTAGCTCTATTTTCGAAAGGAAACAAGATTTTCTTATCTTCAAACATTCTAAAACAAACCCATCTGCTCTTCGGCTTTTACTTTTTCAGATTGAATTTTGTTCGCTTCATCCTCCCATATCTTAACTTTTCCAAATTCCCCGTCAAATCCAGGATCAATATATATTTTCTGCTTTCTGACTTTGTCGATTCCCTGAGCAATCTTTTCTCCGAATGATTTTTCGATATCGGAAATTGAAGTTTTGAGAAGAATTCTAAACTCGCTGCCAAATTTTGAAATCATTTCGTCAAACTTAGCAAGAACTTTAAGGCTTCCTGGCATAACACTCAAACTTTCCGCGACAATTTCAACCAGCGGAACAAGCTTTACATATTTGGGGTGCGTCCCCCTGCCATCCTCAATCCACGTAACACCCAGCTCGTCAATTGAAGTTATTATATTTGTCGGCCTCCCTGCAAGTTTTTCAACTCTGTGCATAACACCTACAGTTAACGGCCGGTGACAGACAGGACAAATTACTCCTTTTTCTTTTGTTTCCTGCGGCGTCTGCTTAACCTGACAGTTTCTATGCCCCGTGTAGTGATATTTTCCTTCTTCGGGATAAAATTCTATTGTGTATGCAATTTCTAAGTTTGACCTTGGGTCTCTTTTGATTGCCGATTTAATATCACTGAACGAAATATTTTTGATTTTTGATCTTTGATTTTTGATCTTGAATACTGTTGCTTCTCTTCCCATTTTTATCGCAGAGTGTGCGTCCGAGAAAGATAGTATTGAACGGTTATCAAGCTCCTTTATCCTCCAGTTCATCTCAGGATCTGATGAAAGTCCTGTTTCGATGCCATAGATTTCCGATGATAAATCCATAAAACATTCATCAATTGAATCAAAACCAGAATTTGAACCATACAAAGAAAACCAGGGTGTCCATGCATGACAGGGAATCAAAATTGAGTTTGAATCAATTGATAAAATAAGTTCTAAAAGATTTCTTGACGAAAGTCCTATGATAGGTCTTCCGTCTGCTCCCAAATTGCAACCTCTTTTTATAAGTTCTGCATTTATTTTTTCGACTGTTGCAAAACTTGGGGCAAAAACAAGATTGTGAATCCTCCTTGTTTTTCCTCCTTGAGAATAAATCGATGAAATCTCTGTGGATAATATAAAACGGATTTTTGAGGAAGAATTTTTTATTTTGTAAACGCCGTTGTCTTCTTCCAATTGATTTTTAATTTCGCGAAACCAAAGAGGATGAGTAAAATCAGACGCTGTTAGAACATCAATTCCCTTTTTAATTGCCCACTTTTCGATTTCGGGCAAAACCATCGCCTGGGAAACTGCTCTTGAATATTTTGAGTGAAGATGAAAATCACAGACGTATTCCATTATTTTGCTCCTTGCTGATTATACATCTCGATCAGCTCTTTAACTGTTGTTGCGTCTTCTGCTTTTCGGTCTACTTCCCTAAAAGAAACCAAACGCGGGAATCTTAAAGCATATCCCGGCTCATCCCCGACTTTCCCGGCTGTGTGAATCGGAGATCTTGTTATTTCGTCTGCCAAAACCTCAATTACAATTTCTGGTTTTATCCAAACAGAAGGTGTAATAAGTGAATTAACCCGGGCGGGTTTGTGGTCTACTTTAATTTTGTCTGCCCTTCTATGAATTTCCCGCCATTCGTCGTCTGTTAGTCCTGTGCCAATTCTAGAAACTGTTACAAACTCGTCTTTTTTACTATCATAAAGCCCAACCAAAAGAGCTCCTGCTCCAAATTCTGTTCTCTTACCGCGTCCTACAATGTAACCTAAAATAACGCAGTCAATTGTATCATGTAACTCTCCCGATGAATGCCTTTTAAGCTTTACCCAGTTAAAATTTCTTCCTCCCGCCTCGTACATTGAGTCTATTCTTTTAACAACAAGACCTTCCAAACCACGGCTTATTGCGTCATCAAGCATTTCTTTGAGCTTCTTTTCTTCGGAAATAATAACACCTGGCGATGGAATCAAAATCTCATCGCCTTCAACCGTTTTTTGAAGTATTTCCATTCTTTCTTTAAGAGGTGTATCGATTAAAGACTTGCCGTCAACGTATAAAATATCAAAAACAAAAGCTCTCAAAGGCAGACTTTTTGCCATTTTCTCAATATCGTATTTTCTTCTTCTTTTTGTTGTTTCCTGAAACGGCAAAAATTCTTGTGAATCTGGGTTATAAGCTAAAGCCTCTGTGTCCAAAATTACGTTTTTTGCCTTGACTTGGGCAAGAGTTCCTTTAATTAGCTCAGGAAACATGTGAGTCATCTCCTCAAGATTTCTGGAAAACATTTTGACTTTATCGCCCATCTTGTGGATCTGCACTCTAAACCCATCGTATTTATATTGGGCGTTAACAACTTGTAATTTTTCAATGACTTTTTCAGGAGTTGGCAACCTTTCGCAAAGTTCGGATCTAATCGGCCTGCCAACAGTAACTTTTAGTTTTTGAACAGCAGGCAAGCCGTCATTAACTAAAGTTTTTGCGATAAGACCTAAGTCTGATGTTTCGTTATATGCTTTCTCCAGAAGTTTTCTTTTAGCTCTGTCTCCCAAAATACCTTTTGCAAGACCCTCAAGAACTGTCGGGTCACCGATTCCGAGTCTGTTATTTCCAAGAGGGATTCTGACCAGATGTTTTGCGGATATTGCGTCTGTTTTTTTAAGAAGACCTGAAAGTAAATCTAGTTTTTTCCCAACAGTTCCTTCACCTTTTGTTTGCGCAATTTGTCGCAGGGTTTCGAATACTTCCCGAACCGATAATTTTTGATTTTTGATTTTTGATTTTTGATTTAGTTGCTCGGCAACTAACCCCATATCACCTAGTTTTTGATAAAGCTTTAAAACCTTGTCGCGGTCTATTCCCAAACTTAACGCAACAGCGCCTGCAACTGTCTTGTCTGCCATTCCAATTTCTGTTGCCTCAAAAAACGGCCCGACTCTTCCCTGAGTCAGATAAATAATAATATCTATCTCATCTTTTGGAGCTTCTTTATAAAGCTCTGACAAAATATCAATAAGAACCAAACGGGAACTGGTTTGTTCCAGTTTTTCAAAATATTGCGCTAATTCTTTGAAACTCATAGTTAACTCATTATATATTTTGCCGCTTTTGTACTTCCCTGCTTTTTAATAACGCCAGCAGATGACAAAGCCTTAAGTTCATTTAAAATTGTGTCTTCGGAAACCATTGGGAAAAGGCTTGAAAAAGCTTTATTTTGCAAAAATCCTACTTTTTGGATGTACTCAACAATTCTAAGTTGTCTGTCTGTCAGCATCAAGGGTTTTCCGCCGAGTTTTTCTTTAAGCTTTAAGTCAATTGAAATATTTTCCACCTTTTCTTTTATTTTAGAGAGTTCAATTGCTAACCCTAGGGAAAAATATTCGAGCCAAAATGTCAAATCTCCGTCTTTTTTCTCAACGCTCTGAAGCGCTTCATAATATTTGGAGGCGTCCGAGTCAAAATACTCCTCGAGCGAGAAAAAGCGTCGGATGTCGTACCCTTCTGCAAAAAGAATAAGCGTCGAGAGCGCTCTTGCTACTCTTCCGTTTCCATCCGTAAACGGATGAATCCTAACAAGTTCAAAATGCACTGCTCCTCCCTTTAAAACCGCGTGAATTTCGGCCTCTGTATTAATAAATTCGATTAAATCTTTTATCTGAAAAGGTATAGCAACTGCCATCGGAGGCCTAAAAGAAACTTGGCCTGTAAAGCTGTTTTTAACAACTACCTGCGTTTTTCTATAGACCCCTGATTGCTCTTTGGACAAGATTTTGTGAACCGTTTTCTCATGTATCTCTTTAATTGTCTCTTCGTTAATTTTGATTTTTGATTTTTGATTTTTTGTTTGAATTATCTCCATTACTTTTCTGTAATTTATAACCTCCTGAACATCCCTGTCGCGCCCCGTTACATCTTCTCCTTTTAAGACTTTTTCGGCAGCAGAAAGCGACAACTCGTTTCCCTCGATATGAGTGCCAAAATGAACAGTTCGGACAAGTGCGTCGGTTTGAAACTGTCTTTCATAGTAAGGCAAAAGTGGTGCCTTATCGATTATTTCTTTGGAGGCTTCGATACTCCCAATGTTCTTTAATATTTTATTGGTAATAGTAAATGTAGGATTATACATTTTTGTTTGCCTGCCCCGCATGAACGCCCTTTCAACGCGAGGACGTAGCCCTCGGGAGAAAGTAAGTTTCGTGTGGGGTGATTGTAAACCTTGGTGAGTACATTGCTCAATTGCTGCATTGCTTCATTGCTACAACAATTGAACAATCTAACAATGAAACAATCGTGGTTACAATTAACGCATAATTCCCGAAAAAAGTCAAGACAGTTGACAGAATTTTAAATTAGGAGTATATAAAAAGCCTATGGGACGAGGACCAGAACAATCAGGAGTAAGAAGAATTGCTAGAACAGTTTTACTTGGCTTAGCAGGCGCAGGTGTCGCAGCCGGTGCAATCTCTGTAGCAAACTCCACCATGAACACCTCTGAATTGTACAGAACTGTTAATAGAAGTGTAGAACCCTCTGAAGGTGTATCTTTTCAAGATAAATATAATGATGCTTACTGGGAGAAAGTTTTTGCAAAACTTGATGCAACGGGCGTGACAGAGCAATCACATAAAGATGCCACAGTTGCCTACGGCGGTATGATAGTTTCCTTAATCACCGGCTTAGCGGGTTTAGCACTATTTTCTTCTAATAATCGTCCCGCTCCCCAAAGATCTAGATAAATAATATGTCAGCAGAATACGAGCAAGCTCTTGACAGAAGACTTCAAGATTTGAAAGCCGGAGAAGAAGCCAAGGATGCAGAATCGGAAAAAGCTCAACCATTCTGGAGGGGAGTATTTGAAGAAAGCGAAAGATTGCTGGAACGGGAAGGAACACCGGAACCACAGAGTTTATGGGGAAAAATTGAGCCGAAACTTGCTTTTTTATTTACCTCCACAATTTTAAGACCTTTAAGACGTGATGCCTTTTCTAGAGTATGGGTATTAGAAAAGGATGTCGATTTTGACGGTAAAACCAAAAGCGTTACAATTACCGCTAGAAGCAATGGCAAATCACCTAAAAACTCATATGAGTTAGGAATAGATGTCGGAGAATTAAGTTTAAGAGCAAGAAAATTTGGTGTTTTTGGGACAATAGATAATCTCGTTAGAGTCGATATCTACCGAGGAGAAGATGAAGTTCCTCAACCAGGAATTTCAGATGCAACTTTCTTTCAAGAAGTAATTGTGAAGACAGCACAAGCTCCAGCAAAAGCAATTCTTCCGAAAATTCCTGGTCATCACCTAGAAATTAGGTATCCTTAATAACTTTACTCAGAATCCTCGGAATCTCGTTTGCAAGGTCCGAAGCGTTGAAGTAGTAGCCGACTTTTTTAAACAATGAGTCGCCTGCTTTTTTATTGATTTTTGAACCCAAAACAGCCGAACTGAATGCATCGTTTTTGCAGTAAAGAGATGCAACAAGACCCGCCAGAACATCCCCTGTCCCGCCTTTTGTCATCCCGGCATTTCCACCTTTAATCTCAACAGTTTTTGAGCCATTCGAAACAATATCAACAGGGCCTTTGAGTAAAATCACGCACTTGTATTTCTTCGCCATTTCCCGAACAGTTGATTTTGAACCCTTAACTTTAAACAGTATCTCAAATTCTCTGGTGTGAGGAGTCAAAATTGCGTTTTGAGGAATTATCGAAGGATTAATTGTTTGCAAACTCCCGCCATCAATTACCCATTTCTTATCAGGATATTTTTTCAATAATGAACTTGTAAGCAAACCAGTGTCGTCATCGCCTTTTTCCTTTCCGGATGAACGAGGGAGCCCTGGCCCAATCAAAACACAGTCTGCCTCGTCTATATAATTTTTAATTTTTGAGCGAGGTACAACAATTCCGTTTCTAAATTCCTTTTTTAACGATTGAACTAATTTATTATTTTCAGGGACAGACGAATAAAAAACCATATCAACAATCCTCGATGCAACAATTAAAGCCCACAGGGAAGAGGAATGGAAAAGCTGTGACCCTGAAACCATAAGAAGCTTTCCGTTTTGCCCTTTGTGCGATTTGGAAGGCGGTGTGTAAAGTTTCATCATGTAAGAGTAATAACTTTCATTTTTCCTGATATTTGCTCTGGGACAAATTCCATATGGGTTGTTGTAAAAACTATCTCCCGGCCGGACAAAATTTGGAGGACATGGTTTATGCGCCGCTCGTCAAGCTCCGAAAAAATATCATCAAGCAACAAAACTGGCGATTCTTTTCTTCTGTCTTCAAAAAAGGCAAGTTGTAATAGTTTTAGCTGCAAAACCGTAAGCCTTTGCTGTCCCCTAGAGCCGAAGAATTTAACGTTTTTGGCGGTTCTCGTCTCCTCGTCGTACATTTCAAAAATCACATCATCGCGGTGGGGCCCGACCAAAGTAACACCCACGATTTTCTCTTCCTCCTGATATTGCAAAAGCCTCTCGTAAGATATAACATTTTTGTCATAAACAATTGCAAAGTCAAAGATCTCCTTCGCCTGGGAATTAAAATACGCAACGAGAGCCTCCCTTTTTTCGGTAATAATGCTCCCATATTTAACGACCAGATTATCCCAGTATTCGAATTGTTTTAAATCCCTATGGAGCTGTTTTCTGGTCAGCTCCAGAAGCGAATTTCTCTGCCTTATCCCTTTTTCGTACTCAACAATTGCAACTCTATAATCAAAATCTATCTGCTCAAGCACTTCATCAAGAAAATTCCTGCGGATAGAGGGTGTGCCAATTATTATTCCCAGATCAAAAGGCGAAAAAGAGACGACAAAAAGATTTCCCGCAAAATCTACTCTTCTTTTGCTGACATTATTAACAAGATATTTTTTTGTGGGAGCTTTCTCTCCTCCCACCTCCCCTGCTGTTAGGACGACCTCCAAAGTTTTCCCGTCCACTTCGCCTTTAACCCGGCCAACTTCTGCCCCGAATTTAAGCATCTGGACGTCTTTGTCGGTTCTTGGGCTTTTTCCAGTTGACAGAAGATAGATTGCCTCCATTATGTTGGTCTTTACCGAGGTGTTGGGTCCGACAATTAATGTCTCTTTATCGAATTCAAACTCGGACTTCGTATAATTGCGGAAGTTTTGGAGAGTCAGACGCTTAAGGTACATTGCGGCCCTTATTCTATCACAGTCCCTGTGAATTTTTTCCCATTTAGATAATTTTCGATATTTTCAAAGTTGTTTCCGTTTAAAACAACTACTTTTACTCCCAGCTCTTCTGCTTTTTTGGAGGCAATAGGGTCAAAAGGGGCGTTTATTCCAGGAATCCATTCGTCCCCCACTATTTTTCTAAAATCCTTCCAACTTATTTTGTCTATTGCCTTGGCATCGGGGAATTTCTTGGGATCTTTGTTGTAAACCTTATCTATGTTGCTCAAATTAAGAACCTCGGACACACCGTAGTCTTCGCAAAGAAGGACCGAATCAAAATCAGTTGACCATCCTGGCTTCCAACCGGCCGCCACAACAACAGGCTCTGTAACTTTTCTGATTATATCGTAGTGTTTGATTATATAAGGATGTGCAAGGTCTCTAAATATTGTGCGGACTAAATGCGCGTTGAGCTTGGTCGCATGAATCCCGAGCCAATCCAAGTCGTCTCTTGTCAGCTCGTGTCCAATAACTTCTTCTCCTGCATCTCTGTAGTGTCTTGCTATTGCTCCCCCTCCGCAGACCAAAAAAAACTGGCGGTTCTTGTTTTTCGCCAGTTGTTCTCTTACAAAAGTATTGAGCTTTTGAAGGAATTGAGTATCAATCCCTCCGTTGGGGACAATGAGTGAGCCTCCGATTGACATTATTATTCTGTCTTTCCCATTACTCATTGTTGTAGATACTAACACACTAAAACCGCGAAAATCAAGACGCACGTTTTAACTTTTTTCCAATCATGTATAAAAAGACTGAAGCAAGAGATCCTAGGGTAAATCCTTCGACTGTGTCAGAATTTAAAGATCCAGTAGGCGAAGCATCTGTAAACGACCTGTTATTGTTATATAAGAGAAATATAAAACTCTCGAGATAAACAAGGCCTCCCCCGACTCGGAGTATAAAGGCCTTTTTGTCAACGCGCGGCTGTGTTTTAAGAAAATCCCCTAAAACCTCTTCCTGTTCTTTTCCCATAGTAGTGGGCTATATTAGGCTTTGGTGGAGCAAAAAGTCAAGTCAATTATTTTTGTGATATACTTTCAGCGTGAGTGCCTCAGAGCATTTGCGGGGATTTAGTCTAAAAGAAATCGCGACAACTGCTGCTGCAGAAGGAGGCCTTCTTCTTTGGGACAGAACCATTAGTCCGATTGAACAGGATCTCTACAAGTTAGCTTTAGTGCCAGCAGTCGCAGGAATAATAATATTTGCTGTCGGACAGATTATATTAAACCGTGAAAAGGCAATAAAATTTATTCAACAAAGACTTGGAGCTAAATCTATTCAAACCCCCGAACCTCAACAAGAACTCCAAACCATCAAAACTTCTTAATTTTACTCCTGCGGATTGAAAAGATAAGAGAATTTTTGTAAACTACGACCTCATGAGAAAAGAAGTTCAGCAAATGAGTGTAGAGGACGAAGTCAACAAAAAGAAAAGTGAAATTAACACAACTGTTAAGATAAATAACGTGGTGTTTGGGGTTGGAAGGGCTGCGGTGTTGACGGCTTTAGCGTTCAGTGCTTCAGCATTATTAAACAATGAGTATAGATCAGAGTTGTTAAACTATTCACGAGTATTATTTGCAGGTGCAATTTCCTGTTTTATTTTATATACGCTTAATGAAGGAGTTCGTCACTCTCAATTGAACGAATTAGGAAGATTAGAAGTACTACTTAATCGCGGAAAAAAATCAAATAATTAGCGTTGGCACTTTTCGCACCAATACGTCCCGCGGCCCCCGAGGAAATATTTTTTAATTCTTCCCCTGCATCTCTCGCAGATGTCGCCCTGCCGTCCGTAGACTAAAGTGTGTCTTTGATATTCGCCTTCCTGACCGAGAACATTTACATAAGTAAGTTCACTTGAGCCCCCATACTTCATCCCCTTCTCCATTACTTTATGGACCGCGTCGAACAGACTTTTTACTTCGTTTGAACTTAAACTTTTGGCGGGCCTTTTCGGGTCTATTTTTGCAAGATACAAAGCATCGTTTGCGTAGATATTTCCAATTCCTCCAATTCTTTTCTGGTCCATAATAAGAGGCTTTACTGCGAGGTTTGATTTTGAGAGAACCTTTGAAAAATAATCGAGTATCAAATCTTTAAAAGGCTCAGGACCCATCGACTTGAAGAATGGGAGATTTTGAACTTCACTTGTCTTAACAACTTTAATCCACCCAAATCTACGGATGTCGTTATAATAAAGATAAGCGTTTTTATCAAGAGTGAACGTTACATGAGTGAACTTGGATGGAACCGTTCCAACTTTGCTAGAAACTGGAATGTCTTTTGTTTTTTCATCCCTATAGATAAGCTGTCCTGTAAGTTTTACGTGAATTGCAAGTGAATAACTATTTGAAAGATCAACAACCAAACCTTTTCCAAACCTTCTTACTTTTACAACTTTCGAACCAATGATATCTTTGGGATTTCCCTCAAAAAGCTTCGGCACTTTAACCTCAACATCAACTATCTTGTGTCCGACAAGATAATATTCAAGCCCACGTCTAATTGTCTCAACTTCAGGAAGCTCCGGCATTTTAGAGTTTGGGCAGGGAGAGATCTATAGCAATATAATCCAAGCGAAGAAGAACCAGAAAAATTATTATTCCCAGAGTTACAATTAACGCTTCTATCGGCAAAGTTTTGTTCCGTCTTACATACTTTATTAAAACAAGATAAAAAAGAGAGATAAAACTTGCTGCTAAAAACATATAAACCGCGTGGAAAACTCCAAGATAATTCCAGTGCCAAGGAGTTGGCATTGCCCAATTGACTATTCCTCTTGCCGCCTGGTTTACATGAAAGTAAATCGTTATCAAAACGCCCAACAAAATTGCATTTCTTATAACTTTTCTTCGTAAAAATTCTTTATTCTCCAAGATAAAATAGACCGCAAACATATTTATAATCGGGAGCACTATTCCGTCCCCGAAAATTGAGGATTGGTAACTTAAAGAAGACCTAAGCTGTGCAATAAATGGCGAATGAATAAGAATTAGGTAGTAGTTAAAGATAGCTCCGGCAAAAAAACCGAGAATAAAAGTCGCCAAACCCACGCCGGCAACAATATACTTCTGTTTGGCATCGTCCAAAACTATTGCTTCAATTTTTTCCTGTGTTTTTCTTATCATGGTTTAAATGAAAAGATTTCTTATCATGTCTCAAGATAAATTCACGGATTTCTCTTTTGAATCTTTCCTTTGAAAACTTTTGAGCGTGTTTCGAAATTGAACTACTATCAAAACGTATCGAACTTGCTCGCAATATCGCATTTTTAAGGGAATCTACACTAAGCTTGTCAAAGAAAATTCCTGTTTTTCCCTCTATAACTGATTCTAACACACCGCCTGACTTGTACGCTATAACAGGCGTTCCGAAAGCCTGCGCCTCTACCGGAGTTATACCAAAATCCTCATCTTCCGACGCAAAAACAAAAGCCTTAGCATTTCTCATTAGCTCAAACTTTTCCGAGTCTGTTACTTCACCAACAAATTCTATATTAGGCTTTGAACTTTTGAGATCTTCGCCTGCAAAACTTCGGCCAAAAACTTTAAGAGGAAGATTCAGCTCTTCAAAAGTCTTGACGATCAAATCTATATGTTTTGGTTTGGCAATCCTACCGCCTGCGAGATAGTAAGCAGAGCTTGCGCCCTTACGGGCTGAGTCTCTTTTTGCTTGTTGCTTTTTGCTTGTTTCCTGAACATCAACCGGCGGATAAATCACTTTTGCATCACGTCTGTAGAATTTTTGAATTCTTTTTCTGACATTTTGTGAGTTCGCGATAAAAAAATCAACCTTACGCGTTGATTGGTAGTCGACCATCCTCAAAATATGGTTCATAAGTGTTCCTGTTATGTTCATTAGTCTGTTTTTCTTCCATTCCCTGGCGGTTGCATAACCATAAAGGTATCTTGGCGGCGTATGGGTGTAGCAAATTTGGATTGCTTTGCCTTTTTCGATAAGATTTGGCGTATAGGCGCCCGTTTGGGAGACTATTACAACATCATATCTGCCCAAATCCAAGCTCTGGAAAATAAAAGGAGCAATAATTCTTAAAGGACTTATTAATTTGCCCTTGAAAGGAATATATTGAAATGCGGAAGTTATAATTTTCCAGTTCTTGAAGCGTTCACGGTGCGGGCCTAAGAACTTTGGCAAGTAAATAGTTGTGTAAACAGGGGCGCTTGGATAAAGTTCATGAAGCGCCTCCAAAACCCTTTCCGCTCCCCCATATTCCTTAATATAATCGTGAACAATTGCTATTTTCATAATTTAATTTAAATTACAAGGTACTTGAACGCGAACCTGTGAGCTTTCAAGGCGTCCTTATCAGAGTAATTTCATTTGTGTCGCTGAAATTTTTTCTATTTTCCCGTTTTTGAAGACTTCGTCAACTCTTCTTGGCAGAGTTTTAAAATCATAAACCTCCATTGCTTTTTTTAAGCCCTCTACATCTAAATTTTTGACCGAGCAGTCTGCAAAATTATATTCAAAAGGTGCGTTTGTTAATATTGTTGCTAGCTGATGCGCCAATATTGCATTGTCTTTCCCTTTTTCCAATTTTTCGGCGAGCTTTGGATTAACTGCTTTAATTTTGCCAATATTTTTGTAAATGTTTTCAATTGAACCATACTCTTTTATAAGGAGTGTTGCGGTTTTAGGCCCAATTCCCAAAACTCCGGGATAATTATCCGAACTGTCCCCCATTAAAGCCTTTAATTCCACAAATTCGGAAGGCAAAACTCCATATTTTTCTTTAACTTTTGACTCATCATATAAAGTCATTTCGGATATTCCTTTAAAAGGGGCTAAAACTTTTGTTTTATCATTTACAAGCTGCAGCATATCGCGGTCTCCGGTTAGGATATAGACCAGGTGCCCGGTCTGTTTTGCTTTTTCCGAAATTGTGCCGATAACATCGTCTGCTTCAAGTCCATCAACTGAATAGACGGGGATCTTCGCTGCCTCCAAAAGCTTTTGAATTATTCCAAACTGGGGAGACAAGTCACTGTCCATCGCCGGACGCTTTGATTGATAATCTTTAAAAAGTTCTTTTCTAAAATTGGGGGCCGGCCTGTCAAAGGCAATTGCAATATGGGCAGGGCTAAGCTCCGCAATTATCTTGAGGATCATTGAGAAAAATCCCTGCACCGCACCTGTTGGAGTACCGTCGCTGCGGGTCAGAGGCGGCATTGCGTGGTAAGCCCGATGAACAATTGCGTTGCCGTCAACAAGCATGAAAATTTCCTTTTTTATGTCTTCTTCCATACGCGTATTATAACGGAACGTTGAAAGCTCTGCTTATATTCGCTTGCGAATTCAATGTGCAAGCTTATGAAATGCTGCGCATTATAACGGAACGTTGAAAGCTACCGAAGGTTTTAGAGGCCTTTAGGTTTTACTTGTGAGCGAACGAAAACAAATTCACATCTTCTATCAACCGGTGTGTCCGGATTAATCCACATGCTTTCCAAACACATTAGGCCCCCAGAATTCCAGAGCATAAAGACAGAAGAATCACCGCCTGTGGAATGAATTGGATCCATTCCCATGTATAAAATTTCACCTGCTGGTTGAGTTTTGTAAGCAAGTCTAAGATTTGCTGCTATTACCGCAGGGCATTTCCTCAATCCTAACTCTTCAGCTCGTACACCAACTTGATCAAAGGTTGGTGAATTTTCAAAACCAAGTTCCTTAACCGTAGCACGCACTAAAAC
>Ga0105164_10001850_pt1 | contig 13300 bp, 7 predicted proteins | sample VDWuncwatermetaG_FD_89674 | JGI IMG/M metagenome (GOLD analysis project Ga0105164, IMG submission 89674) | Wastewater microbial communities from Netherlands to study Microbial Dark Matter (Phase II) - VDW unchlorinated drinking water | ecosystem: Environmental > Aquatic > Freshwater > Drinking...
AGTGAGGAGTCGCAGTAAGAAATTTTCAAACAAAGGAAAACTGAAAACAAGAACCGGGCCTCTGGGAAACCAGGGACCCGGTTCTTTTTTGCCAAAAGACTTGAGCGAGAAAAGGAATTAAGGTATCCTACCTTCGGGGGTTCATCCCGTTGGAAAAGGAGATGACAAGAGATATCGCGCTTCTCGGTGCTATAGGATGCTCTCTCACTCTCCTTTGGAGTCCCCTCGCCTTTGGGGCGTCATCCCCTTCCGCCGAGGAGACATTCAAAATCTCCTATCACCTCACCCTTCATGAGCCCCAGAAAAATCAGATCCTTATTCAAGGGGAGATCGTCTCTCCGGGGCCCTCCAAGATCATTTTGGAAAAGAGAAGTGCAACGCTTGAAATTCAAGCGTTGCAAGTTTACGATGAGGCGCATCACGATGTGCGCCCTATCGTCGAGAAACACCGCATCATTCTTCCGAAGCCCAAAAAGGGTCCCCTCTTTTTTCGCTACCGGGTCCCGACAGGGCCGTTGGGAAGGCATGGACACCAAGGTTATCTGGGAGAGCGCTTTGGGCTCTTCAATGGGTCTCAGCTCTTTTTGGTTCCTTCTCTTAAAAAAGGTTGCCCGGAAGTCACCGTGACATTCACCCTTCCTACAGGGTGGGAAGTCGTAAGTTCCTGGAAACGGCAGGGAGAAAGTTTTTCCCCCGCTGTCTCTGAGGCTCTTTGGCCCAACTCTCTCACCCAGTCGATTCTTGCCTTCGGTACTTTTGAGACGCGCCAAGGAAAAATTGGAGAGACATTACTCTCTACCTCACTTTCTACCACCTGGTCCCCTTCCGAGCGAGAAAGAATCTTTACGAATGTCTCGAAACTGTACCATTACCTGAGTGAACTCTTTGGTGGTTCTGCAGGAAATAGTTACCATATTGTGCTCACGCCCCTTGCAGAAGATGGCGTCGGCATCAACGCCAATCATTGGGCCTTCGGCGTAGGAAGTTCACTCCAACCTGATGTGCAAAGGGATTGGGAACTCCTCGCCCATCGGATATTTCATAAGTTTAATAGTGACCCCCCGCTCGGGATGAAACCGAAGGAGCGTCGGGATGGATGGTTTCTGGAGGGGGCCCCCTCTTTTTATGAACAGGTTGCCCTTTTTGAATCCGGAGCGACATTCGACCCTTCCTGGAAATGGGAAAATCCGGCAGGTTACTATAGTATCTCCCAATGTGCAGGTCGTTATCTATGGAACTACTTTATAGAGCCACAAAAAAGCCGGATCCCTTTGTCCGAGGACTACCGCATTGAAAATGAAAAAGTCCTTGATTTTTTCCATTACACCCGGGCAAAACTTGTGGCGGCCCTTCTGGACCGGGAGATCCGTCGTGTCACCGACGGCAAAAAGAGTTTGAAGGACCTTTTGGCGTATCAGTATCTTCATGATCGGGAACAAAGGGGCTCTTTTGATCTCCTTCAGGATCTGAAGGAAGTGACGGGTCACGACTTGAGGTCCTTCTTTGAGGCATATCTTTTTTCCACCAGACTCCTGCCGGTGTGGCAACTCGGGGATGAATATCCTTGGGGGGATGCAGAGACGCCCTTTGCGGCAGATGTCACAACCTCTTTTTGGGTTGAAGAAGAGGCAGGGATGATGGATCGTCTCATTGAAAAAGAAGGGATCTCCTTCCCTGTCACAAAGGAGGAGGAGGAAGGACTCCGTCGGTTAAAAGGGGCTCCTGAGCGGGCCCTTAAGGCAATCAAGCGGGTTCTTTTGCAACTGAAGGTCACGGGGGTCAAGGTCAATGATCCTCAAAAGGAAGAAAAACTCCTTTCTGCCAAGAATTTGGTGCGAATGAACGATTACCTTGAAAAGGAGAAGGCGAGAATGTCTCAGAATTCAGGGACAGGGTTGCGGTAAAGGAATCCCCGGTTGCCGGCTTTGAGATCCTTTGGCAGGAGACGATGACGGGTATTGACGGGATCGACGAGAAGTTCATCCGCCATGTAGTTTCCTTCCGTCTGAAGGATAAAGGTGGAACTCTTCCCCCTCGCCGCTTTGAACGCAGAAAATGTGAGGTCGATCGTGTCGTCAAGGAGTGTGACGGCGTATTGATTATCCGACTTCGAAAGAAGAGACCGCACATCTCCCAAGCGGGAATGTCTGGCCGAAAGAAGCGGAAGTTTGGTAACCTTCAAAGGAACTTGGGCTGAAGTATCCAAGGCGATGTAATCAAGTTTATGCTCCTGGGGCCACCTCAGGCGCACCTTAAGTTCTCCGTTCACATGGCGGAGATATTCTGTAAGATCGACCACCCACATATCCCAATTCGCATGCGGATGGAGGATCTCGACCTCTCGCCATTTTCCATGACGGCTCAAAAGATCCACATGAATCGACTTCAAGCTGCCCGGGGGCTTCGTAGTTGTTAAATCGGTCCTAAAGAGCAGTCGTGCCCCGTTTGAACGGTCCGTAAGCGGCCCGAAATTAATCAAGAGTTCATCCCCCACCTTTCCATGGTAATTCCCTTCCCCAATCGTAGCAATCTTAGAAAGGTGCTCTTCCCCGTGACGGTCTATCGCGGTAAGAGGTGCTTTGGGATCAACGTAACTCAAGAAGTTTCCTTGGGGATCCGGGGCAACCTTGACCTCCTGTGGATGATCCACTCGATAGAGAACCAGTTGATCCAGATACGAATGTTCCTCCAAAGGTTCCACAATCTTTAACCGATAGGTTCCATCGATCCGCTTTGGATTCACCGACAAAGCATAATAATCGATATATTCGATCGGGCTCCCCGCCGGGATCAGGTCATTATCCTCGATAAATTCCTTTCCGTTAAAGACATGGATATAAGGACAGCTTCCTGAAGGAGCGGGTGGATCTGTCACGTTGATTGTCACCGTTTTATCAGGAGTAGCAGTAAGAGCCGGATTTCCATTGTCGATGGCACGAACGGTAAGCGTATAACTTGTCTTGGTCGTGGGTGTTCCTGAAAAGGTGATGGTTGCCGGATTGGTTCCCACCTGACTTCCTGCCGTAAGCCAAACAGGTTTGCTGACAGTAGAAAGTGTCACATTCTGCCCAAAATTGATGTCGCTTGCTCCGAAGGTAATACTATAGGGGCTATTCACATAGGCCGTTGCGGTCGAGCCCGACGGCGCAATGAAGGTGGGGGCGGCATTGGATGCGACATTGATCGTCACGGTCTTATCGGTATAACGAAGCGGGGTCCCGCCGGAATCGACGGCACGCCTGGTAAACGTATAGCTTCCGGGAGTATTCAGTGTTAAGAAACGATTCAGGGTCGCATCGAAGTCTGAATAAGCGACGTTCGCCGGATTTCCAGGATTGATAAACCCTACTTGCTGCTTCAGTTCAGGAGGCATGGACCCACTCACCTCCCTTATCGTCACGCTCTCCGCTCCATTGGTATCATTCGCATTAAAGGCCATCGAGAAAGAGCTCCCTGTCGCCACATTGAATGTGGATCCCGCAGGTGTCTGGGTGAGAGTGGGGGTGGTGGTATTGGTCGACAATACCGTGATGGACACCGTTCCTTCTGTCACGAGCATATTGGCATCCATCGTCCAACCGGTTGTTCCACCTTCAAAAGTCCCGTTTGTCAATAGATTCGTAGAAGTTCCGGCTTCTTTGAGCACAATCGTATCAATATAATTGTAATATTGCGGAGGTAATTGCTCTCCGGTTAAAACGAAATTAAGACTTGTGCTCCACGTATTCGAAGGGCATGGATTCAAAGGACACGCCCCTGAATAAAATGTCTTGGAGTAGGATTGCCAGCTATCGGATGCGACGAAGGCACAGGGATAAGTCAGATACTTACTCTCTTCACATCTTGTGGCAGAGTCAAAATAGTCGGCGGCACCCAATGTCGGAAGATACCCTTTCTTGGTCCAGAAACTGATGTCATAATTTGTGCCCGCTTTAAGCGTGATAGATTGAAAAGGTTGCCACCGGTTTGTAAAGACCTTGGCGGCCTTCGTGGTTCCGCTGTCTTGAGCACCGTCATTCACTTTAAAGGTAAAGGTGGTGGTGCCACTAAAACCGGCGGTAGGGGTGAAGGTTACATTCGGGGGGGTGCCGCTTAAATTCCCTTTGGTTGGATCCGGAGGTGTGACAATGCTGTAGGTTAAGGGTTGTCCTTCCGGATCAGAACCGCTCAATGTAATCGCTTTCGCAATCCCCTGCGGCGTCGCTGCAGAGATAAGATCAGCGACAGGCGGAAGATTGGGGCTGACCGTAAAAGCCCTCGCTTCCTGAACTTTGTGAGGACCGTCCGAGATCTCAACGACAAGATTCCCATTCAGTAGGACCATGGGTCTCCAGGTAAAGGTGGCGGTATTATTTCCATTATTCGTTAGGGTAGAACCACTCGGTATTGGCTGAGACGCCGGCGCCGTGAAAGAAACCGTGGTCCCTTCAGGATCACTCGCGCTAATTGTGTAGCTCTTTTGTATTCCCACCGTAAAACTCATGGTCTGGAATGAAGTAAAAACAGGTGGACGGTTGATCTCGGCCTCCGGCGTATTCCCATAAGCCCCCATATTGATCCTATCCCCATTGTCTTCTGGTTCCTTCGAATAATCCGAGGCCGGATTTCCAGCGTCGATCGCGTTTGAAGTGTTCTTAAGATGATAATCGCCTGCAGCGGGATTGACGTACCAGGGATCGACGGAGATATCCCCTGTTCCCGGCGAGGCGCAGCCACTATACTCTGCACCACTGGTATAGAAGACATCATTGTAAGAGATAGAAACGGGGGTACCCTGAGGACAATAAATCCCAAAGACAAGGGGGCCACCATTATTACTCGAAATAATGTTATTCTTAATCGTTACGCTACTCATTGAGGAACCGATCTCAATACCTGCAATGTTATTGTTAACGATGGTGTTGTTTTCGATGAGAAGAGAGTTGCTGTCTTTACAATAAATCGCTGTGGGGGATTTTGTAATGATATTATTTTTAATCGCCACATTTGTAGCACCTGTAGCACCGCTGATTTGGATTCCGTAATAGTTAGTATCAGAACTTTTCCGAATGGTGAAGCCCTGAATAAGATTTGTTGCAGGAATTCCGTTCCCCGTCAATTTCATTGCGTAGAAACCAGAGCCACCATCCACGATCGTGCTGGAGACCCCATCGCCAATCAGACCGACCCCAACTTTCAAGGTAAGATTTTCATTATAGGTTCCTGCATGAACCCGTACCGTATCCCCCCTCTTCGCCGCATTGATGGCCGCCTGAATCGTCGAATAGTCTCCCGGAACATGGAGGATACTATGATAAAGCCCTGAATGTTTCGGATCATGCCGAAACATCGGCCACGGCACGCGGGAAATATTGGAACCTGTGGTCGCAGGAGGCGTAAACGCTACGCCATCCTTGTCGAGGCAGTACACCCTTTCATTTTGAGAGCCGAAGAGAACCTCTACATCCCCATCTCCATCCAGATCGGCGAGGGCGGGGGAGGAATAAATCCCATAGCCGTTCACCCCCGGAATGACAGGGGCTTGGAATGCCCAGCGCTGCGTCCCATCCGACCTCAAGCAGTATAATTTATTGTTGTAGGCCCCGAAGAGAGCCTCGAGGGTCCCATCACCTTCAAGGTCGGCGACGGCGGGCGAGGATTTGATTTGGGTACCCCCTGTTGAAAAGGGAGAGGCCCAGTATTGAGTGCCGGTTGAAGTTAAAGCATAGAGCTTCCCATTTGCTGTACCGAAGAGAATCTCCAATGAACCGTCCTGATTCAGATCCGCGACGGCGGGGGAAGAAGGAATGGGACTCCCTGCCTGAAAAGGTGAAGCCCAGTAATCTCCGCCCGTAGAGGTCAAGGCGTAAAGTTTTCCGTCATTGGAACCGACGAGAACTTCCAAGGTGCCGTTTCCATCCAAGTCCGCAATCGCCGGAGAGGATTCGATGGCTCCTCCCGTCAGGTAGGTCCAATCTTCTGTGCCGTTGTACCTTAAGCAGTAGACCTTTCCATCGTAAGAACCAAACAAGACTTCAAGACCGAAACTGCTGGTATCGACGTCCGCAACAGCGGGTGAGGATTTGATTTGACCGATGGTGCCGCTCGCCGGGTAGGACCAATTGAGTGACCCATCTGTATTGAGACAGTAGAGCTTGTTTTTGGCCGGATCGAGATTATGCGTGGAGGTAAAGAGAATCTCAGGGGTCCCATTGCGATCCATATCCGCAACCACCGGCGAATTCTCGATAGGGCCGTTCGCGGAATAAACCCACCGTTTTGTCCCATCACTATTCAAGCAGTAAAATCCATAATCTTTGGAACCGACGAGAACTTCCAAGGTGCCGTCCCCATCCAGGTCCGCAATCGCCGGAGAGGAGTCGATGGCTGCCCCCGTCGCGAAGGACCACTTTTCTGACCCATTTGTTCTTAAGCAATAGAGCTTCCCGTCGTAGGAGCCGACGAGAATTTCCAAGGTGCCGTCCCCATCCAGATCGGCGACGGCGGGCGAAGAGAGAATCTTGCCATAACTCTTAAAAGGCCAGGGGATGTTGAAGAGGATATCATCCCGCGCCTTGAATCCGGTACCCGTCTCTACGAGAAGAGACAACGTATGCTCTCCCTTCGGCATGCCCGAGATATCAATGGGAAAGCCCGTCAAGGGTCCTTCTGTATCGACAGGTGTGGAATGCCTGTCTACGATGAGCCAACTTGGATCACCCGTAGGAGGATGGACATTGTCGCTATACCGAAGGGTATAGGAGCTAAACGGATCTGCCGTGGCGATCCCTTTAATGCTCATGACGCCGGTCACATTCTGGTATCTGGGATAGGTAATCTTTGCGACCGCTTTCGTGCCGACAGGAACCTGTAAAGCGGCTGTGGCATTGATTCTTCCGTAACCGGTGTAGATATCAAAACCGTCAAGGCCGGTGCCGGTGCAACTGGTGTCTCCCGCCGTACAGGGATCTGTAATATCATCGGCCGTAGATCGAATCAGGTGTCTTACTTCTTCAGGAGTTAAAGTGGGTCGATAAGAAAGAATAAGGGCTGCAAGACCTGAGACATGAGGGGCGGCCATAGAGGTTCCACTGTTCCGGTAATACTTCCCTCCCGCCGGAACGACCAATTGGGGGTCGATGATGCCCCCAGCCGCCTTTAGAGAAAGGATATTTCTCTTTGATTCGTAGATGCCCCCTTCTGTGGGTCCTCCTCCTGGAGCCGCTACGTCGATCCTACTTCCATAGGCGGAGGAAACCGCTTTTTTGTCATCACGGTCCGCGGAGGCGACCGTAATCACCTCACGCATATTTTTGGGGGTAGAATACATCACATCCGCCGTATCGGGTTGGTTCCCTGCCGAGAAAATAACGACGCACCCGCGAGAATAGGCATACCGAATGGCATCTTCAAGGGGTGGATAGCTCGTGAACTGGCTTCCCAGCCCCCAGCTATTGTTGATGACATCCGCGCCATTATCAGCGGCATACTCAAGTGCCCGGATCCCCGCAACGGAACTTCCCTCTCCAGATGTCAATCCCAATGCCTTGAGCGGCATGATCTTACTTTTATAGGCGACGCCGATAATCCCCTTTCCGTTGCGCCCCACCGCTGCGATGGTTCCTGCAACATGAGTTCCATGTCCTTCGTCGTCCATAGGATCTGAGTCATTATTTATAAAATCAAAACCCATGACATCATCGATATAGCCGTTGCAATCATCATCAGCCAAGGCAATCTCTGGATGATTTACCCGATCACAACTATCGGGGATATCGCCAACAGGATCGTCCGAATTCACCCAGACATTTCCTACAATATCCTCATGGTTATAGTCAAGGCCTGTATCAATCACTGCGACGATGACATTTGTCCCTTCCGCAAGGTCCCAAACAGAAGGATTAGGAACAACCTTTTTGAGGGCCCACATATCTTCAAAACTTTGGCCCCACGCCCCCGTGGACCAAGTGCCATTCTGATCAGGATCCGCATAGGTATCATTTGGAAGTGCTTCGGTTTTTATCAAATAATCAGGCCATGCCCCAAGGACGGAAGGGTCACCTCCAAACTCCGAGGCGGCCTTTTGGGCGTCAACCCCTTCTCCCAGATCCACGATGAAATAATCTTGAACGGCGGGCGGCGTCACTCCTTCAGGAATCCTCCGGGCCCTCTGAGGGAATTTATCCTTGATCTTCTGATGGAGATCCTGGGGAGATCTTTTCTCGTGATAAACCGATTTGTTCTGTTCGTTAAAAAGGGGTTTGATCCCTCGAGCCTGATGTTTCGACAAGAGGTCATCGAGACTGGAAGTTCCACTAATCCTTCTAAAATGAGAGCCTTGCTGATCAAAGGCCCCCTGGGCAACGCCTTCGGAAATCTCACTCTTAAATTTGACGATGATCTGTCCTGGAACATAGGAGGGTTCTTTGGATTGCGTAGAGGAGTCTGTTGGGTCAGTACCGTTTTCGCTCTCGCCGCTCGGAGGGAGGGTGAGCACTTTAGAGGCAGACGGAGGCCCCGCCCCTTCACTCGTGAGAGCCAGGGTTAGAAACGACACCAGGACTAGAAGACTCAGCCGTTTCATTCTCACGGTTCCTTACCTCGCCTTAAAGCGCGAGGAGTTGTCATTTTGATAAAAAGATCACTTTGTAAATCGGCTTAATTACCGCATAAAAAAAGAGCCTCAGCATAACGCTGTCACCTTCGGCAACCTGGCGGTCCAGCACTAATTTTCGTGAAAATTAGTGCTGGGTCCATGGCTTTGCGACGCTGGTTTACACCAGCTGTGCTTTTATCGAGTAACTAACTGAAGCTCGATACTTTAAGTATACCCTGCGGTTGGGCATTTGTCAAGGGAGAAACTTCGCTATTTTTTATCATAACATAAATAAATTTAATACGTTATGAAGTCTTCTTCTACAGAGGGTGGAAATCCCCTTGTCCTTCTTTCTTCCTTATGGTAATATCATAAAAACCGTATATTCTTAGTCCTAGAAACGATGCCGACACCTGTTTTTCAGACAACCCTCGAATCAAGTAGAGAACTCTGCACCGGTACCAAACATTTCCTCTTCCGGATCCAGCCCCCCACCTCCTTCACATTCAAAGCGGGTCAGTTTGTCATGGTCCATGCGATGAATGGCCCGAAACTCGAAAGAAGGGCCTACTCGATCGCATCAGCCCCTTCTCTGTCAGGAGCCATTGAACTCTGCTTAAACCGGGTGGAGGGGGGATTTATGTCGAATTATCTCTGTGATTTGAAAGGTGGCGAGACGATCCCGATGGATGGCCCTTACGGAAAGTTTCTCGTTCGAGAACCGATTGAGAAAGGGGTTCTTTTTGTCGCAACCGGAACCGGTATCGCCCCTTTCAGGAGTCAGATCTACGACCTTTTTGAGTCCGGAAAAGCGGAAGGCAAAGAGATCTGGCTTGTCTTCGGGATCCGCTATGAAACCGACATTCTTTATGAACCGGAATGGAAAAAGCTCGCCGCTCAAAAACCCAATTTTCATTATATTCAAACGATTTCCCGTCCTAAAACCTGGACCGGTGAAGTCGGGTACGTTCAGGAGAAAATAAAAAAATATATTCAGGATCCTGCGGGGTTTACTGTCTACATCTGCGGCCTTCCGAAAATGGTCGAGGATGTTCAGACCACCTGTATGGCGATGGGTTTCCCGAAAGAGAAGGTTCATTTTGAAAAGTATACCTAAAGAGAGGAACCGATGACCCGAAAAACGATTTATTGCGTCCTCCTGACAATGGCCTTGAGTTACCTATCTTCCCTTCTCGGTCTTAATTTCAAACAATTAGTCGCCACAACCGTTTTCCTCGGGATCGTCTGCTCCACCCTTTTCTTCTGGGAACTCCGTCTCTCCTTCGGCCTCATCGGTCTTACAATCCTCATGCTCTTCGGCCTTCTCGACGTCCCGCACCTTGTCGAATTTGCAAGCCTCGATGTGGTTCTATTTCTGATCGGGATGATGATCGTGATCGGATTTCTGGAGGAGCGTAAATTCTTTGAGTATGTGATCGAAAAGCTCATGATGCTTGTCGGAAAGAATGCCACAAAACTGACGGTGGTGATGCTGATCACCTCTTTTATTTCTGCCGCCCTCGTCGATGAGGTCACTTCTATTCTTTTCATGTGTTCAACCATGCTGCATTTGACACGACGCTACCGGCTTGATCCGAAACCTTTTATCCTCATGCTGGTCTTCTGTACAAATATCGGCTCAAGTGCCACGGTCGTCGGAAATCCGATCGGGGTCCTTATTGCGCTGCGGGGCGGTTTCACGTTTATGGATTTCTTGAGATGGGCGGCTCCGATTGCATTAGTTTCCCTTACAGCGGCGATTTTCTTTTGTCTCTTCTTCTTCCGGAAAAGCATCAAAGCCCTTCAACATGAAATGAAAAAAGAAGAGAAAAGCCCTGTGCAGCTGGAGTCTATCTCGAAAGAGAATTTGAAACTTTGCTGGTCCCTCTTTCTCGGGACCATTCTTCTCCTCGTCTTCCATCATCAGCTGGAAGAATGGATTCACCTTGAAAAAAATACGCTCCTTCTGGGAATTCCCCTCGCTGCAGCTGGGATCGCCTTAATTCTAAGCGGCTCTCACGCGCGGGAACTTGCCGAAAAAAGGGTCGATTGGTGGACGCTCACCTTCTTCCTCGCCCTTTTTGCAAAAGTGGGAACCTTGAAATATACGGGAGTCACCCAGGTCGTTGCGGAACGGCTGGCTGAAGTGGCCCATGGAAATTATACCCTGCTTCTTTCCGGTGTCACCTGGTCGTCGGGACTCTTAAGTGCCTTTTTGGATAATGTCCTTGCGGTCGCGGTTTTTGCGCCGATCCTTGCGGATCTAAAAACACTCGGACTTCACACCGTTCCCCTTTGGTGGGGGATGCTCTTTGGATGCGCCTATGGCGGCAACATGACGATTATCGGAAGTACCGCCAATATCGTCGCCGCAGGCCTCATTGAACGCCGCAAAGAAGGGCGTTTTGGATTCATGGAATGGGTGATCCCCGGCATTATGGTTGTGATGCTGTCGTTGGGTCTGGCGACCCTTCTGGTGTATCTGCAGATTCCTCTCATGCCCCGATAGTCTGCCTTCTTCAGGTTGACTTTTCCGATGAAATAAGGTAGGATGATAAATTAAATAACCATGAGTGATACATATAGTTACAACTATCTTTTTATTGCGATTTTCACGGCGGTGGCGATTATTTTCCCAATCCTCCCGATCGTTTTAGCCCGTTTTGTGGCCCCGAAGAAACCTTCTCTGATTAAAAATGCGACCTACGAATGTGGCATGGAAACAAAGGGTGAAACCTGGGTGCAGTTTCGGGTCCAGTATTACCTCTTTGCACTCCTTTTTGTGATCTTCGATATTGAGACGATTTTTGTCTATCCCTGGGCGGTCGCCTTTAATAAACTTGGACTCTTCGCCTTTATTGAAATGATGGCATTTCTTGCGATCCTGGCCGGTGGATGGGCCTACGCATGGAAAAAGGGCGTGTTGGAGTGGATTTAATAGTGCCGTACATCGTACATAGTACATCGTACTTCGTGAAGGAATAGACGGAAGCCACGATGTACGAAGTACGAACGACGATGTACGAAAGATGAGAATATGGTAGTAGACGAAGGGCTCAAAAGCGAACTTCAAAAGCAGGGGATTTTTATCACGAACCTCGAACAGCTCTATAACTGGGGACGCAGTTCCTCCATCTGGCCGCTCCAGTTCGGGCTCGCTTGCTGTGCCATCGAAATGATCGCAACCGCCTGCGCCCGGTATGACATCGCCCGCTTCGGTGCGGAACTTTTCCGCGCCTCCCCCCGTCAGGCAGATCTCATGATCGTCGCCGGCACCGTCACGAAGAAAATGGCGCCTCAAGTGGTCCGTCTTTATAATCAGATGGCGGAACCGAAGTATCTCATCACGATGGGGGCCTGTTCCATTTCAGGAGGTCCTTTCCGGGAAGGATACAATGTGCTTCAGGGAATCGACCGCTACCTTCCGGTCGACGTTCATATCCCCGGCTGTCCTCCCCGTCCCGAAGCGCTCCTGGAAGGGATCATGAATCTTCAGAAGAAGATGCTGGCGCAGAAACTCTGGCAGATGGAGTGGTACAAGGAGGGAAAAAAACGGGAGTATCCTGTCCCGGAGTTCGGGCCGAACGGGCTTGTGCCGAAATATAATCCGGAGGTGTTTGATCCATTCAAAGGAAACATAACTGACTAACTCGCTAACTGGTTAACCGGTTAACGGGTTTGCCAGTAAGCGGGTTGGGTGAGCAATCGATATGGAACTACTTGAAACAATCCAAAAAAATATCGAACAGACCACGGGCGTCAAACTCCAAGTGGAGCGGGACGCTTTCATCATCGATCGCAAAGATCTCGTCGCTGTGGCCCGTTTCCTCAAAGAAAACGAACCCTACAAAATGGATTATGCCTCCTGCATCACCGGCGTCGACTACAAAGAATACCTTGAGTGCGTCTACCATCTTTATTCAATGGAAAAGAAGCATGGGCCGATCGTGCTTAAGGTGCGGGTCGCCAAAGAAGATGCCAAGATCCCTTCCCTTACCCCCCTTTACCGCGGAGCAGAGTATCAGGAGCGGGAGGCGTATGACATGGTCGGAATTATTTTTGAGACCCACCCGGACCTGCGCCGTATCCTCATGTGGGAAGGATTCGCCCATTATCCATTGCGAAAGGACTACGTTCTGGAGGATCAAGACATTTTATGAGAAACTCGAATTCAAAATTAAAACGAAAAAGGTAAAATTGAAATTAAAAATTTTAAATTTTGAATTGTGGTTTTGAATTTTTCATTTTGAATTTTTCATTGGATCAAGGAAGTAAAATGGAACGACACGAGACGGCACTCGATACCCAGATGCTGGAAGTCAATATCGGGCCGCAGCACCCCTCCACCCACGGTGTTTTCCGGATGAACGTGACGCTCGACGGAGAAACCGTGGTGAGACTCAAACCGGCGATGGGGTACCTTCACCGAAACCACGAGAAGATTGCGGAGAGCGGTAGTTATCTCGCCAGCATGCCGTTTACCGACCGGCTCGATTACATCTGTTCCATGACGAATAACCTGGCGTACGCCATTGCCGTCGAGAAACTCTCCGGGATCGAGGTGCCTGAACGGGCCCAGTATATCCGGGTCATCATGGCGGAATTGACACGGCTCGTGAACCACACCCTCCTTGTCGGATTTCTTTTGAATGACCTGGGTGCTTTCTTTACGCCAACCCTCTACGCCTTCCGGGAACGGGAAAAGATTCTCGATCTCTTCGAAGC
>Ga0105164_10001851_pt1 | contig 13297 bp, 15 predicted proteins | sample VDWuncwatermetaG_FD_89674 | JGI IMG/M metagenome (GOLD analysis project Ga0105164, IMG submission 89674) | Wastewater microbial communities from Netherlands to study Microbial Dark Matter (Phase II) - VDW unchlorinated drinking water | ecosystem: Environmental > Aquatic > Freshwater > Drinking...
GGACAATATACCTGAGCGAGGGCTTCCCGAACGGTTTCATCGTCAATTGAGATATCGCCTTGCTCTCTCATGACTTCTAGCGCGCCCAGTACTAGGGCGCAGTTTTTCGCCTGGTGAATGCCAATGAGGGGCAGAAAGATATTGTCGTAGGTATGCCGCCAGGTTTTTATCTTGCACATCAAACCCCGTGAAATATTATTCTGGAAAATATTCTTTTTTCCGCAAGTTTTTACACCCCCCTTTATCCCCCCTTGATAGGGGGGAAATAGTGGGCTTTGGTTGCGGCTACGCCGTACTATGGTATTCCCACCAACATTGTGAACATCTTCAATCCAAATATCCCTCCCGAGCAAATACAGCCTGGCGTCCTTTTCCTTACATGTTTTCTCTATTACAGAGAGGGCTTCGGGTGCTTCCACGGCTGACACAACAGGCACACCCTGTTTGATAATCCCGGTCTTTTCATAGGCAATGCGGGAAAGGGTATTACCAAGAATTGCCGTGTGGTCAAACCCTACGTTGGTAATAATTGATACGTGCGGTATCACAACATTCGTGGAGTCGAGACGTCCGCCCAAACCTACCTCCAAAACAGCCATCTCAGCGTGTTCTTTTTTAAAATAGAGCATGGCTATAGCAGTGAGTATTTCAAAAAACGTAGGAGATGCGGATGGCTCTGTTTCTCGCAAATGCTGGATGTACGGCCTGAGTTCGTTTAAATTACTGGTAAACTCCTGTTCGGAAATATTCTGGCGATTTATCTGGATACGCTCTTTCAGGTCGACCAGATGCGGAGAGGTGAAAAGACCGGTTGTAAGACTCGCATGTTCCAGAATGGTTGACATCATAATGGACGTGGAACCCTTTCCCTTTGTGCCCGTTATATGAATACTGGGAAAAGCCTTGTGAGGATTCCCCGCGTACTCAAGCATTTCTACCATCCTGTCCAGGCTGAATGTTGACGCATTGTATTGGTAACTGATCAGCTTTTCATAATCAATGGCCTTGTGGAGAAAGGACAGTGCCTCTTCGTATGACTGAAAATTAGTTTCGTTCTTCTTCAAGATTTATTGAATTAATCAAATTTTTCTGTGAAATCAGTGAAATCTGTGGTAAATATTTATCTATAGTTTGATTTTTATCTCTCCATGAACTAATATGAAACCATATGAAAACTATACCCGTTAATCTGTCAAGTAATAGTTACAATATTTACATAGACAACGGGATTCTCGAAAGAGTCGGAGATACCCTGGTCAAAGAAAAAGCACCCTGTAAAACTCTTTTGATTACCGACAAAAATATTGAAAAAATATACGGTGGTATTGTAACGGAAAGTCTTAAGAGAAACAAGTTTGATGTCAGGCTTGTCTCATTAAAACCCGGTGAAGAGCAGAAGACCCTTGGAACTGCATTGACTCTTTACGATGCCTGTTTTGATCATAAGCTGGATAGGAATTCCCTTATTGTTGCATTGGGCGGCGGCGTGGTGGGTGATATCGCCGGCTTTGTGGCTGCAACCTTTATGCGGGGCATCCCCTTTATTCAGATACCGACCTCGTTACTTGCACAGGTAGACAGCAGTATTGGAGGCAAGGTGGCTGTAAATCATCCCAAAGGAAAAAATATGATTGGGAGTTTTTATCAGCCCAAGGCCGTTTTTGTCGATACCGACACGCTCTCAACACTACAGGCAACAGAACTTGTGGCAGGACTTGTAGAAGTGATCAAATACGGGGTCGTTAAGGATGCGGAATTATTTGAATATATAGAAAAGTCCCTTTATGACATATTACAATTAGGCCATAATGCCCTTCTCAAGATTATTGCCACATCGTGTCAGATCAAGGCAAGCGTTGTGGAAGAGGATGAAAAAGAAAAACACCTGCGCGCCATATTAAACTATGGGCATACCATTGGTCATGCCATTGAGACCCTCACCGATTACAAGAAATACAGGCATGGAGAGGCAGTGGCCATTGGCATGCTTTACGCAAGCAGGATTGCCATTGATATGGGATTAGCCGGTAATGTAGTATTTGAACGACAACTCTCATTAATCAAAAGATTGGGATTGCCACTTCACACAGGACTAAAGCCAGAGGAAATTGTAAAAACATTGTATGCCGATAAAAAGGTCACCGCCGGTAGACTCCGCTTTGTCCTTCCCATAAAAATTGGCGAGGTCATTATATCGGACCGGGTAACCGAAGAGATTCTCTATCGCATATTGAGCAAACCCCTTTGAACAAAGGAAATTATGAGGTTAAACATTGACAGAATTTGAGGCACTCCTGCGTCTGAGCATGACCAGAGGGATTGGTATACGGACATACAATACGCTCTTAGAAAGATTTGGTTCTTCGGAGGCAATTCTTAACGCCCTCAAAGCAGAACTGGAGTCGGTGTCAGGCGTAGGTCCAAAGCTCGCCACCGCCATCGTTGAGGAATCCAGAAATATTGATATTGCATCTGAAACTAATTTGGCCAAGGAAAAGAACGTTCAAATTATTCCTTACACGAGCGAGCAATATCCGAAACATCTCAAAACTATCTATGATCCACCGCTTGTTCTTTATGTCAAAGGGAACATTCTTGAGGCTGATGTGCTGGCTCTGGCTATTGTGGGCGCACGGCGTTGCACGTATTATGGGCTTTCACAAGCGGAGCGTTTTGGTCAGCTCCTCGCACAAAAAGGGTTTTGTATTGTAAGCGGCATGGCGCGAGGGATAGATGCTGCCGCTCACCGTGGCGCTATCAAGGCTAATGGACGTACTATTGCTATACTTGGCTGTGGTCTTGGAGTCATTTATCCACGAGAAAATATAGAGCTGGCAGAACAGATTGTCCAACACGGCGCAATCGTATCCGAATTCCCTATGAGGACGCCGCCCGATTTTCGCAATTTTCCACCAAGAAATAGGCTGATAAGCGGTTTATCGCTGGGTGTGCTTGTGGTCGAATCATCGTTAAGCAGCGGTTCCCTGATAACTGCACAGTGGGCGCTTGAACAAGGGAAAGAGGTATTTGCAATTCCGGGCAACATCGACAGCATATACAGTAGAGGCACTCATAAACTGATTAAGGAAGGCGCAAAACTCGTTGAGGATATTAATGACATTATTCAGGAATTAGGACCGATTGCGGAAACTTTGAATCCTTGCGATGAGGCTGCAACAAATGACCCCAGAAGCCTATCGCTTAATTCCCAAGAAAAAAAGATATTTTCACTCCTTTCTAGCAGCCCAAAAGACATCGATGAAATTATACAAGCCACGGAACTTCCTACCTCCGTTGTCTCAAGCACCTTGATGATCCTTGAAATAAAGAAGTTGGTAAAACAACTATCAGGCAAAAGGTTTGTCAAGGCATAATTATTGAGTATTTAGTTTCTTAAATCCCACACCAATTTTTGCGCTATTTAATAATTCACTTCCATTGGCACTTTTATTGCTTTATAACCTCTATAGAGGTTAAAGCTAATGGTTATCTTAAAACCTCTATGTAAATTCAATACCGAATTAACCGTTATAAATCATGCTATCACGGCGCATATTAACAACAATGGAGGGATTCTAGGAAAAAACAAAGAGTGAAAACAATCTAGGTGTATAGAATAATCTGTCTAGAATTTTGGATACATGAGAAGGGATAAATCGGTGATGGGGAAGGAATTTTTATAAAAGTGTTATCGGATTTGGTTGCATCACAATTAAAGTTTTGGTGTTTATTCTACCAAGGGCAAAACATGTGAAATCAAGAAGGTTTGAGGTTGGGGTAGGAGATAACCGACAATATTTGTGTGCTACGGTAGTGGAAAAGGATATTTCTGTTTTAGAAAGGCAATATAGGTAACAATGATTGTCGTGGATAAAGTAATGTGCGTTGGTTGCGAAGAATGCCTGCATGCCTGTCCTACGAAAGCCATTATCATGAGAATGGAGAAGGCAGAAATCATCCAGCACCTGTGCGATCAGTGTGAGCGGTGTATTCTTATGTGTCCTGTAAAGGCAATTAAGGTTGTATCTACGGAATATTCTGTGTAGAAATTAGGTATATTAATTTTCATAAACATTTTTTTGAGGAGGAGTAAACATGGCAGAGACGAGTTTATTTTGTCAGATTAATTCATTGGCTACAGGCCCTGCGGATGTGGCAAAGAAGCATGCGCCCGTAATTACCGTACCAGCAAATGTGGCGGTCGGCCAACCTTTTACGGTAACTATAAAGGTGGGGGAAGCGCCTCATGTAATGGAGAATGGTCATTTCATTCAGTTTGTTGACCTTTATAGCGGCCACATCTATATTTCGCGCGTAGATCTGACGGCAGAACTTAACAGGCCGGAAGTTTCGCTGAGCGTCGTTTTGCCACACGAAGGAAAGAGGACGCTGCGTGCGTTTAGTCGTTGTAATCTTCACGGTATCTGGGAAGGATCAAAAGAGGTGAACGTTACCAAATGATTTTCTGAATTATTTTAAGGAGGGATCAATTTATGGTGAAAGTAAAAACATTTACTTCGCCTCTGAAGATATTTCAAGTTCATAACGAACTCGTGGCGTTGGATAAGGAGGTGAATGATTTTTTACAGAAAAACAATATAAAAAAGGTTGTTTCCGTTTCTGATAGTACCACAAACAACGATGGTGGTACAATGGGTATTATCCGTGTTCTTACCTATGAAGAATAAGGTTCACGGTCTTGCCGTTCTGTCTGAGAAGAGGCGGAATTAAACCGAAGTTTTTAGCGCTGAGAAGTATCGAATTGGAAAGAATTTTAAACCTTATAAACATTTGGAGGAAAAAGATATGCACAAGACAGGAATTTTTACGGCAACGTCATTTGCAGCTGTTTTTGGTGCTATTGCATTTTTTTTGGGAACCTCTGTTTCAAGCGCAGCCGATATTGACGCCAAGAAACTTTATATGACCCATTGCAAAACGTGCCATGGCGAAAATGGGAAGCCTACAGATCTGGGGGTGGGATTGGAAGCACGTGATTTTACCGATGCGGCTTGGCAGGCAAAGGTAACTGATGAGCAGATCATCAAGCAAATTAACAATGGTACCCCAGAAAAGATGATGCCATTTAAAGAAAAACTAAGTCAGGAAGAGATAAAGGCATTGGCGCCTGTTGTTAGGAGTTTTGGAAAGAAATAAAAATTCAAGTAAAAGTAACAGTTTCTTTTTGTGGAGGAGTTTTTTGAATTATGGCTGATTGGAAAAAGACCGTAGTTTATATAACTACTTTTTTTGCCATAGCGGGTTCGTATTCTGGTTTTTCAACTGCCTTTGGGCAGGAAGGTGAAGAAATTAATGCAAGGAATTTATTCGAGTACCATTGTGCTACGTGTCATGGCGCCGATGGTAAAGGTACGAAGAGAGGACATGAGTTGAAAGCGCCAAATTTTGCAGCTCCTGATTGGCAGAGCAAAAAAAAAGACGAGGAGATACTTAATTCCATTACCAATGGTAAAGACAAGATGCCCAGATGGAGTGATAAGTTAAAGCCCGAAGAGATAGAAGCGCTGGCCAAGTACGTGCGAAAACTGGTTCCTAAAAAGAGATCATAAACCAAAGGTTTTATCTGAAACGTAATTAATAATGCTTGGCTAAATAGACAATTCTTGCAAGTAGGATGTGCCTTCTCAGCCAATCGCTTTTTTGAGGCGATTTAAAACGAGAACCTCGCTTTAATCCAGTAAACGATCTCATTAATCCCCTTTGCTTCTCCTTTATAAAAGCGCGAGTGAGGGGGATTTGTCTATTTAATTATTGTTGTTGTTGACTGTAAGGACAATAATATTAAACTATTGGTAGAAATGTTATACGGGGAAGATTAATTTTTATATTTGGAAGACCTTACAAAAAAGGCAAAGGCGTATGAAGAAGATCGGTGTTTTGACAGGCGGCGGTGATTGTCCGGGATTGAATGCCGTTATCCGTGCCGTTGTAAAGGCTGCCTCTGTGAAATATCAATGCGAGGTAATCGGGATCGAGGATGGTTTTGACGGCATTGTCCTTCCTAATAGGGTACGGGTTTTAACTCCCTGGGGCGTTCGTGGAATCTTGCCAATTGGAGGAACAATCCTCGGCACATCCAATCGGGCCAACCCCTTTAAATATAAAGTCAAAACTGATGACAAGTCTGAGGTAAGGGATGTTTCCAGAGAGGTAATCAAAAATGTTCAATCATTGGGTTTGGATGCCCTGATTGTTATTGGGGGCGATGGGTCGCTAAAAATTGCTTATGAACTATTCAAGATGGGTTGTCCAGTCGTTGGAGTTCCCAAGACGATAGACAACGACATTATGGCGACGGATGTTACCTTTGGATTTAGCACTGCCGTAGAAACGGCTACCGAGGCGCTGGACCGTCTTCATACCACAGCAGAAAGTCATCACAGGGTTATGGTGGTTGAAGTCATGGGCCGCTATGTTGGTTGGATAGCCGTAGAAACTGGGATTGGAGGAGGCGCAGATGCGATTCTCATCCCCGAAATTCCCTATGATATTGAAAAGGTGTGTAAGAAGATTAAAGACCGTAAAGATAGCGGGAGTAAATCAAGTATCGTGGTTGTTGCTGAGGGCGCAAAACCAATAGGGGGTGATGTTTCGTTACTGTCTGCCGCAGAATCGGGTGGTAGCGCTGAACGTCTTGGCGGGATTGGGAACATGGTTGGAGACTGTATTTGCAAAAGCACCGAGATGGAGGTGCGCTTCGTTGTCCTGGGGCATTTGCAGAGAGGGGGAACCCCCAATGCCTTTGATCGTGTCCTTTCTACTCAGTTTGGCGTGGCAGTGGTTGATCTGATTGCTAAAAAACGGCTTGGCGAGATGGTTTGTTTAAGGGGACAAAAGATTGAATCTGTCCCTTTAAGTGAGGCTGTTAAAGATCAAAAAAGAGTGCCAACCGAAGAAGGACTGGTAAAAACGGCAGAATCGATAGGAATTAGTTTTGGACGATAAGTTAAAGAAGAGGGATTATTCTAAGGATGAATTACCTTATTATTGGAAACGGAGTAGCGGGAACCAGTGCGGCAAAAAACATTCGCGATAAAGACCCTTCGGCAGAAATAAAGATTTTTACGCAGGATCACTACCCTTTTTACTCTAGGCCCAGACTACCTGAACTATTGGCCAAGGAGGTTGCAGTTGAAGAAATTTACGTATACAACATCGAGTGGTATTATAAAAATAAAATTCAGTTGTATCTCAATTGCACCGTAAAAAGTATCGATCCAAAAAATCAGAAGATTACTCTTACAGACAGGTCCAATTTTCCCTATGACAAACTTTTGTTTGCCACGGGCAGCAGTGGTGTCCTACCTCCTATTGATGGAATCAATACTACAGAAGGGGTCTTTACTTTACGGTCGGTGGAAGACGTTACGACCATTACAAGGCGTGCAGCCGGAGCAAAGGTGGTTACTTTGATTGGTGGAGGATTACTTGGTCTTGAGGCAGGAAACAGTCTCAGAAAATTAGGGACTTCTGTGACTGTTGTTGAAATTTTTGACCGCCTACTTCCAAGACAATTAGACGTGGAAGGCGCTGCACTCTTGCAGAAACAAATGGAGAGTATGGGGCTTAAATTCTTACTGGGCGCTAAAACTAAATCTATAAAAGACGAAGATCACACAAAAATACTTGAATTAACTGACGGAAAGATCATTAAAAGTAATTTTATCCTGGTTTCTGCAGGCATTAAACCTAATATTGCACTTGCCCAGGCAATAGGTGTTTCTGTAAATAAGGGAATACTTGTGAATGATCGTATGGAGACCAATATTCTCAACGTATACGCTGCCGGGGATGTGGCAGAGCACAAAGGCAGGGTGTATGGTATCTGGCCAGCCGCACAAAGACAGGGGGTAGTTGCGGGCATCAATATGGCCGGTGGAAATGAGGTGTACATAGGCACCGTGCCATGTACAACCCTAAAGATCGCGGGCATTCACCTTACTTCAATGGGTGACACCCTGGCAGAGGATAAAACTATGGAACAGGTCAAGGTAAAAAACTCAGATAAGTATATATATAAAAAGCTTTTTATCAAAGAAGGAAAGCCCGTAGCTGCAATTTTCCTGGGTGATTCGAAGAATGCGTATGAGATATGCCAACTCATTGAAAAAAAGGTAGACGTGAGTAGGGTTAAAGGGAAAATATTGGAAACAGATTTTGACATCAAAAGTCTATTGAAATAGTTTCGAGGGAAAATGTAATGAGTCAGGGTACGAATTGTATATTAGCATTTAGTTTACTCGTTATCGGTGTTATTGCCGTTACGCATATTCTTATCCTGCTGGACCGAAATAATACAGCGTGCCAAGAATACTTCAGATGGGCGCATCGTATATGTGGGTATATTTTTTTCGGACTCTATCTATTTATTTGCGTAATAATGTTTCAAAAGTTTACCAGAATAACTACTTCCTTGTCTGCAGAGGATGCCATCCACGCCTATATGGGGATTGCTATCTTCTTCACGATAGTTGTTAAAATATGCATAGTGAGGGTCTATAAAAAGTTTTATAAAAGCTTACCGATTTACGGTATGATCACCTTGATTGCCGTTTATTTGACGGTTACCTTAAATGCGGCGCATTATATAATTTCCACATTCAGAGACTGAATATTGTCCTTTCGGAAAAGCAGAAGGTTTAAATGAAATGTAAATGTTGGCCAATATATGCTCTTTCTGAATGGTCGTTTCTCGTAGTAATGACAGCAAGATTTTACCAAAGAGCAGGTTGCTTTGAGGGGTTTTTATTGCGGAACAAATATCCAAATCTATTCTTTGTAAAGGAGGTTTGATAATGAAAATTTTGAATATTACAAAATCAGTTTTGGGATGTGCCGTTTCCCTTTTCTTGACGATGCAAGGGGTTCAAGGTAGTGATTCTATATCATTTCCTCCCATCGGTCCTCTACCACCGGTAACAGTTCCTGCGAATAATCCGCAAACTGAAGCAAAGATTGAATTGGGAAAGAAACTCTATTTCGACCCCCGCCTCTCAGGAAATAACTGGATTAGTTGCGCTACATGCCATAATCCAACGTTGGGTTTTTCCGATGGGTTGCCGAGGATGCTGGGGGGTCCTACATCAAAGGAAGGCGGTAGAAATTCCCCTACGATAATCAACAGCGCCTATAATGAATTCCAGTTTTGGGATGGCCGAGCCTCCTCTTTGGAAGAACAGGCGTTGGGCCCTATTCAGAATCCTAACGAGATGAATGAAACCCTGGACAATTTTGTAAGAAAGTTGAGTAAAATTCCAGATTACGTCAAGGCATTTAAGGAGGTCTTTGGGACTGGTGTAACTGCCGACGGTACAGCCAAGGCCATTGCCGCATTTGAACGCACGATCATATTTGCGAATTCACTATTTGATAGATACATGCAAGGGGATGAACATGCCATGAGTGAATCTGCCAAGAGAGGAATGTATTTATTTAACAGTAAGGCGGAGTGCATCAAGTGCCATAATGGCCCTAACTTTACTGATAATAAGTTTCACAACATTGGTGTACCTCTAGATGGCCCGCTCAAAGAAGATTTAGGACGGTATAACGTTACCAAGAAGGACGCTGACAAAGGCGCATTCAAGACGCCTACCTTGAGGAATATTACTGAGACAGCCCCGTATATGCACAATGGCTTTTTCCCCACCTTGTTTGAAGTAGTTCAGTTTTACAATGGAGGCGGGGGCCGTAGTGAAAATAAGAGTCCCGACATCCATGCCTTGAATTTGACGCCACAAGAGGTTGCCGACCTCATTGAATTTATGAAAGCGTTAACGGGTGAACTGGTTCAAGTCAAATATGAAACTGTGTCTCTTACCTATCCAAACTTACCGAAAGATTTTTGATTTGTGGATATCCTTTTAAGATCGTTTATTAATCGTTTAGAATCTTTGCCAGACAAACCTGCTCTGGATGAACTGAAACGATGCTTGGTAGAGATGGAAGAAAGGAAAGTGCCTGTTGAAGAATACATCAGTTTTTCGGAACAGCAGTACAAGAGGAATATCATTCATGTCAGTAGTAAGTGCGAGGTTGTAGTCCTGTGTTTTAAGGAAGGGCAGGCGACTCCGATACACGATCATGGCGGTTCTCTTGGTGTAGCGATTATACGAGAGGGCACCATGAAAGAGGAACTGTTTAAGAAACAGTCTACGGATATGATTGCTCCTACCTTTACTCGCAAGTATTATACGAGCGAGCTAGCCTACGTGGACCCCGCAACAATCCACCGTGTATCGAATGTTCACAGTAAGAGATTAGTTACTATTAATGTTTACTTTCCACCATTAACCTTGATGAATATCTATAATTTGGAAAATACAAGTGTTGAAAAATGGGTTGCGGATTATTCCAAGACAAAAGGAGCGTAAAATCTTGGTAAAACATCTAGAATTTCGTATTGAGCAAACGAACAAGTTCTCTATAGTGCATACGCATTTGGTTTTTATGTAAGCGCTGGATGTTTTGCTCTGCAATGGAAGGTGGGAGCGTGAATGCCAGAAAAGAAAATGACGAATAGTCCGTGGCAAACGGCGCTAACACAACTTGATAATGTATCGAAGATAATAGCGCTTCCTGATGACGTTCATCAACTGCTCAGAAATTTCGAGCGCATACTGACCGTTTCCGTTCCCATACGGATGGATAATGGCTCTATGCGGATTTTCAGTGGATTTCGCATACAGCACAACTCGGCGCGGGGCCCTTATAAAGGCGGCGTTAGGTATCATCCTGCGCTTACGCTTGATGATTTAAAGGCGTTGGCAATGGAAATGACATGGAAATGCTCATTGGTTGGAGTGCCGTTTGGGGGCGCTAAAGGCGGCGTTATCTGCGATCCCAAAGCGCTTTCGAGGGGCGAATTGGAAAGGCTCACGCGTCGTTACACGTATGCCATTATGCCCATCATCGGTATCGAAAAGGATATTCCTGCCCCTGATGTAAATACCAATGAACAGATTATGGCATGGATGATGGATACCTACAGTATGAATAATGGATATTGCACGCCTGGTATTGTGACGGGAAAACCCGTTAATATCGGTGGCTCTTTGGGACGAACTGATGCTACGGGTCTGGGTATTACCTTTACCATAGGCAATGCTATTAAACGTACGAAGATGAACTTTAAAGGCCTTAAAGTGGCAATTCAGGGATATGGAAATGTGGGGTCAACCGTTGGGAGACTACTCTATGAAATGGGCTGCAAGATCGTCGCTGTGAGTAGCTCGAAGGGGGGTGTCTATAATCATAAGGGTTTAGACCACAACGCCCTCATGAAATACTATAAAGAAAATGGTTCTTTCGAACGTTTTCCTCATGCTGCGGGCATAACGAATGAGTCCTTATTGGAATTGCCTTGCGATGTGCTTGTGCCGGCGGCGCTGGGTAATCAAATTACAAAAGAGAATGCAGGTAAGGTAAAGGCAAAGATAATTATTGAGGGTGCCAATGGACCAACTACGCCGGAGGCCGATCAGGCGCTGACTGAACGCAAAATACCTGTCATTCCTGATATCCTGGCTAATGCAGGTGGTGTGATTGTCTCCTATTTCGAGTGGGTACAAGATGTGCAGAGTTATTTTTGGTGCGAAAAAGAGGTGAATGCAAAGCTTAAAAATCTCATGGATCGGTCCTACGAAGAGGTCTTTCGACTTTCACAAGAAAAGAAAACCAACTTACGTACCGCAGCCATGACATTAGCCGTTAAAAAGGTCGCAGACGCAATCACAGTCAGAGGTTTGTATCCATAATTTTTACAAAAACCACTGAAACACTGAAATAAGGAAGCACTGGAAAGCGAACTTGGAATTAAAAGAACTAACTGGCAAAGTTATTTCATGTGCAATAGAGGTTCGTAAAAAATTAGGCCCGGGATTTTTAGAATCTATTTACCAAATAGCTTTGCCGATGGAGTTAGTCAAACAAAAATTAAAAGTAGAAACCCAGAAAGTGATAAAGATTTGTTACGATGGTAAAGAAATCGGTATGCATCGACTTGATTTAGTGGTAGAAGGACAAATAATCGTTGAACTGAAAACGGTAAAAGATTTTGATGATAGTCACACAGCCCAATTAATATCATATTTGAAAGCCTCTGGATTAAAAGTTGGGTTACTGTTGAATTTTGCTAAAGCAGTCTTAAAAATAAAAAGAGTGGTAAATTAATATTGTCGTTCTGTGTTTCCGTTTTTCCGTGTTTCAGTGGTTACGTTTACTAATTCTTAGAGGATAATATGATATGAAATATGAAAATTTTGACGATGCAGAAGCGCTGAAGATCGCTATGATTGTTGAGGAAGAGGGATTGGAATTCTATACAACCCTCATGAAGAATGCTAAAGACAGCAAGATAAAAGAAGTATTTTCAAAACTCGCCTCTGACGAGAAGGAACATCTAGCCCGTTTTCAACAGGCCTATCTTGAAATAAACTCTCCGACAAGTCCTGTGCAAGGTTGCGAGGACTACACTGTGGCTTTGTACCTAAAAGATTTGGTTGATACGGGTATCTTTACTCAAAAGGGTGAAGCCAAGAGGCTTGCTAAGGAAATAAAGACGGACGTAGACGCCTTAAAAATAGGCATCCAAGCAGAGAAGGATTCTATTCTTTATTATAGTGAGGCCGCAAAAAATACCAGATTTAATGCGGGTAAGCAGGCATTTGAACAATTGGCAATCGAAGAGAAAAAACACTTAAAGTTGCTTGCTGAGCAGCTTAAGACATTAAGGAAAACTGCGCTATAGTTCTGTACTACACTTTACCAGTTGCAAGTGAGAGGAGAAAATTAGGTAGAATTTTTTGTTCAAGTTCCGCTCTGTTAAATTTTTATTGATTGAAGAAAGATTTAAGTTTACAATCATAACATTCAAAAAAGACATGGTGAATAAGGATTTGGAGTCCTTATCCCATAAAATCCGGCGTGAAGTAAAGGTTTGGAATCTTTACTGGCGTGGAATACGCGAGATTTTATGTTACCATGTCTTTTTTGTAATATCATTTCAATTTAACTTCCAAAATCTTTTCAGATTCATTCCAGTCACAAGGATATGATTTGCTATCTTTGTGAGTAATTTTGTAATAATTCAAAAAAGCCATTGCACTGACACTTGCTAATTTACCATCTCTAGACATCCTAATACTATAAGTATTACTAGAAGGTTCATTTGTGAGTTTAATCCCAATTTTTTTATTTTCTTTATCAAAGAAAAATATTATATATTTATAGTTTTTAAAATATTTTTTATAACATTCACTATTTATTCCTATTACAC
>Ga0105164_10001852_pt1 | contig 13296 bp, 14 predicted proteins | sample VDWuncwatermetaG_FD_89674 | JGI IMG/M metagenome (GOLD analysis project Ga0105164, IMG submission 89674) | Wastewater microbial communities from Netherlands to study Microbial Dark Matter (Phase II) - VDW unchlorinated drinking water | ecosystem: Environmental > Aquatic > Freshwater > Drinking...
AATCATCAGAACCCATACCGATAAGTATACATTTGGAGATATTTTTATTTTCCATAGCTTGCTTTACCCATGAGCCGCAGGCAAAACGCGGCGGAAGGATATCCCAATCCGGATGAAAATCAAATACGATTAAACAGGCAGGCTCATCGATCCGACTGATTAATATTTCGCTGATATGGTGAAAATCTCCTGAACCTAAGAAGGTAGGATAATTTTTTTCTTTTGCAGCAATAAAATCTGAGATTTTCCCGCGTAAAACTTGAGACATGTAAAGCCTGACAGGGCAAGCCAGGCCGGTAAGATCAATAATTTCCGCCGGATAACGGCTAAGAAGCTTGGGCTGGCTAATAATGCTATTATCAAAATTCAAAACGCGGATGCGTTTATCCAGCATGGTAGATTTTTATGATTTCTTCAGCGCCCTGTTCAACGCCTCTTCAAAGAGCTCCACGCCTAAATCAATTTCTTCTTCGGTAATATAAAAAGAGGGCGCGATAGTAAAGACATTCTTATAATAGCCGCCGACATCCAGAATTAAACCCCGGCGTTTCCCTCTGACGTTTAAGGATCCGCTTAACCCGAGATTTACAATCTTATCCGTAAGCTCCTTATTCGGAGTATAGCCGTCCTTCTCGCAGATTTCCATTCTCAAAGCTAAACCGATACCATCCACATCTCCTATCTGCGGATATTTCTTCTGCAGCTTCTTAAACTGCGAAATAAAATAGCGGCCTTTCTTGGGGATAGAGATAGAAAAATCGGACTCCTCAATCAATTTCATTACTTCAAGGCCTGCGGCAGTACCTAAAGGATTGGATGAGAATGTGGCATGGGTTGACCCCGGAGGGAAAACATCCGGAGAAATAAGCTTTTCCTTGGCCCAAACCCCGCTTATGGGATTTAATCCATTAGTCAGCGCCTTGCCAAAAACAATGATATCCGGAGTAATGTTAAAATGCTCAATCGCCCAAAACTTGCCTGTGCGGAAAAACCCCATCTGTATCTCATCATCCACGAAAAGGATCCCGTAACGGTCCAATATATCTTTTAATCCCGAATAATATTCCTGCGGAGGGACAATGTAACCGCCTGTTCCCTGAATTGCTTCGGCATAAAAAGCGGCAAACTCGCACTTGTTATTCTTCTTGTTTACTACTGAATAATACTCTGTTTCAAAAAGCCTTTCAAACTGCTTCAAGCAATATAGATCGCAAAGATCCCTCTTCTTGTCATAAGGGCATCTGAAACAATAGGGATAATGCACAAACATCGCCCTGTCGCCGAAATGGCCAAAACGCTCCCTATACCTGAAACTTGAGGTAATTGCCGAGGCAGCTAATGTCCTGCCGTGATAACCGCCCATAAAAGCAAAGACCAGGCTTCTGCCGGTGTGATTACGCACTAACTTTAACGAATCTTCCAGGGCGCTTGATCCTCCGACATTAAAATGAACTCTCCCTTTCTCTTCAAAGGTACACTGATTCTTCTGCGCTAATTTCGCGGCTAGCTGAATCTTCTCTTCATGTAAATACTGACAAGCCAACTGGGGCAAGGTGTCAATCTGTTTCTTCAACGCCTCATTCAAGCGCTGATTTCTATAACCGAAATTAACCGCCGAATACCACATCTGTAAATCCAAATACTCTACGCCTTGGCGGTCATAAAGATAGCAGCCTTCGGCACTTTTGAATATATTCAGTTTCTCGGCATAATGCACCGTATCCCCCCATGAACAGAATCTTGCCTCAAGATCCAGCAGTTCATCACGGGTAAAAGTCTTCTTGTCCCCAGGTATTTTTGTCATTTGTTTTGAATTCACCCCGTTAGAGGCAGGACACCGAAGGTGCCCGACGGCTGCCTACGGCAGCCTGCCTCTAACGGGGTTCATGCTAATTCCCTTTTTAAATAAATAAAAACGTCTTTTAAGTTATTGAAAGCCAAGTAATCTAATTTACTCTCTTTAAGATGCCTAAGCAGATGGTTCTTGGCAAATACAACATGGGCGTATTTTGCCGGACAGGCATCTGATTCGCCGTCCCCTACATAAATTATTGTCGCGCCCTTCGGCGATTTTGCTAAAAGATTTTTTGTCTTACAGTGCGCGCAAATCTGGCAATTTTGATCTTTGAAGGGATAATCCGTAACCACTTTACCATTAGAAAAACTTAATTTATTAGCGTAAACCCTAAGTTTATTTATCCTGTTAATCTTTAAAACCCGGTTAAGTATATAATCGTAATTATCACTTAGGACAAAGGTTTTTATTTTTTTGGACTGCAGGAATTTATAGACTTGTTTAAAATAAGGATCCAATTTTATCTTGGGCAAATAAGCATCCAGGGATTTTTTATCTAAATCCATGCCTCTAAGCTGGCCTTCCAGGCAGGTCTTGGAGCCAATCCTGCCGCTTTTCCATCTTTTTTCCAGCTCCACCCAACGGTCATCCTTGGAAAAAAGTAAAAGCATATTATCAAAAACATCGCAGGTGGCAATGGTATTGTCAAAATCAAAAAAAACAATACACTTCTTAGGGTCAAGCAGAAAATTGCCTTTGCATAACTCTGATGCGATTTTCGTGCCCCCCTGCTTTGTTTTCGCAGAAAACAAGCCAGAGGGCAGTGGTTTGGCTTTCAACATAGCCAAAGCCACAAGGGGGTAGAATTTCCTATGCTATCAAGCTGGTTATTTTTCTCTAACATAAATTAAAAACTCCGGGTAAAGTTGCCTGACAAAATACACATTTATTTCCTGTAAGATTGGGTTCAATTATATTAAATCCTTCTCTCTTAATAAGAACCCTCTTGCATTGGCCGCAGAGAGTATCCTGGCCCCAACCATGGACATTTCCGGCATATACATAACTTAACCCGTGGCTTTTGCCTAAATCATAGGCCAGTTTAAGAGTTACCTCGGGGGTACCGGGATAAGCGCTAAACTTATAATCCGCGTGAAAACAGGAAACATGCCAGGGAATATCCTTACTTATTCCAGCGATAAATTTTGCAATCCCGGATAATTCTTCGCGAGAATCATTTTCACCGGGGATCACCAAGGTGGTAATCTCAATCCAAACTCCGGCATCATGTAATAACCGTATGGAATCAAGAACAGGCGCCAGTTTCGCGGAGCATATTTTTTGATAAGAGCTCTCCTTAAAAAATTTTAAATCGACATTAGCCGCGTCCAGATATGGCTTAAGCAAGGAAACTGCCTGGCCGGTCATATAACCGTTGGTAACAAATATATTCGCCAGGCCTGCTTTCTTGGCTAGTATAGCGGCCTCTAGAGTAAACTCAAAAAAAATAGTCGGCTCGGTATATGTGTAAGCTATGCTTTTACAATTGTTCTGCTTAGCCAGCCGGACAACATCATCCGCGCTAAAATTATCTCCCGGATGTTCTTTGATAAAGTTGAGCTGGGAGATCTGCCAATTTTGGCAAAAGCCGCAACGAAAATTACATCCCGCGCTGGCAATAGAAAAAGCTAAAGTACCTGGAAAAAAATGATACAAAGGTTTTTTTTCAACCGGGTCAGTGTTTACTGCGGCCAGCTTGCCATAATTATGCGCATAAAGAACCCCCTTGATGTTTTGCCTTACCCCGCAAAAACCAAATTTGCCTTCCTGGATTTTACAATTATGCGCGCAAAGCTGACAGTGCACCAAAAAATCCTCTAATCGGATGTAAAGCAGGGCTTCTTTCATCTTAAATAAATCGGCTACCCCGGTAAGAGATTTTTTGCTAACGCCATAAATACTATACCCATTAAAAAGGCAAAAAAAGCGGCAGTTGCGCGCTTAAGGTCATCTTCCTTATGCAGTTCCGGTATAAGGTCGCTGGTCGCGATATAGATAAAACCTCCGGCGGTAAAAGGCAGGATAAAATTCGAAAAACTTTTGCTAAGATCAGCTATAAAATAACCCGCAACCGCTCCGATTATCGCCATAAGCGCCGACGCAAAATTAAATAAAAGCGCCTTTTTCCTGCTAAAACCCCCATATATCAAAACGGCAAAATCACCCAGCTCCTGAGGAATTTCATGCAGTATAATTGCCAAAGTAGTAACCAGCCCAAGTTTTACAGAGACCATAAAACTTGCGGCAATTACCATACCATCAATACAATTATGGAATCCGTCTCCAACCAGATTCAGGTAAGTAAAGGCATGGGTTTTGCAAGCGCCTTGTTCATGGCAATGCCTCCAGTGCAAGTACCTTTCCATAAGGAAAAAAATTATAATTCCCAAAATCAGGTAAGAGAATACTGTGGTGCTTTTATTTTTTTCTAAACATTCAGGGAGAATATGCAAAAAGGCGCTGCCGATGAGAGCGCCTGCTGAGAAACCAATCAGGCAAAAAAGAATCTTATGCAGTAAATTATCCTTAAGCGTCAGGGTAAAAATACCCACTAAGGATATAAGACTGACTAAAGATGTGCTGGCTAAGATCCAAAGTAAAACCATATGCAGGAATTTAACCTAAATTAGGTTTTCTGCCTTTATTAGCTTTTTTGGAACGCCAGTTAAGTTTTCCTCTGCGTTTTCTTTTTCCCATATTAGTTTTTGCCCACAAGAGCACACCCGCGCAATTAGCGCACAAGCGCATGCCGGCGCATACCTATTGCGCCAGACGACTATAAACGCGGGGTGTTAGCCACAAGGCAATACCCGCGCAATTCCTATAAGCGCGGAGTGTTGTAATAATCTAACGGTACATTTTTCGCGATATAACGGCCTGCTTCAATCAAGCAATCATGGATAACCTTACCCATCGGAACCCCCGCGTATTCACTTAAGCCGGCCTTAAAAGCTTTATCATGGGGAATTTCTGTTTTCTTTCCGGGATTCTCCACTGCCTGGCTTTGAATATCCCTGCTGCTTATTACGTTTGAGGTAGCCCGGTCAATGATCCGCAAATTCAATTGCATCTTTGCTTTGTTTAAAGCTTCCCCCAATAAACCGCCCATAAAACTACTGGCGCTGTTTCCTCCGCCGGCTAACCCGGACTTACCCCCTGAGCTCTCCGGTATAAACTCAATAACCCCAACACTGATAATTAAATCCGCTTCCTGCGGGCTAATTATGATAAAACGCTTGGTAGTATTTAAAATACTGTTGAAATATTCTTTCAGGGCCAATCCAACCTGCGCGTCAATGCCGGAGGTTTTTAATTCAAAATCGTTAACTGAAATTTTAGCGCAAGGGCCGGCGTATGAGCTAAGAGGATCCTCTGTCAGAAATTTATCTAACGCGGAATGAGGTTTTGTTGAAAAACATCCCGCGAGAAACAACAACACAACCGCGCAACCCAAAAAAACAGAAGACGGAAATCGGAAATCGGAAGGCGGAGGGCGAATTCTTGCTCTTTTCTGTTTTCTGTTATTTTTCATGTTTGTTTTTAATATATTACCGATTGGCTGCAGTGTCAAGGGAAACCCAATGACGGGGATCTACGCTTTAACAACTTCATAAGCCTGTCAATTGAAGAGATAACCCTAAACGGCCTTTCTCTTTTAATCTCAAAATTACTGCTTGAGCCGCCGGTAACAATTACCGTCTTAACTCCCGCGCGCCTGCCTGCCTGCGCGTCGATAGCCATATCCCCAACATAGAGAACCTCTGATTTTTTAAAAGCAAACCACCTGATTATTTTATTTAAGATCTGCGGATGAGGCTTGCCATATTTTAATTTATCGGCACAAAGCACATAATCAAAAAAGTCTATCAGGCGCAGATGCCTTAATAAAATAAGAGAAAATTCAGTCGGTCGGTTACTGGCTACTGCCAGTTTATAACCTTCGGCTTTAAGATGCCGCAAAAGATGCCTGGCATACGGGTAAAGGCGCGAATATTCAAGCAGGCTATGCTTATGGTGATTACGGTATAGGCCTAAAGCGCGTTTTAAATTTCTTTCGCGAACATATGGCCTAAGAAGATTAGCATCTCCCCATCCTACGGCACGGCGAATAGTATCCGCGCTTTGCGGTTTTAATCCCAGCTCGCGCATCACATAGTTAAAACTGTTGTTTATCGCCGCATAAGCATTCACTAATGTGCCGTCTAAATCAAAAATAACTAATTTTATATCCCGCATAATAAAACATAGGCAGGGTTTTTAAGGCCCTGCCTATTAAATGAGCACCAATTCCTCTGAATAATTACTGAGCCTGGCCCTCCTGAACAACAGGAACAGATGTCTCCGCGGGAACAGATAATACCTCTACAGGAGCAGGCGTCTCCACCACAGGAACGGCTGCCTGCATTGATGTATCAACAACAGGCTGTACGGCCACTTCAGCCGGTCTGTCATTCTCCACAGCCTGCGCAGGAACGTTAGATGAAGAATCCGGTTTCTCAAAATTGATATTCTTAGCTATGTTCTTACCATCAACCCCTATCGTATAATCTATGCTTAAAGTATCCTTTATTTTTATCTCTTCAAGAGTATTAATATTTTCAAAAACCGTCTTTTCATCAATAGCTAAAACAAGCTCTTTTTCCTGGTCAGTTTCGTAATCAAGATACTTCAAGGTAAGAGTTTTTGCCTGGGCATCTAAATTTGTCACCTCTCCCCAGGCCCACAAAGTCTCACTTCCATCCTTTGACGTAACCTGCCAATCAGAAGGAATTGCTGTAGGATCTGCCGGCGCTACGACAGATTCTTCAGCAAAGGCAATAAGCGTAATAACCATAATAAAAATAATGAATACGGATAAAACCGCGAATCTCTTAAGATTCATTCTAACCCTCCTTTTCGCTAATTAAGTGTTAAATTATCACAATTTCCCCTATTTGTCAAGTTATCTATAAGAGATCTATAAGAGATTGCTGAAATAGAATATTTCAGCAATCTCTATAACGGAGAAATTTAATTTTTGCTTATTCCTTAGCTATGGCCAAAGTAATTACGCCGGCTAAAATCAAGAATAGGCCGATACAACCCTTAACAATTGAGAAGAGTTCTTTCCAATATTGCAGAATTGCCCATCCTCCTAAAACCAAAAATACTAAACCTAGAATAACTTTAAGAAGCGTGGAAAACATTTTTTTAGAATCACAACGCTTCTCCTCTGTGCCGCAGGATTTCTTTTCTTCTTGTGCCATTGAGACACCTCCTTTTAATTGGGTTTACTCTTCCACCTGCGGTGAATCCAACCCCACTCCGCAGGATATCTACGTATATAAGACTCAATTATGCCGGTAATCCTCTGGATATTTATCGCTATGGTATCCTGGGGATCCTTGCCTTCTTCCAATTCCAATTCCGCCTCAAAGATTATCTTATGCCTGTCATCGGGCTGCCTGATGATAAAACATGGGATAAGCGCGGCTTTTGTCCTCTGCGCCAAAATTACAGGGCCGGTGGCAGTCGCCGCCTTCTCTCCGAAAAAATTTACGAATATTCCCGCGGTTCCAAAATTCTGGTCAATAGGGATAAAAACCAATTCATTGTTGCGCAAAGCAGCGATAGTATTATTCACGCATTCATTACGCGGCTGGCTATAAATTGTCTTTACGCCAAACTTCTTTCTCTTCTCAAAAAAAATCTTCTCTACTTTGGCATCGCGCATCGGCCGCATAATTCCGCCGGTTTTATATCCATCCACCGCCAGCTTCCCTAAAAGAAGCGGAAAATTACCAAAATGCGCGCTTACTAGAATCACACCCTGGCCCGCGGCTAATGCTTTATCCAGATTTTGACGGCCCTGAATTTGCACCCGCTCTTTTAAAGCATGAGGCTTATCAAAAAAGAACATCAGCTCAACCGCGCTTTTGGCCATATACATAAAACAATCCCTGGCTATTCCTTCAATCTCCTGGGGAGATTTCTCCTTACCGAAAGCAATATTCAGGCTATCCAAAGCAATCTTTCTCTGCTTTACGGCAAAGATATAGGCTAAGCCGGCGATATTTTTGGCAAAAGCATAAAGCCAGCCGGCAGGAATAATCTTAACTATCAAAGAACATATATTTAATCCAAACCAAGCCGCAAACCGGCTGGCGGCCTTGCGAATTTTTTTAGAATCCATATTAATTTAAGTTAGTTACATTATAGCAAACCGCTCTCAAATTACAAGGAAAATTGAACACCTTAAGCTTTGGTCTAGAGTGAAATCCCGCGCAGTGGGATCAAAGTTTATATCCGATTTTACGCAATAAGCTCTTACGCCAAGCGATATCCGAATCATCCTCTATACCCTTAGGCCCTAACCCGTCAATAACTCCTAATATACCCCGGCCATTTTGGCTCTCCGCGACAATTACTTCTGTAGAATTAGCGGTAGCGCAAAATATATTGCATACTTCAGGAATATTTTTTATGGCATTTAAAATATTGATAGGGTAGGCATCTTTTAAAAAAATAATAAAACTGTGCCCGCTTCCAAGCTCAAGCATGTTTTTGGCGGCCAACTCCTTAAGAGCCGCGTCATTGCCTTCACACCTTACTTTACATGCCCCTGATGCTTCAGCAAATGCCAAACCAAATTTTATCCCCGGGACATTATTGACTAAAACCTCATAAAGGTCCTCCACTATTTTGATAAAATGTCCCTGTCCTAAAATAAAATTCAGATCAAGGGGTTTGTCTATTTTCACAACTTTTAGCCCTAACATATATCCTCCTGTTTTGTCATTCTGAACCCCGAAGGGGTGAAGAATCCAAAAGATAGATTCTTCGGTCGCGGAGTTTACACTGACCCTGAGCGCAGCGAAGGGGAATGTGCTCCCTCAGAATGACATGCTCATAAGGGAAAACACCCCTGACAATAAAAATCTGAGGGGACGGTTATATTTTTTATAAAAATATTTCGTAAGAAAAAATAGAACCGTCCCCTCAGATTTTACATAGATTTTATCCTTATCTTACGGTAGCCTACCGCATCAATGGGCAAATTACCATGATAAGCTTTGAGCGAGGTAAGCAGATAATCCGGCTCTCCCAAAAGTTTAAACGGGATTTTAAAAATCAAAGAGTTTTTGCCAAAATCCAGCAGAACCCCATGATCAATAACCCTGTCTTTGGCGCTAAACACCTTATATCTTCCGGCGGTAGTAACAATACGTATCTTAGGCATTTGGGCAAAAGGGCGATTTTTACTATACCCAAAAATATAGAGCATTACCCCGAATCTGGCGCTAAGTTTTTTAGGTTTATCCACGCGCACGATAAAATAATCCTCCTGCCGGGCATAGCTGACAAACCCCTTCTCTTCTATCTCCTCAGCTCCTTGAAGGAGCTGAGGAGATAGGGTTTCCTTAAACATTCCTGAGTCGCCAAAATAAGAAATAACCTTGTCTTTTAATCTTGGCTGCGGTTCCAATTCTAAAACCGGATAATCACCAAAAAGTTCATTTTCTCTCGCAAAAGATAATAAATAAAAGGCGGCCGACTGCGTCTGGCTTTTATAAAAAAGAATAGAATGATATTTTTTATCTAACTCCTCAAAACTTAAATCAAAACGCAGCCAATCAATCTTAGAGCCGATGAATTTATCAGGCAGATATAATTCTAGTTCCGGATGATAGTGCCGCGGCTTGGGCCAGCCGACAGAATGCACAAGATAAGCATAAACCTTGGGCTTGGGAATCTTACCTTCTAAATCACTTAAAGCTACCTGGAGAAAGAGATATAATGTTTTATGATCTAGATTAACATCGGCAGGATGCGAAACGAATATTTTATCCGGCTTGTAACCCAGAATCTGATTAGTTAGATCCCCTAATATGCTTTCACCGTAATACGGGGCCCCGTAAGAAGGGCTGCTCTTGTATGGCACGCTGGATATACGGGTCAGGTGGCCGCGAAATGGCTTCTCCGTCTGCCAATACTTGCAAAAAATTTCAAAGGTCCCATAATCAGGGTACCCTAAAAATACAAGGTCATCTTTAGAGAGGCCTAAAAATTCCATTGCCTTAATTGACTCCTCCTGGCGCACCTGCCCCATGTGCACAAACTCACCCTGGCGCATAGTCAGCCTTTTTTCATAAACGATAAAAGCCGGTAGATTATGGTCGCCATTAGTCAGATAAACTACCTTCACTTTAGCTTGCGCTTTACGCGCCTCTTGAATAACCCCCGCGCAGGCAATTGTTTCATCATCAGGATGCGGAGCCAGGACCAAAACCCGCTCGTTTTTCTTAAACGGCTCCAATGCGCCGATAGGGCCTTGCCGGCTTATCCCGGGCTTATCCAGGCCAGCGCAGCCGCTAAGAAATAAAAACGACAGGAAGACTAATAGTTTTCTTTTACGCATTTTTCAATCTTTTTGTAGCAGAGAAGTTGAATATTACCGCGCAGGCTCCAAACAAGGCGCAGAAAATTACGAAAAGATCTCCGTAGCGGTTATAAAAAGTGAACTTAATCGGTATTAAATAAATATCCTGGCTGCTATAACCCTGGACAAAAATCTCTTTACCCTGGGCGTTACGCACCACTGACAGAAGCCGGCCAAAAGGATCAATAAATCCGGATATCCCGGTATTCGCCGCCCTGGCCAGATGGACGCGATTTTCAACCGCCCTAAAAACAGAGGCGGCAAGATGCTGAAAAGGGGCGCTGCCCTCTTTATACCAGGCATCATTAGTGATATTGACTAAGAATTTCGCCCCCCTCTTCACAAGCTGGCGGGATAACTCGGGAAATAAATCTTCAAAACAAATAAGCACGCCAAAATCAGCAGGTTGCTTGAATATAGTATAATCCCGTCCGCGCTCTATATCTCCGATAGGAGCAATCGTCTCTAAGAATGGAAAAATATTTTTTAGCGGCACATACTCCCCGAATGGGACCAGATGCAGTTTATTATAAACGCTTATTGGCCGGCCTGATTTATCAACGAATATAGCGCTATTAAAATACTTCCGCTCAAAACGCGAAACAGCGCCTACCAGTAAATTAATTTTCAGCCGGCCGGCTAAAGAAAAAACCCTGCTGAATTCAGCATCATCCTGCCCCCAAAGAGCAGGCACAGACGCCTCAGGCCAGATAATCAGATCCGGTTTGCCTTTAGCCGCCTCAGCCGTTAGTTCCTTATAACTATCTAAGATAAAACCGGCCGCCTGTTTATTCCATTTTAGATCCTGGGGGATATTGCCTTGAATGACGGAGATTTTGATAGGTTCTAGGCGCTGGGTTCCAGGTGTTAGGTTAAGCCTATAATAACCATATCCCAAAGCTATTGCCATAAATAATAAAACAAATAAATAATTCTTTATCCCGATTTTACCTAAAACCAAAAACCTGGAACCTGGTGCGCTGTCACATAAATTATTGATTGATCGACAGCGCACTATAACCTGATAAATCCACACATTCACCATCATTACTAAAAACGATACCCCCCAGGCGCCGGTAATATCGGCGATTTGGATAACCGGCAAATTTTTATATTGCGAAAACCCGAGCAACGCCCAGGGAAAACCGGTAAATAAATAACTGCGTATATATTCTAATAATACCCAGGCGCTTGGTATAAAAAATAGGCGGCTTGCCGATAAGAAAGAACGGGATAAGTAAAAAGTACAGCCAAAAATAGCGGAATAAATAGCTAAATATAGAATTAAAACTATCTGGCCAGCTAAAGTAACATGAATGAGCCAATATACAGTCAGGCTCCAGAAAACAACTCCGCAGAGATAAGCGAGAATAAATGATTGGCGTAGAGATTTATTTTCCAGCGCGATAAACAGAGGGACAAAACCGCACCAGCCAAATTGCCAAAGATTAAAACTGGAGAATGAAAAAGATAGAAATAAACCGGATAGAAAAGATAAAAAAATACTTTTTTTCATCGCTTAATATTTTACCATATAAAAATTCTAAGCGAAGTTAAATATTAACCCCATAGTAACCGGTCAGTAAACGGAGGCAATTTATGGAAATTGTCATTGCGAGGAGCGTAGCGACGAAGCAATCTCGTCGGGATTGCGCAGCCTGTTCCGAGCGAAGCGAGAATGGGCAGGAATGGTAAGATGATGTTCACCGCCGCTTTGAGTTGTCAAACGTATATGACTGCCTGTCTGACGCGTGATGGCGTATCCATATCGTCTGAACAAACCGGCTAATTCTGTTCCGCTAATATCCCTGGGAAGTTTCATGAAGCTAATACTTCATCTTTAACCATATGCAGCCTGATGATTCGTGGCCTATGTTTCTCTTCGGCGAAATGACAGCGCACAGCATCCACCACCTGAGAACGCAATGCCGCTAAATCATCCGCTTCAGTAACAATGCTTACTCCTAAAGCTTTAGCCATATAACCGCCATCAGGTGTTTCCTCAACAATAAATACCAATTCTTCCATTGACTTTTCCATAAAATTCACCTCCATGAAAAGTGTAACATACCCCTAAAACAAAATCTATATAAATTTTCCTATACCATGAAAAATGAGGGGAGTGAAAATATTCTGCGGTGTTATAAGTTTAGGCTCTTGGGTGAAATTGTGATCTGACTTAAACCAATCTGTAATTCGCTTTCCGGTTTACCCGCTTCAATTAAAACCAACATATCCTTTAACTCCGCGTCTGCATCTGAAACACGGTCTTCTTGCATACGCAGAATATCCGCGATACAACCCAAAACCTTGTCCATCTGATTGCCTAAACCTTGCCTTAAACAATTGGCTATCAGATATTCTTTAATCCGTTCGTTTGAAGGGATAATACCCGCATTAACCATATTCTGTATCTGCCCCCACTCCGAATCAAGATTAACATTATTCAGCCTGCTTAAATCAGCGGCGCTTAATCTAAGCATCGCTGTATTTATCGGTTGATTAGCGATAGGTAAAGCGCGGAAATCGATGCCGCCTTTATCACTCTTGTCAAACCCCTTTTCTTCAGAATGAACTGGCGAAGAGGCGGCGGTTTGTCTCCTTGACCCTATCTGCTCCTGTGTTTGTTGCACAGCGGATTGGGCGACTTCACGCGTTTCAACAATGGCTGATGAGGACAATTTTTCTTTATTGGGTTCATCAGCAGCCGCGGTATCTTGCTCTACCTTAATTTTTGCTTTCAGTCTCTCAAGATTGTCTTTGAAGGACGGGTCTTGGGCTTTCCAGTTTCTGAGTTTAAACTGAATTACACTTCCGTTACGCCCAAGTCTTCTACCCATCTCAGCCATATTGCCTTGAGTCTTTTCATACAGATTAAGATAATCTGCTTGCTGTTGGGCGCGTAACTCCTTAGTTTTCTCTTCTACCTTATTCTCCAGCTCATCAAATCTCTCTTTAAATAAAAGATTCTTCTCTTTCCAATTCTTAATATTTTCTATAACTGTAGTGTGGTTTAACTCAA
>Ga0105164_10001853_pt1 | contig 13295 bp, 12 predicted proteins | sample VDWuncwatermetaG_FD_89674 | JGI IMG/M metagenome (GOLD analysis project Ga0105164, IMG submission 89674) | Wastewater microbial communities from Netherlands to study Microbial Dark Matter (Phase II) - VDW unchlorinated drinking water | ecosystem: Environmental > Aquatic > Freshwater > Drinking...
CCCTTCACCAACACCACGGAAGAGTTCAGAGGAGATTGTAAGATATGAAAAGTGGGACTGGTAAGTTTAAGGACATTGCCGTGCTTGCCGCAGAAAAAGCCGGCAAGGTCTTAAAGGATAATTTCGGCAGGGTCAAGAAAGTCAGTTCTAAAAGTGGAAACCAACTTGTGAGCAACGTGGATTTAGAAGCAGAAGAGGCGATTATTGGGACCATCAAGAAACATTTCCCCCAACACAGTATTCTTTCCGAAGAAAATTCGCAACTGAATAATTGCGCATATCGCTGGATTATCGATCCCCTCGATGGAACGCATAATTTTATCAAGGGAATTTCTATCTTTGGGACCTCCATTGCCCTGGAATACAAGAAAGAAGTTATAGTGGGCGTATTATATTTTCCTTTAGATAGACGGCTTTACTGGGCCGAGAAAGGTAAAGGGGCTTATCTAAATGGGAAAAAAATACGTGTCTCCTCGCGCAAATTATCCGACTCGACCTGTGTCTATGACAGCTCGATTAGATTAAATCTCCGCCAGATGCTTGCGGTCTTGGGTAGCTTAGCTACAGCTGTTTTTAATCTGAGGATGTTTGGCTCAAGTGCCGAGCACCTGGCTTTAATTGCCGAAGGGAAAATAGATTTAGACATCGAATTCAATGATAAATCCTGGGACTTCGCTGCCGGGGCTTTAATTGTCAAGGAGGCGGGCGGAGAATTTACGGATTTCCAAGGCCATCCTTGGAATGCCGATATACCGCATTACATTGCCTCTAATGGCGTGATACATCAGGAAGTGCTCAAGATTATCCAAGAAAGCCTCTCTTAGGGTTTAGGAAGCGAGAGCAGATATTGGACTAGCTGAGGCGATAAATTTGCAGGAACCACGACGGGAAGAAAATCCTGATGCCCAAGCACGGCCGCCTTTAAATCACCTAGGTCTATGCCGGAATTGCGCGAAATTGTTTCCATCTTCCTTCCCACCCAGGCTAACTGGGGATCTTGTGTTTGTGTCCAGGTTATGATATTTCCTTTAATTCCAAGAAGGAATGCCCGGGCTTCCGAAATTAATTCTTTTACGTCATCCGCGGAATAATCAACGTTCTCGCTCCCCGCAACCGTGTTAAACTGCTTGGCTTTAAAAGAGAAATCGAAGATCATGCGGTCATCAAAGGATAGTTTCTTTATTTCGCCGTTTTTTCCGATTAATGACATATTGTGGAAATTAATTCTATTACCCTCGCCGACATCTATAATGCTGTCTTTTAGGAGCGCAAAATTGGCAAAATGCCGGATGATTTTATCGGTATAGACAGCAGAGGAATTTTCGTCCTTTTTTATCTTATCAAAAACCTTTTCTCCCGGTTGAAGAGAGGCGCTGTAGTGGGTAACTTCTACCCAGGAGAGGCCCATTTCTTCTTTACTGCCTGCGAGAGAATCCAGGACAAGGAGTGCATCGATCTCTCCGGAATTAAGATAATAGCTTAAGAAGGCAATTTCTACATTGCGGTTAGTGAGCCGACCGGATGCATCAGCCATTTTATAGCCCACCTTCTCTAATTTCATAGCTTCTTCGAGATGTGCTAAGAATCCCCTCAGGACGTCCTCTTGATTGTAAGCTATTTCTTTAAGGATGCGGTTAAGCCCTGGAATATTGCTCAGATAATATATATTCTGGAATATCCTTGTCGCGGTAGCATTGTTCTTATTAAACGCATCTTCGCTTATTTGGAAGAGTAAATCGAAACTTTTTCTTGAGAACGTATCGGCACTGGTTAAAGCAATAAGCGATAAGGCATCTTTTTGCGTATTGTTTGAGATAGAGGCTATCCTATTCAGGAAATATTGAATATCCTTTGGCGAACGGTAGTATTTCCCCAGAAGGTAAGTAACCATAGGACTGTTAGGGGCATCGATGAAAGCCGTTCCTTGCGCAAGCGCTTGGGCGATGGCACTTTTTATATCAGCTGGAAGATTTGAATTCTGGTGGTTAAGGATGTAATGAATTTCCTCGGCAAGCATCAACTTGGTGGTAAAATCGGTCTTTTGGGTTTCACTGTCAAACCATAGGTCGTAAGCTTTGATAAAGTCTTCTGCGTTACGTAGGAGTTTGCGCCGCGAAGAACTTGAATCGAAAAGAAGCTTGATTTGGTCTTGGAGTTCTGGATAAAGAGAAGATAATTTCTGGAGTTCGGCTAAGATTCTACTGTAATGTATTGTCCCATTCTGAACATTACGAGCAAGATCTTTAAATTGTGAATTAAAATCAATAACTCTTATACGCCGCAGAGCCTCTATTCGGTAAGATGGTAAAGTAGGAATGGAGGAATAGAACAGATAAATAGAAATACCTGCTCCTAAGAATAACAACGCTATATTCAGCTTGGGATTATTCTTAGTCAAGGCATACCTCCTATACCAATTATAACACGTAGTTATGGATTTTCAAGGTCTCCAACTAGAATAAATCTGCAGAGTATTCCTTGACTTTTGACAGCATATCTGCTATTATTAATCCTCTAATCCCGTTACCAGAGTTCCCCCCCCGCCAAGGCGGGGTGGGTGAATGGCACAGCGGGACGTCGCCCCAGAAGGGGCGTATTCAGTTTGGACCCCACGGGTTTTACCCGTGGGGCTCCAGAAAGATGGCAAGAAAAATACTATATTCTTTAGCAATCGGTCTGTTTCTAGTCGGTTGCGGTAGCAAGAAAGAGAAAGCAGTTTCTCTGTCGCAAGGTTCACCTTCCGAAAAGATAGAGAATTCCTCTGCCCCGTTACAAAAAATCAGCACCTTCTCCCTGGAAGGTTATGCCCAGGGAGGCAAGAAGCGCTGGCAGGTGGAAGGAGAATCAGCGGATGTCCTGGAAGATGTAGTTAAACTCGATAAGGTTGTGGCAGAAACTTATACAGATCAAGGAAAAGTAGATTTAAAGAGCGATAAGGGGGAATATGATAAGAAAAATGGCAAGGTTCATCTGGAAGACAACGTGGTGGTTACTACTTCTGAAGGGGTAAAGTTGACTACAGAACGCCTGACCTGGGATGCGCAGAAGGAACAGGTTAGTACGGATAAAGAGGTGGTTATAGAGAAAGAAAATCTCATTGCTCAGGGAAAAGGAGCCCTGGCCTTTCCGCAGACAAAAAAGGTCAAGCTTAACGAAGCGGTCAGGGTCGAGATAAAGCCTGCGACTACGATTACCTGCAGCGGGCCCCTCGATCTCGATTACGGAAAAAATATCGCCATATTCTATGATAATGTAGAAGTGGAGGATGAACGTGGTAGGATTCTTGCCGACAAAATCGAGGTTTATTTTGAACCTCAGACGAGGCGCATAGACAGAATCTTTGCCTATGGCAACGTCAGGATAATGCAGGCAGAAAATACCGCCTATGCTGATGAGGCAGTGTATAATTCCATCTCCGGTAAAGTTACCTTGAAAGGCAATCCTAAATTAGTAATATATCCTGAAAGCAAAAGTCAGTAACCCCTCGACTTCGCTCGCCTCGGTGCCGAGCGCCTATATGCCATGCACCTCGGCGCGAGGCGGGGCAAGCCAGTAACCAGAAAATGCATCTATTAGAGATAAGAGATTTAGCCAAGTCATACAACGGCCGCCAGGTGGTCGATGGTGCCCAGTTAAATGTCAAGCGGGGAGAGATTGTTGGTCTCTTAGGGCCTAATGGAGCCGGTAAAACCACGACCTTTTATATGGTGGTGGGTTTAATCCGTCCTGAGAAAGGCGAGGTTATTTTCGATAACCAGAGAATTACCAACCTGCCGATGTATAAAAGGGCGCGACTGGGTATAGGATATCTTTCCCAGGAACCTTCCATTTTCAGAAAGCTGACGGTACAGGAGAATATCTTAGCCATACTTGAGACGCGGGGTTTTTCTCTTAGCGAGCGTAAGCGCAGGCTGCAGATCCTTCTTGATGAATTGAAGATCTCGCATCTGGCCAAGAATAAAGCCGATACCCTATCAGGCGGTGAAAGGAGAAGGCTGGAGATTACCCGGGCCCTGGTGACTAACCCCTCCTTTATCCTGCTCGATGAACCATTCAGCGGGATCGACCCAATTGCGGTAGCCGAGTGTCAGGAAATTATTCAGGAATTGAAACATAAAGGCCTGGGGATTTTGCTGACCGACCATAACGTCCGTGAGACATTATCGATTACCGACCGTGCCTATATAATGGCCGAGGGCAGAATTATGCTTTCGGGTACTGCCAGTGATTTGATTAACGACTCTAAGGCGAGAGAGATTTATCTGGGAGAGAAATTCCACATGTAAGTGAGGACATAAGTTATGGAGCTTTTATTTTAAAAGTGTAAGCGTCCGCCATTCGCTTAAGGCGAATAGCGAGATCTCGCCAAAATCTTTTATTTTGGCGGAACATAACTTATAAGTCCGAACTATCTCGACAGCAAAACGCTTCGAAAATTTGTTCCAAATTTTCTTGCAGCTGTCGGGATTCAATTCGCAAACGGGGCTTCGCCCTATGATACTTGACATCGTAGATGTCAAGTATCATCTGCTCATCGAAGGAGGCAATAGTGCAGATTACCGTAACAGGAAGGCATATAGAGCTAACCCCTGCCTTAAGAGAATATGTCGAAATGCACCTGGCTAAACTCAATAAATATGCCCATCATATAATCAGCGCCCATGTGATTTTGGAGGTGGAGAAATTCCGCCATATTACGGAGATTACGCTTGTGCTTAAGAAGCAGGTGATGAAAATAAAAAAATCAACTTTAGACATGTACAGTTCTATAGATTTGGTAGTGAAGAAATTGGCAGAACGCCTTAAACGCTTCGAAGAGAAGGTCAAGACGCATCGCGCGAGAGAGTGATTTGATGAAAAGAAGCATCCAGAAACCAGATCCTTGCAAGAGAATTCTCGAGATTGAAATTCCTCCCCAGGAAATTCTATCGATAGAAGAAGATGTCTATAACGATATCCGCAAAATCGCCAAGATGCCGGGTTTTCGAACAGGTAAGGCACCGCTTGGAATGGTTAAGAAATCTTACCAGAAACAGGCGGGCGAGGAGCTGCTTAGGCGTTCCATACCTGAATTTTATGAGAAGGCGGTTGCGGAAGAAAAACTTTCTCCGATTGAAATGCCCCATGTCTACGATGTCAACTGGCAATGGGGCAAGCCGCTTGTGTTTAAAGCCCGTTTTGATGTCGAGCCTGATATCAGATTGAAGGCTTATAAAGGGTTAAAGATTAAGAAAAAGAAAAACGAAGTTAAAGAAGAAGAAATAGACAAGGTATTAAAAGACCTGCAGGAAAAAAACGCCGAGCTTCGGGTAGTTGAACCCCGGCCCTTGAAAAAAGGTGATTTTGTCCTCTGCGATTATAAAAGTCTTTTGGCAGATAAAGTCCTTGAGTCCAAAGAAAATGTCTGGTTCTCCCTCGAAGAAAATACTAATCTATCCGGGTTTGCCGATCAGCTTCTGGGGGCGAATGTCGGAGAAACTAAAAAGCTGAATCTCGATCTTCCTCAGGATTTCCCTGACAAGAATCTGGGCGGCAAGAAAATTGAGATGGAGGTTAAGATTAAAGAGATTAAGGAGAAAAAATTACCTGTTCTTGACGATGAATTTGCCAAAACCGTTGGGCAGTTTAATGCAATTTCCGAGCTTAAGGAAGGAATTAAGCGAGATTTGATTTCTCTCAAGGAGGTTGGGGCCAAGAAAGATATAGAGGCCATGGCAATAGACTTGCTTTTGGAGGCGAATAAATTCTCCCTTCCCGGCTCTATGGTGGACAGATACACAGCAAACCTTGAGCATCGTTTCCGCCAGGATCTTACAAGAAAGGGCGTTAAGAAGGAAGAAATAGAGAAATCCAATGATTTAATTAAAAAGAGGGCGCGCGAAGAGGCGGAAAAACAGGTAAGGATTTATTTCATTCTGGAAAGAATCTCCCAGAAGGAAAATATAACAGTCAGCGATGAGGAGCTCGATAAACATATCGAGAATCTCGCCAAGCAGTTGAGGCAGGATTTTGACAAGGTAAAGAAAAATTTTTCCCAGAAGCGTTTATTAGAAGAATTAAGATTGGAGTTGCGCGAAGAGAAAGTAATGAGCTTTCTATTACAGAATGCCCAGATAGAGAAGGTCGAATGAAGACACCCTTGACAAGCTTGTCAAGGGTTCAATTCGCAGACGCTTCAATATGTAATAAGACGAGCTATGATACTTGACATCTACGATGTCAAGTATCATCTGCTCATTGAAGGAGGTGCAATATGGAACTATATAATCAGACTTTGGTGCCCATAGTGGTGGAGCAATCGGCGAGGGGCGAACGTGCCTACGATATCTTTTCCCGGCTTTTAAAGGAACGCATTGTGATTATCGGCACCCCGATCGACGATGTAATCGCTAATTTAGTTATTGCCCAGATGCTTTTTTTACAGATGGAAAACCCAGATAAGGATATCAATGTTTATATCAATACACCCGGCGGAGCAGTTACTTCGGGACTGGCGGTTTATGATACGATGCAGTTTGTCAAACCGGATGTGGCGACATACTGCATAGGGCAGGCCACAAGTATGGGAGCGCTTCTATTAGCCGCGGGGACTAAAGACAAACGTTTTGCTCTGCCCAATGCCAGGATTATGATCCACCAGCCCTGGGGCGGGGTAAAGGGGCAAGCGGCCGATATCAGCATTCAGGCTAAAGAAATTTTAAGGCTGCGGGATAAGCTGAATGAAATACTTGCCAAACATACCGGCCAGCCTTTAGATAAAATTCAGAAAGATACCGACCGCGACTATTTTATGTCGGCTGAAGAGGCCAAGGCATATGGACTCGTGGACGAGGTCATTATAGGAAAAATAAAGAAATAAGTTCGAAATCAAAAATGACAATGCTAAAGTTAAACCCTAAATCCCAAACCTTAAACTCTAAACAAATCCAAAAATGCAAAACACAAAACCCAAAACTTTTCTATTTTGGACATTTGGATTTTGAGTTTTAGGTTTATTTAGGATTTAGTGTTTAGGGTTTAGAGTTTCTCATCCTGCATTCTGGATTTTAATTTTTCTTAATAGGAGGTTGTCATGAGAAAACAACTGTTACTGACGCCCGGTCCCACGCCTGTACCGACAGACGTAGCTTTGGCGATGGCCAGGCCGATAATTCATCACCGCACTTCGGAATATCGTGCTGTTTTTGAAGAAGCGATCAAGGGACTTAAGCATGTTTTTCAGACCCAGTATGACGTCTTTACCTTTGCCTCCTCGGGAACCGGAGCCATGGAGGCGGCAGTAGTAAATCTGCTTTCGCCCAAGGATAAGGTAATTACGGTCCAGGGAGGTAAATTCGGGGAAAGATGGACTGAGATCTGCCAGAGTTATGGGATTGAAACCGTAGTTCTGGATGTTACCTGGGGGCAGGCAGTTGAACCCCAGAAAATCGCAGAGATCTTGGAGAAGGAGCCGCGCATCAAGGCAGTATTCATAACACAATGCGAAACCTCGACCGGCGTGGTTAATGATGTCAGGGCAATAGCCCAGGTTACCAGTAAATCCAAGGCGGTTTTAGTCGTAGATGCGATTAGTACCCTGGCTTCTATTGAACTGCGTACCGATGCCTGGGGAGTGGATGTGGTGGTAGCAGGTTCCCAGAAAGGGCTTATGCTTCCGCCGGGTCTAGCTTTTTTGAGCATCAGCCCCAAGGCCTGGGTTTTGGTTACCGAGGCAAAATGTCCGCGGTATTATTTTGATTTAAGAGAGGCCAAAAAGGCTTTAGATAAAATCGATACGCCCTTTACGCCAGCGATAACTTTGGTGGTTGGCTTAAGAGAGGTATTGAATATGATTCAGAAAGACGGCCTGGAGAATTGCTGGGCCCGTCATGCCAAAATGGCCAAGGCAACACGGGCCGCAATGCTGGCTTTAGGCTTGGAATTATTTGCGCCTAACGCCTCCTCTGATGCCGTGACGGCAGTGAAAGTTCCAACTGGCCTTGATGGAGAAAACTTAGTTAAATTACTCCGACAAAAATATGGAGTTTCTATCGCGGGCGGTCAGGCGGAGCTCAAAAGTAAAGTCTTCCGCATTGCCCACATGGGCTACATTACTCCTGAAGAGATACTCCTGACCATTGCCTGTCTTGAGATTGCTCTTAACGAGATGGGTTATAAGGCAATCTTAGGCAAGGGAGTCAAGGCCGCTGAGGAGATCTTTGCCAAGGGATAAAATAGATTTATCCGAAACGCTCTTCAATTGTTTGCTTGTTGAAGGAGGCCTATTATGAAGATTTTAGTTTCCGATCCTCTGTCCGAAGAGGGGTTGAAGATCTTGAGGGAAGAGAAAAGCTTGCAGGTGGATGTAAAGCTAAAACAGCCGGAAGATGTGCTTAAAGAAATTATCAAAGATTACGATGCGCTCTTGGTAAGAAGCGAAACTAAGGTTACCGCGGCAATAATTGAGAAGGCGGATAAACTCAAAGTTATCGGTCGGGCCGGGGTGGGGCTGGATAATGTGGATGTGGAGGCGGCAACCAAAAAGGGGATTATTGTTATGAATGCTCCTGAGGGAAACACCATATCTACGGCGGAACACACCCTGAGCCTGATTCTGGCTTTATCGCGAAATATTGCCCAGGCTAATGCCTCTCTTAAACAAGGAGAGTGGAACCGTAAGAAATTTATGGGGGTGGAGTTATATGGAAAGTCTTTAGGCGTGGTGGGCCTGGGTAGAATCGGTAAAGAAGTTGCCAAACGCGCTTTAAGCTTCGGGATGAAGGTGTTGGCTTACGATCCCTATCTGCCCGAGGATAAGGCGAGACAGTTAGGTGTGGAATTGGTGGAGCTGCAGGAGTTATTTAGGCAGGCGGATTATATTACTTTACATGTGCCTTTGACCGAAGATACCAAAAATATGATTTCAGAAAAGGAATTCGGGCTGATGAAAAAAGGGGTGCGCCTGGTCAACTGTGCGCGGGGCGGACTTATTGATGAAAGCGCCCTGGCCAAGGCAGTAGAAAACGGTATTGTCCAGGGTGCGGCAATTGATGTCTTTGAGAAAGAACCGCCGGGAGATAACCCTTTACTTAAATTAGAGAAAGTCATCGTTACCCCGCATTTAGGGGCCTCGACCGAAGAGGCGCAGATTAATGTCTCTATCGATATTGCCCGTCAGGTGAAGGATGCGCTTTTGGGCGCAGGAGTTCGCAATGCGGTAAATTTCCCCTGCGTGGAGGGCCAGCTCCTTAATTTGCTTAAGCCCTATATTGATTTGGCGGAGAAATTAGGCGCATTAGAGACCCAGATATCCGAAGGGCACATTAAAGAGGTAAAGATAAAATATACGGGCGAAGTTTTAAACTGTGACACCCAGCCGCTTACCGTGGCTTTAATTAAGGGGATGCTTACCCCGATATTGCAGGAGACGGTCAATTTTGTCAACGCCCCCTTGATTGCCAAGGAGCGCGGGATAAAGGTAAGCGAAACCAAGACTGCCGAGGCCGAGGATTTCGCCAATCTGGTTTCGGTAGAGGTTATCACCGATAAATCCAGGAATGTAGTTCTGGGAACACTCCTGGCTAACAATTCCCCGCGCATTGTAAGAATTAATGAGTTTTATGTAGAGGCAATTCCCGCAGGCCATATGTTGTTATTGCATAACTGGGATAAGCCGGGGGTGGTGGGCAATATTGGGACAATTTTAGGTGAGAATAAAATCAACATTGCCGGGATGACCTTCGGGAGAAAAAAACCCGGCGGCCGGGCGATTACCCTTCTTAATGTGGACAGCGCCGTTCCCGAGGCGGTAATAAAACAGCTTAAATCAACTGAGAATATCCTGGATGCAAAATTGATAAAACTATAATAAATAACGTTACGTTTACCGTATACGGTAAGCGGTAAACAGTCCCGACACAGTCGGGACGGGTAAACGGTAAACGCAACTCTGTAAGGAGATGAAATGAAAGCTCAACCGAAGATTTATATTATTGACGTGACCAATCGCGACGGGGTGCAGACGGCGCGGATTTGCCTCTCCAAATTAGAAAAGACGATGCTCAATCTTTATCTGAATGAGATGGGCGTATTTCAGTCTGAGTTTGGCTTTCCGGTGACTAGGCATGAGACGAACTATCTCAATGCCAATCTGGAACTTGCCAGGATGGGAGTGCTTAAACCCATTCGTTTAGGCGGATGGTTGCGCGCTACGGTTGAAGATGTAGAAACAACTTTCCAGAAGATCCCGACAATAGAACACGTGAATCTTTCTATTTCTACTTCCGACCAGATGATAGTGCATAAATTCAGAGGGAAACTCGACCATGCCTCAGTAATAAAAGAAATGTCCGAATCCGTAAAGAAGGCGAAGGTATTGGGAGCCAAAAGTATTGGCGTTAATGCCGAAGACGCCTCACGTACGCGAATGGAATACCTGATAGATTTTGCTCTTGCGGCTCGTGAAGCCGGGGCGGATAGAATCCGTTATTGCGATACCTTAGGTTGCGATAATTCATTCTCGATTTTTGAAAGGGTAAAGTCCTTGGCCGAGAAGGTCAAGATACCAATCGAATTGCATACCCACAACGACCTTGGGCTAGGAGTAGCTACATCTATCGCCGGAGCCAAGGCAGCCAATGATGCCGGTGTGGACGCCTATGTAAATACCTGTGTTAATGGCATGGGAGAGAGAGCCGGCAATGCCGATTTAGTCAGCGTGATGCTGGCGATTAAATATGCCGCCGGGTTTAAAGATAAATATGTTTTGGATGAACGGATTAATCTGAATATGGCCTGGAAAATCTGTAGATACGCCTCTTATGCCTTCGGTATCCCTATTCCTATAAACCAGCCTGGCGTAGGCGCCAATGCTTTTGCCCACGAGTCGGGTATTCATGCCGACGGTGCGCTTAAAGACCGTCGCAATTATGAACTCTACGATTTTGAGGAATTGGGACGCGGAGAGCCGGAGATCATTGAAACAGGCCGGCAGATTATCGCCGGAGAGTATTCGGGGATAAAGGGATTCCGCAACGTCTATGAAAAGCTGGAAGTAGAATTCAAGAACGACGAAGAGGCAGCTAAGGTGTTGGAGCTGGTGCGTTACGCCAACGTCCATAATCAAAAGCCCCTTGTAGATGATGAATTGCGTTTTATCGCCAAATATCCCGATATTGCCCGCCAGATATTTACGATGAGCCCGTGATTAATAATCTGTAATAGAACGTTACGTGTACCGTTTACCGTAGATGCAAGAGGATAACTTCGAATTTGATTTTGAGAAATTAGAGGTTTATCAATTAGCATTAGAGTTTTTGGACTTTATCTTTGACATCTGTAAAGGGTTGTCTTTTGATTTACAGAATTGCTTGGGCGATAATTTGAGGAGGGCAGGAATTTCCATTTCAAATAATATTGCTGAAGGGAGCGGAAAAAAGTCAGGAAAAGAGAAAATAAGATATTATGGGACATCATTGGATTCAACACGCGAATGTATTAATATGTTTATTATTCTAACCCGAAGAAAAACAATAAGAGAGGCTGATTATATCAAAGCACGTAGTTATGGTAAGCGTTTAACAAGTATGCTGTTTCGGCTTATAGGCTCTATTAAATAGAGTTTACGGTAAACGGTAAACAGTCCCGACGGTACCGTCGGGACGGGTAGACGGTAAACGAGGCAAAAATGTCTAACATAGTCGTCCTGGGAGCCCAGTGGGGAGATGAAGGCAAAGGCAAGATAATCGATTATCTTGCCCGGGATGCGGATTATGTTGTCCGCTATCAGGGAGGAAACAATGCCGGACACACCGTGGTTATCGGCCAAGAATCCTTCGTGCTGCATTTAATCCCTTCTGGCATCCTACATAAAAAGAAAATCTGCGTTATCGGTAACGGGGTGGTGGTTGACCCCAAGGCTCTGATTGACGAAATAGAAGGACTCAAAAAAAGGAATATCAAAATCGATTCCAATCTCCTGATCAGCGAACAGGCCCACGTAATATTTCCCTATCATAAGCTTCTGGATCAGCTGCGCGAACGAAGAAGAAAAATAGGCACCACCGGTAGAGGAATCGGCCCTTGTTATGCCGACAAGCTTGCCCGGGTCGGGATTCGCGTGGTTGACCTTCTGGATAAAGACACCTTCGCTGAGAAATTAAAGTTGAATCTTGCCGAGAAAAATGAAATATTTAAGAAGCTCTACGGGATAAAAGAGTTTTCTTTTGTAAAAATATATAGAGAGTATTTGGGGTATACAGAAATTATAGGAAAATATATTACCAATACCACGATTGTTCTAAAGGAAGCGGTAAGCAAGAATAAAAATATACTTTTTGAAGGGGCACAAGGCACTCTTTTGGATATCGATTTTGGCACCTACCCTTATGTTACTGCCTCCAATGCCTCCGTGGGAGGTGTATGCACCGGGACAGGGGTTAGTCCTAAGGATATAGATAAAGTTGTGGGAGTGGCTAAAGCCTATACCACTCGCGTCGGCGAGGGACCTTTTCCCACCGAGTTTGAACCCGACTTAATGGAAGAAATCCGCCAGCGCGGTAAGGAGTTTGGGGCTACTACGGGACGGCCGAGAAGGTGTGGCTGGTTTGATGCGGTGCTGGTGAAGCATTCGATTCTGGTGAACGGACTCGATGAGATTGCTCTGACCAAGCTCGATGTCTTGGATGAGATGAAGCAAATAAAAATCTGCACTGCCTATAAATATAAAGGAAAATTTTTCCGACACTTTCCGGCCGATATGCGTATTTTATTTGAGGGTGAACCGATATATGAGGAGCAGACGGGTTGGCGCCATGATACATCCGGGATAACCTCTTTTCGGGATTTACCGCTCAATGCCCAACGATATCTGAGACGTTTGAGCAGGATGTTAGATATAAAGATTAAACTTATTTCCGTAGGTTCAGAGAGGAAACAGACTTTTGTTCTGAAATAAATTCAAACTGTTTGCTATTTTTCATAGTGGCTAGCTGAGGAAAGGAAGGTGGTTTTCGTGCATTTTGATCTGCTTGTTCTGGCACCGTTGGGTTCGGTGCTGGCTCTTGTATTTGCGGGATATTTGGCCTGGTGGATTCTGAAACAGAATGAGGGAAGCCAGAAGATGCGTGAGATTGCCCAGGCAGTCAGGGAAGGAGCGAGAGGTTATTTAAAGAGACAATATAGCGGGGTAGCGGTATTTTTTGTGGTCATGTTTTTGATTTTATTCCTGCTTGCCCAGAGAGGATACTTAGCCATATTTGTTCCCTTTGCTTTTTTGACCGGAGGATTTTTCTCCGGACTTTCCGGTTACATCGGAA